>Ga0115002_10000482_pt1 | contig 56801 bp, 55 predicted proteins | sample ArcticOcean_MG_C_8_FD_89576 | JGI IMG/M metagenome (GOLD analysis project Ga0115002, IMG submission 89576) | Marine microbial communities from western Arctic Ocean - ArcticOcean_MG_CB11_86 | ecosystem: Environmental > Aquatic > Marine > Oceanic | place: Arctic Ocean: Canada Basin | collected... | reverse complement strand
GTCTCTCGATGGGGTCGCTGCCATCTTCTTGGATCTGGATGGCACCATATACCTAGGAGACAACCTAATCGAAGGGGCTTCGGAGTTCCTGAACAGGCTAGAGCAGAGGGGCATCAGGAGGTTTTTTCTCTCTAATAACTCTAGCAAATCAGTAGGGCAATACCTGGAAAAGCTCAGGGGGCTGGGTATTGACGCTCATGAGAGGGAAGTACTACTTTCGACTCATGATCTAATTGCATGGCTATCCGACAATGAAATCGTCGACACGTTCCTAGTGGGAACCGAGGGGATGAGGGAGATGCTCGAGGAAAGTGGGGTTTCGACGGCCTCAAGCGAGCCTGAATTCGTGGTTCTGGGATATGACACGGAGATTAATTACGAGAAATTGACCACCGCTTCCGTGCACCTCCACAGTGGTGTTCCAATGGTGGCGAGCCACCCCGACATGGTATGCCCGTCGCCCAATGGCGGGCTACCTGACACCGGTGCCTACATGGCACTATTCGAAGCCACCACCGGAGTAAGGCCGAGCCATATTTGCGGTAAGCCAAACAAGGGGATGATTCTTCACAAAATCGAGGAGCTGGGGCTGGATCCGTCCAATTGCGCAATGGTAGGAGACCGCTTGTATACCGATATGGAGATGGCGGATAGAGCGGGGGTTCAAGGCATACTGGTACTCTCTGGAGAGGCAACGAGAGAGGATTTGGAGGAAAGTGGGCTGAATCCCTCACTAATTGTGGATTCGGTGTCCTCCCTGGCTTGACGCTGGTGAATGAGGACTAGTCTAGTCTTCTTCCACGGTCATGGACTCTGAAAGACGTAACTCGTTCGGGAAGTTAGTACTCTCCACTAGGGTGACTCCAACCATCAAAACTGCATCCAGAGAAATAGATAAACTCGAGTTTTGCGGGAGCGGGTATGGAAGGGGTGCTATCGAGGGCCGGTAGGTCGATTCACAGAAGGAGATCCCTGATTATTGCCGCTTCACTTGCTTCAATATTGGTTTCTGTGATTTTGATTTCTCAGGGGAATGAGTTCGATGACGGCAATTCCCCGCCGTCTTCCATAGAGTCGGGGAGGGCCTTGGAACTGGTCAGTGAGGAACTACCTGTAGTGTCAACGAATAGCGTGAACTACATCTTCACTCACGAAACGCTCGATTGGGATGACCCGTCTTTCGAGCAAGAGGTCAGAGAGAGTCTCAAGGGATTGGATGAGATCTCCCTAGGTGTTCTAGAGATTAGTCTGGCCTATGACAATCCTGAGGACCCGTTTCACCTGGCCCGTCATGTCTCCATCGACGGGCATAGGGTCGCCGCCTTCGTGAAATTCAATGGTACTGAGGAAGAGATTTCCAAGGAGGTTGCTGATATCAAGTCGGCCGTGGACAGCGATGAGTTGGAAGTTCTCGTTTCTGGCAGTCTCATAATTAATTCTGACTTCGATCGGATGCTCGAGGAAGATCAGATCAGAGCCGAGATAATTGGGATCCCCCTATCCATGATCATTCTCCTCTTCGTCTTCAGGACAGTTGTTGCTTCACTTCTCCCCATGGCTGTAGCAATGTGCACGTTCCCCATGGCTACTGGTCTGGCATTCTATATCTCTCGATGGTTTCCGATGACCCAGTACTCGATCTCGATGATTTCACTGATTGGTATTGCAGTCTCGATAGACTACAGCCTGTTCATGATTAGCAGGTTCCGGGAGGAGCTTGGAAAGGGGCAGGACGTAGAGGGGGCTCTAGCTACGATGATGTCAACAGCAGGTCGAGCAATACTGTACTCTGGTGCGACAGTGGCAGTGGGCCTGTGCACTCTGTTTTACTTTACAGCGACACACATGCCATCCATGGGGATGGGTGCATTTCTAGCGGTCCTAGGGGCCTTGGTTTACTCGCTTACTCTGCTTCCGGCATTGCTTTCCCTGGTTGGACATCGTATAGACAGCCTTCCGGTTCCTTTCCCATGGAGGAAAGGGGAAGGCCGTTTCTGGGAAGAGTTCTCGACAAAGGTCATGAATAATCCAGTAAGATGGCTTGTCCCTTCGATGGGCATCCTCCTACTGATGGGAGCTCCTTTTCTTCACGTGGAGCTGACCGCGGGAGGGCTAGATACTCTGCCTCCAGACCTGGAGTCCAGACAGGCCTACGAGATTCTGGAGAATGAGTTCCCGGCCTTCACCGCCTCGGTCGTTCCCTTGGTGGTTGTCTTCGAGGACGGTCAAGACCCGTTCTCCAAGACGCTTGCCGTAGGGATCTCGGAAATGTGTCAGCAAGTGGAGGATGTGGAAGGAGTAGTGAGTGTGGATCACCCCCTCTGTAATCCTTCCCTATTCGACACAGAAATTGACCAATGGCCCCAAGAGCAGAGGGTCACATGGTTGACTACCGTTTCAGACTCGATTGCGATGATCAACGTTCCAATCGAGTACCCCAGCGGGAGCGAGGAAGCGGAGCAGCTCATCAAGGATGTGCGGGTGTTCACCTCCACCAGCAAAGAGGAGGTCTTGGTAGGCAGTTGGACTTCCTACGAGGTAGATATGAAAGATCACCTTAGGGAGAGGATCCCAGCTGCTCTAGCATTCGTACTGCTAGTTACCATGGTTCTAGTATGGTTCCAAGTTCGCTCTGTTCTGGTACCAATAAAGGCCGTATTGATGAACATACTCTCAATCTCAGCTTCATTCGGACTGATAGTGGTTGTTTTCCAGGACGGACTCTTGGCGGGACCACTGAACTTCACCCCACAACCACTGGACCTGATGGTTCCACCACTCGTGTTCGGGATTGCGTTCGGTCTTTCCATGGACTACGAAGTTCTGATGCTCTCTAGGATTCACGAGTCCTGGTTAGAGACGGAAGACAACACTCGTGCTGTGTCCGAGGGGCTACAGGCTTCAGGGAGGCTAATCACAGGGGCGGCCGCAATCATGATTGCGGTCTTCTCCGGATTCATCTTCGCAGATGTGATGATAATCAAATCAATCGGATTTGCTCTAGCGGTGGCGGTCTTCGTAGATGCTACCATCGTAAGGGCGATCGTCGTGCCTTCGGTAATGAGACTCATGGGGCGTGCGAACTGGTGGTCTCCCAGTTTCTCCAGCTCCCGCAAAAACAAAGGCGACACGTCACGCAACCAGTAACATGGTGGAACGCGGTAACGAAGCCGGAGTGGTGCTAGTTACCGGTGCTAGCGGGTACATCGGCAGTCACATCGTAGCCAACCTCCTTTCCAAGGGGAGGGAAGTCAGGGCGACAGTGAGGGACGCTTCTGACCCGGAGAGGGTTGATCACCTCATATCCATGGAAGTCTCCGAGGGAGGAAGCCTAGAGATTGTCGAGATGGACCTTCTCGATGGAGATTCAGTAAATAGGGTTGTTTCGGGATGCAGATCGGTGATTCACACAGCAGCAGTCGTGGTTCTGAAATCCAAGAGGCCTCAGGAGAAGATTGTCGATCCTAGTGTCATTGGAACAAAAAATGTCCTAGATGCGATTGACGCGTCGGGAACGGTAGAGCACCTAGTCCACACCTCATCAACTGCAGCGATTAGGCCGCAGAAGTGGAAGGATGGCCAGACTCTGACCACGGAAACGTGGGCTGATGATGCCACCATAGAGAATAATCCGTACGGGCTGGCCAAGTTCAGCTCCGAGAGAATCGTCAGAGAGTGGCATGGGAAGAAGGATGAGTCAGGCCCGAGGATGGTCACAATCAATCCCTGCGTTGTTCTCGGACCGCCTCTCTCCAAACGACACCTCGACGGGAGCCTTTCGTTTGTGATGACCCTATTGAACCGGGAGATCCCTGCTGTGGTGCCGATGCACATCAGCATCGTTGACGTGCGGGATGTCGCTGAAGCACACGTGAGGGCTCTGACCAAGGGGGACAATGCGGGCAGATACCTAGTGGTGTCCGGGCAGATGTGGTTCAGGGACATCGCCAAGTCCCTGAAGAAGGCCAATCCAGACTTGAGGATCCCCACGAGGCAGCTACCATACTTCCTCTCACTATTGGTAGCCATCTTCCATCCCAAGATTAGCCTCTCATGGGCAAGGACTCATCTAAGCAGAAGGCTCTTCTGGGACGCCTCTCCTGCTGAGAGGGATCTGGGGATGGAATGGATGAACCCAGAGCAGTCATTGCTCGAAACCGTCCCGCCAATTCTAGAAAATGAGTGGTTAGTGTGATGTTGTGAGCAAGGTAGTGCAACTCCTCTGTTTCCTAGTAATCTGCTCTACCACAACGGGTTGTACCTGGTGGGAAGAGGATCCCGTGGAAGAACTTGTCAATGGAACATTCGAATTTGGGAGAGAGATTCCCATTACCACCTGGTTCCACTACCCCGGAACCCCCTCTGAGAGGTGGGCAGTGGATGCCACTGACCCCGACGCGTTATCGGCATCGAATATTTCCGCTGACTTCTCAGGGAATAGTACACCGTTCTTCTCTAGCGCGACATACTATGGGACCGGTTTCGACACGTTCGAGCCCACTCTCGGAATAACTTCCTCGGGAGCAATTTTCTTCACCAACTACAATGGCCTGGGTGATGGAACACACATAATCAGATCAACGGACAAAGGGCAGACATGGGGGGATGTCGGACCTTTCAGCCAGATTGACGACGACTCCGGGCAGACCCCGAACTCGAACGACCCCTACATCTACGTGGACAAGTTTACCGATAGGATCATCAAATTCGACATGCATGTACTCGCTGCCATGTTCGTTGAGTACTCAGACAATGATGGTGATTCCTGGAGTGCTCCCTTCCCAGTGGAGGGGTACTATGTCACGCAAGACCACCAGAGCATCGCCTCAATGCCTCCTCCTCCCGGCGTAACTGCTTTCCATCCTGTAATCTACGTCTACTGCATCAACACCGGCTCCCCAGCTGCAGGTGCTCAGTGTTCAAGATCCCTGAACGGAGGCTTGTCATGGGACGTTCAGAGAATCGGTTTCCCAGTGGAGAGTTTTCCCCAATGCTCTGGCCTACATGGCCACCTAGCAGGTGGTTTGGATGGATCGATATACAGAGGCAACCCCTCCTGCGAGGGTCCTGCAGTGTACCGTTCCCTTGATGGTGGGTACAGTTGGACAGAACACACGATTACCACGGAAGTGGGAATGCAGGACGGATGGCATGCCCACGAGGTGGCCACTGCAGTGGATGATGGTGGAAACGTACACGCAACTTGGATCGGGGATGACCTGAAGACGTGGTACGCAAACTCTCAGGACCAAGGGGATACTTGGAGTGAGCCGATGATGATAGCAGCACCTGGCGTAGTAGAGACTGGCTTTCCCACGATATTTGCTGGAGCCGAGGGGAGAGTCGTGGTGGGCTACATCGGAGAGTCCGAAGACTATGACGAGGAGAACGGTACTGGTGGGTGGTCAGGATACATGGCGATCATGACGGATGCGTTTGCTGAAAGGCCGCTGATTACCAGCGTAGCGGTAAACAACCCAGACGACCCGTTGGACGTTACCCTTGACTGCGGGAACGTTAGGTGCGGCGGGTTCGGCGATTTCATTGACGTGGAGATAGATGACGAGGGGAGACCTTGGATTGCTTTGGCTCACAACTCAGCCGGCTTCGAAGAGGCGATCATAGGCACTCTGATGGAAGGCCCTTCCCTATACGGAGAGTTGTCGTATCTCGAGCCTCTCCCTCCTGGTGGAAACTCAACTCTGCTACTCGGGTGAAATAGACAAGAGGAGTCGTTCTTTGTGAATATGGGCTTCTGGGACCAGCAATCCGTTTAACTGATGTATGAATGGCACGGCCGCTGTATCGTGAGAGTCACCGCCCTGAGTATTGTCTCCCTCATGATTCTGGCTTCGCTTGGCGGGTGCTTCGGGGAAGACAGTGGGGTCATCGAGGAAGTGGGGTTGTTCGATACCCTATGCTTGGATCAGGGTGGCTCAATCGGCAATACCACCTGGTACCACTTTGCGAACGCGACCGATGCAACCCTAACCCCAGAGGCTGGAAATCTAACCGATGGGAACACACCAGTATGCGCAATAGGGACTTACTACGGCATAGGTTTCACGACGTTTGAGCCGACAATTGGAATCACCTCCCAAGATAACCTGTACATGAGCAGCTGGGGGAATGGGATTGCGGGATCGACGGCGATTGTGCAATGCAGTGGCCTGATTGGGATGACTAACATTTCCGAGTATACGTGTCAGGACGTGTATAGCGCCTTGTTGCCCGTGGCCAACAGCAATGACCCGTATGTGTATGTTGACCGTTGGACGGATCGCATCATGAAATTCGACATGCATGCCCTACTTGGAATGACCGTGGAATGGTCTGACAACGAGGGGGGGACATGGATCGGCCCGACTCCTGCTACCGGTTGGTCGGTGCAGGACCATCAGACCATCGCCTCCTCTCCTTACAACGCGCTGTTGCACGAAACGACATGGGTGTTCTGCGTCAATGGGAACTATCCCTATCCCGTTTGCTCGACCAGTAACGACGGTGGTATTACTTGGGGGCCGGAGGTTCCCGGTGCGCCGACTGACTGCAACAGCGGGGGGTTGACCGGACACATGATTGGGTCCAACAACGGGAACTTCTACCGAGGAAACCCCGGTTGCAACGGAGAGGGATATTCGATATTCAGGAGCACCAACGGAGGCCTTACTTGGTCTGAGCATCCGCTTCCGACCGAAACCACCGGGACTGCCCAGACTTGGAACTTCGAGGAGGCACAGGTGTATCCCGACGAGGATGACAACGTCCACGCCATGTGGATGGGTTCGGACAACATGCCGTACTACAGCTATTCCACGGACGAAGGAGGCAGTTGGAGCGCGCCGCTGATGATTGCGCCACCTGCCGGATTGAATGGAACGGGCTTCCCGGCCATTGCTGCGGGCGATGCAGGGATGGTGGCATTCGCGTATATTGGTGATTCCGGAGGGGACAATTGGAACGGATACATCGGTATGATTACCGATGCGTTCAGCACCAACCCACTGATTACCACCGTCCAAATCAATCAGGTAGGTGACCCCTTAGACACCACAGCAGATTGTGGGTTCAACAGATGTGGAGGGTTCGGTGACTTCATCGACATTCTAGTCGATGAGCATGGTCGCCCGTGGTTCGGGCTCTCTCACAACATTGTCGACCAGGGGATTTACGGGACGATTGCAGTGGGGCCTTCACTCCGAGATGGTGTGACGGTGCAGGAGATGCCGATAGGCGGACCGAGCACACTGTGAGTCGGGCTCAGAATATCTCTGGGACGAGCCCGTATGCCTGGTATGCGAAGCCGGCTGCGAATAGGAACATTCCCAAACCGCAGATCCCGAGTGCAATTCGATAAGCACGGGGTGAGAGTCTGCCTCTAGTACGGTCGAAGAAGTATGCGATAGTTACCTTCACGATGATGATGGAGATCAGGAAGGAGATGGCATAGGCGACCGGAGCGAGTGGCTCCTCGACGGCGGCGGAAGCCATCAGTGGCCCTCCGATTAGGAACCAAAAGATGTACACGTTGGGGTTGAGCAGGTTGGTCATCACCCCTCTCCTGAATGATCCTGTCACTTCCTTCTGAGCAATGTCTGGATCGGGCGGCTCGATCCTGAAGCAGTCTATTCCGAACCAAACCAAAAATCCGGCTCCAAGTAGTGAAATCACGAAGAGAATCGAGGGTTGTTCTGCGACCCAAGCTGACAGTAAGACGCTGACGATGATGAGTGGGCCATCGGTGAAAATCGGTGCAGAAGCCGCTCTGGCTCCAGCTGACCAACCCCCAGTAAGAGTCTCGCGAATCACCATCGTAAGTAGTGGTCCGGGGCGAATACCCTCGAAGAGACCGAGAGCGACCCCCGCCGCAGTGAGAGCCAGGATTAGGTCAGTTTGCATGTTCTAGCGCCTCGTTGCAATGGCAATCTTTGCCAGCAACTTCAGAATCTCTAGGTAGAGCCAGATTAGCGTGACCATTAGTCCGAAGGCAGCTCTCCACTCCATCTGCTTCGGAGCCCCTCTCTGAACACCTCTCTCGATGAAGTCGAAGTCTGCGACCAAACATAGGGCCCCGATGCCGACGACGAACAGTGAGAATGCGATTCCCCATGGGCCAGCACCGTGAATGTATGGAATATGGACCCAACCAGTTATCGCTCCCACCATTGAAACGATGTAAATCATCATGATTGCGAAGACAGCCGAGGAGACTGCAATTGCTAGGTTCCTGTCCCAGCTAATTAGTCCGGCTCGGTATATTGCGAGCATTCCTCCGAGAATCATGAAAGTCAAGATGGCGGCGACTAATCCGATACCTGTTAGTCCAAGCGGGATCTCGAAATACCAAGTAAATCCTCCAATCATCAACCCCTGTAGTGCTGCATAGGTGCAGATTAGGACTGGATTCATTGACCCGGAGAACATGACTATCATTGCAACTATGAAGCCACCCAATGCCCCTAGAAGAATCAGGGGGGCGGACCCGGGCATAGAGAATGCAGTAGCTAAGGCGGTGGTGGTAGTGATTAGGAGCAGGATTCCGGTCTTCTCTGACACTCCCTCTATCGTCATCATGTTCGACTCGTAGCCTTCCCACCATGGTGCGTCCTTGTATGCAGACTTCTCGAAAGTCGAGTCGTTTAGTGCGGGGTTTCCTGAGCGGTACATTGGAACTCGGTTAGCGGTGCCCTTCTCAAGTGTTGGCCTGAAATCTATCAGAGCATCGCTATCAAGTGCTGCCCGGTATAGCTGCCGGGTTCCTTGGCGATTTCGTCAGGAGTTCCCGTTGCCACGACGCCCCCGCCAAGTTCGCCCCCCTCTGGTCCTAGGTCGATTACCCAATCTGCGCACTTGATGACATCAAGATGATGCTCGATGATGATTACCGTGTGTCCATTGCGACGTAACCTGAGGAGGACCTCTATGAGTTGGTGTATATCCGACAGGGCGAGACCAGTAGTCGGTTCGTCGAGGATGTAAAAAGTGTGCTTTCTAGGGGTTTTATGCAGCTCAGTGGAGAGCTTGACCGTCTGAGCCTCGCCGCCCGAGAGTGTCGTCGCGGGTTGTCCGAGGCGAATGTAACCCAGACCGACGTCACGAATCGTCTCCACGATTTTGTGGATTCTGGGTTGATTCTCAAAGAATTCGCAAGCCTCGTCCACGCTCATCTCCAGGATGTCGTGGATTGTCTTGCCTCTCCACTTGACCTCTAGGGTCTCCCTCGTGTACCTCTTGCCCTTGCAGACATCGCAAGTCACCCATACGTCTGGAAGGAAGTTCATCTCCAGCTTTGTCGATCCTGCTCCACTGCACGCCTCGCATCTGCCTCCCCTCACGTTGAACGAAAACTGACCGGGTTGGTATCCCCTCTCCTTAGCCATCTTGGTTTGGGTGAAGAGTTCTCTGATTGGTCCAAATGCCCCTGTGTATGTCGCAGGGTTTGATCTCGGGGTTCGTCCTATGGGAGATTGATTAATCACGATGGCCTTGTCCACCATTTCCAAACCCGTAATGGAATCTACCGCTCCGGGGGTGGAGTCGGATCCATGCAATTCCCTCAAGAGAGCGGGTGCGAGGGTCTCTGTGACTAAGGACGATTTGCCTGAGCCTGACACTCCGGTTACCGCTACCATGCAACCCAGCGGTATTCTGACTTCGATGTCCTGGAGATTGTTCTGCCTGGCCCCCGAAATTGTGATCCACCTGTCCTTAACCGGATCGACCCTGTCATTGGGAATTGGGATGCTTTGCCTTCCCGATAGGTATGCTGCAGTGATGCTCTCCTCGTTGGATAGGAGTTCGTCGTATGTCCCGTTGACAATCAATCTCCCTCCGTCCTTCCCAGCTCCAGGACCCAAGTCGACCAGCCAATCGGCCTGCTTCATGGTAGCTTCATCGTGTTCTACCACTAGTAGCGTGTTGCCAAGATCTGTGAGTTCTCTCAGGGTCTCGAGAAGTCTACCGTTATCTCGAGGGTGAAGTCCGATACTGGGTTCGTCGAGGACGTACATCACTCCCGTGAGCCGTGTTCCTATCTGGGTTGCCAACCGAATTCTCTGGCTCTCTCCACCGGACAGAGTGTTCGCCCTCCTATCCAATGTCAGATAATCCAGACCGACCAGTGCTAGGAAACGGAGTCTGGATTCGATCTCCTTGATGATCTCCGTACCGATGTACATGGATCGTTCGTCCAACTTCTCCGTTGCACTTACTGTCACGCTGGATGGTGCTTCGCGGTCTAACTTTCCCCATGTGTCATCCAGGCCACCTAGTCTCCAATTCTGGACTACTGCTAGGGCTTCTAAAACACTGCACTTGGAGATTCCTGGTAGGTTTATTCCACCTACTGTAACCTTGCAAACGGCATCATTGAGTTTGTCACCGAGACAGTTTGTGCATGGCTCATCTGTCATAAAGGACGTGAGTCGGGATCTAGTGCGTTCCGAGCTTGTGTCCTTGTATGTCCGAGTGAGTCGTGAGAACACACCCTCCCATGGTCTGGACATGGTGTAGGACGAGCCCTTCTCGGAGTTGAATTCGAAGTTGATCGCTTCGCCACCGGACCCATTGAGCATTATGTCCCTGCTGTCATCGTCTAGTTCCCCGAAGGGAACGTCGGTTGGGATTCCGAAGTGCTCGCATGTCTGAGTCATCTGGCTGCGATACCATCCGGACATCATGGAACGTCGGAATGGCCTGATGCAGCCCTCTCCCACTGTTGCTATTCTGTCGATGACGAGGTCGTGGGAGAATGAACGCTCCACACCCAGACCCTGGCAAGTCGGACAGGCCCCTAGGGGGTTGTTGAACGAGAAAACCCTAGGGCTCATCTCCGGGAGGAAAGCCCCGTGGGTTGGACAGGCGAACTCCTCAGAGTAGGCGATTACCTCGCCCTCCTCTGTTCTGAATCGCTGCTCTTCCGAGTTGTCTTCTCCAGGCTTGGGTGAGCTGAGGCTCTCCACTGCAACAGACCCTGCCCCAAGCCTCAAACCAGACTCTACTGCTTCGGTGAGTCTCTGTCTGTTGGTTGGGGTCAAGAGCATCCTGTCAATTCGTACATCGATATCGTGTCTCAGGTTCTTCTCCAGCCTAAGGGGGTCTTCGAAACTGGCTTCTCTTCCGTTAACCTTGCCAACTAGATATCCCTGATCGACCAGGGCGGTGAACAGATCGGCGTGTGTTCCCTTCCTGTTCCTAATTGCAGGACTCCAGATAGCTATCCCATGACCCTCGAAGCGCCAAAGGACATCGTCTACTATCTCTTGCACAGTTCTCCTGCTCACCTCACGGTCGCATTCGGGACAGTGAGGTAGGCCGACTCGTGCCCAAAGGAGTCGCATGTAGTCCATCATCTCGGTTACTGTGGCGACCGTGGACCTCGGGTTGTGGCTTCCCTGCTTCTGATCTATGCTGATGGCGGGTGATAGCCCTTCTATCGAGTCGCAATCCGGCTTCTTCATCTGTCCGAGGAACTGCCTCGCGTAGGAGCTGAGGCTCTCCACGTACCGTCTCTGACCCTCTGCGTAGAGGGTATCGAATGCCAGACTTGACTTACCGGAGCCGGAAACGCCGGAGATCACAACGAACATCCCCCTCGGAATACTGACGTCAATATCCTTGAGATTGTGAGTTCGAGCCCCCTTTACCTCTATCCAACCATGCTTGGAGAATCCGTTCTTCTTCCTGTCAGACATCGCATCACCTCGGCCAGAGTAAGCAGTCACGGCGCGCTCCTTTCAATCCATGCCCGGGAAATCTTCTCAGAAGACATCGAGAGTGGCTTGCCTCCCTCTGTTTGCGAACCAGGATTGCATGGCCGCCTCCGGGGACGAAACCCTGGAGGATACACATGAGATGGCTTCAGACAATGTGTCAAAAACCGTTGGCTTGCACTTCATCGCTTCTCTAACAGTCTCCCTGATTAGCCATACTCCGACCGGTGCCCAGTATCCAGGTCCGATATCTCGCCAGACCATGCATGCCCCTGACCTTCCGATAGCCTCCATGTGCTCTAGTACAGCTAGGCGGGCAGCATAGTAGGCACCTGTGATCGAGTTGGCATATTCCGACCTCGGTTCCATCTCCTCCCAATCATCAAGGACATTTCCTGTGGATCCCCAAACCGAGCCCTGGCACCATGCTTCTAGCATCTGGAACGCCCATAGTCCCGGGGCGAGGATTATGTGGAATTTGTTGTCCAAATAGCTAGCCTCGAAAACCATGGACTTGTCCAGTGATGGAAGATCTCTGACCCTCGCCCAGGACTGTCTAGAGAGTGTGTCGTCGGTTGCAGTGATCCCCCATCTGGTTGGAACCAGTTTTCTATTGTCCTCCTTTCCTAGGAGACCAGAAGACAGGATTCTAGAGATGTGTGCCTCTCCAATTCCGGAGGATGTTAGCTCTCCCATCGCTTCGTTTGCAAGGAGATCGGTCTCGTTTGCGACTGAGTCAACCTTCCTGGAAATGTTGGCATGACTGACAACATCGGCACTGACCAAATCACCCGATGGACCGAGAGGGGTGCTCATCGTGTCGAAGGTGGGAGAGCCGCCTATCGAAACCGGACGATGGAAGTCAAGCTCGACATCCACTGCTCCAGAGGACATTGCGATAATCTGAGTGGCCTCGAGAATCTCATCGGGTTCTCTCGGGCTAGTTGTTGCCATTTTTCTACCCCCTGTTACAAGATTAGTGTGTCTAGCTGCCACTTCCTCCAGTGGGTCGCCGAAGAGATCTGCTGGGTCGCCACTGGATGGTATTTGACAATCTGACCCTTGAACCCAAGACACGCTGGGTCCGACTCTGACATTTGGATAGCCGAATCTCCCTACGAAAAGAGAAGGGGGGCTGGGTCCTGACATGTCGGCTAGAGCGGTGATCTCATTCTTGGGGAGTCTGCGCTTGACCTCAGACAGGAGTGGACATGGAGAAATCCCGCACATGCCCTTCGTACCTCTACACTCGATACACTCTGGGAACACAGGGGGAATTTGAAATCGGGCGCTCTTAGGGTTAATGGCTCAGCATAGCCATAGGGCGTCGATAATCCCGCCCTTATCGCAATCAGTATCCGGGGGGAGCAGGGAAAGTGCATTGTGCGCGACCATGCTGTGAATGTTGCCGCTTCCCTGGTGGGTCCTCGTGGAGCCGACCATGACATCTCCCTCTTGTCTGATTGAGATCCTCCTCATGCATAATTTACCGGGAGCCCCTTTGAGTGGCTCCTCCATCAGAACTCTGACTCTGTTTGCCAGTCTGGGACCAGAAGCTTCGTCGGAACCCATGCTCTTGGACATCCAAGGGGCGACCAAGACCATGAAGACAATGTGGCTGCTTACTGGATTGCCAGGCAGACCGAATATTGGCTTTCTGTTCCAAGAACCGAAGAGTGGAGGACCCCCCGGCCTCATCATTATCCTCCAGAATCGAACATCTCCTTCTTCCTCCATAATCCGTCTGACAATGTCCCACTTGCCCATACTAACTCCTCCGCTGGTGATGATTGCATCGCAAGATTCCGCGGCTTCGTCAAGTGTGTCTCTTAGATTGTCAATACTATCGCGAATTAGGTCAAATCTCTGCGGAATGCCACCCATCTTCTCGACGAGTGAGGAGATTCCGAACGTATTGGACTCGTATATCGCACCATCGAGCAGTGGCTCCCCGGGAGGAGTCAACTCATCCCCCACTCCTATCACAGCTATCCTAGGTTTCCTTACTACGCTCACATCACCATGACCCATTGTGGCCGCGAGGGATATTGCAGCTGGAGTGAGTAGATTACCGGAATTCAGGACTACGTTTCCCTCTAGGAGATTCTCCCCCTTCCTGCGAATGTATCCTGGTCTGGCTGGACCGTTGATTGTAACGCTACTATTCTGGGTCGTTGAGTCCTCCACCATCACGATCGCATCGGAACCCTCTGGGAGTGGAGCCCCAGTCATGATGCTGCAGGCTTCGCCCTCGCCCACAGTTGGAACTTCTTCAGAGCCGGCCTGACTAGTTCCAACTATTCTCAATATGGTACCTGTTTCTTGGCAGTCTGCCTCCCTGACTGCCCAGCCATCCATTGCAGAGTTGTCGAATCTGGGGTCATCCACCTTGGATACGAGGTCGTTGAACAGTATCCTCCCGGATGCATCCCCCAGTGGCACCACCTCTGAGGTTGTCTCTATTGTGAGTTGGGTAGCTATCTCCAAAGCCCGTTCCAGAGAAACACCCATCTCCATGCATCTCGAGAAACGGTGGAGTTGAAGTGTCCTTCCCAAAGCGGCCCTCATGGTTTCCACTGAATTGGTGTTGGTCCTATTGGTCCTCTTCGCTGTGGCTGTCCTCTACTCCTCAGTTGGTCTGGGTGGGGCTTCGGGATACCTAGCAGTGCTATCGATGACGACCTTTGCTGCATCAGAGGCGATATGGCTCAAGCAGTATGCATGGTCTCTGAATCTGATTGTCGCTGGAATCGCCTTCTGGCACTACTACAATTCTGGGTACCATGTCAGGGAGCTTTCGATTCCGTTCATCTCCGCAAGCGTACCCATGGCTGCCCTTGGCGGTTTCATGCTAGTGGAGGGGGACATGTACGATACCCTGCTCTCAATCGCATTGATTGTGGCGGCTTGGAGGCTGGTTTCGGGTGATGCAGGAGTCAGCGAGACAATTCGACCCAGTACACCCAAGGCCGCGGCAGTAGGAGGGGGGATTGGTTTAGCCAGTGGGGTGATAGGTTTGGGAGGGGGGATCTTCCTTCTGCCTGCTCTTATGCTGGGGAGGTGGGCTACAGCGAAGGAGGCTGCTGCAACCACTTCCCTGTTCGTCTGGTTGAACTCCCTCGCAGGGCTGGCTGGAGCGGGTCTGGCTGGTAGGCTAGACCTAGAGCCTGGGCTCCTACTTCCATTTGCATTTACAGTTCTAGTAGGAGGTGTGCTTGGCTCGAGATACGGGACCCGCGTCTCCTCCCAGAGTGGTATCAAAGGGTTGCTTGTTATGGTTCTGATATTGGCCGCCGCGAAGAGAATCTTCGAGGTTCTGGGTTAGACTCGTAGAACGTGTCTGACTGCATTGTGGAATATCGCCATGCCCTCGCCCTCGCCGTGCTCGGTCTCCTCTCTGGTCCAAGTCGCGCCGAGCCATGTGGAGTGGTTCGCCTCTGGGTGCGGCATCATGCCGAATACCATCCCGGAGGGGTTGCAAACCCCGGCAACGTTCCTCCAGCTCTGATTAGGAGAGATTGGGTATGGAAGAGTCTTGTCACCTACGCTTGGATATTCGTCGGAAGGGTCCACGTATCGTGCGACTAACTGGCCGGACTCGGCCCACTTGTCCATCAAGTTAGGGTCGTCTGTGACGAATTTGCCCTCACCATGGCGGACGGGGACTCTGATTCGCTCGAGGCCATTGGTCCAGATGCACGGACTGGCTTGGTCGAACTCGAGCGTTACCCATCTGTTCTCGTAGTGTCCACTATCGTTGAGCGCGAGCGATGCCGTCTGAGTCAGGCTGACTTGGTCGTCGCCTGGTAGGAGGCCCATCTTGACTAGGACCTGGAAGCCATTGCAGATGCCGATGACTGGGTTTCCGGTAGACACGAACTCCCTGACCTGTTCCCTGAGGCCGAATCTCAGGCGATTTCCCAACAGTCTGCCGCTTCCTAAGTGGTCTCCAAAGGAGAACCCGCCAGGGATGGCCATGATCTGGTAGTCGGAGAGTTGTGTAGTCCCCATTACGAGTCGGTTGACGTGAACCCTGTCAGCTGCGGCTCCGGCCATCTCGAATACCGCCATCGTCTCAGTCTCGCAGTTGATTCCGAATCCGGAGAGGACGGCCACCTTGGGCTTCATCATGACCCACCCCCATGCAGCGTGCCCTTCCATGAATCCCTCATCTGTGACATGGATGCAGATAGTACAACCTCGCCGTTCCTGGTGACTGAAATTTCGTCTCCCTCTGATACTTCTCCGATGTAGTAACAGCTCACCCCTTCCATGGAGTCCTCGAAGGCCTCCCTGTCTTCCGACCTGATGCTGACCAGTATCCTACCGAGGCTCTCGCCGAACAGGGCCCCCCACAGATCGAGGTGTTCGCAGTCTGACCATAGTATGGATGCGTCCACCGATGCCCCGGAATCTGATCCGAAGCAGCACTCTGCCAATGCCACGGAAAGGCCCCCGTCGCTGCAGTCGTGGGCGCTTGCAATGAGTTCGTCCCTCATCGCGGTGGTCAGGGCCCTGTAGGCAGCCATGTTCCTCTCCGGGTCTATCTCCGGTACGGCCCCGCCAATTCCTCCGCCCCCCTCGTCGCGGAGCATGAACGAGAGTTCACTGGCACCGAGCTCCTGATGAGTCTGTCCGACTAGGAATATCGCGTCCCCTGGCCTCTTGAAGTCGGAGGAGACTGCCTTGCGGACGTCATGGTGATTCCCGAGGAGGCTGAACAGAAGAGTGGGAGGGACGCTAATCTTCTCTCCACCTAGTATAGCATCGTTCTTCATCGAGTCCTTCCCACTGATGCATGGGAGCTGGTATGCCCTGCAAACGTCATCTAGAGCCCGGTTGGCCCTCACAAGCTGGGCGAGCTTGTACCTCCCGTCTGGGGTCTTCGAGGACTCTATCGGATCAGGCCAGCAGAAGTTGTCCAGACCTGAGATGAGATCTAAGTCCACTCCTACGCAAACCGCGTTGCGCAGTGCCTCGTCCACCGATGCGGCGGCCATCGCATAAGCGTCGATGTCGGAGTACCGGGGGGCGATGCCGTTCGAAATCACGAGTCCTTGTGTGCCTCCCTGCAGGGGTGCGATGACTGCTGCATCCCCCGGAGCGTCGTGGTTGACACCACCGAATGGTTTTATCACGCTCTGGGCTATGACCTCGTGATCGTAGGAACGGACCCACCACTCCTTGCTCGCGACGTTTGGTCTGGCTAGCAGCCTGCCAAGGACGGCTCCCATGCCGACCTCGTCTAGGTCAGGCGTCTCGACTGGAATATGTACCGGGGGTTGCCACTCAGACTCGAGATTGAGTTGCGGGCAACCATCGAAGAGGAAGTGGATTGGGAGATTGGCGACTGGGTTCTCACCGTGCCGGACCACGAAGGCCCCGGAGTCGGTGAATAAGCCCACTGCGGTCGCCTCCACCTCGTGGAGCATGGCTAGGGCCTCAAAGTCCGAGCAGTCTTCTGGCCTGACTCCCACGGTCATCCTCTCTTGGGACTCAGAAACCAGAATCTCCCATGAAGACAGTCCCGCCTGCTTCAGGGGGACTGTGCCGAGGTCAAGGTCTGCGCCGCCAGTGAGCTCGGCCATCTCACCCACGCTGCTGGAGAGCCCTCCTGCCCCGTTGTCTGTGATGACCTGGATCAAGCCCGCATCTCTGGCCTCAAGGATCATGTCGAGCATCTTCTTCTGGGTGATTGGGTCGCCGATCTGGACTGCGGAGCTTGGGCTCTCCTCGGTAAGCTCCAAACTGGAGAAGGTTGCACCGTGAATGCCATCGCTGCCAACCCTGCCACCGACCATGTAGACCACGTCTCCAGGCTCGGGAGTTTTCACGTGGCTCTCCCTTCCATCCGCCAGCAAACGTGGCATGATTCCAACGGTGCCGCAGAACACCAGGGGCTTACCGATATACCGCTCATCGAACACGATTGCCCCGTTCACCGTCGGTATTCCAGACTCGTTCCCACCTGACCTGACTCCGGAATGGACCCCCCTGAACACTCTCGAAGGATGGAATAACCCATGAGGGATACTCCCCGAGTAGTCCGGGGGCCCGAAGCAGAATATGTCGGTATTGGCGATTGGCCTGGCGCCGAGCCCCGTACCGAGAATATCGCGATTCACTCCGACTATCCCGGTTATGGCACCCCCAAAGGGATCTAGCGCACTTGGACTGTTGTGAGTTTCCGCCTTGATACAGACGCTCCAATCGTCGTTCCAAGAGATGACTCCAGAGTTATCATGGAAGATACTGAGGAGCCAGTCGACATCTGTCTGGATGTCGAGTGTAGGTTGCATAATGTGAGTCTTGAACAGGGAGTCAATTATCGAATCCTCGCCGGTCACCTTGTCCACATGTCTTATTCTGGCTGCGAATATCTTGTGGGAGCAGTGCTCTGACCATGTTTGTGCAAGACACTCTAGCTCTGCGTCTGTGGGCCGGTCTGGAGGGAGCCCTGTCTCCTCTCTATCGGCTCTGACGATGGGGTCACGGTAGTGGTCTTGTATCGTCTTCATCTCATTGAGGTTCAGTGCAAGGAGCCCTCTCTCGCTAATTTCGATCAGCTCGTCGTCACTAATCTCCAGATCCACGGTTGCTGGCTCCTGAAAGATCGCAGGAGGCCTCTCGGGGAATTCAAGAAGTGGCCAAACTCCCTTGAAGCAGTCATCTCTCCCTGCTACTGAGGCCCGTTCTATCATCGGATTGTGGAGGGTGACTGCCAACTCAGATGGTGTAATTCCCTCTGGGATGCCCCAGAAAGCATAGGTCGTGAATGTAGCTACTTTCGCTGAGGATTGATTTGGGAAAAGGGTCATCAGGCCATCTAGTCCGGCCTGACCCGAGTTATCTGTAACACCTGGTTTGAATCCCACTTGTATTGCTGCCTCCGGGAGGTTTGGGAAATCATCTAACATCCTCGAACCCTTGGAGCCGATTTCAATTACAGGGTCGGCGAACAAGTCGTAGATCAGAGTCTCTGCATCAGAGTCAGAAATATCGGATTTGACTTGATAGCCCAGAATGACTCGGACCGAGTTTACCTCAATCCCGTAATCTGCTTTGAGCATCGATCGTACGCTCTCACCACGCGAGTCGGGTAGGCCATCTAGATCCTTGGTTGTGACTTCGAATAGTCTGATCTGCGTTTCAGAAGACATGCTGTCACCTTATGCCAGAAAGGCCTCGCTCAATTTCCACCCGAGCCATGCTGCAAATGGTGCCAAGAGATTCAGAGAAACGTATACTGCTGCTGCAGTGTTGCTATCGGCCTGGAGAAGTCTGACTGTCTCGAATCCGAATGTGGACATGGTGGTAAAGCCCCCCAACAATCCGGTTCCAAGGAAGAGTAGGGTCTCGGTTTGCAGCGAGGCAGCCATCAGTGCGCCTAGGAGAAGGGCCCCTAGGAGGTTCACAGCTATTGTGGCCCAAGGCACTTCTGTACCTGTTCCAGAGGGCATAATCTCCGAAACTCCCCAGCGTGCTATCGACCCGATTGCCCCTCCCAGACCTACCAGCGCCGCTGGATGCATAGTGCTGGCGGGAGCTGGCGGGGCTTCATATTTCTGAAAAGGGGGAAGACTTGACAAAGAGGCGAGTATAGGGCTGTAGGATGAAAGCCGAGGATGCTTGGGGGGCTAGATGGGCCAACTGCGCGCATCCTCTGTCGCACGAGTTTATGCGGATTGCATGCGAAAAGGAATCTTTGGTTGTCCTAGCAGCAGACTTGCCGAGCATCGATGAGATAGTGCAGCTAATCGATGATGTGGGGGATCACGTTTGTGCACTAAAGACGCATGTGGACATGGTTGAAAAATTCAACATGGAAGATTGGGGAAGAGTGGTGGAATCCGCTCGTTCCAAGGGAATGATGATGTTTGAAGATCGGAAATTCGCAGACATTGGAAGGGTGGCTCAGACTCAGATGGGGGGTTTGTACGACATTCGATCTTGGGCTGACTTGGTCACGTCCCACAGTGTGAGTGGCCCGGATGTCGTCGACGGGCTTGCCGCAGCTTGGGACGATGTCGAAAGAGTTGGTGGCGTTCTACTTCTAGCACAGATGTCCAGCTCGGGAAATCTGCTAGAAGAGTCATACACGGAAAGCACTCTGGAGATTGGAAGAGCCTCCCCCCATGTGATGGGGTATATCGGAAACGGGAGTTCTGGATCCGAATTGAAAATTCTACGTTCCAAGGTTGGAGAAGGCCGGATGATTTGGACCCCTGGTGTAAATCTCAGTGCCAAGGAGGGTGCTCTCGGACAGAGGTATGGACATCCTGCTGAAGCTGTTCTATCTGGTTCTGACGCTATCATAGTCGGCTCTGGAATCCACAAGTCAGAGAATCCGAGCTCAGCGGCACGGGAGTACGCTTCATCCTCATGGGGAGCTCTACTGGAGAGATAGGATGGCCGCTGCAGACATGGTAGCATGGTGCTGCTCGGCAGTGGTGCTTTTCGGGGTCGCTTCTTACGTGGTTTTCGAGGGACTAAAGAGATGGAGAGTTGGACTGAGGCTATCAGCATTGGATGAGAGTCTGTTGTACGATGATGGAGTGTCTGTGGAGGTCATTACGGACGCGCCAACTGGCAGTAGCATAGTTAGTGGCGTAGTAGCTGAATTCGTGGAAGACCATAGGGACTAGAGTTCGAGTATTCCAAGGTAGAATGATGCCCCGACACCGATCGATGCAACAATCAGAAGAATCAGCATTGTGAGAAAGGTCCTCTTTCTCTTTGGTTTGGGAGGTTCTGGCAAGGGCATCATCGGAGATGGGGGTGCTTCTAGGTCCGGAAGGCTGGGAAGGGGCGGAAGAGCTTGTGACTCCTCCTCAAGGTCGGGGTATAGGTCGTCCAAGTCGGCTAGGCCGGGGGCATCAGGAACTGGGCTGTTCATCAAGACCCACTTCTGATCTATGTCTGCTCTCGTTAGAGGGGTCACCAGCACGGCGACGGCCCCCGCAGAGTAGGCTGCGTCGTTTGCCTTATTCAATCTGGATTTGCTAACTACGAAGACTATACGAGCGTTTGAGTCACTCTCACGGATCTCGAGAGCTGCGACGTGCCCGTCCATCGTCGGTAGGTTGAGACCCATAAAAACCATGTCTGGTTTCATCTTAACGTACTCGTCAACTGCTTTATCTCCATCGTCGCAAATCTGGGAATTCCACCCTTTCTGACTCATTATCGACTTCAGCCTACTTGCAGTGATTCGATTCTCATGGACGATGAGGGCAGTCGGCTTGGATTCAGACGTCATCTAGTGCTGCCACAGAGGATGAGACTCAAGAATGAGGTGGTTGTTGGCTCACGAAAGTATCTGATCTACAAGCCAGTTTGGATCGAACATCTCCATGTCATCGTAGCCTTGGCCTGTTCCTGCTAAAATGATTGGTCGGCCAGTGGCATGCGATATCGATAGTGCTGCTCCTCCTCTTGCATCTGTGTCGAGCTTGCAAAGTGCCGCTCCATCGAATGCCAGTCTTCTCTGGAACTCCATTGCTTGGGTGACTGCGTCGTTCCCAGCAAGTGCGTCGGCAACGAAAATCACGAGATGGGGTTTGGTGACTCTATGCATCTTCTGCAGTTCCTCCATCAGGTTTGACTTGTTCTGCATTCTACCTGATGTATCGATGATAACGACATCGTCACCCTTGGCTCTGGCACTTTCGATTGCATCCCTAGCAACTGCTGCGGAATCCCCTCCACGCTGACTCTTGATGCATCTGATTCCCAATCGGTCGGCGTGGGTTGCCAGCTGATCTATCGCCCCTGCCCTGAAGGTGTCTGCAGCGGCTAGCACCACACCGAATCCTTGGTCGTCCAACCTCTTGGCTATCTTTGCGGAAGTGGTTGTCTTGCCAGTTCCATTGACGCCAACCATCATGATGACGACGGGTTTACCCTCTTCTACGAAATCCTTGATTGTCCTGTCGAAATCCCAGTAGCCAACTCTGAGGAGAGACAGAAGGGCCCCCCTTAGGGCTCTTTCCACCACTTCGCTAAGTGGTGCCTTCCGGCTGACTCTGGAGCCGATTAGGTGTGAACGTAGGCTGGTTATCAGTTCCGATGCGGCATCGTGTCCCATATCAGACGATAGGAGTTCGTCCTTCAACTCCTCGAGAATTCGATCCAATACGGGACCTCCGCTAATCACCATCCCCCCTATGCTAGTGTGGTATTCGGATAGGTCGATTTCGAATCTCAAATCCGACTCCGCCAGTCTTCTTCCCGTGGTCGAGTCCATGGAGTCTCTTTTCGGCGGCGTATCGGTAGGCTTCTGAGATTCCTTAGTAGCTTGATCACGAGCGGCTCGCTTCCTCTCCTTGGGGTTAGTCGGGCCGGAGAATGGATCTGATATTTCATCGTCGAAGTCGTCCCATTCGCTTGCGCTTTCTGACGGCTCCTCGAGTTGATTGACTGTTTGATTCAATCTTCTGAGGGTTACCTCTCTAACGGCAATTGCTTGATCGGCCTCCTCGGAACCCTCTTCAGCCATTATGCTCGAATCGTCATCGGCCTGCTTGACCTTCTTGCGAAAGCGATCGAAGAGCCCCATAGAAAGTCCTCAATCATCCAGAGTGAGTTCTGTGCCTCTCTTTTTCCTTGGTCTACGCTTTGGCTGGTTTGCCTGGCTCTGCTTGGCCTCCTGCGGAGTTTCGTCCTCAGGGACTTGGATGCCATTGGCTATCTCATTGAACCTGTTTGCAAGTGCAATCACGTGGTTTTCAAGTTCTTCGTGTTCCTTCTTGACTGATACGATTATTCCATTCAGCTCCTCGTTCCTCTTTCTGAGTATCTCAATTGCCTCTGGTCTCGTCTTCTCAGCTTGTACTCTGCTTCCAATGTCTACCACTGCTCCTGCTTCTGCAGGGATGTTTGTGACTATTTGGACGCCGGCGCCGAGGGGCACCATCGCGCCCTTGGCTCCATCCTCGGAGATGGATTCGAGTGCTTCCATCGCGTGCTCCTGTTCGATTTTGATCCCCTCGAGGTTTCGAATCTGCTGTTCGAGTGCCTGGAGCCTCTCTCTGTTGGCCTCGACTAGTTTGGCCAAACGCTGAAGCTCTTCCCTGTCAGGCTCAGTCATACACCACGGGATGCAAGGGGTGCAATGAAGGCGTCGCTGACGCTGTTATCTCTAGTCCTCGTTACTTGGGAACACCATGGCCGTTCCGACGAGCCCAGTTAGTACGAATAATCCCAATGAAGTCATGAACAAGGTAGCCTTCCTAGACCGGTCCGCATCTAATTCGCGACAATAATCCCAATCGGGTGTGCTGACATTACCAATTAATGCACGATACTGGAGGTCACACTCCCTCTCATATTCGCTCTCAACGTCATCGTGGTCCTGCATCAAATCCAAGGATAATGGCAGGAGCAAAATAGAACAGGAGACTAGTGCGAATCCCTTGACCATGTCTGAGAGCAAACTACTCTCCGTCCCAGATACCTTCTGCTATCATGAACTCCATGACTCGTTCTGTGACGTTTGCCCTGTTGCCGCCTCGGACTCCTGTGGCAGATACTGCGAAAACCTCTGCAGGGATATCCTGGGCCTCCCTTACCTCATATCCGACCTTGCGTCCATATGACACGGCCTCGATGTCTGGCATTATCCACGCTTCGACGTCCTCGCCCGCGTACCTGTGCTCGATCATGCGCTTGCGGAGATGGGCAGGGTATGGATCCGATTCGGTGACGGGGGTGTCTCGAATGCCGACGACGACTCTCTTTCCCTTGTCAAGCTCCTGCTGAATTAGCCACTCGTGGCCCACGTGCAGTGGCTGCCACCGGCCCGGAAGCAAAACAGCCTTGGACTTCTCGAAGAGGTGCGAGAGTTGACTGACCATGTCGTCTACTGTGTGGCCCGGAGCGCCGCTTGAATCTAGAATGATGTGTGCGCACTTTGTCTCGTCGAATGGGTCTGAAATTCCAGTGAAATTGGAAATCTCTCCTGATCGCGCCTTGGCATATAGGCCCTTGATGTCCCTGATCTCGCATACTTCGAGCGAAGTTGATACATGCACCATAGTGGAACTCTGAGGGAGGATTTCCAGTATTCTCTCACGCACGTCCTCGTATGGAGTGATGAATGAGCATATCACTGGAGTATGTTTGGCCATTAGCGTAGCCATCTTTGCAATTCCTAGAAGGTGGTTCTCCCTTCCTTCCCTCGAGAAGTCGTTGTTGGAGAAAAAATCGCGAATTGTGTCCCCGTCTAGGAGTTCTGCGCCGAATCTCTTTGCAGCAGCTTCTGCAATCGTCGTCTTTCCTGCTCCAGAGAGCCCAATCAGCCAAACTACCTTGTTACCCATGACCACACCTGAACGGCTCGCCGACCCGGGTTGCTCATTTAATCCTGATTCTGGGACCAAATCTCATTCCATTTGACACTGCAAGTAACCAAGAAGTATGGATTTAGCACATCTTCAACTATGTCGTAGTTCAATGTTTGGCAGTCTGGGCCCAGGACGAATCCACCTGCGGACTCGACCACTGCGTGGGCTGCTGCTATGTCCCAGCAGGAAGTAGGGCCGAATCTCGGATACAGATCTGCGGATCCATCTGCAACGATGCATGCCTTGAGAGAGGATCCCATTCTCACTAGGTCGTATCTGCCAATTTGTTCTGCAAATCTTTCGTCTCTTTCCGCACGGTGGCTGCCGCTTGCGACGAGTCGCACCGGTGTGGAAGTATTGGCATTCACAGAGATGGTTCCTGATACTGCATCGATGGTTCTCGTGGCAGAGATTGCCTCGCCGCCGAACCAAGTGGTTCGAGTCACTGGGGCATGTACAACCCCAAAAATGGGATCCCATCTGTCTCCCTTCCTCCTCATGAGTGCGATGTTCACGGTGAACATCCCGTTCCTCTTGATGAATTCCTTTGTACCGTCGAGTGGGTCGACCAACCATGCGAGGTCGCTATTCAGGGGGTTACCAACCCTGCCCTCCTCGGAGACGATCGGCACGTCGGGATCTACCGAAGCGAGGCCTTGGATGATAACATCGTGTGCGGCTAGATCGGCTTTGGTCAGAGGAGAGTCGTCATTCTTTATCTCCACCTCGATGTTCCCGGGAGAGTTGTAGACTCCCATTATCGCTTGTCCGGCGTCAATGGCGATGTTGACTATCTCGTTGGGGTCGAACGACATCGGAAACCTCTAGAAGTCCTCGAGCTTGTCAGCTGCTTCTTCCAGGTTCTTTCTGGCTTCCTCGTCTAGGTAGAAGAGGAAGGGGTCCTCATCACCCATAATTTCCTTCCATGAAGACATGGCTCTGGCCCAAATCTCCTCCTTGGAGTTCCACACCAACATCCTATCCACGAACTTGCAGTACCTCTGTATTTCCTCGTCCTCAGGTGCTATTCGTCTCAGAATTGCGTTGGTTTGTGCAATCACTATTCCCCGAGTCGGGTTCAGCTTGTATGTGGTGAATGGGTTCCTCTCCTGATTGACTGTGATGTGGTCCCTCCACAGGCCGAAGGTCACGTCGTAGAAGAAACCGACTAGAAGAACAATGGTGAGGACCGAGGTTGCGATTCCAAAAAGGCCAACGTACGTCATCGGAATGAGCAGGAGCGTCTCGTTTGAGTCCAATCTCCACGATACGTAGGGCCATAGCAAGAGAGTGATGGTGGCCGTCCAGAAGCCTAGACTAATTATTGCCTGGCTCTGCTGAATGCGCCAATATTGCCTCATCAACCACTTCTTCATGTGAATGGCCTCCGGACGCGTCACCTTTCAGAATTGCCCAGTATCGTGGGAGGTTTTGCGGAGTCTGGGTCACTCTTCCTCTGTTTTGGAAGCCGGCGCTGACTTTTCCGTTGACCCGAAGTGGGCTACAACTGTGGGGGCGGTCGAATCTGCGGGATTAATCTCTGTGATGTTGTCTACCAGGATGAAACGTCTAGTGACTCTGTGTTTACTGCCGAAGGTTGAGAGTATCTTCTCCGTGGCGCCATCTTCATCGGTCGCTACAATATCGACTGAGAATGGTTGGTTCCTCCTCTTTTCTGCCCTGTATGACCCGTGCACCCTGAATGCCTTCATGGCGCGGCCGAGATAGGGCCCTGATTTAACCGAAGCGGGTGGCTAGTTCCTCAAGGTTCAAGTGAGCGCCGGTTTGGTTCATTCCGAGTTCGTATGACAGTGAACACCCCAACGGAGGACGAGAGGGGGGGTCTGCGAGAGCGTTTGGCGGACATTCCTCGTGCCAGGCTAGTGGATGAAGTGGTCTCCAGGTGGGATGACATGATCAGACTGGAGGGAGAGATTGCCAACCTCAGACGGAGAGTGAGGGAATCGGAGTTGGTCTCCCGGAGCGGAGTCTTCGATGGGGCTGTGTTAGGCGACCTGGAGGAGAAGCTCCGCGTTGCTGATTCGAGGGTCAGGCAGCTAGAGGGTCTGGTGCAGAACGAGAAGGCACGCAGGGAAGGCGCTGAGGCTGATTCTAGCAGACTAGCTGAGCTGCAAGAGGAGAATGCGAGACTCCTCAGGAACGAGGAAGAGCTCTTACTGCTGGTCCTAGATATGGAAGTCCAGATAGATCGACTCGCTTCGGATTCGTGACCGTGGGTGTCACTCTTCGGAGTCATCCTTTTTACGGCCGGCAAACGAGCCAAACGCATCGAAAAGATTCGTAATCATCTCCTTCGCGACATGCACACCGCCCGAAATAACGGGGAGGATGGGTTTTGAATCGTCTGGGAGATTTGCTTTTTCCCTAATATCGGGGATGAATGACTCAATCTCCCTGTTGTCGAACCATAGAGAGCCACACTTCAGACATCCGTCCACTTCTATTGTGGCTCCTTGATTGGTCGTGACTGGACCCTTCACCATCTCTCCTTGACATGCGGGGCAGTGAAATCCCGCCGGTTGGCCGTCGAAAACCGCTTTCCGCAGATTTCTGAGGTTGGTCTGCCTCGTGTTTGAATTCAGCCACCGATCGCTAGCTAGGATTCCTCTGCAGGAACCACAATAGTGCATGTGTCCCTCCACGATGTCCCCCTGAACGCCAATCTCGGAGTTGCAGCAGGGGCATATGACCTCGGTCACGATAGCCCCTCCGTGGGTTGTGGGGTATGAGGGTGCCTGCGTCTTGCTCGTCAGGTGATGCCGCTAATCAGGTCTGTCAGAACTGCCTGAAGCTTACTGGCGTCATCGTACTCCTCTGTGATGTTGCCTGTAATGATCCAATCGGCACCAGCCTCTGATGCGGCCCTTGCAGCATGTGAGTCTCTGATACCCCCTCCAACTATTATCGGAAGGTCACATGACTCTCGGGCGGTCTTGATCAAATCTGGGTTAACGGGGTATTCCGCGCCGCTTCCCGCCTCGAGGTAGAAGAGCCTAAAACCAAGGAACTGCGCTGCCATGGCATATGCTGCCACCCTCTCTGTTTGTAGGGGACCAATGAGGTCTGCCTTGCCAACCTGGCCGGCCTTTCCCCCAGGCTCGCAAATCAGATACCCCATTGATACTGGTTCGATGCCTGCCTTTTTGACGAAAGGGGCTCCTTTCACCTGCTCCCCGATGAGGAAGCGTTGGTCCAACGAGTTCATGAGCATCATGAATGTGACTCCGTCCGCTGCAGGGGACAACGCCGCTGCACCTTGAGGGAAGAGGACGACAGGGATTTCCTCGGCACCGCCGACGGCGTCTGAGTCCTGACTTGCTGCCCAAGACACAAGTTCCAGAGCCTCCTTGATTGCGACAATGGTGGCGTGTACGTTCTCCGTGTCGGTGTCAGAAGACCCTCCTACCAGTATCATGCTGGAGCCGGCATGAGCCGCGGCCAGGGCGCGGTTAGCAGCGACCTCAGGAGTCTGATCGGCTGGGTCTATGAGAATCGCGTGCCTAGTGCCGGTAGTCCTGTCGCACATGTATTCACTGACTATGCCCATTTTACTCGCCTACTGTTCAACGGGGTGTATTATTGTATCAACAATTGTCTGCGCTAGTTGCATTCCTGAATCTATTTCTCTGGAAATGAAGGATGCTGGGTCCTCCCCTAGCCATGTCATCTTCTGTAGAGTGGTCCTGTTACGTTTTGGGGCCTCCTTGGTCCAGACCTCTGTTGTTCCGTCGGATCTGTTTCCTGACAGTTTGGATTCGGGGGCGTCTTCGGTTCGGCAGACGAGTCCATGCCATTGTGCCGATTTTTGACCGGTTGGCCGGAGATCCAACAGGTAGTCAAATGGTATCATACTGTTTCCCATTGGTCCTGCCCCCACGAAATGTACCTCGGTTTCCGAAGTTGTTGTGACCCGGGTTCTAAGGTGAAATATGCAACCTCTTTTCGAAAGTTGTATTCCTAGTGCTTTGAGGAACCATGAGCCTCGCACGGCTGTAGATTCTTCGTTTGGAGTCTGGGAAGCCATTTCTGAAATCCAGTTTCGGGAGCATGGGGGCCATGAAGAGGTTAGGCCTGGTACCTCCCCGACCAGGCCAATCTCAGCTCTCTCTGTGATGATATGGATATCTGCTTCTGATGTTTTATCGAGCACGTGGTGAGCAGCGCTAAGAGCGACAAGAGAGTCACCTAAAATGGTAATTTGGGTCATGCAAGCACACCATGAACAGGATCTGTTTTCTCACCAAAAAGAGAAAGTGCATGTACCGGACAAGCTGGGATACAGTGTTCGCAGTGAGTACAACTTGGTTCGTCTACAATGACTAGAAGGCCTTCGAGAGAAAGGGCATCTACCGGGCATAGGCCAACGCATGCGGCGCAACCGAAGCAACGATCTTCATCGACGATGAAAATTGTGTTAATCTGTCTGGCCACGTTGCTGGGCATGGAGAGTCCCATCTCAAACTTACCCCCCAACCCCTATGTTTCCACTATAGGGAAAGTCTTCCAGCGAAAATAAAGGATTATTATCTTATTTTTTTATGGTAAAGACAGCCATTTGAAGGTCTTCAGTTTACATTCTATAATAATTACACAATACTCTGAATGAATTGTTACATCTCCCATTTATGATCTCATTGTTTTCAAAGGAAATAGGGGGGTTGGGGGGGTGCCATTCATATCCCCCCTTCCTCCGAACAAATTTCGTGGTACTCTACACAGCGGGATCATCCTCATCATATCCGGAAACCCCTCCCAACAAAGGAATAAGGCTACATTTTCTAGGAGGCGCAAAAGAAGTAGGGAACGTAGGCTGCATCATAGAGGACAGTGCTGGTACCAGAATTCTCATCGACTACGGTCTAGCTCCAACAAAACCCCCAAAATATCCCTCCGAAGCCCCACCGGTGAAACATGCCATAATGACCCATGCCCACATAGATCACATTGGGATGGCTCCATGGCTTACAACCCATGGGACGATGCTCCATGGCACTGACCTCACTGCAGCCGTTTCGGAAATAATGTGGGCTGACACCTACAAAGTCTCCGACATCGAAGGATATCCACTTGCCTGGGACAAGAGAGACATGGAGGTCGCACTCGACTCATGGATTCCTCACCAGTTCGACACGTGGTTCGATGTGGGCGAATGGAAATGCAAACTCCACCCCGCTGGCCACATCCCCGGCGCTGCCATGATTGAGATTCGGACACCAGATGCAACAATCCTATGGACGGGAGACATTGATACAAGGAACAGTCCAAATGCACCAAAGGCAACCCCAGTGGATTGTGATATACTCTGTCTCGAGGGAACATATGGAGGGAGGACCCACCCGGACAGGGCAGAGGAGGAGGCGAAATTCGTCTCTAGGGTTCTGGAAGTCGTCTCCAGAGGGGGCGTAGCTTTGGTTCCAGCGTTCGCTTCAGGGAGGGGGCAAGACATCCTCCGTATCCTCCACAGAGAGGTACCGAGCCTCGATGTCCACTATGATGGGATGGGGACGAGGATTACCAAGGAATGGCTTGGCTGCCCGGAATTCATCCAGGACTCCCGAGCGATGGAGGCAGCTTTCCGATGGTCAAGGAGAGTAACTGGCAAGTCCGATAGGAAGAAGGCTCTGGGAGCCGATGTGATTGTCACGACAAGTGGAATGCTGGATGGCGGGCCCGCTTTGTGGTACCTGAACAGGCTGAGGCATGATGGTTCCAATGCTATCCTGCTGACTGGTTACCAGGCAGAGGGATCCGGAGGAAGAAGGCTGGTAGAGCACGGTTCCCTGCCTATTTTCGGCAAGCAGACCAGAATCCCCCTAGAGATAGACAAGTTCGATCTCTCCAACCACGCCGATCATCCCTCCCTCTGTAAATTCGCCAGCGACTGCAACCCTTCTCATGTGGTAATATTCCATGCTGACGAATCAGCAGCCAAAGCTCTGGCCGAAGATATTGGACAGGAAACAAAGGTCCATATTCCATCGAATAACGACACTCTGGAGATTTTCTAAATCTCATCTCAAGTTCAGATATTGGATATTTTCGCGTATTATACATAAGCCGTGGTGTCACTCGACCAACTAGGTGAGTGATTACTCACCACTACAAAAGAAAAGAAGGTGTAAAAATGGAAGTAAAACAATTGGATGACTACTTTGGATATACAGAGAAAGGTAGTTCCTTTGAGGGAGAGTTGAGGGCTGGTCTTACCACGTTCCTCACGATGGCGTACATTTTGTTCGTAAACCCAGATATGCTGGAACTTGGGTTCACAGCAACTGAAACATCAGGCCCTATTGGAATACCTTTCGATGATGCACTGTTTGCGACTGCCGTTGCTGCGTTCGTGGGCTGTGTCATCATGGGATTGTGGGCGAACCTACCGTTCGCCTTGGCTCCGGGCATGGGTCTGAACGCATACTTTGCGTTCACCATCGTCCTAGGAGAAAATGGGATTGGTTGGGAGATGGCGCTCTTCGCCGTCTTCATTGAGGGAATTTTATTCCTCATCCTCTCACTCCCGCAGGTTGGAGCTAGGACCGCGATGATTAACGCGATTCCGAAGGACCTGAAGATCGCCACAGGGGCAGGAATCGGGATGTTCCTGGCAATAATTGGCCTCAGGGAAATGGGTTGGATAGTAGACGACGGTGCGACCCTAGTTCAGCTAACACACGAGTTGGACGGCATCAATCTCGGTAATGGAGAACTTTGGGCCATGCTCTGCCTAATCGCAATAACTGCGATGATGGCTAAAGGGATCAAGGGCGCGATAGCCTACGGAATCCTTGGAACCAGTGTAATTGCATGGATTCTAGGAGCCTTGGATCAACCAGTCGTGGATACCTACAATGTAACCGATTGGAACACTGCAGAGGTAACATTCTCTGCAGCAAACCTTCTCGATGTGGCAAACTTCCCCGACGAGTCCTTCCTAGCTGCCTTAGGTGACAAGGGATTAGGAGACCTCGGCGACGGCGTCTCCTATGCAGACTTCTTCATGGTGATGGTTGCCTTCCTTTTCGTGGACATCTTTGACACGGCAGGAACGCTATACTCCGTTGGCCGCCAAGCAGGATACGTAGATGAGAACGACGAGCTTCACAATTCTGATGAGGCTTTCATGGCCGACGCCGGAGCCACCATCATCGGCGCCGCATTCGGAACCAGCACTACGACCACCTACATCGAGTCCGCAGCCGGAGTCGAGGAAGGAGGGAAAACCGGCCTAACTGCAGTCACAGTCGGTGTGCTGATGCTCTCCGGACTGCTCCTTGCGGGACTCTTCAAGCAGATTCCGACCTTCGCAGCAGCACCCGCTCTAGTCATCATCGGTGCGATGATGATGAGGCAGGCAGTAGACATCGACTGGTCTGACATAGGGATATCAATCCCAGCCTTCGTGACCATGGTAATGATGCCATTCACATACTCGATCGCCGCTGGAATAGCTTGGGGAATCATCACTTACGTGTCTATCAATGCTCTTTCAGGCAAGCACAAGGACATCAGTATAGTGATGTGGGTACTCGCAATAGCGATGGTCCTGTTCTACGGAACCGTAACCATAGACTGAGTAAAAAAACCGAAATTAACCCTGGGAAACCGGGCGGTTTCGAACCCATAGGAGATGTGAGCATGTCCAACGACTTGACGCATAGACTCGAGAACGCAATTAGGACCGTACCGGACTTCCCCATAGAAGGGGTCATGTTCCGAGACATCACACCGGTCCTCGGCAAACCTGGTCTGGTTTCTTCCATTACCGATCAGTTCGTCGAGGACCTCAATCAATTGGGTTGGCGACCGGATGTAGTAGTCGGCCCGGAGGCTCGGGGCTTCATCTTCGGCCCGCTATTGGCTGATAGGCTTGGATGCGGTTTTGTCCCAATCAGGAAGCCGGGCAAGCTACCAGCACCCTCACGGAGGGTCGAGTACTCGCTTGAGTACGGCTCGAATGCCCTTGAGATGCACGAAGACGCTATCGAACCCGGCCAGAAAGTACTCATCATCGACGATCTGCTAGCAACTGGAGGGACAATCTCAGCATGCGCAAGGCTTTGTGAAGAATCAGGAGCCATCGTTCTAGGAGCCCTATTTCTGATTGAACTAGTCGGACTTGGTGCCAGGGAGGCAATAGCCCCAATGCAAGCACACTCTTTGGTGGCCTACCCCGCCTGAGACGAACCACTCCCCGATTCTTTCAAAGGGAACCCGCCTCTCCTACGCTCGATATCATGGCTGACGAGGGTAGCAAACCATCCCCGCCTCCGCCCCCTCCACCACCAGCACCACCAGCACCACCAGTACCCACGAAGCCACCACCAGCACCACCAACTCAATCGCCACCGAACAGACCTCCAGAGGCCGCTCCCCCGAAGGGCAAGCCACAGGGCAAGAGGAGGAGACCGCCACCGAAGAAGGGCAAGCCACAGGGCAAGAGGAGGAGACCACCACCGAAGAAGGGCAAGCCAGGGCAGCCTCCAATAGGGAAGAAGAGGGGCGGCCGCATCAGGATCAAACTCGGTCTGAGGGCAAAGAAGATGTCAGAGGAGACCGACACATACACCGACCAGATGGGATGGACAACATCTGGATCAGAGATCGTCCTAAGCGATTTGAAGGACGCTGAGGAAATGGAGAAGAAGGAGCCAGAGACCCATACCCACCACTGTTCCATGTGTGGTAGCAGGATGCAGATACCGAGACCAAAGAGGGAGAGGTACAAGGTCATCTGCGCACATCCAGAATGCGGCCACGAAGACCAGATAGGCTTCTGATTAAGGGTCAGCCAATTGTAGGATTTGGCAACAAATCTGTCGTACTTCGTAATGTCACACCGCATCGCCCCCTGCCTTCGAGACAGATCTCTTTGGCATGTACAACTTTACCAGTACTGCATTGACTATGGCTACTAGGGCAGAGATTGCTGCAGCGCCAGTCATCCCCTCAACGAAAGCGAGTTGCGCATTCTCGATCAATTCTATGCCAAGCATGTTGCCCTGGGCGACCAATTCATTCCCGATTCGAATTGCAGCTGGGAAAGACTCAGAGACCACTCCCGAATGCGACTCAAGGCCATTGGGGATCACCATCTCTCTCTGGTATATCTCATTCACAGCACTTCCCACAATTGCGATACCGAAGGCACCCCCGACCTCTCTGCTTGCATCGTTCGTTGCGCTCCCAACCCCTGCTTTGTCATGAGGCATTGAATCCATCACCATGGTGGTAGAGGGAGCCATAGTCAAACCCATTCCCACTCCAATCAGGAAGAATATGAGAGCAAGTGTCTCATACGCTGTACTTACATCCACAGTTGTGAAGATCAGCATAGCCGTGCCAATAATCGCAAGTCCGACTGAAACAACGTTGTTGCTTCCGAATCTCTCGCATAGCTTGTCGCTATTCGCTGCACTAGGCATTAGTCCTAGGGGGAGAGGAAGGAAACGCAACGCCGCCTCGAAACCACTCTTCTCTCGAACCAACTGGAAGTGAAGCATTTGAGTGAACATGAACGAGAACATCACGAAGAAGGCTAGGCTGATGGCTATGAGGCCAAGAGAGAAGCCCCTGTTTTGGAAGAACTCCATTGGCAGCATGGGGTACTCCGTCCGACTCTCCCATCTCACAAAAACAAACACTAGGATTATTCCTATGGCTCCCAATCCTAAGACTTCGGGGCTGGTCCAGCCCAAGCTAGGGCCCTCGATTATCGCATAGAGTACAGAACCTAGCGCCCCTACCGATAGAACTGCTCCAATGGGGTCCATGGGCCTCTCTCTCTCATCCTTCGAGTTGGGCACTAGTAGGATGTTGAGCATCATCGCCAGTGCGATAATGGGTGGATTGATCCAGAAGACAGCCCTCCAATCAAAGTTCTCCACTGCCCAGCCCCCCACCAGGAGTCCGAGAGGGGCCCCAACCCCTGCCATCCCTACCCAGACGCCGATCGCCTTCCCCCTCTCTTCCGGGGGGAAAACCACGACTATGACGGATAGAGTGGCAGGCATAACTAGAGCCGCACCCAAACCCATCATGGCCCTAGCACCGATGACTTGCTCCGAGGTACTCGCATACTGGGCTGTAAGCGCTGAGACCAAGCCGACGATTGCAAGCCCTGCCAGCAACGCATGCCTCCTCCCGAATCTGTCACCAAAGGAACCCATCACAAGGAGCAAACCACCGAACACCACTACGTATGCATCCATTATCCATTGCAATTCGGTGTTGTCAGCGCTCAATTCCTTGGAAAGCTCCGGCAAGGCGACGTTAACAGTGACGTTATTGAGAAGCGTAATTACTAGACTCAGACTCATTATTCCGAGAATTATCCAGCGTCTCTGATGGATGGTTTCCGGATCCATGAATTGCCCAATGGACAGCGTCTATTAATCAGCAGGTTTCAAGCCGTCTACCTTTCGAGAGGGGTCTATGAAGCGCCCTAGAGTGGCACTGGCTACCGTGCTGATGCTGATGCTGATGCCATTCTCCGGATGCCTGCAGGGCGATGCTCCGGAGGAAGTCAAGGAGGAAAAACCGCTTTCGGGGGTATTCGTCACAGGACCAGATGGCGAACCAGTCGACGAAATCCCTCTGCCACTCGTATTCAACTTCAGTGATGTAGGCGAGGACGGAGCCGAACCCAGTATAGGTGTGACATCCAGCGGCTGCATCTTCTTCATTGCCTTCGAGAAGGTCATGCGCTCATGCGATCACGGAGACTCATGGGAGGACGTAGCTGGTCCGTTGTGTGCATTCCAGACCAATGACCCATATGGGTGGGTGGATCCAGTGACCGATCGAATATTCAACGTGCAGATGCAAGGCCTAGAGACCTCCTGGATTTGCTGGAGCGACGACGATGGCGACACATGGGTCGGCAATCCACATGACTCCGGAACAACCCCGATTAACGACCACATCAAACTCGCATCTGGTCCATGGACCAGTAGTGGGTATGGCATTGGAGGGCTGGTATCCCAGACCTTCTACGATCAAGCCGTGTACTACTGCTACAACAAACTAGCCGGTATCTTCTGCTTCACTAGCTTCGACGGTGGGGCAACGTTCGAGGCTGGAGGGCAACTCATCGGACTAGCAACTACCAATGGCGGCCTCCACGGGGCCATCACTTCTGCACCCGATGGCACGGTTTTCGTCACACCTAGGGTCGAGACTCCCACTGTCATCGTTTCTAAGGACAACGGATTGACGTGGTTCGAACGGACAATGGGCGAGGATATGGGCACCCCATACCCAAGGAAGAACTCGGAGGTAGCCACCGACACACAGTCGAATGCATATCACATCTGGACTGGTGCTGACGAGGGCGTATACATGGCCATTAGTACTGACTCCGGGGAATCATGGAGCCAGATCAGCATACGAATCAGTCCAAGCCAAGTGATATCGACAGCCTTCCCGCAAGTCGATGCTGGCGACCCGGGGCGTATCGCGATAACATACCTAGGAAGTGAGAATGGTAGCGAGTTGAACCAATCAAACATCGATGGAGATCCGTGGGACGGCAACGCGCACTATGCCAGCGCCAACATCAGCTACTACCTGTATGTCACATACAGCCTCAACGCACTTGATCCGAACCCCGTGTTCCACACAGTTCGTGCTTCCGCTGACCCAGTTCAGATCGGGAGCATATGCCTGAACAGTGGGGATTGTCGAGACGTTGGGGGCTCCAATAGAAACCTCCTCGACTTCAACGACCTCCACATTGACAGGGAGGGCAGGGTGTACATCGCCTTCGCCGATGGATGCATCGGCTCGTGCGCCACCGACAGCAACGCCACTCCGGAGGACTCCAGAAGCAGACGTGGCGTCCTCTGCTACCTTGGCAGCGGTCCGAGCCTACTGGAGGAATTCGAGGTCCTTTCCGCCTTCGAATCCGAGTGACTCTCATAACCCGATTCGGATAGCGTCCACCATGTCGCTTCCCAGAAGAGCCATGGAGCAGATGGGATTCTCGGTATGCTGCCTACTGTGCGATGCACCTGACGTAGCCGGCTCCAACAGGTGCAAGAAATGCATCAAAGGTCACACCAGAGCTAGGGACAGACTAACTTCAGGGAAGGCTAGGACGAAGGCGCATAGGCTCGCGAGAGAACTCGTCACAATGCTGACAGATCCCTTCAGTCACATCGATGACGACATCCATGGGAAATGGATGCAAACCTACTCGGAAATGATACGCGATCATCAACACGATCCCGAGAAGGCTGGGGGCGAGAGACGTTCGAGAAGACAGCGCCTGTCTCGAAAAACCTCCTTGATTCGAGATGTGGCTAATAAGAACAAGTGGGCTGAGAACCCACCAGATGAAACGCAGATGGAGGAGATGCGAGAGATACTCCGGGACGGAGACACGAAACCACCAATGACATGGGACGATCTCATTGCCGAGATAGAGGACATGCTGGACGATTGAACCCGAATAGCATTGATATCATACGATAGAGACCAGTATTCGATGACAGCGGAGAGGGACCCCCGGGCATGGAGGGTTGACGACGACCCCCTAGAAGCCAGACAGAGGACAAGCAGCCACTCAGCTGCTAGAGACGACGGCACGTGGCGACAACCGAGAATCCGGGTGGTCCAAATGAACCAAGGAGGCAAAGGAAGCTCCAGTTTCTTCGGAGATCCCCGAGCTATGGACCCCATCCATCTACACAAGGGCTCTATTTGGCACTTCTCCAGAACAGAGATTCGCCACCTTGCTCTAGCGACAGGAGCCTTCACTCTGGCACTAGCACTGATGTTCGAGGGAGGAATCCTGAATCTGTCTTCGAGCTTCCCGTACTACTGCATTATTTCTTTGATATCCTTTACTCCTGCATTCCTCCTTCACGAGTTTGCCCATAAGTTCGTCGCCAAGTTCTACGGCTGTTGGGCTGAGTTCAGAGCGGACCCAGCTGGTTTGCGTTTTGGTCTAATTCTAGCCGCGATACTTGGAATCGTATTCATGGCACCGGGGGCGGTCATGGTCGCAGGAAATGCAACTAGGAACCAGTTTGGCAAGATTGCCGTGGCTGGACCAGTCACAAACATGGCACTCTGGGTATTGGGTTACGGAGCATGGATAGTTCTCGGAGAGGTTGGTGGGATAAACATCGTAATCAAGTTCTGGCTCTGGGGCAACTCGATTCTCTGTGCATTCAACATGCTTCCCTTCGGACCATTGGACGGTAAGAAGATCCGGACTTGGTCGGAACCGATATTCTACACCTGTCTCAGCATCGCATTGGCAATGGTATACGTTACGATAACTAGCGTCTCCGTCTAGTCACTGAATCGCGTTCAGAACCGGCTTCTCGTCACAGTGGAAGAAGATCATGAGTGCCCACCATGTGATCATATCGAGGCTGTTGACGAGATTCACTACTCCCGTATTCTCCTCGCCGTAGTCTTTACCGGTGGTGTCCATCCACTGCTCCATCTCCTCGAGTGTGTCGCATGTCTGGTGGTAGCACCAGTACCCATCAACCAGGCCACCGAAGCCCACGGTCACGGTACCGAGGTTGTCCTGGAAGCTGGCGTGGTCGCTGCGAGCCGTGGTATCCTCGTAGACAATAATCTCTGGTCTGCCCATTTCCAGCCAGACATCCGTTTTCCAGGTATCGACTGAGAAGTTGGAACCTACCAAGGTACCCATCTGTTCCTCGAGCCCTAGGGCGTCTGAGCCAATCCAGTTGGACAACCCGACCATCCCCGGCTGATCGAGACTGTCGTGGTTCGGACCGGGCCCGATGTAGACTCTCATCGGCCAAACCTCCGTGTCCTTCGGGTAACCGCCCTCGTCGATTTGCGGGTCGGGATCACCATGGGGGGCCCCTCCTCCTCCCGGCCAATTCACCCCAGCCATGTCGAGATTGATATAGTTGGTAACTGTGACATCTGGGTTGTCCTCTTTGACGTAGTAGTCGGTCCAGTAGTCCGACCCTCTCTTCCCTCCCTCTTCTCCCGACCACAGGCAGAAAACCATCGTACGGCGACTCTCGAAGTCAGCTAGTGCCCGAGCGGTCTCCAGCACCATCGAGGTTCCTGCAGAATTGTCGTACGCTCCGACCCTGGTTCCATATGTCCTTGACCCAGTTACGTGCGGATCCAGCACGACCATGTTCGCTGGGGGGGCGATGTCGAAGTGGGCTCCGAAAACTAGCCATTCGTTCGTGAAGACACTACCCCACTTGTAGGCACATATGTTGTACGCTTCGGGATTCTGGATTCCGAAAATGTCAGTGAACTCGAACCGGTGCGTCATTACTTCGAGTCCGAAGGAGGATAGTTCGGATATCAGGTACTGGGCTGCGTCCTCGTATGCAGGGTTGCCCTGACCGGCCCACCTATCCCAGTACCCCGCCTTGCCATCTACCGGATCCAGTGCGTTCGCAGGATCTGTAATCTCGTGCAGCCTCTCGTAGACTACCCTCCCGTGCACCACTCCCGATGAGTGTGCCCCGCCTTCGTCCTCAGCGACTGTCGAAACTCTCTCTGAAAACACGGTCTTAACTGAGACGGCACCCCCCGCGTCTTCGCTGCTGTTCAGAGTGTCAAGGGAGGAATTAGCACGGACTCTGCTCACTCCGAAGCCATCCTCGCCCGCTGCACCCCCTCTCTCAAACCACGAACCCCATGATTCGTTAGCGGCCCTGACAGGCCAATTGTCCCGGCCCGTCTCACCGACTAGCATGACGAGGAGGGAGACCCTGGGTGGAGAGAGTAAGTCGAGGGATATGGACGCCCCCTTGACGATGTCGACAACGGTTGAGTTCTGGATGAAACCGGTTTCTGGGTCTCTAACTAGGTATGGCACGAAGACTGACATGCTCTGCCCCGCTTCCAGGGAGACCTCTTGGAAAACCCCCGAGATCAGGGTTCCCGGAGTAACCTCGAGATCGTCCGAAGTGACCTCTCTCCGATTCTCACCGAAGCACCCGCTTAGTGGGGCAGTCAAAATTACGAAAACCATCAGAAGGGCTCGCATGGGACTCTCACTATCCGGCTACCAGCCTTCTCTTGATCACTATGCCATTGTCTGATACCTGCAGAACCTCGACCGTTGGCTGGGGTGGGATGTAACCCATCGGCGAAGCGACAGATTCCTCTAAGGCCTCTAGGGACGCAGCCCGCCTCTTTCGACTCCTCTTCGTCATCCTCCTCCTCGTTCTCCAGAGGGCAAAAAGAATCAGCCCAATTAGGTAATACTGAATCTGAGAGAGAACCCACATCGGAGTCAGGAGGACGTTGAACTCCAATTTGTCATCAGTCATGCCCGGTGCGATTTTGTAGGTGATGACTTGTCGCGAAGAGTTGTCCATTTCGGATGTCACCCTTCCCATCGAGGACGACAAATCCTCTAGTTCGATACCCAATGGCAATGTGAAGGTCACGAACCCGAAGAGGTCCAAACCCATCTCTTCAGGGCCTACGTTGGACAGCCTTGAGCTGGGGAAGTCGATTGAGATTGACTCGGGTGTTCTTAACCCATCAGCACTGACCATACTAGCCGAGAGGGCACCGGTCAAGTCATCCATTGCGGCGACCATTGGATTCAGGAAGGGTGCCAGAAGGGCACCTGCTGGATCAGTTGCTACTATACCTATCTCCGGGGAGCCGGACCCGCTCTGGATTATCTTGATGAGTTCGAACCATGAGTTGTCGATGCCAGTTGTGATCCTCACTTTTGGGATTTCTACGCTGAGCACTATCCCTCGCTCGTCCCCAACAGCATTATCGTTGTCGATGAGCATGTCGTATGGGAGTTCGATGTCTACCGAGAAAGCAGACATGTCTACGTTCCCTATGCCGTTGCTCTCATCTTCCATCAGTTCTGTAGAAGCATGATTAATCAGAGACTCAATATCTCCTTCAAGGCTGTTTGCGTAGGCCGGTAGACCCGTGCTGGTAAAGGGAATCTTCTGGTCACAGAACGACCTCCCGTTGTCACAAAGGGAGAATTCCACTTCGAGGGGGTCGCCCCTGGAGCCTATATCTAGCAAAGCCCGGAAAAGGTCAGCCGGCAGCACATCGAGGTCCAAAGTGGTCGAACCCGTGCTCAATGACTCGAACAGGGAGTCAGGAACGGCAATCCTGTGAATGGTGAGCTCCACCTTTAGAGCGAATTCTACCGTTCCCCCCTTGGTGAGTGGTAGGCTGGCAAAGGACGCTTCCTCCAGATCCCAATCGACATCAATGTACCCACAGCTCCTCGAAGTGGACGGACAAACCATGTCGGGAGTATTGTCAAAGCAACCTTCGTTCGCTGTGTCCTTGCAAATCGCATGATCCCATGAGAAAGCCTCTGAGCCCGTTAGGCTGATGACTCCATCATGGTTCCCAGAGGCTCGGTAAGATAAATCGATGGTGTTGCCGCCCTCAATTGTCGAAGCCCACGTGGGCAGGATAATCGACATTGTTAGATCTGCATTGATGCCGCTAGGGAGGAGGTCCCCGATGAAGGACTCCATCGTAGAATCGCTAAGAACCGTTGAGAACTCCATCCCTGAATTCAGAAGTTTCCCGAGATCATCTCCAGAAACTGAGTTCATGAAGCCAGAGTCTCCGAGGTTACCGCCTAGCAAATCAGCGAGACTCAGAGGGAAAGTGTGACTGACAGACCTCATGTAGACTGGGTACGAGTCATCCATGGCCACCGACCCATCCATGCAGTAATGCTGCCCAACGATGCAACCGAAGCCGTGAGTATAATTCAGACCACCAGGGTCCAGCGGTGCTTGAGACACGTGAATCCATGTGAACTCGCCCATTGCGACGTTCAAACCCTCCTTGGAGCTAGCAAGGGCCTGTCCGATTCCCGAAATCGGGATGTTGCTAGACAGGTCGCTCAGATCCAACAGACCGGTGTGGTATGCCATCCTGATCCCGTCTGATGTAATCACTGGTATGGTGGCCTTGTCCGCGGGCATCAGGGGTGGGACGCCCCAACTATTCAAGGAGCTGGATTGGATTTGATAAATCCCCACGATGACCTCGATGAATGAGTTTTCCTCATCGGAAAGATCCACCGAGACCCTCACATCCAGACTCCTGTCTAAGGAGCTCACATCCACCACTCCGGTGGTTTCGCTCTGCCTGTAACCCATGCCCATGTCTAGGTCTGCTTGGAGAACTCCATTGGGATCGTTGCGATTGTCCACGGACCACAGCCCGGATTGGTAGGCGCCCCCGGCTTCGGATATTTCCTCGCCGAAAGCCCATCCGCCCGCATCTACAACCGTGGCGTACGATGGTGGTCGGATGGCATATACTCCCTTGTGTCCGGGCTCCACTCGCACATCAAAATTCGTTGTGATTTGCGAACCCATCACCAGAAGCCCCTCTAGCGCGGTATCGAGGTTGGAGGCACTCACCCCATTGAGTCCGTAGGTGCTGGAAACGGGGAGGCTGATGTTAACGTTAGTCGAAATGCAGATTGGGGGCTCGAAGGCGTTACCGTCAGAGTCCAGCAAAGGGTCAAGCTCGCAGTCCACAGCTGTTACGACTCCTAAGTCGTCGGGAACGAATATCTTGTCCGACCATGTTGTGTTGGGAGTGGATGAACCACCCCAGTTTGATAGGAAATTGGAAATCGTGCCGTCAATCTCGGCTAGAAGAGACTCCTGGACCGTCGGCGATTCTGAGTCATTGGGATCTGTGTTCTCGTCGAAGGAAGACCTCAGGACATCGGCGGGCAGACCATCGTTTGACATGATGTTGTCCGACTGCAGGGCGGTTGTCATTGACTCAGAGTTGAACAGGCCCAAACCCCCCTTGTTCCACTCCCTGATTGCCCATGATGCTTGAAACTGGATCTCAGTGGGGCTTGTCATGTTGAAGTGAAACATCCCCTCGACCCAGTCGGTGACGTCCGTGGTCCCATCGTCGAAATCAGTCCTGTCGTCGCAAACACCACCCAACGTAGAGAGGGAGTCTTGACAAATCGTCATTTCATCAAACCCAACATCGGAAACTGCGGCTGGTGCAAATGCTTGGACCATGAAGAGAACGGACAGAATAATCGCTGACCTTCCCCACTTGTATTGTGAGTGAGTCTTAGCGTGCCGCTCAGCCATGTCGCAATGACTCTGAGAGTCATTGTTAATGGATTCGGTGGGGGGTATCAGAAACCGACGCAAACCCATTTATTTCCCAGTCTGTTTGTACCACTCTTCAGTAGTGTTCGCAACCTCTTCCTCAGGGCCTCCAGATACTGGGGCTATTGGACTTGGCCCCCTGAAATCAGGGTAAACTTAGCCACGGAGTGCATGGGCCTAGGAGGCAGGGGCTCTTAACAAATCATCCGATGAACACGGAAAGGCAGGTCAGACTCGCGTCTACTTCCCTGAACTCCGTCATGTCAATGGTCGTGACGGAGAAGCCCGCGTCCATCATCAACTGCCTGGACTTCTTGTATCCCCCGGCCATGATTATCCGGTCACCGTAGGCAATCGTGTTGGCCGCGTAACCCTCCTCCTCTGGAATCCAGATCACTTCCTCGGCGAACGACAGGTCTTTCTCGGTAAGATGACCCTCGGCGGCTACCATTGTGCCAGCTCTCGGGCTCGAGCACACCGTGGTTAGGTGGAGTGTGCTCTCCGGGACGTCGAATAGCTGGACGTCCATGCCAACTTCGCTGGCGTGACCAGCTAGGAAATCAGCCCCCTCCTTGTTTGTCCTGGTGGAGACCCCCACAAGGAACCGATCGTCGTAGAAGACGACGTCCCCCCCATCCAGAGTCGCCCCGGCGGGCATTCTGTGAATCTCGAAATCGTCAGCAAGGAACTCAGCAATCGAGTTCTGCTCCCCGTCCCTGCTAGGATGGCCCAGATTGGGAATCACCACCGAGTCATCGAGTATCACCGCTGTATCCTCGGTGAAACTGCAGTCTGGAAAATCCTCCAGCGGGGGTAGCACGACGACCTCGGAGCCGTGGGCTCTGAGAGCCGCGAAATATGCCTCTTGTGAACCTCTTGCCGCCTCGTAGTCAGGCACTCTTGTTGTGAAGTAGTTAGATACGGCATCTGCGTATTTTGGCGAGACCTCTCGAGTCAGAGCACGTCCTCTGGTTCGGTCGAAGGTTCCTGGCATATCCACTGCCGGAGCATATCCGTTCATAACGATTAGGAGAACGGAACCGGATTTCCTGATTCCGGTAATCCCTGCCCCATCCATTATGAGCAATCTGTATGGGGCGAATAATCGAAACCGACGCCGACGATACAATCCAAGTTGAACTCCAGAAATCCCTCATGTTGCCGTAACAAACCTTAATGCCAAAACTCACTCTTTGAGAACTATGGAACACGAAGGACAACAATTTGCAACACCTGAACACAGCCCCCGACCAATGGAAATGATGGGCTTCATGGATGCTCTTACCAGTGTCTTCAGGAATAATTACGCCACTTTCTCCGGAAGAGCATCACGGTCGGAATACTGGTGGAGTTACCTAGGAACCGCCATCATCTCCATGATTGCCCAGATTGTGGGCTTTGGTGGTGCAATGGCCCTGTTGGGCGTCAACGAAAAACTTGCAGGTTTAATCCTGTTAGTTCCCGTTGTGGTCATACTTGGAATCATAATCCCAGCGCTTGCTGTCTCCGTGAGGCGAATGCATGACACCGGGAGGAGTGGCTGGATGTTGCTCCTCGTCTTCATCCCCTGTATTGGAATCATCCTAGTGATCGTATGGTTCTTGGATGCTGGTCAACCTCACGTTAACGCATATGGTAGCGTCCCCACCAACAAGTTGGAATAACCAGAACCCTGCAAGCATACCCTTTGCGGCTTTTTGCGCCGAATATCGAGCATTTGCCCTAGATTATGATATGGTTTTGCACCCACTGGCACTGCAAGGTGAACAGGAATGGAGCCAAACAAGAGTGAGAGGAACGAGCAAAACAGGAAGAACGTCACGATGGGTGTAATAGCACTCGCAGTGGTATCCCTGCTGGCCGGTGCATCGGTAGCAGCGACCCTCGAGGAGTACGCAGCACCGGTGTACGCAGAGGCCGACCCCTTCGAGGGTGCAGTCGATGATATGACTGGAGAGGACACCTGGGAGGCGAAGGACACCGACGAGAAGCCAATGGGCAAGCACATCAGGAAGGCATTGAAGAGCCGGATGAACGACAGGATGGAGGATCGGACTGAGCACCTGGAGAAGAGGACTGAGATCGATACCAACCTAATCACGGCCTTCCAATTCTGTCTTGACAGCGTTGTGTGCACGGCCGATACCGAATCACTCTCAGGCATGATTGAGAAGCTCACCTTGGCCGTGGATGGCATGCAGGCCAAAGTAGACGCGACCGACTTCGTGGACGACCCGTCACATTGGGTTGTTATTGATGGTGAATTGACATCAAGAGACGAGGACAGCAGCCAGGCTGCCTGTGAGGAAGTAGGCGGTACATGGACCACCGATGATCGAAAGGGCGAGTACTGCGCTTCCTCTGAGGACTACAAGGACTGGGACGAGAGAAAGGACTGGGACGAGACCGAGAGGATGGAGTTCGCAGAGGAGAAGTCAACCCATCTCAGGGCCGCTCAGGAAGCAATTGCCTTCTGCATCGAGAGCGAGGATTGCTCAGCCGATTCAGAGACAATAGAAACCGCCCTAGGGCGCATGCTCTCGCGAGCAGAGCATCACAGGGAGTGCGCAGACGATCGAAGATGCGATCGCGACCATGACATGAGGAAGGGATTTCGAGGCAGAATGGGCGGCGCGCTCTGCAAGATGGTGGACAGATGTGAGGACCGTGAAAAGGACGACGGCCCCCCTTCCGTAGAGATCACCCAGGAGATGTGCGAGTCCAGGATGGGAGTCTGGACAGAGGCCGCAGACCGCGGTGATGGTGTATTCTACTGCGATTGGAGCGAACTGGATGAAGAGCCAGAAAGAGAGGACAACTCCGATCAAGATGAGAGGGAAGAGGAGTAGAATCCCAGACAACCAAGAGGAATGCGAGGCAACTGGCGGAATATGATACGAGGACAGGCAAGAATACCATACCGAGTAATGCCAGACAACGTTAGCCGCCCAACATTCACATCTTCACCAGTACCCGGGGAACCATGGAAGGAACTTCGGGAGATGCTCCAGCAGGAGTCCCCATGGACAGGGTCGCTAGAATTACTCTGTCATTGGGGGGATTCATGCTGTTGCTTCTAATCGCCGTGCCATTCACCTTCGAATCCGGCTCGTCAGGATACTTCGCTTCCTACGTAATCTACTCACTTTTCCTTACTAGCGTGGGCGTCATCATTGGTGTTTCACTGATGTGGCTAAACGACCCACGCAGACAGCAGACAACCGCAAGACAGGAATCGGGGAAACCTACTCGAATGCTTTCGGGTGACCAGCAAACCGTGGTTGGAATCCTATCCAGGAGCAATGGGTCGATGTGGCAGGCCAAACTAGTTCGAGAGAGTGGATTCACCGACTCCAAGGCAAGCAGACTACTGTCTCGCATGGAGGCAGAAGGCCACATTAGGAGGATTAGGGACGGAATGGGCAAGCGCATAGAGATAGTGGGGGATGGAAACTGATGTCACCAGATAATAATAGCAACAGACGGATGGCAATAATTGCCGCCTTGGCAGTAGTAATCCTAGCAATTTCTCTGCGTGCCCTCATGTCCATGGAGACATCTCTAGAAGAGGGTAGAGGGCCACAAGGGGGGATTCTGCTCGCAACTCTTCCGATGATGGTGCTAATGGCAGTCCTGGTTCTCCTGATGCTGACGCAGATTCGAAGCGGGCCCATCGAACTCAAGGCAGACCACTTTCGAATAGCCGCTCTGATGGCAGCTATGTTCGTCATTGGGATGCTGATAGAGCCTGCAATGCCCAGACCTGAAGGCCCCCCGGGAGACGCCTTCGGAGCCATCTTCATACTAATCCCGATATTACTAATCGCTGCTATGCTGGTACCAATAATCCAGAACCGGTCGGACGAAGAGGAGTAGGATGCATCCTCCGCACCGAGACACGAACTTGGAGGGGGCACTCCAAGAAGCACTTGAGAGGGGGTCCTCAGTTTGGGCTGTGGGGGACATCCATGGCTACAGGGAAGAGTTCGAGAATCTACTGGAAAAGCTCCGACTCGTCGAGGGGGACATGGTGATTTGCATGGGAGACCTGATTGACAGGGGCCCGGATAGCCATGGGGTCCTCTCGATTGTTAGCGAGAGCAAATGCATCTATTCGATAAAGGGAAACCACGAGCTATTGATGTCCGAGGCACTCGGAGAGGACGGACACAGGGAGAAATTCTGGATAGACAGAGTGGGAGGCAGGGCAACCCTCGATTCCATGGGCGCCAGCGAATCGGAGAAGAGGAAGCAAGCGAAAAGATGGCTAGATTTCACGGACAGCCTCCCCACCGAGGTAATCCTGGATCACTTCCGACTCGCTCACTCGGGGTACAGGGCAGACATGCCTCTGGAGGAGCAATCGGACGAGGAACGACTCAAATCCCGGGAGGTCTTTCTCGCGACCTCCCCATTGGATCCGAAGCGGCAGATTATCGCCGGACACACTCCCGTCCAGATGCTCTTAAACTTCGATGTAGAACCACCTGAAGAGGGTGTTTGGAGGAGCCAGGTTCTCATGGTCGACGGCCGTCCATCCGCAGTCTTAATCGACACCGGAATCGTCCTCAGGGATCTGAGCCATCGACCTAGAATATCTGCATATGACCTTCAGACGGGTAAGGTCGAAGAGGTTCACAGAATTAATCAGATCCTGACCTGAAGACAACTACGCCCTAACCATTGGAACGGACCCACTCGACCAGCCTCTGTCCGCTCTCCAAACCATCCAGCCAGAGATAATTCCAATCCAGAGTCACAGGGGCAACCTCTCTGAGAGTATGCCGGTGTGTGCTAGTAGTACAAAATAGCTATTTCTTAGGGTAGAGGGCCTGCCCCGCTGACTTCCCTCAGCCATTCCATGGATGAGCGGTAGTCAGTATCAGTCGATAGATCGTCTTCGAGCAGCAGCGTCTGGGCAGCATCCCATAGGGCCCTTAGTGCAGGGACCCAGTCACCACCCTTGTCACGACTCTCCTCGTCGAACCTCCACGCGTCCGACTCGGTCCTGTCATGCACAACGAGCCAGGCCCAGCCCATAGCCGCTTCTAGGCCTCTTCCTTTCCTCGCCATAGAAACGGTGGAAGCAACCCCATCATCCGTTGCCTTTCTGACTAGTCTGTCAGCGAATGACAGGGGATCTGGCAGGTCAGCGCTCGCCCAAGGGAGCCTGTCCAGCCTCATTGCCGTGCTAAGTGTGTCGTTCAGCTCACGCAGGAAAGCCCCGAACCCCTGCTTCCTCTTCGCTTGGCGAGTGTGGACACTCCCAGCCTCGTCTCCGCTCAGGTTGTACATCGTCTCCAGAATAGCCATGCCGTGTTCTCCCCATAAGGAAACGAGCACTGGATGACAAGAGGAGTCCTCGAGCCTAATCACCTTGTCCTCGAGGTTCAGGACTACTCCGTCCGACCTCACGTGTACTCCTCCCTCGATGGAGTCGAGGACGCAAGAAAGTGCCCTCCGCTCATCCTCGGTACCTCCCATGTGCTTTAGGAAACCGGCTCTGTCTTCCTCTGAGAACCGGTTGTTCCCGACTACGAATCCATCGGAGATTGAGTTCAGTATGCTGACCCTGCATGCACGTGAAACCACACCGTCCTCGAGGGACATCTTGAGCCATGTGCTCAGGACCTCTTCCAACCTCTCCATGCCCTCTTCTGGTAATGGTCTGTCCTCTGGCCATCCCTCTGGCTTCCACATCCAGGAAGCCTCGCAGACCTCTCCCAGTTTGTTCGGTGGCATCATCGAGACTGCTATACTGCGAGCCAGGGGCTCGTCTGTCTTCGCCAGAGCCGCTGGGGAGAGCCCGACCGTGGTTCCGTCTGAGAAGTCCAGTTTGAGCCACCCCTCAGTGGTGTTAGAACCGGAGTTGACGATGTCCTCACTCAGACCAGAAGACCACTTGCAAACCCCTCCCTCCAGATCCACGGAAGTGTTGTCGAGCGTCCAGCTCACCCATTCGGAGGGAGGGGCTGGATCGAAGCCGGTGAAGACGAACCCCCCATCCCATGAGAAGAAGTACTGACCGGCCTTGGCATGGTCATCCCACACTAGTAGCCTAAGTCTGGGGTGATTGAAGTTCTGGATTCCGACCAGGTGTCCCGGTCGACCACTCCCTCTCTTCAGGTAGCTAGCGTTTCCGTAGACATCACTCTTGAACACGGATACAGTGCTCAGTTCCTCTTCAGACGCCGCCAATAGGCTTCCAGCCAGCGAACGAGCAACATCCCCACCACTCCTCTTTCCCATCCTCTTCTTGAGCCATCTGATGTCATTCCTCTTCGAGGAGACGATTTCTAATTCTTTCAGAGTCAGTGCCATCGGGTCTTTCGAACCGAAGAGTGAGACCCTTCCTAACTCGCCCACTATCTCAGGAAGAAAACCCTCCGGGTTATCGATAAGGGCCTCCAAACTCTTCTCCAGTCTTCTCTGGATCTCTTTCGATGCCTGTTTGATCCCCTTGACCCTCAACCTCTGCCTGCGGTTCTTGTCTCCGGGGAAACTGACTTCTGCAGGTGGCTTGGCCATGCTATCGACACTCCCGAAACGAGACTCAGACTTGAGTTCGTCGGGCTGTCCTACGACATGTTCCTTCGGCGGAAGGCGTCTTTCTCGTTGTCGCTCATATTTGATGGAATAATCAGAGTATGCACATAACCACCCTCGAGTTTAGAGACATCATTTAGACTTCCGGACGACACCCTCTGTCTGCTTGTGCCAACGTCGCTCAACAGTATCCCATCCCATTCTCTCACTGCAGTGGGGTTGGATACATCTCTCTCTTTGTTCACTCTTTCCGCCATCCTATCTAGGATAGACACAGCTTGCTCCGGCCTCATTGGTGTAGGCAGATCGAAACCCATGCCCGTCGGATCTAGGTCTAGGAGAACGAGAGTATGCAAACCACTACTGCGATTCGACTCAATCATTTCGAGGGGGGAGGTAGGCAGATACTCGCCATAGGGGTAAGGTAGTGTGACCTGCCTCCCGAACCTGTACGACTGCAGCCCTGACAAGGAGACTGCTAGTGCCGTGGCGGACATCCCTGGGACCACTTCGAAACCCACGCCCTCCTCCATGCACCTTGCCTCCAGATCGATGTGAGTGGTTGCCTGCATCGGGTCCCCTACAACCAGAAGTGCCACGGCCTCTTCACGAGCCTCGTCCAACAAACTCTCCGGACTCTCAACAGATGGCCTCATCAGCCTCTTCCAGGTTCCCACCACCTCCTCTAGCCGTTCCTCTTGGTCAGATGGGAGAACTGCAGTGTAACCCTCCAGGTACCTCTTGCTGCAGCCTCTTGCAATGCTCTTGGCCCTCTCCGTAATGTGACCTAGGTCACCTGGGCCAATTCCAATCAGCCATAGGCCGGGAGACACGTCCTTGGATGTCATCGCCCGCCTCTCGTACTCTAACGCACATCAATCTGATTGCGCGTAGAATTTCAAGTAACACCTAATCGGGGAACTCAGGACTCTCCTTATCATGGTCCTCCTGCCTCCGTCATTGTGAAGCGATGATGCCCACCGGCACTTCAACGTGATGCGCCATCTGAGGGTTCCGAATCGCGCTGTCGAGAAGAATTTGACTCTGCTCAGGGACAGAGGTTGGCTAGCACTAGGGATGAGGGTGATCTCTCACGACGATGGCGAGCACAGACTGGTCCCCCTAGACCTAGGTGCTCCGATTGAAATGCCCTCTCCATTCGATATACACGAGACAGTCCTTCACGAGGGATTGTTGGACAGCAGGGTGGACCCCGATTGGTGGAACCACCTCGGTTTGCTGGTAGATAAGGAAGAGATAGCGGCATTCGGAGAGGATTGGCCTTCTTCCCACGAGTTCATTTCAGACATGATGGTTGTCAGAATCGAGGACAATCTGGAGAAATACACATCACAGATAGCTGAGGCGAAACTCCGCTCCCATCCTCACATCAGACTCGTGCTAAATGACGAAGGCGTCCAAGGAGAACTAAGAATTCGTGAGCTCACACCCATAGGTGCTAGGGTGGGAGGTGAGATTGTCACAGACAACATCCCAGAATCGGTAAGCAGCACTCGGGTACTTGTTAGGGAGTCCGGCAGGGCTATTGCCTGCGATCCAAACAAGGCTTACTTCTCCACCAAGCTCCAGTCAGAGAGGCTAGAGACCCTTTCGCTTGCCAAGGAGTTACGAGAGCTACTCGATCGGCCCATCAGTGTCTGTGATCCATTTTGTGGAGTAGGACCGGCTCTTGCTACCCTTCTCGCTGAGCCAGATTTGGTCGATCACGCTCTGGCTTCTGACCTCAATCCCGAGGCAGTCAGGCTCCTCCTGGACAACCTTCGGAGGTGGGATTGTAGGGACTATCCATCAGAACCTTTCCCAATTTCTAGAATCTTTGAAGACAGAGTCATCGGGATTGCCGATGCTTCCCAACTCCGTGAAGACCACTCACTCGTTGGGTGTTGGGATTTGGTCATAGTCAACCTCCCACATCGAACAATCGAACTTCTCCCATCCTTGGTTCCCCTCCTCGATCGATCTAACCCTTCAATGGTCAGGGGGAGGGTGATAGTTTCCGAGAACGAGATCGGAGATACCAATGAAGAGATTAAGCGTGCTCTGCCAAACCTCCTTCAGGGATTCCCTGAACCTTCGCTTAGAATCAAGAGGGACTACAGCAGCACTCTCAGGTTATGTTCCTTCGAAGCTTGGATTTCTCCTGAATGATTTTCGCACCATTCCTAGTAGCAGAATACGCGAAGAAAAAATCCTCTAGGTGGAGGACTGAGTGGCGCCCCGACCGGGATTTGAACCCGGGTCGCAGCCTCGACAAGGCTGCATGATAGGCCACTACACTATCGGGGCCGCCCCCTGTCGAGTTTGCCTCCCTTTTTCAAGGTTTGAGAGGGTATTATTGATGGCCCAGCCGCACAGAGGCTCTGCATGGGAGACGCTCGAGTCATCATCGACGTCATCGATAATGGGGGTCAGTGGACTCATAGAGAGTGGAGGATGCTACGTTATCAGGGAGTGGATACGCAGATTTTTCCAAACAATACTCCAATCGAGGAACTCCGTGATCTCGATGGACTAATCCTGTCTGGGGGGGCGGCACGTGTCGGCCTTACAGGGGAACTGGGAAATTGTGCTGAATACCTCTCCTTGGAGATACCGATTCTCGGGATCTGCGCCGGACACCAGTTTATGGCTCGGCACTACGGAGGAGATGCGGGTGAGGCACCCAAGCCAGAATTCGGCGCTGCATCTATTTCCCTAGTGGGCGACGGGGGGCTCCTCTTCCAAGGAACTCCTCCCGAGCAAACCGTCTGGGAGAGTCACAACGACGAGGTTACTGTGACTCCACCGGGCTTCATAGTGGTGGCTCAAAGTGAGTCCTGCGAGGTTCAAGCAATGCAGAACGTGGCTCTGAACAGATTTGGGCTTCAGTTCCATCCTGAGGTCAATGACACCGAGTTTGGACAAAATATCTTTGAGAACTTCGTTAGGATATGCAAATCTTCCGAATCCGCATAGGACAGGTTGAAGAAGGCCCGGCAGGTCGCCGGCTCGGTAGTAATGAAGAACGATCAGAACATCCTACACAAGTGCAGGAACTGCAACAGAACCGATAAGAGGTCATACAACCCTACTTCGGATGAGCATTGCAGCCATTGCAATTCCCCAATGGATCCACTCGAAATTCGCTACAAGTGCGTAAACTGCGGTCACATGTCTTGGACGGAGGCAGGCTCAACCGGCAAGTCCTGCCACAAGTGCGGGTTTCGAATATTCGTCAAGCCCCGAAAGGACGGCATGTCCAAGGTTCTGAAGGCCGAGTGACAATCGAGGAGTTCAAGTCCCTCCTCTCCCTCATCTATCTATGGCGAGTTGGCTCGAGACAGAGGCACCCACTAGGTTCGAAGAACTGGCGGTCCCGGAGGCAATTCAACGGACCCTCCTATCCACCAGCACTTCTGCTGATCCACCACACCTGCTAATCACTGGACCAGCCGGTGTCGGTAAGTCAGCATGCTGGAAACTGTTTGCGAGACAGATTCTCGGACCGGGATGGAAGTCCACCACGCACATCCTCCAGGCTCGTAACCTAGTTAGACAGAGGGGTGCCATGGCTACTTTCGAGGAGTTCCTCAGGCCAAGCGGCTCCGAAAAGGACACGCTTGCAGGGAGGACCAGCCTAGATGCCTTCGACAGAGGTATTTCGAACTCCCGCCCCGAAGAGGTAGCCCCAGCCGGCTCTGAAGTGGAAGTCAAGGCCGGCGACGTCCCGATTAGTCGTTTGATTGTCATAGAGGACGCCGATTACTTGGGGCACATTCGCCAGGCATACCTCAGAAGGATGATGGAAACCGTGGGTGTAGCCTCTAGGTTCGTACTGGTTGCCCGTGCCCCATCAAGAATCATCGATGCCCTCCGATCTCGTAGCCAGATGATCAGAATTCCCTCTACAGAAAGGGAGACCATCACTTCAACCCTATCTGATATTGCCAAGAGGAATAGCTGCGAACCCGCCGATGGAGTCCTGGATGACATCGCATACATCTCAGATGGAAATCTGAAGAAGGCCATCTTCACTCTCGAGTTACTTGATATCAGAGGACTTGTTTCGGATAGATCATCGGTCCACAAGATGGTTCAGGCATCAACTCTCCAAGCAGGTAGGAGACTGGTGGAGTTAGCCATCAGGGGCAAGGTTGTTGAATGGAAATGGGAAAATCACAGAGGCAGGAATAAGAAAGTCCTCTCAGGGGCAATGGCAGAGGTCGATGACCTCATGAACAAACATGGGCTTGATGCCACAGACCTCATCTCACAGATTCATAGTGTGATAGTAGGTAGGAGAATGAGTGTCCCACAAACACTCAGAGAGGAGATGCTCGATGCGTTATCGGAGTGCGATGTAGGCCTGCAACGATCCACCTACCCCCGAATCCACTTTGAGAGGTTCCTGCATCGAACTGCAATCGCAGGCAAGCACCACGGCTTGTCTATGTCATGATGGCGGGCGCGGCAGGATTCGAACCCGCGGTCCCCGGCTTAGGAGGCCGGTGCATTATCCAGGCTATGCTACACGCCCGCTCTCGCGAGCACGCCCTCTTGAAGAAATGTGCCCCGAAAAAGCACACCCCAATCGGCCTGTTATCCGATGCCATCAAGCGCAGAAAGCACCTCGAGAGAATGTGGCGAGTAACACTTCAGACCTCCCCAATCCGTATGGCGAAGACGCTTCTTTTGGGCAGACAACCGAAACCGCCCTCACTCGAAGAGTCAGAATTCGAGATTCACAACGAGTTCTATGGACTAGAATTACCGCCATAAGATGGAGTGGACGTACTAGGATAACAACCTCAGCAGCAGCAATACTCGCTACCGCTCTATTTGCCTCGGGGTGGGGTGAAGAATACCTCTTGGGGGGAGTCGCGCTATTCGCTATCCAAGCTACCCTTTTCTTCCCTGCTCTGTTGGCATCGTCCTTCGCTAAGATGTCTGCTAGGGACAGGCTTCAGTTGAAAATCGGTAACAACCGCTCAATGGAGGCGTATCCTGGTGTCGAACGTATCCTCAATACCCTTCATGAGAGGACCCTAAGGGAGAGGACAAGGATTCTATGCGCAGCTCTTGCGGCGGGGACGCTCAATTCAGTTGACAACTTCGGGACTGGTACCGTTTTGGCATCGATACTTTACGGACTGGCCTTTTTCTTGGGCTCTATTTCATTGATCAACACGCTTCAGTTGGAGCGCAGAATTCCAATGATTGACACGGACTTCCCCCTACTTTCCATGCATGCCCCCACACTCCATCAGAGCACCTTGGATCGGGTACTATCCGATTTAGTCGTAGCTCATTTGGATCCAGAGACCGCTGGAGCATGGGATGATTGGGTAATGGGCTTGGAGAACAAGGTTCGCTTCAACCAGACCCCAGAATCTGCAGTTGAACACCTACTGCGCGTTCTTCACCTCAACCATCTAGGACTCTTGGATAATGAAAGGCTGATTTCCCAGACCAAGAGGGTGTTTCGAGTAGCCGCAATCGATGATCTGAATAATGAAGAGTCGAAGTTCTGCTACAGAACCCTTCGAAGGCTAATGGCGCACACAAGGACATGGCAACCTGGACTTTTCAGGCTGATAGACCGACTCGAAGATGCAGCACTTAGGGGCCACTCATCACTAATTGAGAACTCATGGAGACTAGATCTCGATCTCCCTCCAAGATGCTCCCAAGGTCAGGGTGATTTGTTCGTAATGGTTCACAATCATTCGGGAAAGCCATCACAGGTTGAGGTCGACATTATCGCTGCCGATGGGGAACCCCATCATCAGACTCTCAGACTAAACCCACCGGTTTCTAGACAGCCCAAGAAACCCGCGAAGATAGGAGAGGAGGGGAATGATATTGTCGATGTTCTAGGTAGACTAATCGATAACTGCTTGGTCTTGTGGATTGGTCTGGCATGGCCACAAGGGTCAACGGGTTCCAAACCAGTACAAGTCAACCTAAGAGAATCAAATGGAGAGACTCTCTCATCTTTCGTGGTTCAGACCACCCTCTCTTCGGGATTCAACCCAGAAGGGGCAACTGAGAAGATGCTGGATGCCGCGGCAGCCGTTAGAAGGATTGCTATTTCGGTAGCGGAGTGATAATCTGTAAGGACCCCCATAATCGTCACGTTCTTGTGATTGGGACCTCTGGCACATAGAGAAAGATGGAGTCCAGAGAAGTAGTCATCATTGGTTCGGGCTCCTCGGCACTTCGCGCAGCGATAGCCTGCGCAGACGGGGGGATTATTCCCTTGATGATAGATGAACTAGGCATTGGCTCTGCCTCGGGTTCTCCACCAGTAGCTGGCCTCGCAGCCTCAATTGACGAATTGAACTCAGAGGCTCACATGGAGGATACTCTCGCAGTGGGTGGAGAGTTATGCAACGAGTCTACTGTTTCTAGGACTTGCAATGAGGGTGTTCCAACACTTGCTGAGTTGGAGAGGTGGGGACTGGCTCTTAGGCGTAGGAAGGGAGGTCTGCCACATACTGCCCCTGCTCCCGGGCACCAGGTACCCCGGCTAACAGGTTGTGGAGACTCAACCGTCAGGGAAGTTACCAGAGTTCTAGAAGAGCAGACAATCAAACGAGGGATTCAGAGGAACGCCGACTATTTGCCCCTCTCTATAGTATCAGACAACAATCAGGTTAGAGGCATAGTCACTCTGAATATATCTACGGGGCAAATCGAACCATTCCAGACAAAGGCTGTAATTCTGGCGACTGAGGGGCATCAAGGACTGTGGTCAAACCCAAGTGAGGGCTCGGGAACCGGCTCAGCTCTTGCAATATCCGCTGGAATAGAACTGAGGGGGATGAAAAGCACTCCTAGGCATCCACTAACTATCAGGGACTGTGGAATCCACATTCCTATGGATGTTCTCGGTTCGGGTGGCAGAATCAGGAGGGAAAACGGGGACGACGTCGGTCCTGAAGAGGCTCTCGAGGGAGAGCCCTGTGTGCTCGATTTGAGAGGCATTAATCCCGATGCAAAAACTTGGTTCTCCCAGACATCACAGCGGATCAGAGACAGATTAGGCCTCGACATTTCAAGGGACGTAATCCCATTATCTCCGGGTGTAGCGTATACTACAGGCGGAGCTCCCTGTGACCAGGATGGAAGAGTCATTTTCGAGGAAAAAAACACAGAGAACTCATCAACAGGGCTATGGCACACGGGGCTATATGCTGCTGGTAGGAGTGCCCATACCGGAATGCACGGCAACGCTCCACTCCCTGGAAACCTGCTACTGGATGACTTAGTTTCTGGAAAGGCTGCGGGTGCCCACGCTGCTGGGTGGGTTCCAAGTGCCCAATTCGGAGGATCTACCCAAATTGACCAAGCCGTTCAGGAAGCATCGAACAGAATCTCTTCAATCAGAGAAGGAGACGGCGTAACAGTTGGGAATTTTGCCTCCAAGTTATCTTCTGCAATCTCGGCCGAGTCTTCCTCGAAGGAGGCAGCATTGATTGAAATCAGAGGCATGAAAGATTCCGGGATTAGGCTCATCGACACCTCAGCAGTCATGAACACCGAGATGGTGGAGGCCCTCCGATTGCATGGTTTGGCCTCGGTTGCTGAGTCAATCCTAACCTCTGGGTGATATGATGGAAGAAGACCCCAGCATCTTCACGATGATAATTGAAGGAGAGATTCCTTGTCACAAGATATACGAGGACGACTTGGTTTTCGCATTCTTAGACATCAATCCATTCAGCCCGGGTCATACACTAGTTGTTCCCAAGGAAGCGACTAGAACGCTGGACAAGTTGAGCGATGAATCGGCAGAGGCGCTGGGCAGGGTGCTCCCTAGAATTTCAAGGGCAATAATGAGAGCTACCGGAGCCGAAGAGTTCAACGTGATTCAGAACAACGGCCCAAACGCATTCCAGAGCGTTTTCCACGTACACTTCCACATCATTCCCAAGATGGAGGATGGCAGAGGCCTTTCTTTCCCATTCAAGTCCACATCAATAGATCATGAGGACGCAGCAATTATGGCTTCATCAATTAGAGAATTATTGGATTAAACACTCTCAATAGTCAAGACCTCAAACCTC
>Ga0115002_10000481_pt1 | contig 56835 bp, 46 predicted proteins | sample ArcticOcean_MG_C_8_FD_89576 | JGI IMG/M metagenome (GOLD analysis project Ga0115002, IMG submission 89576) | Marine microbial communities from western Arctic Ocean - ArcticOcean_MG_CB11_86 | ecosystem: Environmental > Aquatic > Marine > Oceanic | place: Arctic Ocean: Canada Basin | collected... | reverse complement strand
GTATTGCGAATGCGAACCGAGTCGCTGCCGACGTCGGCCAGCACACCGCAGATGCGATGCTTCTCACGGTCGATGGCAAGGAGTTCTGGCATGATGTTGCCTCAGTGGAATGTAGAATGGTCTGCCAAATTCAACGCAATCAGTACTCAGCCACCGTGCCCGTCAGCATATCCTGGCGATAGCCACGCCCCAGTTCGGTCAGATCGCTGACACGCAGTATCTTCACTGGGGACTGCGTCGCATCGAGCACCGCTTCCAGCCGTGTGTATCCTCCGCCCTGCTCGAAGTAACCCACGACCTGAGCTCGATACACGCTGCCTTTGGCTGTCAGAAATCGATCCAGGTCCACCATCGTGGGCAGATCGATAATACCCTGCGTCACCAGCCAGCCGGTGGTCGACCGAATACTGAGCTGGTCGTCAGAAACACCGCCGTCGGACCCAATCATCGACGACGCTGCAATGGCGGACGCCATCTCTTCGGTCATTCCGGGAATCCCGAGCAGGACTTCAAAACGCGCCTGATTGACGTTGATTCGACCCCGAATCGTGTCGTCTTCGAATGCTGTCAGCACATCGAACAGCAGCGGCAGATAAGACTGCATCGCCCCGAGGTCGTTCGCCCAGGGACTTTCAACAAGCTCTCCCGGAGTCGACTCGGTGCCTGCCTCGACGTCACCTTCCTGAGCCGGAATTTCGACGACCACGCCGATCAATTGGTACAACGACTTAATCTCAACCTTCGCACCGCCCGACAGGTCCAGTCCACCTCGTGTGACCGAACCTTCCGGGGCACTTCCCAAAGCACTTCCGATCGCCGCTGCGGCGTCCAGAATACTGCCAGTAGAGGGCGGCGAATCCGAGTCTCTCGACGCGGCCCCATCACCACCAGAACCGCTGCTGCCAGTCGAGCTGGATCCGGAAGACGGAGTCGAATCACCCCCGTCAGTTGCTCCATCCGTCGAACCATCATCGGGACTCTCGTCACCATCGGAATCCGCCGGCTGGCCGTACATTCGGTAAGCAACGACAAACCGTGCGACGTCCTCGTCGAATTCCTCAGCCAGCGTGTCATACAACTCAGTCAGCACACCATTGTTGACGAAGATTCGCTTCTCACCATCGCTGCGTTTGTTGAGTTCCTTGCTGTTGATGGTGAGGTACGCCGACCAGCCGACGTCGAGAATTCCATCCGCGTTGTCCAGCGGCAGACTGGCGTCGCCGTCGTTTTCGTTCGGGTCCAGCAGGCCGTTGCGGTTGGCGTCTTCACCGTGCAGCAACTCGGGGAACACACCAGCGACCTGAAGCAATTCGTCAATCGACTCCATCGGACCGTCCGCCGCGTAGTACGACGGCTGGAGGGATTCGTAATACTCACTCTCGGCTCCGAACTCCCGCGGTGTGGCGTTGTCGTCGACCCAGTCAAGGATCGCGTCCGCAGCGTCAGGCGTCATGTTCGGAATGAACATCAGCATGTCGCGTGTCTCGATCTCGCTGAGTTCAAGTTCTTCCGCCAGTAACGGAAGCTGATTGACATTCAGCCGCCCGGATTCGTCGATCAGACCGAACCGCACGTTCGTCGCCGTCGAATCGGATTCGACCGGTGCGACAATCGAAAAGTATCCGCGTCCTCGCGCGTTGTCTGAAGGACGCAGCATCGATGCCTGATAGCGCGGCGGGTTATGGTAAACGTTGTAGTCGGCTTCGGATTCGGGATAGCCGAGCACGGCGCAAACCTGCTCGATGCCCGAATACGCAAATCCCCGTGATTCCGCCTGACGGCCGAACATGGCCGTCGCCTCGGACTCGGAAAGCATGATTTCCGAAAACGTGTAGGCACCAAGCGTCAGGACCGACACGACGACCAGCACCATGATCAACACGGTACCTCGACGGTCTGAATCAGACTCGTTCGACCACGGATCCGACTCGTTCCAACGCTCCGCGTTGGAACGGCACGAGGGACGCTCTGCGTCCCGTGACCGAGTACGGGACGCGGAGCGTCCAACCGGGCGTCCCAACGCAGAGCGTTGGAACGAGTGGTGTCCCGAGCAGCAGTGAGTTTGATGTGTTGCGTGCATGTTAGAACGACAACCCCTCAAACGGACCTGATGAAATCAGTGGAACGACAATGCGAAACGTGTCCGTCGATTCCGCTGGGGTTCGAGCGAGTATCGAGTTTTCAGCGAATTCGGGTGCCCGGAAACTCAGACTGATCCCGATGGCGTTGGGCAGACGACCCTCGAACGTGCTGTCCCATTCGCTCAGCCATTCGTACCCGTCATGAAACTCGAACGTGACAGACTCGACTTCTTCGGCCAGCAAGCGGGCCTGCGATGCGAGTTGCAATGGATCGGACGATTCATCGCTGAGGCTCAGTGAAGACTGGTCACCGTCCATTCGCACCAGCCCCTGTTGAGGACCTTCGGTACCGGCCAGTTGCCCCTGTGCCATCTGTGCAAGGACGCCTCCACCGTCGGCCATCAGATAGGCCACCGATTTCAGGTCGCTCCTCGACAGCGGACTGGTCAACGTGCTGGTACCGAACCGCTCGCGATAGGGGCGGGTTATGTGCAGAACCAGAGTCGTACTGTCGCCGTAGACGCCACTGCTGGCACCGAAAAAGGCAAGCCCCGGATCCGCGAATTGAAGTGGCTCGGGAGGAGGGTCCTCTTTTTCTTCGTCAGGGTCCGGGTCAGCGTAGATGTCCTCGACGCGGAAGTGCACGGATCGGATTTCGGCACTCATTTGCGTCAGCAACGCTCGTGCAACCTGAGCCCGTTCAACCTCGATCTGCCCCAATGTTGAAAATCGCCAGTGCAGTTCCATGGCCGCGTAAAGTGCGCTGAGCAGTATCACCGTCAGGCCGAGAGCGAGGACAAGTTCCAGCAGGGTGAACCCACGGCGACGCTGCCCGCCAGCGGGATGACACACCACTGTCTCGATCACCACGGGATCGGGCGCTGGCTTCACGGAAAATCGCTTCATGATTCTTCCTCCAACTCATCAGTGGGAGGCGGTTCGAAGACGACCGGGTCGCGGATCAGTTGAGTCATTGAGAAGGTCGTGGCCGACATCTCCGCCCCGGCGTCGTGGCGAACGGAGACATTCAACTGCAGCAGGTCGGCATGTGGCCCCGGCGTCGTCAACAGCGTCCAGGTCCAGTTGGGGTCATGGTCGAACGCCAGGTCAGTGACGTCCTCAAGCGGCTCGACGGCTGACGTCAGTTCCGCCAGTTTCGACTCGCAGCGTAACACGGCCTGTGTCTGCATTCGCGCCTGTACCGCGGCCCTCATTCCCGTGGACGAAAGCTGGCTGAGCGCCAGAAAGGCGCCAAGAAAGATGGACAGCGACAGCACAACTTCAAACAACGAGATCCCGCGACGACGCTGCCGTCTGATCCTCTCGCCATCAGGTGATCGAAGGTTCGTGTGCATACCACGTGTCACAGTGTGCTTTGTTTCGAGACGCGGACCGCCCCCGTCAGGTCGCGAACCGAAACCCGCCGGACGCCGCCGTATTGATCCGTCAATTCGAACTCGACCGCGTCGGCCGTTCCGTCCGAGTAAAAGTAGACAGGTTCCGACCAACTCGCCTGCATCAGTTCGGCGGCGTTTGGGAGCCCGGAAAACAGTTCCGGGGAAATCACGGCACTGCCCGGCGATGTACCCATCGTCTGTCCGGACGATTCCTGTGAAAACCTGATTCCCTCGGGCAGAGTGCCCGATATCCGGCCCGATTTTGCGACTTCTATTTGCTGCCCGTCGTCCGCGACTGTGGTCGGCACACGCACGAACAATGTTCCACCAGGTTCGAACCGGAACTCCCAGGTCTCGTCGCGATCCAGCGACTGAATCCGCGAGCCAGCCAGCAACGATCGTACGCCTTCAGCCGCTTCTCCCAGGCGGTTGTCACGCCAGGTGTTGATTAATGGTGACGCCCCGACCGCTGCCAGGATCGTGAGCACCGTGAGTGCCAGCAGAACTTCCAGAAGCGTGTAGCCGTCAGTCCTGTACGCCCGGGACACGAAGCGTCCACAGGAGCGATCCCACGCGGAGTGCGCGATCGGATTTGCGTGCAGCGGGTGACGATTACGACGCATCAGATTACAGATCCTGATTCCAGTTAGTGACGTCGTCTTCCGTGCCATCCTGCTGGTCTGGGCCGACTGACCAGATTGCCGGCTTGTCGAGTAATCCCTGTCGATTTCCACTTGGTGGATACTCGTACGACAACGGATTGCCCCAGGCGTCTTTCGGAACTTCGGCGAGATAAGCGGGCAGCTGACGACCGGTCTTGTCAGTGCCGGGCAGGATCAGCGTTTCGACCACCGTCTCGCTGTCGCCCGACGGGTACACGCCGTCATGATCAACCGCGTACCGCTGGAGATGGTTCTCGAAGTCGCGGATGTGAATGCGGGTCGCATCGACATTCGCTTTCTGCTGAGTGCCCAGCAATTGGGGAACGGCAAACGCCGCAATGACTCCGATGATGGCCAGTACGAGTAGCACTTCCAGCAGCGTAAAACCGCGGCGTAGCTGCTTCCTGCGTTCAATTCTCATGTGAATAGTCTCCTTGGCGGGATAATTCGGCGGGGCCGTTGGTGGGTGAAGCTGCGTTTCGGTCTCGCGTCTGTGGTCCACGAAAAACACGAAACTCACGAAAACTCAGTGACAGCGGCGTGCTAGAGCTCTTTCAGGATTCGTTTCCAGGAGCTGTGAGCCGTAGGCGCTAGCCTCGGGCCCGAGGCTAGCGCCTACGGCTCACGGAAGGGCAATTCTAAAAATGCTCCAGCCACCTTTTCTATTTTCGTGACATTCGTGTCTTTCGTGGATGTCCACTAAAGAACGGACGAGCTTTGCAGGACCGGCAACAGCAGGCCCAGCATTACAAACAGGATCAAAATGGCCATCACCAGCAGCATGGCTGGTTCCAGCAGTCGGACGAACAGTTCCAGGTACCGGTATGTCCGACGCTCCATACTGTCGGCGATGTTGACGAGAACTTCTTCAAGGTTATTTGCCTCCTCGGCCACAGCGATCATCTCGACGGTCTCTTCAGGAAACTGCTGACTGTCTCGCAACGGCTCGGACAGCGATTTTCCGGCCGAGATGTTGTCACTGGCCGATGCGATTGCATTACCCAGCACCCGGTTTCCAGTCGCGTCTTTGGCGATACGCAGTGAATTGAGAATCGGAACACCGTTGTGCAGCAGCGTTCCAAGAATGCGACAGAAGCGGGCAATGGCAAGACTGCGATAAATGCTTCCGGCTCCGGGAATGACCAGCCGCGCCTGATCGACCACCAACCGGCCCTCTTCGCTGCGCGCGTACTGAGCGAACGTGATTCCGCCCACAATCATGCCGGCGACAATCCACAACCCGTACTGGCCCAGCGTGTCGCTGATGCCAACAACGGCGGTCGTCGCCCACGGCAAAGAGCCTCGTGATTCCAGCCGTTGAAACACCGGCTCAAACTTCGGCACGAACCAGACCATCATTGCGGTAAGTACCAGTGAGCCGATAATGACCAGGAATGCCGGATAGGCCGTCGCACCGATCACGCGACCCTTCAGGTCTTCCTGATGATCGGTGAAGTCTGCAATCCGACGGAGTACGTCTTCGAGGAAACTTCCCTCTTCACCGGCCCGCACCATGCTGACTGCCAGCTCGTTGAACACGTGCGACTGTTGTCGCATGGCTTCCGCCAGACGTGTGCCTTCTGCCACGTCATCCCGAATTTCCTGCAGCACCAGTTTCAACGACTGGTTGCGTGACTGACGCCCCAGCAACTCGAGAGACCGGAGCAACGGCACGCCGGACCGCAGTAAGTCGCTGAGCTGTGAATAGAACACGGCCAGGTCGCGTGCCTTCACACCGCGTCCACGATAGCGCTGCTGCGACTTCGCGGAGTCGGCCAGCTCGATCCGAATCGGAAACAGATCGCGCGTTGACAGCGTCGAGACGACCTCATTCTGGCTCGTCGCCGTCAGCAGGCCAGAGACCTCCTGACCGCTCATCGCTTTGGCCACGTACTGGAATTCAGGCATCGGAAAGACGGTTCAAAGTGAAAGGATGAAACAGCAATCGGGAGAAGGCGAAGCGGTTCGTCTATTATCAGTCGAATCCTGCGCAGGATGGTCAGAGTTTCTCAGCGTGTCAGACATTGCAAAATAAAAAGTGCAAAATGCAAAGCTCAAATTGACTTGGCTTCAATTTGCATTTTGCACTTTTCATTTTGCACTGAATCACGACCTGTCTTCGTTCGTCAAACAATGTCTCCCTTGGTCACTCGCAGGACATCATCCACGCTGGTGACGCCCTTCATCGCATGTATCCATCCACAATTTCGGAGCGTCAGCATGCCCTGCTCGATGCCGTACTTGCGGATGCGTGTCGCACTCAGACGGTTGACGCACATTTCCCGGACCTCGTCATCCGCGATCAGCAACTCGTAAACGCCGATGCGGCCGGAATATCCAGTATCGCGACATTCGCGACATCCGATCGCTCGCCACAGCTGTTCGACATCCCGGTTTGGAAAATCCTTTGGCAGGTCGTTCGGGTCTGGTCGGTAAGACTCGCGACAATGCTGGCACAGTCGACGCACCAGCCGCTGAGCCATCACGCCTTCGATCGTGCTCGATACCAGGTAGGGCTCGACGCCCATGTCGACGAGCCGCGTGAATGCGCTGGCCGCGTCGTTTGTATGCAGAGTGCTGAAGACGAGGTGACCAGTCAGTGACGACTGAATCGCCGCCTCGGCGGTTTCATAGTCGCGAATTTCACCAATCAGGATGACGTCCGGGTCGTGTCGCAGAATGGACCGCAATCCGTGCGCGAACGTCAGGCCAATCCGACTGTGGACCTGAATCTGTCCGATGCCATCGAGCTGATACTCGACCGGGTCTTCGACTGTGATGATCTTCGTCGTGGGATTTCGAATTTCACTCAGGGCGCTGTAGAGCGTGGTCGACTTACCGCTACCGGTCGGGCCCGTAACCAGAACGATCCCGTGCGGAAATCTGATCATGCGGCCGAATGGATCATGTATCTCATCGGGCATCCCCATGCTGTGCAGATCGAACAGCATCCGGCCCTTGTCCAGGATACGCAGCACAACGCCTTCGCCGTACAGCATCGGAATGATCGACACTCGCACGTCGATATCGCGACCGGCGACGCGCAGTTCGATGCGCCCATCCTGTGGCAGCCGTTTCTCGGCGATGTTCAGCCGGGACATGATCTTCAGACGCGTGACGATCGCGGCGTAGAACTGATTGACCTCCGGCGGCATCGGTTGCACACGCAGCAGTCCATCGACGCGGTAGCGGATGGACAAACCGCGTTCACCCGGTTCAATGTGGACGTCACTGGCCTGCTGTTCGAGCGCTTCGAGCAGCAGTTCATTCACGAGCCGAATCACGGATGCGTGCTGAGCCATGTCGGCCAGCTCGCCGTCGGCCCGGGACGCCTCGGCCATATAGTCGTCGTCCTCGTCCGTCTTCTGCTGGACGAGTTCGTTAATCGTGTCGCCGCCGACGCCAAGGTTCTGCTTGATGAGCTGCACGACGTCGTCGTGTCGTGCCAGTACCGGGTTGAGCCTCAGTCCGCTGACCGCGCCAAGTTCGTCGAGCGCTTCAAGATCAAACGGGTCGCTGGTGGCGACTTCCACACGACCATTGTCGCGGCGCAAGGGCAACAGTGAGTGGCGGTAGATGGTCGATGTCGGAAACTGGCTGAGCAGGTCGCGATCGACACTGAAGTTCTTCAGTTCAACGAACTTCATCCCCAGTTCGTCTGCCAGCGCGCGCAGAGTTTCTTCTTCGGTCAGGAGCCCCATGTCGATGACGGCCTGATCGAAACGCTTACCGTTGCACTGCTGCCGGACCTGATCACCCTGCACCGCAGTCAGCAGCCCGCGCCGAATGAGAATGTCTCCGATTTCCATTGATGAGCCTGTCCTGCTCCTGTCAGCGTATCAGAGCCGATACGCAGATTGTTTACTGTTTCCCGTAACACTCACCCGACGTCTGCACTCGGGAGGATGTGTTCTTTCCGGGACCGAAATGGCTATTTTAAGGTGGCACTGGCGGCATCGCACGTGGGGCATGCGTCCCGTCGGTCAAACCAACGGGATTCTGCCGCCAGTGCCGCTCGATTGTCGGACGAACCGCCGGAATCCCTCAGCCTTACGTATTCCGAGCACCACTAACTAACCGAATACCTTTACTCAGCGGCCACATTTCCTGACGCAGCCGATTCCCTGGACAAGTCTGGCCGCCACTAATGGGCTTGTGGACTACGTCAAGCGCCGCAGCTTCTGAACGTCTATCGTCCTGGTCGTCCAGAGCCGGACCCGCTGCCGCGACCAGAGTTTCCGCCACCGGACGGACCTCCGCCGCGCCCGGAACCGCCGCCACTACCAGGACTTCCGCCCTGCCGTGCACGATCCTGCATCCTCTGCATGAAGAACTGACGCATTCGATCGGCGTCTGAAGAACCTGACTGGCTGGGCTGCTGCTGCGACTGCGGCTGTGTACCGGAGCCGGACGAACGCCCGGAGGTCGAACTACGGCTGACTTTGACCTTCGGCATCAGCTCGCCAAGAGTCTGCTGCAGAATGCTGGAACTGGCATTCTTCAGTGAGACAATCCGAGTCGTCTTGCGAGCTTCCAGGGCCGCTCGATCCAGCTCGTGGACCATGTCTTCAATCTGGAGATACATGGGTTCGCTGCAGGACACGATCAGACGGCTTGTTCCATAGTCAACACCCAAAGTCAGCGTGACCCGTGTCGCCGGCGAGCCCCCTTGATTGCCGCCGCCCATTATCGCGGCAATCGGATTCTGCCCGCGTTGCTGTTGCTGCTGCGGCGGATTCATTTCTTCCTTGTAGACATCGCGAATGATCTCGGCCACATCTCCAACGTCAGCGTGGAAGACGGGAATATAGCGAGGTGCTTTCGCGCGAAGCTGCTCGGGCAATTCGGAGGCGTCCAGAATCTGCAACGTGTCTTCGACTTCGTTGACGAGGTTCGCGGGACCGGTCACAAACAGCGAGTTCGATCGCGTGTCCGGAATGATCCTCAGCGTCTGCGGTCCCGTCATCAGTGTGTTCAGGCCAGTGAGGTCCATGACGCCCCGACCCATCGACGACAGCCCGCCGCTGAGTTCACTTAAGAATCCTCCACTGCTCGTGCTCGACGTCGACACAGAACTGGTCGGAAACAACCGCTCCAGAATCTGAGCGGTTGACGTCGCATCCGCCGACTGGAGATAGAACACCGTCCATTGAGTTCGAGGTGGCATAGCCTGCGACAACGAGCTGATCGTTTCTTCCAGGCGATCGAGCGCCTCCGTGTCGTCCGAGACGATGATCAGGTTTCCGCCGCTGATCGTCACGGCGATCGGAGCACCCGTCCCTTCTGCGGCAGCGGGTGGTTGCGAATCGTCTACCGGTGTTGCGGTGGCTGATTCAGCATCCTGGCGGTCGAGTGTTTGAAACACGCGATCGAACTCGGCATTCAAGTCGACTGGCGGCTCTTCGTTCAGCTCCTCAAGTTCAACATCCGACGTCGTTCTTGCTGCGAGTTCGGCCAACACTTCACGCGCCGCCACATCGACGAGTTCTGCCTGTGCATCGGCAAACGGGTTCGACGTGTGATAAATGTTGCGGCTCGGACGCAGCGACGCCTCACCTTCGCCCGCACTGGAAGCCCCAGAACCGACGGGACCCAGTGGCACCGGCCGGATTGGCTGAGCCGTTTCGGGCACGGCTGACGGAACGCGTTGTCCGCGAATCGTGCCTCGGCTCGACGGAATCACCGTGCGAATGCGATTGCGACCGTTGACGTTCCAGATTCGCTCCAGGGCCTCAACGAACTCGGTCGGATCTCGCCCGCCCAGCGGGATCGTCCGCACATTTCCGGTACCGCCGAAACCGCCACCACCCTCCGGATCGAGCTCCGCGATCAGCAGTTTGATCTGCTCGACCTGCTCTGAGGAGCCTCGCACGATCAGGCCATTTCCCGTGGGATGCGGTTGCACGACGGGAGCTTCTGCACCATCCAGCAGGAACAATGACTGGATCGATGCCGTAGCCGTGTACGAGTCCATTCGCCCCAGTGGAATCACGGCGACCATGCTCCCGCCACCGACTCCGTCGAGCCGGCGAATGGTCGATTCAATCTCAGTGTGTTGTTGCGGTGTCGCCAGAATGTGAATGCGACGTGTGCGACCGTCTTCATTCACCACCGTCCCCGGGAACAGCACATTCAGCGTTTTCGTTACCTCGATCGGATCGGCCGAATCGAGCTGGTAGACGTGGAAATAAGGCTCCCGACTCGACCGTGAAAAACCGGCCAGCGGCTCAACATCGATGGACGTGATCGCCTCTTCCACGATTTTCATGTTCGCTGGACTGGCTGTAATCAGCAACGAATTGGTGCGTTCGTCAACGGCGACGGTTACGGAAACCTTGGGATCAGTCGCCGAAGACTGAACTGGCTGAGGTTGCTGTGCGCGAGGATCACGGGAAAATCGCGATTGCTGTGATCCAGACCGCGACGAGCCTGTCACGCCAGCGCTCACATTCTGAAAATTGCGCGGCTGCAAACCGAAGACGTCGCGGATCACGATCTCGGCATCGAGCGCCGCAATGTGCTCGAGCGAGAATTGCTTGAACAGCTTGTCGCCAACTTCAATCGTGATGCCACTAAGCAGTTCGTGGATCCGCAGAATGTTGTAGCCGATGTCCGTCACCACGACCTTGCCGGTTTTCGACAGCGGTACAACTTTGCCCCACGGGCCCAGCAGTTGTTCGACTTCGGCCGCTACGTCGTCGGGAGTCAGCCCGTTCAGCGGAAGCAGGACCGTCATCAGCTCGTTCCGGCCGCGCTTGGGCACTTCTTCAATCGTGACGGTGGGTACCAGATTCGGCGGGATAGGCCGATCGACATTCACCACAACCAGAAACTGGTCACGCCGGACGAGTAGGAATCCCCTCTGCTGCAGGTAACCGTTGATGATGTCCAGTGCCTCGGTCGGCGAGTACGTGCCGTTGTCGTAGTAGTTAAACGAGCCCGGCGGAACTTCGGTCAGGTCCAGCGTGAGATCCGCGACTTCGGCGAACAGCTCCAGCACGTCGGTCCACGGGGCGAAACGGAAATTGAACGACAGCACTTTCACTGGCGCACCGTTCTTTGGGAGAGCGCCAAACGACGTTGTCGCCGGCTCGTCACCGTCCGCAGCAACCGTCACACTTGGAACTGCTACGGAAGCAGGTCGAATTGGCGGGGCCTGGACTGCCACGGGGGGGGCCGCGACTTGAGTGGGTGCTGGTCGCGGGCCGCGGCCGTCACCCTGTGCAAATTCGAATGATTTCCCGAGGCGTTTTTCGAATTGCTGCTTCTGCGGCGCAGTGAGCACGGACGAGAGTTTCGATTCAAAGTCCTGTTGCAGCTTCTCACGCATCGCGTCGCGTTCTTCCCCGGAGAGCTCAATTCCCGGGGCGAACAGCTTCTGGCGTGCCTCGCTGTAAGCATCGGACGCAGTTTGCACGCCGGCCTGCTGCTCATCTGTCAGTCCCAATGCCGCAACGATTTCCGGGCTACCCAGCGCCCGCATGCCCGCTCGCTGCAGTGCCAGTTCCTGGACTCGAGTGACCTGGTCCGGTCTAAGGACAGAATTAACCTTCTTGTCCGTCAGCGACCGCAATTCTCTGAAGATTGCCTGGCGTTCCTCGTCGCTGCCAGCAGACCCCAGTCGAGCGAACAGCTCCTGGACTTCGCCGTCGTCGCGCATGCTGCGCCGAATGGCGTCCAGAGACTCGATCTGCGCGGTATCAAGCTGTAGTTCCTCTCGCACGTCATCCCGCCTGAGCAGATCCAGTGTGCCACCGAATCCACCTCGTCCACCACCTCCGCCTCGACCTGGACCACCCGGACGCCGGCCTTGGGCCTCGACAGGCACCTGCAGCGAGCCGACAGCCAGACTAAGCGCGAGCAGAATTCGCAGAGTTGTTGGTATCGAATTCATTCGGATCAATTCTGAGTAGTCATTATTTGACAGAACAGATGTCGGGCTGTGGTCCAAGTCTTTTTGACGCCTGCCATGCTAGTTCGCCTGAAAACGCCCCACAACACGTTGCCGCCTACTCGCTACTTCATGTGGTCATTTCGTAAACATGCGATGCCAAACCGGAATGACCTGACGCACGACGACAGCAACGTCGAGGCGATTTGTGGGGTACCTGACTTCCTGTCGTCAGGTTTCCGCGACCGAAACCGAACAGGATTCCGGTTGTTTACACTGGATACGAAGGATGCCTATGCTGGCAGGCTCGCTTAGGTTCAGGCGGATGGGACGAGGCGGAAACCGCAGTTAACCCGGCCGCGCGGGTTTCAGACCGCGGAAATAGCCAGACTCTCATAATGACGCGTTCGACCTGCGGCAAACCGTCGCGACGAGACTTACCTGACGAACGGTCCGAGGCCCCGGAATGAAACGAAACGAACGTATTCTCGCCGGTATCCTGGCGGCAACGCTCGGTGTTTTCGTGGCCATTCCGGCCGTGTGGGGATTTCTGAGTGGTCCGGTCACGCTCCAGCGGAACAAACTCGAAAAGGCGGAAAACGGCCTGCAGAAAGCGAGTGACAGCTTCGATCTCTCGATCGCCCGCATCAATCGCATGTCGGTGTTTAAAGAGCAGAGCCTGTCTTCCAATTCATCGCAGGGAGCCCTGGCGTACCAACAGTGGCTAACGGACCTGACCGAAATCGTTGCCGGGTTTACGGAATCGGAAGTTGGTCCGGAACGCATATCGCTGTCACGGGACAAGACTTACGTCGCCGTCCGCATGCGGGTCACGGGCGAAGCGACTGTCGAGCAGTTGCGCCGGTTCCTGTTTCGGTTCCACAGGGCGAATGTGCTTCACCGCCTGGTCAGCCTGACGGTCGAGGCTAAGAACAACTCAACGAATCCTCACGTCACAGTGCGGGTGGTTGCTGAAGCTCTCTCACTGAGAGATGCCCCGGTTAAAGGTGCATCACTGTTTGCTCGAACGAAAATCGCCGGGCTAACCGAAGACAGCCCAGGCCAGATCACCGTCGCGTCCGCCGGCGGCTTTCCAGAGAAAGCTCCGTTCGAAGTCCGCATTGGGGACACTTATCACGATGTCGTGGATGTCACGGCAGATGGCTGGCAGATCGCTGTTTCCGACGACCAGAAACTGACGATCGCGGCGGATGATCAGATCGAGTATTCGCCGATTCACCCGGAGTACCAGGACGCCTCTGAAGAGCAGTTCGACGCACTGATCACGCTGAACCCGTTCGGAAAACCGGCGCCGTACCGTCCTCGCCTCGACCTGATCGGCGAGAAAACTGTCCTGCACGGTGCAACCCTCGAACTGACTCCAAAGGTCATGGGAACCGGGTTCGACTTCAGCAGCGGCGATCCGGTTTTCTCGGTCATCTCTGAATTGCCCGCCGGCATGACGCTGGATGATGGAAAACTGAAATGGACTCCAGGCAAGGAACTGGAACCGGGCGAGTTCACGGTGAAAATCGGAGCGAAGGCAGAAGCGCTGCGTGAACCGCTTGAGGCCGAATTCAAGATAACGCTACGGAAAATCAACAACCCGCCGCAGCTCGACATTCCAGACAGCCTGGTCGCGACGCTGGGGCAGATCATGTCGTTCAAGGTGGGCGCGACTGACGAGGAAACGGCGACCGAAGCCCTGCGTTTTGCACTGGCGGAAGGCGCGCCGGCGGGAGCGACGATCAACGCGGAAACCGGAGAATTGACATGGACGCCCGCGGCCGATCTCTCGCCGGGTGAGGTCAAGATCTCGATTCAGGTGCGCGACGACGGCGAGCCGGCCCAGACGACCGAGGCTCAGGCTTCCATCGATGTGAAGGACGATCGGGCACTGTTCACCTATCTGACCAGTTCGGTCGCGGCTGACGGGAAGCGACAGGCGTGGCTCTATGACCGCTCAACGGACAAACGACTGATTCTGCGTGAGGGCGGACAACTCGAGTACGCCGGGTTCGATGCACTGGTGCTGGCCATCGGCGACAACTTCGTGCTCCTGCAGCAGGAAGCCGACACCATCCGTCTGAAGATCGGAAAAAACTTGCGCGACGCGGAAGTCGTGGCCACGATCGAACCTGAGGCGTCTGAGAAACCAGCCGCAGCGACCGGTACCGAGGCGAGTCCGGCATCCGAGTCTGAAAAGACAGGTTCCAACGACGCGCCCGAGCCAACGAAGAGCGGCGACTCGAAGCCCGCTCCGACCGAGCCTGCCGATTTAGAAATTGGCACCGAGACATCCGCAGAGCCCATTGAGACTTCTGGCGACGCCGAGCCCCAGACATGAATCACCCGCAACCGTTAAGAGCGTGGATGCAGGACAATGGCATGCAGATCGCCGATCTTGTCGAGGCCACCGGACTTGACGGGCGTGTTGTCGAGTTGATCGTAACAGGCAACTACACGCCCAGCCCGAAACAGCGTGATCGGGTTGCGAATGCACTGGGAATCGAGCGTGATGCCGTGCAGTGGGGGCATTCCGTGGCCGTCGACAACATGTACGGTCATGGCCCGCAATTTGGCCGTAGCCCGTAGTCCATGAATCCTGGGCTGAGTTGACGTTGCCAATTCGAGTCGAGAACCTGCCGGGCAGGTGAATCGAATCAGGTGACAACTCAGGACAGGAACTCGGAATGAAGAAGAATCCAGTCAAGGCGGCTCTGGCCGCAGGCCGTCCACAGGTCGGTACGTGGCTCTCGCTGGGCAATGTGTTTGCAGCTCGTCTGATGGCTCGGGTCGGATTTCCGTGGCTCACTGTCGACCTTGAGCACTCACCGATCGGCTGGGATTCTGCCGGTCTACTGTTCGGAGCGATCGCGGATGCCGGATGTGTGCCACTGGCTCGCGTGCCGCGCGGCGATCACGACTATATCAAGCGAGTTCTGGACGCCGGTGCACACGGAATCGTGGTGCCGATGGTGAATACCGTCGAGGAAGCTAAAGTCGCGATCTCGGCTGCGAAGTACCCGCCCATCGGAGACCGTTCGGTGGGTGGAGCTCTGCATGCCCTGAACTTCGACGCCGCTGCCGGCGATTACTACAAGCATGCGAACGACGAAATACTGGTCGTCCTGCAGACGGAATCGCCTCAGGGTGTCGAGAACGCCGAGGAGATCTACAGCCTGCCAGGTGTCGACGCGATCTTCGTCGGACCGAACGATCTGACGTTTCAGATGCGTGGTCCGGACGGTATCGACCCGACTCCGGATGAACTGGAAGCCATGCTGCAGCGAGTTCTGGCCGCGGGTAAGAAAACGGGAACGCCGGTTGGCCTGCATGTTCAGACGCCCGAGCAGGTGGAGCAGCGCATCGAGCAGGGCTGGCGATTCATTGCGATCGGCAGCGAGTTGAAGATGATGATCACCGGGGCGCAGAACTTCGTATCGGCACTGAATCTGAAGTCGGGCGGCGGAGATTTGGCGCGGTATTAGAGCTGTGTCAGCGTTGAATACTGGGGTGGCTGGGGTCGAGCGGAGCGAGCCCCCAGTTGCAGTGCTGGGGGCTCGCTCCGCTCGACCGCCAGCCACCCGACCTCACTATTTGACGTCGACGCGTTCAGTCGCAGTACGAAGGAGCACTCGTTTCGTGATTGTCGGCCTTGGCACGGACATCGTGGAGATCTCGCGCATCGCGAAGATGATCGAGCGGCATGGTGAGCATTTCCTCAGCCGCATCTACACGAGCGACGAGATTGCTTATTGCCAGCGTCGCAAGCACAGCTACGAGGCGTTTGCCGGTCGTTGGGCCGCCAAAGAATCCGTCATGAAGGTCCTGGGCACAGGCTTCGTGCAGGGGATCGGCTGGAAAGACATCGAGGTTCTGTCTCAGCACAGCGGCAAGCCCGTCGTGCATCTGCGGGGCAGCACCGCCGAATTCGCCGAGAAACTTGGCATCAGCGATGTGTTGATCACGATTTCACACTGCCGGGCGTATGCGACCGCCACCGCCATCGGCGTCAGCGATGCACTCGACATGATTTGAGGACTTCGCACATCGGTTACTTCAACGCAGATCTCGCAGGGCGACTCCACTTGATTTTCCGGTACCGCTCCTCAAGCAGGCGCACTCGGCCTTCCTGCTCGTCGGGCCATCGATCGAGCTGCGTGACCGTCCCAAGGGTCTGTGCGATTGCCTGCCCCAACGATCCTGCAAAGTCGGACGGCAGTTGAAGTTCTTCCGATGGATCGGCCAGATCGCAAATGCCGGGAATCTCGTTGGCGTGTGGCGACGCCTGCACGATCAGGCTCCCATGCTGCAGGACTGCTCCACGGCGGCGGCGTTGAGCACTGCCGACAACTTTACTTCCATGGCAGAGGATGTCGTGCCGGTCACCTCGGACGAAACACAGAAACGGTTCGTCCGACCGGGACTCGTCTGTGCCCCGCATGGCAGCTTGAACTCCCATGCTGGCAAGCAGTTGGATGATTGCCGAGTGAACGGTTTCATATAGTCGAGTGGGGTCCGCACTCAGTGGATGCGTCGACGGGAGAGCCAGCGAATAAGTCAATTCCCGGTCATGCAGAATGGCGCCGCCACCGGTTAGACGTCGCACGGCGGGCAGGTCCTGGAAGCGATTCGATGAGCGAAAGTCAGCGGAACTCTGAAAGTAGCCCAGCGAGACTGTTGCCGTTTCCCAGGAGTAGATCCGAACCGTGCACTGTTCGGATTCGAGAGCCAGCTCCAGCAGTGACTCGTCGACCGCCATGTTCCACGAGCCCGAGTGGGCGTTCGGTTCGACCAGAAGCTTGATCATGAATTCGATGCGGACGTAGCTTGCGGGGCCGGAACAAGTGCAGCGATCACCTCGTCGGCCGCTCGGTTGCCATGATCGAATGCCTCTTCAAACAGAGCGATCCCACTGAGCGCCGAATGAGCAAAGTGTACGTCGCGAAACGGTTGTCGGCACGCGGCGAGTGCTCCGCCGCTGATGAGACCCGGCACGGGACGGACCATCGCATGTCCCCAACGCATGATGTCGAGCCGGTCGCAGAGCGAACGAATGTCGGGATGTGCCTGTTCCAGATCAGTCAGAATGACCTCGGACCATTCCTCCCAGGAAAGACTGAGCAGTCGCTGCCGGGCGACGGCCGGATCGTCGTCGCACAGCGGGTAGTAATAGGTGAATACAGTCGGGCCGTGGTCGATCAGGCGCTGGTGGGTCGCACAGACGTATCCCAGCGATGGGCTGTCAAACAAAGTGTTGTCCCAGCTCAGCGGAAAACTTTCGTCTGATAGAGCAGGTCGATCACTCAGGTGCAGATTCGCGACCAGCCAGCTCCCGAAAGTCAGCTCAGAGACGGACGCGGGGCCGTCGGCGCGATAATCCTGAATCAGGTACGGAGCCAGAAACGTCGGAGCGGCAAAGATGACTTTGCGGGCGTGCCAGCCAGCGACTTCGTCGCCAGCCGGCGTCTCGCGAAACGCGATCACGTCGGTGCGTGCCCCTTTGGAAGTCGACCCAGTGATGACCTGCGTGACGGCCATGCCGGTGCGAATGTGTTCGTCGGAGATCTCCCGCAGATGCCTGACCAGACGGGAGTTTCCCTCGGGCCAGGTGATGAATGGCTCAGAGTCCTGACCTGGGTTTCGCACGCGTGACGCGAAGTAAAACAGCCCGGCCCAGGCACTTGTCTGTTTGATTGTCAGGCCGTAGTCGTCGCGACAACACAGGTCCACATACCATCGCAGTCGACTGGACGCCCAGCCGTGACTTTCGACCCAGTCACTCATCGACTGCCGGTCGAGGGCAAGGACTTCGGAGTTGTCTGAGCAGGCACTGATGGGCAGGGTGAAGGCTCGTCGTCCGTCCGCATCCCGCCATGCGACCCAGCGCATGACTTCTTCGCGAAATGCAGCGAATTCGCTGACGTCCTGTTCGGCGGCGCCATGCAGAGGCAGCAGGCCGGCGTGCCACGCTCCGTCAATGAAGAGGCGTTCGTGCGGATCGCGACACAAGAACTGCTCGGCAACAACTGGCGAACCGTCTTCTTCACGACCTTCCAGAACATCGACGTCGTCGAGCAACTCAATCAGCTCGCGGTTGTGTGGATGCGGGACGGGGACGTAGTGGGCTCCCCAGGGGTATGCGACCAGATCCGACTGCCCACCGATCGATGTCCCGCCAACGCCGGATTCCAGTTCCAGCAGCACGAAGGTGAGACCCGTACGTGTCAACTTGCGTGCCGCGGACAGACCGGCAATCCCACCGCCGACAATCACGACGTCAACGTCGGACCAGCCATCTGCCGCTGGCTGCGGGCGAAAGCCATCGCGAATGCGGTGTCCGGTTTTCGCGGAAGCGCCGATGATCTCACCAGCCGGAGGCAGACGGGAACCAAATGCGCCACAACCGGAATTCAGAGCCAGCGGCAGGCCAAGGAACGAAGCCAGCAGTTCACGTCGATTCATCGTTCACAATGAATTCGTAATGACCGCATTGACGCGGTGAGGGAAGCAGTCGGTTTTTTCAGTCGCGTGGCAGGCTATGGCCGCGACCACCACCTGTCAAAACGGGGTCCAGGCCAGTGCGGTTCGATCTCCACGCGGATACAGCAGTGACTGTGGCTGGTAAGCTGTCATGATCCCGATGCGCAGAGACGGATCCGTTTTCTGGAACTCGAACGACCCATGCCACAGCTTGACCGCGAAGAGTACGTCGAACAGGCGTACTTCTGGAAAATGTTCCTGGAACGGATCGCCGACGGTGTTCCGGCGCAAGAGATCATCGTGCAGGTCGGCGAGGAGATCCTCAGCACGACGAAGCTGCCCATGGCGCTCGATTTTCTCCTGGGCGAGATTCGCCACAAGGGCCTGTTAAGCGACGGCATGTCGATGATGCCGCACTACTTCACGCCGTTCCAGGCGTTCCTCATGCGCCGCGCGGAAGACGAGACCGCGAAATTCGATCTGCAGATCGGGCTGCAAATCCTGCAGCACGAAGCCGAGTATCGCGCGACCGAAGATGCCAACCCCCGCGGTTTGTTCCTGTTTCTGTTCGAATGCCTGGCACGCAATCGGCTCGGATATCATGACGGTATCCAGGCCATTGCGGATGACTCGATGTTTGACTCGAGCTGGCGCGACTGGATGCTGTGGGTCAGGCAGCAACTGGGGACCACTGAATTCTGCGAGTTTCTTTATTTGCGTTCCGAGTTCGCCGTCGAGGAGAAACGTCGGGCAACCGGGGATTCAGACTGGCAACCAAACGTATCGATTCTGTTCGGCGTCCGTGAAGGTCGCATTGCGAAGGCGAATCGCGGCAAAGATCCGCTGTACATGTTCGCGGCCCTGCAGCGCCAACTTGGTTACCCGGCCGTTCCCAAACCGGATCCGAAGAATGACGAGAACGTCATCCACCCGGTGATCGAAGACCGGCTTCAGCTTCTGGAAAAACGACTGTCACTGGTTGAACAGGAAGTGAAGGAAGGCGGCATCGACCTGACCGAATTCTACAAGCGAGCCGACGTTCAAGACGGCTGACGGTGTGGCCCGATTGCCTGCTTCATCACGGGAGACGTAATGATGCGACTACGATCAATGATCGGCTGGTGCCTGTTCCTGCTCGGTGCGCTGACCACGATTCCCGCTGTCATCTACCTGATCTGGATTCAGCTCAACCCTGAGTTTGCCTCGGCGCAGCCGACGATGATCAGTGGTGTCATCCTCGGAATTCCTCCGATTGCCGCGGGATGGTACCTGGTCGCAACTGCAAGGCGGCGGGCGGCCGGCCGGGCAACGATCTCATCGGCGGCGCTACAGTCCGCATCAGATCGTCACACCTGATCGAACAGGGGACAGGTCACGCGCGCCGACCGCAACTGCTCGTCGCTCCACTGGCTGAACAGATCCGCCCGGATTGCTGCTTCGACACTTCGATCCAGTTGGCCGAGGATCAATGCGTGTACTTTGATCAAGTGAAATCCGCGAGTGGTCTGAATCGGACCAACGACATCATTGTCGGCTGCGGCGAATACCGCGGATTCGACGGCCGGAGACAGAGACGAGCGGCCAATCTGACCAAGTTCGCCACGCATATGTGCAGTGTCCGTGTCGATGGAATATCGCCGAGCCAGATCACCAAAGCTGGCCTCCTCATCCTGAATCTGTGCCAGGAGTTCCTCAGCCAGCGGTCGTTCCGCGACCAGGATATGAGCCAGACGGGCCTGGTCGTACGCCCGTCTGTGATCAGCAAAGTGCTGCTCGATGCGGTCCGGCGACGCGATGTCTTCAGTCAATCTCGCGCGCAGCAGCCGCAATTCGAGATAGCGTTCCAGGTCGGTGGCACTCCAGCCACGAGCGGTCAGCCATGCGTGCGTGTCGTCGGCACGATGGAGGTTCCGTGCGGCTCGAAACGTGTCGGCCGCCGCCTGAAGCTCCTCGTCGTCGATGCTCAGACCGCGTTCACGGGCGGCGCGTTCGACCAGCAGTTCGCGAGCGGCATCGATCAGAAATGCCGTGCCCCCCGTTTGTCCCAGCGTTTTCAGGACAACCGCCAGCGACACGTCTTCTCCGTTGATCTGCAGTGCTGTGATCTGATCCAGTGCGGTCATGATTGGCCCGTTAAAGTTTGTGTCAGTCAAGCGTCCGCGCACCGCATGCAAATACAAGAATACTCTGTTGGCAGAGAGAGAAACTTCAGTAGAGGTCGGCTGTCAGTCTACACGCGGAAACGGCCGAGAACACGCGTTCGCGGGGCTAGCGGACAGACTCGCCCGGTATGTCACGAAATCACAGTCCCTGTCATGAACCGACCTGACTATAATCCCGCCGCCCAACGAGAACGGGCTCGTCCAAACGATTCCTGGAGCCACACGGATCGCTGCTCATGTCGCAACAAGACGCCTTACCGTCACGGATTCTCATCGCGGATGACAACGAGCAGAATTGTGAACTGCTCGAAGCGTACCTCGTCACCGGTGACTACGAGATTGCCATGGCCTTCGATGGCCAGGAAACGATCGACAAGGTCGCAGAATTCCATCCCGACCTGATTCTGCTGGACATCATGATGCCGCGTATGAGCGGTTACGAAGTCTGCAAGCAGCTCAAAGAGGGTGATGACACACGCGACATCCCGATCCTGATGGTGACGGCCCTGAACGAGATGGGTGACATCGAAAAGGCCGTCAACGCTGGCTGCGACGACTTCCTGACCAAGCCGGTCAACAAGCTGGAACTCACGACGCGCGTCCGCTCACTGCTACGTGTCCGGCATCTCACGAACGAGCGTGACCGATTGGTCGCATACCTGAAGGAAGTCGAAGAATCCGAAGTCGGCAGCCGACCGGACGTATGAAACCGACCAGACTTCGCTCTGAGGGTGTGAATTAATCCGGCAGCAGATTGTCACACACCGTCCGATTGCCGGAACTGCGCTGCGCTTGTTCCGGCCTACGTTACGCATCTCGCAAAAACTCGCAGCCTCTCTGCAAAACTCACTTCCGCCGAATGACACACTGCCCATGAGCGCTCTTGCCGAACTTCGCACACGCTTCCAGCCCGTGCTGGCTGAATTCACTGACAATGTCGAGTCTGCACTGGGCATGATCCGTCCATCGCAGGATCCGAAGTTCGGTGACTTCCAAGCCAACTGCGCCATGTCTCTGGCGAAGAAAGCCGGCGTCAAACCACGCGATCTGGCGCAGGACCTGGTCGACCGGTTGCAGCTTGATGATCTGTGCGAAACGCCCGAAATCGCCGGGCCCGGGTTCATTAATCTGCGCCTGCGGAACGACTGGCTGCAGCAAAGCGGGCAGTCGCTGGTCTGTGATGACCGACTTGGCCATAAGACTCCCGAGACACGCAACTACGTCATTGATTACTCGTCACCAAACGTCGCCAAGCCGATGCACGTCGGCCATCTGCGAAGTTCGGTCATCGGCAGTGCTCTGGAAAATATTCTGCGGTTTGCCGGTCACACTGTCGTGTCGGACAACCACATTGGAGACTGGGGCACACAGTTCGGCATGATCATTTACGGGTTCCGGAACTTCGTGGACTCGGACGCGTACGCCGTTGATCCAGTGTCCGAACTGGCCCGCATGTACCGGCTGGTCAACCAGATTTCCGAATACCACGCGGCTCAAGTTCGGCTGCCGCAGGCGGAGCAGGAACTGTCCACACTTCAGGCGCGGATCGCTGATGTCGAAGGTTCGGACGAAGATGCGAAAAAGAAAAAGAAGTCACTGAAGAAGCTCCGCTCCGACGCAGGCGAACTGCAGGACACCATGGCGGGCCTGCGAGGCAGAATCGACGCCGTCAATGGCGACTCGCAGCTTGCCGCGTTGGCCGCGGAACATCCTGACGCCGCGCGTCTGGCGCGGCTCGAAACCGCGAAACTGCACGCTGGCGATGAGGAGAACCGCAGACTGTGGGACGAGTTTCTTCCGGAGTGCCTCAAAGCCCTCGATCAGGTGTATGCCAAACTCGGCGTGTCATTCGATAAGACTCTTGGTGAAAGCTTCTATCAGCCGATGCTCGCCGACGTCATCGACAGCCTGAAGCAGGCCGGCATGGCAACGGACAGCGACGGAGCCGTCTGCGTTTTCATTGACGGCAACGATGCTCCATTCATCGTCCAGAAAACGGACGGAGCCTTCACGTATGCAACAACCGACCTGGCGACGATCCGCTATCGAGTCGACGAGTTTTCCGCGGACACGATGCTGTATGTGGTGGACTCGCGCCAGAGCGAACATTTCAAACTGCTGTTCGAATCCGCCCGCCGCTGGGGATACGACAATGTCGAGTTCCGGCACGTCAACTTCGGCACCGTGCTGGGAGACGACCGCCGTCCCTTCAAGACCCGATCGGGAGACACCGTCGGTCTGGAAAGCCTCCTGGATGAAGCCGTCACTCGGGCGGCCGACGTCGTTGCGGCCAACGATCCGAACGGTGAACTGGACGACGCCGCGCGCCAGTCGGTCGCACAGGCAGTCGGCATCGGCGGGATCAAGTACGCCGACCTGCATCACAACCGCGAGAGTGACTACGTCTTCAATTGGGACAAGATGCTCGCGAAGAACGGAGATACCGCCGCTTACATCCAGTACGCCAATGCCCGCATCCACGGCATTTTCCGTAAGGGTGGTGTTGACCCGGCAACGCTGAGGTCCAGCGGCGAGACGATTCAGCTCAACGAACCGGGCGAGCGGGCACTCGTCCTGCAGTTGCAGTCGTTTGGCGACGTCATCGATTCGGTGATTCGCGAGATGCGTCCGAATCTGCTGACGCAGTTTCTGTTCGAAACGGCCAACAGCTTCTCGACGTTTTACGATCAGTGTCCGGTGCTCAAAGACGATGTATCTGAGACGACGCGAAAAAGTCGACTTCTGCTGTGCGACCTGACCAGCCGCGTCCTGACGCGCGGTCTCGCGCTATTGAGTATCGATGCTCCCGAGAAGATGTGATGGGAGCGAACGCGCACACGTCATGCGAATGCGGGTTCGTCTTCGAAGACCGACGTGCCTCCGAGCTTGAAGGTTTCCCATTGCTCGGGGGTGTACAGCACCTCGCGGGCCTGTGAGCCGTTGTAATCGCCGACGATGCCGTCTTCTGCCATGAAGTCCACCAATCTTGCCGCGCGGCCGTAACCAACGCCGAGTGCTCGCTGCAGAAGCGACACGCTGCCTCGGCCCTCACGCACCACGACCTCGATGGCCGTCTCGTACAGGTCGTCACGGTTCTTCAGACTGCTGGCGCTGGTGGCGCCGCCTGTCGCGCTGATCTGTGCGAGTTCCGTGCTGTAATCCGGCTCGTACCGCGCGAAGTAGTCAATGACCTTGTTGACCTCGTCGTCACTGACGAACGTGCCCTGAGCTCGACTAAGATGACTGGTACCGGGAGCCAGAAACAGCATGTCGCCATTGCCCAGTAACCGGTCGGCGCCTCCCTCATCCAGAACGACACGGCTGTCCGTACGACTGGCGACCTGGAACGAAATCCGAGCCGGCAGGTTCGACTTGATCAGACCAGTGATGACGTCAACGGTCGGCTTCTGAGTTGCCAGTACCAGATGGATGCCCACGGCCCGCGACTTCTGAGCCAGCCGGATGATGTGTCCTTCAACGTCTTTACCGGACGTCATCATCATGTCGGCCATCTCGTCGGCCACGATCACGATGTACGGCATTCGCTCGGGAATGCTCTCGGCCTCTTCTGACGACGGGTCGAGACCCATCCGCTCAAATCGCTTCTCGAGAGTCAGTTTGTTGTAGCTGTCCAGATGTCGGACTCCGCAGCGTGCCAGCAGGTCGTAGCGTTCTTCCATCTTGTCGACAGCCCATGCCAGCACAGCTTCCGCTTTCTTCATGTCCGTAATGACCGGATGCATGAGGTGCGGAATTCGTTTGTACGGACTCAACTCGACCATCTTCGGGTCGATCATCAGCATCCGCACCTGCTCCGGAGACCGCGTGGCGAGGATGGACAGAATCAGTGTGTTCAGACACACGCTTTTGCCGGTTCCCGTTCGCCCGGCAATCAACAGGTGCGGCATCTTGGCCATGTCGATTGCCAGAGGTCGGCCACTGACGTCCTTACCGAGGAACAGCGGGATACTCATGTCAGCGACGTCCTGAGGAGATGCGTCGATCAAATCCCGCATGCGAACCATCACGCGTTTTTCGTTCGGTACTTCCACTCCGACGGTGTTCTTTCCTGGAATCGGAGCAACGACACGCACGGCCGGTACGCGCAGCGCAATGGCCAGGTCGTCAGCCAGCGCCGAGACTTTGCTCAGACGCAGGCCTGCTTCCAGCTCCAGTTCGAATTGCGTAATGACCGGCCCGGTATCGATTTCGACGACGCGGATATTCAGGCCGAATTCCTGAAACGTCTTTTCCAGCGTCACGGCTGCGACGCGTGCTTTTTTCGCCAGCAGTTCGTACGGAAACTCCTCGCTGTCCTCGAACAGATCGAGCGGCGGGAGCGTGTAGGGCGTGTCACAACCCGATTGGCTGGCCGCATCCAGACTCGCCATGACCGCGGCTCGGTGCGCGGTGGCGGTGATGGGCGGATTGACTTTGATCTCTCCGCGTGGCACCTCGGCAGCAGGTTCGTCCGGTTCTTCGACGATCTCGGCTTCGGCGGATTTCGATTCCTGTTTCCGCGTGGATTCGCGATGACTGAGTGCTCCGCGACGGTCAATCGTTTCCACCTCCGAGGGGCTCGGCTGACGAGTCAGCCATCCGAATACGATTCGATGCAGAACGATGGCCGGCAGCAGTAGAATGCGGAGGCCGCGTGTGATGACGTTCGTATCGGTTGCGAGGATCAGTCCGGCAGCAAACACCGATGCCAGCAGAACAAGTGTCCCGGCGATCGCGAAATGAGCCTGCAACACGGCGACACCGACTGCGCCGAGCCAGCCACCGCTGCCCACGATCTGTCCGCCGCCTAATCCCGGAGCGACAAGCTGCAGCGTGACGCAGATCGAGACCGTCAGCAGGCAAGCCCCGACCGCTCGTTGGCGAAACGCCTTGTCAGAACCGCGTGTCAGGAGTCGCACATCGACCACGCCAAGAGCCAGGACAACAAACCAGGCTCCCAGCCCCAGGACAGTCCGCAGGTGATGGGCGAGTTCGGCACCAAGCGGTCCGCACAGATTGACCGGAGTTTCACGCAGCGGGAACACCGTTCGGGCCGGTGGGTCGGCCGAATCGAAGCTGATCATGCTCAGCGCGATGAACAACGTCCCGGCAAACAGGCCGAGCGATGTCAGATCGGTTCTCAGGCGGCGGAAATCCCACATGGTGAGGTGCTTATTTCTCCGACTTGGCCACTTAGGATCGTTCGGTCATTTAGTGTCGCCTTTCGCTCCGCGAAAGTGCGTTCTTTCGCGGAGCGAAAGACGACAATGTGACACTTAATTCAAGGACGATCCTTAACAGGAAAACGACACAGACCGGCCCTGCAACTCACCCGACACGATGACCTGGCCCGGCGACTAAGGTTGCAGTGACAGTCAAACCTAGCACGAAAAAACAGCGAAGGCAGGAAATGCCGCGTTGAAACGACACTCTTCCTGCGTGACCTGTCTGGAAGAACGGCTTCATCCTGACTGACCGGAGTGTGAGGATCACTGAGCCGCTGTGGATTGGTCCGGCATTGCGGTTCCTCACGAAAACAGAGCTGCTTGGGCGGCAGAAGTGTTTGGCAGCCGACCGAGCAGACGGATACGCTGTTGAGTAAGCAGCCTGGATGCACTCGGTACCTGAAATCGCGCCGCGTCGAACAACGCAGGGGACGTTGAGTGGCAGTAAAGAATCGACCGATTAATGCAGCGACTGAGGAGGCCTCTCCCGAGTCCGGGAACAGTGGGTTCGCTGCGCGCCTGGAAGACGGCCACTGGCTGGTGCCGTGTGCTGTATCCACTGCCGTGCATGTGGCGGTGCTCGCGCTGATCGCCTTTGTCTGGTGCAACATCCCCACACCACCCGTGGACGAACTGCTCTCCCTGTTGGTCATCGACTCCACGTTGGAGGAGTTGGACACACAACCTTTGACGGAAACACCGGACTTACTGCCAGTTCCGGCGACGGAGACCGTCACTCTGCCCAGCGGCGGGGCGGCTGCGGCAGTCGTTCAGGCGGCGGTGTCGGCCGAGTCGCTGGATCCGGCTGATCAGAGTGCCATGCTGACCGCGTCCGCGGCATGGCAGAGCTGGATGACCGCCGACATGTCCGCTGCGGCGGAACTAGCCGCTCCACGACTTGGCGCGGGAAATGGAACCGGCACCGGAGTCGGAGCGGATGGTGGAGACTCATTCTTCGGCCTGTTGCCTCAAGGTCGTCGGTTTGTTTACGTCCTGGATTGCTCACGCAGCATGAACCATCCACACAACACTGAAGCGAAGACGCGTTTCAAACGGATGAAGCTGGAGCTGGTGCGATCGGTCGGCAGCCTGTCGTCCGAGATGGAGTTTTTTCTCATCTTCTTCAACGATTTACCGATCGGCATGCCGGCTCCGGCACCGGTTCTGGCAACGTCGCGTGTTAAGCATCACTATCTTCAGTGGATGAGCACGCTAAAGGCAGAGGGCCAAACCGATCCGTTGGCGGCTCTGCAGATTGCTTTGCGGATGCGACCGGACGTGGTCTTCTTCCTGACTGATGGGAGCTTTCCTTACCACGTCGAACAGGGAATCCTCCGTCTTAGGACTGGTCGGACAAAGATCAACACGTTCGTGTTCGACGAGCCGATGACGCCGGACATGCGACGCGCATTCGGGATGTTGCAGCAGAACAAGGGCGGCCGCGCGAGACAGCAGGTTGAGACGAAGAAGGACTTCGAAAAAGTCCTCGCCGCCTGGAAGGCGCACCGATTTCTGCAGAACATGGCAAAACGGCACAACGGCACGTTTCAGATCATCCCCGACAACGGATGAGTCCGGGTGGCCGACCGTTGTCACTGCATCGCGCGGCCGGTCATTCACCAGGCGCCTACGTAGCGGTGATCTGGCACACGCCGGATGAATCCGGCTACTACCAGCCTACGAATCGAAGTTGGCGCCTACGTGCAGTTGCCCGATTTCGCACTCAATCCGCAACCAGGTCGAATCGTCATTTGGCGAGAAATATTCACCAAGCGAATCGGCCGTAACGGACTCTGGCAGAAAGTCGAAGTCCGTTACTCCCAAGCGAGGAAGTGCCCGGTTCGCGACCCACTGAGTAAACTCACACAGGAAACTGGCGGTGTATGTCGGGGTCACGTCGCCGATTTCCCCGAGTACCAGTCCCGCCAGGGCCTCTGCCGTCTCGGACGGCATCGCCACTGCGAACGTCCCTGGAGTCTTTCCGCCACTTCGGCAGATTGCTGCGTGATCATGCGTGCGATCGCATTCGGCCAACGTCGTTGACCGCAGCGACGTCAAAGCCGCGACCGAGGGACGCTTGAGCGCATTGTCTGCCAGATTGATCAGTAAAGATCCGACCGCATCTGTCAGGGCCGCAAACAGGGAGTGCCGTTCCATGTGCTTCAAAACCTCGTAACTGCCCGAAGATGTTCGGTCTGCACTGTGATGACTCGTCGGCGTATTCATCTGCCAGCGACCGAGAACGCAAACATGTAACCCACCGAAGGCTGGTGGCACAAGATCGCAAACGTGTGACATGCGAACGCGTGTTCACACATTAGGAAACGTGCGTTCACACATTGAGCTTCGACATTTCCGAGATCCCCTGGCTGGTGCTCACTTCACGCGAACACAGAGAGTCGATCGGCGTCACTGTCGAGCAGCGCGTCCACTGCCTGTCGCGAGGGCAATGAGGGAATGGCACCTCGACTGGTCACAGACAGCGCGGCAGCGGCGCTGGCGAAGTGCGCTGCGCGACGCAGCGACTGGCCTTCTGCCAGTGCCGTCGCAAGGGCACCATTGAAGCAGTCTCCGGCGGCGGTGGTGTCGACGGCCACGACAGCGAACGCAGGCACCAGGCTTGGGTCACCGACCTCTTCTTTCACAATGCAGCCATGCGATCCGCGAGTCACCACCACCTGACGGCTGCCTTTCTGCTGAAGCTGCTCGCACCAGATGCACACGTCCTCAAGATCCTCCAGCACGTCCCATCCGCTGAGAAATGTGGCTTCCGGCTCGTTCGGTGTCAGGACATCTGCCAGTTTCAGAATCTCCGAGTCTCTGACCTCTTCGCTCGCCGGTGCCGGGTTGAGAATCGTAATCAGCCCGGCATCCTTCGCTCGACGCAATCCCTCAGCGACTGTGTCCATGGGAACTTCCAGGCACGCGACAAAGACTTTCGCCGCGGAGAAAAACTCCTCGTCGATTGCGACGACGTGATCGGGAGTGAGTCCGGCGTTGGCCCCCGAGGCCACGCTGATCTGATTCTCACCGTGCTCATCCACCATGATCAGTGCGACGCCAGTCGCCTGATCATCCAGCATCCGGATGTGCTGTGTGAGAATTCCCTCCTTGCGAAGCTGACGAATGGATGTCTTGCCGAATTCGTCATTCCCCACTGCGGCAATGAAACCGACCGGGCTGTTCGATGTTCGGGCTGCCGCAACGGCCTGATTCGCACCTTTTCCGCCGCCAGCCTGGTAGAACTCGCCACCGACGACTGTCTGCCCTGCCGTGGGCAGGCAGGCCGAACGCAGAACCAGATCGGTGTTGATCGATCCGAGAACGATGATTTCCGGGCTTGGCATGGGCTACGACGGTGGCTCTTTGATCTGCAGACGAAGTTTCTCGCGCAATTCGTTTCGAGCTCGATGAATTCGGCTCCGAATCGTCCCGATCGGGCAACCGACCGCAGCGGCCGCCTCCTCGTAGGACATCCCTTCGATTTCGGTCAGGACGAGCGCCGTGCGGAATTCTTCGGACAGTTCCCCGAGTGCCTGACGTACCACCTGCTGAGTTTCCTGGGTCTCGATCTGACTCGACGGACTGGCGTCGTCATGCCGATCGAGTGGTTCGGCTCCGGCGGCTTCCTTGAGCACATCAATTGAGGCAGATTTCTGCCGGGCCGCCCGACGCCGAAAGCTGATCGCCGCATTGACGGCGATCCGAAACAGCCAGGTATAAAACGCGGCGTCCCCGCGAAAAGAATCCAGCTTACGGAAGGCGTGTACGAAGGCTTCCTGCGCGAGGTCCCGGGCGTCTTCCGGGGAACCGACCATCAGCATCAGCGAGTTATAAAGACGATCCTGATAACGGATCACCAGCTCGCCGAATGCTTCGGTATTCCCCGAGAGGCACTGCTGAATCAGTTGCTGATCGTCTGCGGTACTCAACGGGAACGCCAGCTGATCGATATGGAGGCTCGAAGCGGAATGACTGCCACCCGACGAGTCGACGAGGAGAATTGAACTGGTCACACGGATGGCCCTCGCGACTGATGCAGGAATGTCTGGACTTACATTCCCGAAACGCGTGGGCGATCCGCCAATTCCGTTCAACGGACGACAGCGGCAGCGTCCGATGGTAATTGCGGCGCGGAGTGAGTCCAACTCCACCGCGCCAGTACTAGCCCCAGTCCCACAACTCCCAGGCTGACGAACTGAGAAATCGTCAGCTCCGTCCCAAGCTGCCCGGTTTCGTCCCAGCGGATGATTTCCAGACCAAACCGCGACAGCGGATACATGATGAGGGCCAGCGCGACGACCGATCCGTCGCCTTTTCGATAGCGATAATACGCCGCCGTCAGTGCCGCCAGGACCAGCCCATTGATCGAGCTGTAAATCTGAGTGGGATGCAGCGACATCGTCTGCACAGCGTTTTCGGGCAGAAACCCGCGCCCAACCAGAGCCGACCAGGCCGCGCTGCCCTGCGGAAAGCTGACGGCCCAAGGGAGATCAGATCGCGCGCCATAGCAGCATCCGTTCAGAAAACACCCAAGTCGACCGAACGTAATCCCGACAAACACAGCGGGGACGGCAGCATCGGCAAATCGGACTGCAGGCACTTTATTTTTGTGGCAAATCCACAGGTAGGTCAGGCTCGCGAGGATCAGACCGCCATACAAAGTCAGGCCGCCGTCGGGCAGCATGATGACGGCCTTCAGGTGATCCAACAGCGTCACGCATCCCTTAAAGATCCGTTCGTGGTGCTGGATGACGTGGAATAGACGCGCGCCGACGACTCCGGAAAGCACGAGCCAGACCGTCAGGTCACGTGCAAATTGCGGATCAACACCAACCAGCTTCGCCCGCCGGCCGCCCACCCACATCGAACCAACAACGCCCGCGACAAGCGCTGCTCCGTAGCCGAATACGGGCAACCGTTCGACCTGCAGAACCTCTCCGAGAACAAACAGGCCGCCGGCAAACAAAGCACAGAAAACAAGCGTTGATTTGAATTCCGAGCTGAATCCGCCGGTCGATTGCCAGGTCCGATACAGCGAAATCGCTGCGAACACACCCCACGCCAGTAGCATGAGCACATAACCAGGCGGACCAATCGGCGAGTCTGCGTGAATTGGAATGTAGATAAGAACCTGCCGCATGTCCGGCTCCGAATTTGAGGCGCCTCATCCTGCCTTCGGCCACCTTCCTCACTGAGAAGAAGGATTGGGAAGAGACGGCGTCCACTACCACAGAGTAACGACTAGCGATCGACATCAGTCCGAGGTCTATCTCGAAACGTCCCATTCACTCAAGACGAATCGGCATGTTGTCGATCAGCCGAGTCGGCCCGACTCGTGCCGCGACGAGAGCGACCATGTCGGGCTTTGACTCGTCGAGTTCTTCAAGTGTCTGGGCATCGACAATCGTTGCGTAGTCGAGCTTCAGGCCCGGTAAAGCGTTCAGATGATCCAGCATCGCCTGACGAACCTCGACCGGTGTCTGCCCGGCCTTGCATTGATCGCAAGCCAGACGCAGTGACTGCGACAACGCGAGACCCAACTGGCGATCCTCGTCATTCAGGTACGCATTGCGGCTGCTCAATGCGAGGCCATCTTCTTCGCGAATTGTGGGGCAGGTGTGAATTTCGATCGGCAGATTGAGATCACGGACCATCCGCCGGATCAGGAACTGCTGCTGGTAATCTTTGCGTCCGAAGAACGCGACATCCGGCTGAACCATATTCAGCAGCTTGAGCACGACGGTGGTCACACCACGAAAGTGCGTGGGTCGAAAGTGACCTTCCAGCACGGCTGACAGGTTTGGGACCTCAACAAACGTCGCATGCTCTTCGGGGTAGACGGTCGCCGTTTCTGGATGAAACACGAGATCTACGCCGGCGTTTCGGCAGCGCATGAGGTCGTCTTCGAGCGGTCGCGGATATAGCGTGTAGTCCTCGTTCGGGCCAAATTGGCTGGGGTTCACGAAGACTGTGACGACGACGAAGTCGGTCTGCTCGCGGGCGGCATCGATCAGTGAAAGATGCCCGGCGTGTAAAGCGCCCATCGTCGGGACACAGCCGATTGTCTGTCCGGCAGCGCGAGCCGTTCGCACTCGGTCGCGCAATTCATCAATGGACTGAACACTGGACAGAGACAATTCGGGACTCACATTCACGACTTCGATTGCTCAACGAATTCGCCGGCCGTGTACTTCCGCCAGTACTCCTTCAGGTCATCCGACACCTTGCCGGACAGCAGTACCAGACCGACGATGTTCGGAAAAGCCATGCCCAGAATCATCAGGTCGCTGAAGTCCAGAACATTCGTCGCGGTGACGACTGACCCGAGGAACACGAACAACAGAAAGATCATCCGATAGACCATGCCGGTGTTGTCACCAAACAGGTAGGACCAGCAGCGTTCTCCGTAATACGACCACGAGATCATGGTCGAATAGGCAAACAGAGCCACAGCCACCGAAAGTACGTACTTGAATCCGTTGAGCTGCGCGTCCATGGCCATCGACGTCAGTGTGGCTCCCTGATTTTCGGAAATGGCTGCCTGATAGGCCGGGTCCGGGTTGTTGTAGGCACCGGTGATGATGATCACCAGGGCGGTCATTGTGCAGATGACAATCGTGTCGATGAAGGGTTCCAGCAAAGCGACGATGCCCTCCCTGACCGGGTACTCAGTCTTCGCCGCCGAGTGCGCGATCGCCGCTGACCCGACACCCGCCTCGTTCGAAAACGCGGCCCTCTGGAAGCCGATCACGAGCACGCCGATGAACCCTCCGTACACCGCGTCCGGATTGAAGGCCTGCCCAATGATCGCACCGAAAGCAGCCGGCACCTGGTCGACGTTCATCACAATGATCGCCATCGCCGCCAGCACGTAGACGCCGCACATGAGCGGCACGATTTTCTCGGCAACCTTCGCGATCGACCGAATGCCGCCAATGATGACCACACCAACCGCGACCATCATGATCAGACCGTACGCCCAACCGTGCCCCTGCAGAGCAGGAACGGATGCGGCCACCGCCTTCATCGACTGGTTCACCTGGAACGCGCAGCCACCGCCGAACGACCCGCCGATGCACAACACAGCAAACACGACAGCCAGAACCTGCCCTGGTCCCTTCAGCCCCATCTCGCCAAGTCCTTTGGAGAGATAGAACATGGCTCCGCCCATGATGTGCCCGTCAGGCCGGACCTCGCGGTACTTCTGACCGAGCGTGCACTCCACAAACTTCGATGACATTCCGAGCACACCCGCCATGATCATCCAGAACGTTGCGCCGGGGCCTCCAGTCGCCACGGCAATGGCGACGCCTGCAATATTGCCGAGTCCAACCGTTGCCGAGAGTGCCGCCGTCAGTGCCTGAAAGTGACTGACCTCACCGTGATCGTCGGGATTGTCGTACCGCCCCATCGTGACCAGGATCGCATGCTTGAAGCCTCGCAGATTGATGAATCCCATACGCAGGGTGAAGAAGATGGCTCCGGCCACCAGCCATGCGACGGCCAGCGGCAGATTGCCGATTGTGTGCTCGCCATCGACGACCCGGTCGCCAATCAACCACAAAACATTGAAGAACCACACGGACGCGAGCAGTCCATTCACTTGCCCGAAGATCGCGTCGACTTTGGCCTGCAGACCATCCGGCTCCGGCGGATCAGCAGCGTCCCCGGTCTCCGCTGGAGCAGACTCAGATGTTGTGTCCGTGACCGGCTGGGAAGCCGGCTCTTCCGAGGAGTCCTGCGCGGAGAGCCCCCCGCAGAGCAGCAATGTGATCACCGATCCTGTGAGAAGGCTCCGCAGCATCAGACGTCTCCCTGGAATCTCGAGGCTGAATGGGCCGCGAATCCTATCGGGAGGTCAGAAGCAGGACTACTGGTGTCCGAGCGAGGTCTGTGTGCCTTACGCCTCGTCCAGCGTGTCCCAGTCTTCCGGTGCTGACGACGGCACGTTGGCCGGACGCACGAAATACCCGCCGCTGACGTACTCGCGGCGGCCCACGTAGCGACACCAGGTCAGGCGCACGATCAGTGCTTCGAGACCCAACGCCAGTGGCACGAGCATCTGCACATGGCGGTGTGGCATGGGCCGCTTGTGAGTGAATGAGACACCATCGGCGGAAATGTCACGCCCCCATACCAGCAAGGGCGCGGAACACTCGGATTGATCCGCGTCCAACCCGGTCACGCACATGCGTTCCGTATAACCAATCCGGTGCGAACCGCGGGACACGATCAAACTGTCCGATGAATGCCAACTGGCGTGCCCGGAATCCGATGACTCGTCACTTGAATCGTTCTGTGCCAGCCAGGGAAACGGCAGCGTCATGACCGTGCTCATGTCGGATTCCAGCGAAGTTCTGCGGCGGTGAATCGGAAGTCGTTGCGTTGTCCTGAATCGCGTGGCAACCGTAGGCCGCAGACACACGCCGTCAAACGGATTCCGGCAACCGACTGGCAAACAACGCGGAGATCACAGGAATGCCTGACTCCCGCTGTTGTCGACGCCCAACAATCTGATGCCTGGCATCGCCACATGTTGCCGAAACGCATCTCCGTTCAGCGGCACTGCATCGCCGATGACACTGCGAAACAAGGGTTTTGTGCCGAGACGTCGCTCTCGAACACGTTTTGGCGCTCGGATTGCCGGAGACAGGGTCGCGTGCCAGATCGCACAGCGTTTTCACAGCCGGACGCCGATGTCCAGGACAGGAAGCCACCTGCGAATTCGGAACTGGCACTGGAACGACAATCGACGAGGTGGTGTTGTGGACCACAGAGCCGGAACGTCACCGGGCGTGTCGGTCTGAAATCACGTCAGCATGAGAAAAAAGCTGTCATCGGCCCCGGTGAGGATTCGATGACATAATTAGCAAAAGTCTGTGCGCCGACGGATTTCCTCCGGACTGGCGCGAACCCAGGCTGGTCCATCCTCTTCCAATTCAGCAATCGAAACTCAATGCGTTTTTTCGGTCCGGAGCAGTAGTCATGATCGCACCACACAATCTGTCACAGACGCCATCGAATCCCGCAGCAGATGGCAACGGTTACGCCGAGCACCTCAGGCGGCAACGTTTCTTTCAGCAGGACACACAGCCGCCCGCGTCGGCCAGTGCACCACTGACCTCGATTCTGGTCCCGTCGGACAATAGCGAAGAACTCGAGCCGCTTGTCTGCCGCATGGACTGAGTCAGCATGGGCATCCGGATCAGCGGGATCGCTACGTTTCGGCTCCGATTCCTGCGAACTCGCGCATGTTCGCCATCACGACCGGCTGCGGGCACGACCAGACCAGGAAGAACAGCGCCTCGTTGACCAGCCGGCCAGCGGGGTGACCCTGCACGAACCCGGCCCCCTTGCTCGCCGCCAGACACGCCTGAGTCGCTCGCAAGGCCAGTGAGTTCGACCGTTGCCGGAGTGCCTCGGCCGTCAGATGCCCGGATGGCGCGACTTGTTCCAGACCCGCCGCTTCGGCCAAATCTGTAGAGAGACTGGCGCACTCCTGTTCGAACGGTTCCAGGATGTCACCCAGGTCGGGCCTCCGCTCTGCTTCCCCGCGGAGCAAACGGATCGCCGCTGCTGCATGTCCGATTGCCAGAGCAGACGTCGTAAAGGAGCCGGCACCGCCGCCCGCGTGCTTCATCACCTGCTCGACCGGACCGTGCAGCAAATGCGACCACTCGACGTAGACATTGTCGAGTCGGACCGAAGCCGTGCGTGAAGCATTCAGTGCCAGCAAGCGCGCGGGTGTTTCGATCGAGACACCTTCCGATCTGGTATCAATGGCCACCAGCACCTGCTTGCCATCGAGCAATGTTCCGCCGCTGATGATGAAGTCCGCTTTGTCCGCCCCCGTGACCCACGGAATGTCGCCATTGAAGATGTACCCGGCGTCGACCGACTCAACTTCGACGGTCGGTTTCTTCCAGTGCTGCCGCGACGTTGTGAGATGCGAGATACCAACCGTCGCGAACAGCGAATCATTCGCCAGTCGCGGTAGCAGATCGGCCTTCAGCTCGTCGTTCTCTGACGAAACGATCCGCTGAATCGCAGCGTTCCGCTGAGTCAGCACGAACGTCGACGTCAGACACGCCGAGGCCAGTTGCTCGTAGCCGGCGACCACTTCGAGTGCCGATCGCTCGCTGCCCCCGAATTCCGCCGGAACCAGCCAGCCGAGCACGCCCGCATCCGACATGGCCGCCAGTTGTTCGCCCGGCCATGCATCGGGCGCATGAAGTGTCGTTGAGGATTCCTGCAGACTCCGAAGCAGAGCATCGAAGTCGGCCGTTCCAGATGAAGAGTTGGTCTCGTGCATGAATCGTCCTGTCACTGCCTCGCGGCTGAATCCACGACTCGCTGCGGTATCAGCAGTTTGGACCGCCAGCTCCTTCAGCCGCACCACTCGCCAGAGCTGGTTTCGTGAGCGGAGGTAACGCCTCTTCCAGAATGCCCTTTACTCTTGGCATCAGCAGCAGTGCCTCGATGACCATCCACGCCTGGATGCCCAGAATGGCCGCGCCGTTCCAGAAGAGGAACGCCTTGCCGCTGTGCCACCAGCCCGTTTCCGGATTGAACATGTTCCACAGCATGGCCCAGGCGGGCATGATCAGCATCACAACCATCGGGATGGCGGCGAACCAGACCGGCTTGCCGCGACGCCACAGGTAAAACACCGTCACCATGAACGCCAGCCCGGCCAGCAGTTGATTCGTCGCGCCGAACAGCGGCCACAGTATCAGTCCGCCGGTGCCGGCACTGCCGCCAGGGGTCGCGGGAATCATCGCCACCATGCCGGCCAGTACGACAGCCAGCAGAGTCGCCAGGTATTTGTTCGTCAGGGGCTTGATCCGCAGCGTCCCCGCCAGTTCCTGAATGACGTAACGCTGCAGGCGCGTCGCGCTGTCGAGTGTTGTCGCGGCAAAGCACGCAACCAGCACGGCGATTACGCTGATTCCCATCTTAAGCGGCATACCAATGGCCGTCAGGAAGTTGGCCGCGCCATTCACGAAAGCTCCAACTTTGTTGCCCAGCGAAAACTGGGACCACTTCTTGCCCACGTCGTACTGCGCGGTCCAGGCCGCATTCCCCGTGGCGTGAGTTCCGTCCGCTTCCAGATGCGCGACGTACTCGTACCCGCCAGGAGCCGCCGCGTCGGTCACTCGATCAAAGCGTCCCATACCAACTCCGGCACAGCAGGCCAGGATGACCATCACCGCCAGCCCGCCTTCCAGCAGCATCGAACCATACGCGACGTACTGGGCATCGGTCTCTTTGTCGACCTGCTTGCTGGTCGTGCCACTGCTGACCAGGCAGTGGAATCCGCTGCACGCACCACACGCAATCGTGATAAACAGAAACGGCCAGATGGGCGGAGCGTCAGAAGGGATATGAGTTGCGATCGCCGGAGCACTGTCTTCCAGATTGGCCGCCCCCGTGGCACCGGCCACAACAACACCCACCATCAGCAGGCTGAGGGCCACCACAAGCTGGTGGCTGTTGATGTAGTCTCGGGGCTGCAGCAGCATCCAGACGGGCAGCACCGATGCGAAAAAGCAGTACACCAGCAGTGCCAGCGTCCAGACGGTAACGACGTTTGGAAACGGTCCCGACTCAGGCACTCCGGCTAGAGCATTGATGTCGATCGGGCAGACATACGCTCCCAGCCAGACGCAGAAGTAGATGGCCGCGAGTGCGGCAAGCGACGGAGCCAGCAGCCCGCCACCGCGTTTATAGACCCACACACCGATGGCCACGGCCAGCGGAAGAGAAACCCACGTTGGCAGCACACTCTCCGGATAGAGTCGGAAGATGATCGCGATGACCAGTCCGAAGATCGCCAGCACCACAGTCAATGCCATGAACAGGATGACCAGAAACAGGACGCGAGCCCGTGGCGTGATCAGTCGCCCGGCCACCTCACCGACCGTCTGGCCACGATTACGCAGCGAAATCACCAATGCCCCGAAGTCGTGGACGGCTCCAATGAAAATTGACCCGAAGAAGACCCACAGCAGCGCGGGCAACCAGCCCCAGAACACGGCAATCGCCGGACCGACAATCGGGCCCGTCCCGGCAATGCTTGTAAAGTGGTGTCCGAAGATGACCTGCCGTTTGGTCGGCACGAAATCCACGTCGTCGCGCAGTTCGTGGCTGGGCACATTGGCGTCGGGATCGAGCTGAAAGATCTTTCTGCTGAGCCAGCGGCCGTACGTGTGATACGCGACCAGATATCCGACAAACGAACCAACAGCAATCATCAGAGTCAGCATCGCAGGATTCCCGCAACTGTCAGAGTGAATGAGTCGACCGTTAGAACACACGGTCGAATCTAACGGGAAAAGATAGGCTGCCAGCCCGCATGTTGCTACGCGGCGTGTGGCTCCGGAGTGAACCCGATGTAACAGGCTGCCGCTAAACAGTAAAACCTGCACCACGTTGCCGAAGTCGCGCCTCAGTCGTTGGAAGTCAGCATGACACAACCCGCCCCGGAACCCATACCGCCAGAAGAACTGCCAGACCTCGCACGTCGCGTCGTCAGCGAGGACCGTTTTCCGTATCTGGCCACAATCGACGGCGACCAGCCGCGACTGCGTCCTGTCTCGCCGGTGCGGACGGACGGCTTCACCGTCTACGTGGCGAATCTAAGGAGTTACCACAAAACCGGTGAGATCGAAGCCAATCCGAAAGTCGAGCTTTGCTATCTGGACGCGAAGCACGACCAGGTCCGCATCACGGGCACGGCGACAATTGTGACCGAACGCAGCGTGCTGCAGGAGATCTGGGACGGAAACCCACTGATGCGCCAATACCTGGGCTCGCTCGATAATCCCGAGCTGATTGTCTATCGGATCGTGCCGACTCGTGTGCGATTCATGCGTGAGTGGGCACTGGAGTATCACGACGTGCCGCTCGAATGATGCAGAGGGCTCTCGTAGCGTGAGCAGCGATTGACCAGACAATCGGCCTCAGGTGCTCGACGCTTTTTCGCGGAGCTGTTCGCGGGCGCGGCTGAGGGTTGGACCGACCGAATTCTCGGGGACATTCAGCTTCTCGCCGATCTCGCGGTACGACCGACCTTCCAGGTGATACAGGCGGACAATGGACGCGTCCCGCTCGGACAGTCCTTCCAGCATGCGGCCGACCTCGTCCGAATCATCCAGGCGTTTCATTTCGTAATTACTCGACGCGCTGGCCTGGTCGAGCGACGACTGATGTGCTTCCACATGGCCCATCGCCTCGGCAGTTCTTCGGCGGGCGATCTCGCGGACGACAATGCGACGGGCGACCACAGTCAGGTAAGTGGCCAGTGAGCACTTCCCGCGGAAGCGTCGCAGCACGGCCATTTCGTCGCCCAGAATGGTGACGAAGACGTCTGCGCACAGATCGTCGATGTCGTCGCCGGTCACTTTCACGCTGCGTGCGTGAGCCGTGTGATTGATCACATGAATGAACAGGCCAATGAAACGATCGACGAAATCTTTCCACGCACCGGATTCCCGCTCCAGGCAGCGGTTCAGCAGATTGCGATCGATTTCGGTCAGAGCCATGAAGAATTTGCCCGAATTCTGTACGAACTGAAACAAATCGAACAGCCAGAGTGTCCGTTGTCAGTCTCCTCTTGCTCCATTCAACTTTAGTCCCGACAGGGACTTAAGGCAATATGGTTGTACGCAGGTCGACTTACACCCTGCGTGAGTTGCCGCACCCGTTCGAGAGGGCCGATGACCCACGCTCCTGGCGCCCGCGTCCACGCAGCCGAATTCTCCGGCAATCAGCGTTTGCCACCGTCAATAATCAGCGATCGAACCGTTGGGAAGACGGCCGCGAGTGGGCCCTTCCGGCGGTGATGGGTTCTTTGCAAGGTCCGCCAGAACGGCTTCGTCGATCTAGCAGGCCCGGCCTCTGGACTCAGGCGCGAGACGGTGACATGTGTCATCGCTGGTGCCTTGCGGGTCTGCAGCGAGCCGAAGCATCCTTCCGCTGAGTCCGCGGCCATAAGCTCATCGCAGCTCTTGAACGTCTCATGGTTGACACATCCCCCCACAGCGGCGAGCGTGGTGGAACGCCAATACCACGGGCAAAGATGAGGCGTACCAACGGGCCACGGAAGCTCAGAAGCGGATCAATGTCGAGCTGTCGGATCGCCATACTCCAGAAAACGAACACGTTTACTTGAAGGTCCGCTGAGTGATTCTCGCTCGACTAGTCCGGTTCGCGATCCAACGTCCCAATCTGGTTCGGTGTGCGCTGGTTGTAGTGACGGTACTTGCCGGATTCGCGGCGACGCATCTCGAGTTCGACTTCTCTCCACAGTCGATCTTCGAGAGCACCGGAGACCTGCTGGAAAAATCTGAGGAACACCGGCAGGCGTTCGGTTACGAGGACTCGATCCTCGTGGTCGCGTTGAACTCGCAGACGGAACGTGATGTCGTTCAGCCAGAAACGCTGAGCTGGTTATTAACCGTTGGCCGGTTGATTACGGACATCGACTCGGTCGAGCGTGTCGATTCAATAGCCACGTTGTCTCAACCAAAGCTGGACTTCGGAAGCGGGTTGGAGTGGACCCTCGTCCCTGTTCTGGATGAGCCTCCGGTCAATGCGATTCAGACCGAGCAGGTGCGTTTACTGCTGGATCGGTTGCGACTGCTGAACGGGTCACTGATCAGTGCGGACCGGCGTCTGGCGGCGATCATCGTCTTCCTGGATCCGGACACGCGAGACTATCACGCCTCACGGCGGCTGATTGAGGCCATTGAGTCGGTCATCGACCAGACACATCCCCCGGAGGGCTACACGACACTGTTGGGGGGCATGCCGATGATCCGTGTGGATGCCGTGCGCCATCTGCAGGCGGATCAGCTCATCATGTTCCCACTGTCGACGGCAGCATTCCTGCTGATTCTCGTGGTGATGTTTCGCGGACCGGCCGGCACTGTGGCGCCACTGGTCGCGGTCTGCGGTGGAGTCGTCTGGACTCTGGGAATGATGGCAGTCACGTCGCAGACATTCAGCCTGCTCAGCAACGTGATGCCCACATTGCTGCTGGTTGTCGGCGTCTCTAACTGTGTTCATATCCTGAGCCGATACGCGGAAGAGTCCGCTCGCAATCCCGGCAATCGCATTGTCACGCTGCAACGCACGATGACGGAAATGGCATCGACCTGCCTGCTGACGTTTCTGACGACGGCCATTGGATTCGCCAGCCTGATCGCGGCCCGGTCCGTGCTTCTGCAGCGGTTCAGCGTGCAGACGACACTTGGCATGGTGTGTCAGTATTTCAGCGTGCTGTTGTTCCTTACCGTGCTGCTTCCGCTGTTTCGGCCTCCGAAGCCAGCTCGGCAGCAGCAGCGTGCGGCTGATGCGACATCCGAGCGTCGGACGATCATGGACCGACTCGCCGACCTGGTGATTCGTCGGCCACGTGCGATTCTCTGCGGTTCGCTGCTGCTGGTTGTCGCGTGTGCTGTGATTGCCCGCGGAGTCAGCGTCAATTCGCGGATGATCGACATCTACGACGAGTCGCATCCATCCATGCAGACGATCCACACGCTGGAACGGCAGTTAGCCGGAGTTCTGCCTTTGGAAATACACATCGAGTCCGTTGGCAGTGATGGGTTGCTGAATCCAGATGTAATGCAGGCGGTGCGTGAGTTCACGCGGGATGCGTCACGCGAAGAACATGTCACACTGGTGCGTTCCTGGGTCGACGTGTACCAGCAGGCGCATGAGTTACTGGCACTCAATCCAGCCGCTGACGAGTCGCCCTTGAGTGAGGCGTCGATCGGGCGCATCAGTCAGTTGCTTGATCGGTTCAGCGACGCCGCGGCTACTGGTGCATTTCTTACAGCGGACCGACGGTCGGGACGGATACTCATGCGTGTCCACGACGTCGGCAGTCTGCAGATCGCAGCACTGGCGAAGCGTCTTGAGCAGAAGCTGACCGAGTCACTGCCGCCCGACAGCCACATCGACTTCTATTTTACCGGTGACGCGTGGCTGCACACGGTGAGCCTGGACGACTTCGTCAGTGACCTGTTCCGGTCGCTGCTGGCGGCTTCGCTGATCATCTTTGCGGTCATCGCGCTGCTGTTCCGCTCGGCCCGCGTTGGTTTGATTGCATCTATCCCGAACCTGACGCCATTGATCGTGACGGTCGGGTATATGGGACTGCGTGGTTACGACATGACGGGCGGCAACGTGATCGTATTTGCGATCAGCCTGGGCATCGCCGTGGACGATACGATTCATTTTCTGAGTCGATTTCGCGAAGAACTGCAGAAGCACTCCGACGGCACGCAGCAGGACATCCTGGCGAATGCTCTGCGGCGTACATTTGCGGGCAGCGGTCATGCGATTCTGATGACCACGATTCTGATCATCTGCGGACTGTCCGTACTGATGCTGTCGGACTTTGTGCCGACGCGCCGGTTCGCCGAATTGACCTCCGTCACCATGCTGGCGGCGCTGGTGGGCGACCTGCTGCTGCTACCGGCCTGTCTGCTGTTGTTCTGGAAGCGGGACACCGTCCAGCCTGACACCGACAACCACACGTAGGCCGGAACAAGCTCCGCGCAGTTCCGGCAGTGATTGCGAGGTCGCGCCGGAACTGCGCGGAGCTTGTTCCGGCCTACTTTGCTGCCACTCGCTATTCCTCGCCCGCTGACGTTGAATTAAGTTCTGGCGACTCGATTTCCTCTGGCCGTTTGTAAAGCACGGCGCAGATCGCGAAATAGACCAGCAGAATCGCGGCCGCTTTGCCGATCTGTTCGACCGATTCGTAGGGACGCTTCTTCATACTGCTCCACCACGTCAGTCCCGGCAGGTCCAGCGTTGCGACGAATGCGTCTTCGTCTTGGACGCTCGACGTTCCCGTGGTGATGTCACCATCCAGAAACGCAATGAACTGCAGTTGTGGATTGGGGCCATTACGCTCGTTTCGAAACTTCTCAACCAGGTTGATCGCCGGCATCGTGGGTCGGCCAAGGATGTCGACGACGGGGAAATCAATCGGGCCGCTGTTCGCCCCGTATGACCGGTACACGACTTCGGTGCAGACCAGCTTATCCGTTGAAGCAAAATCGAACTCGAAGTCATACGGCCGGCCGCTGTAGCTGAAGGCCCGGACAATTGCTTCATTCTTCTGCTCTTCAGTCAGGTTCGGCCGCAGCACAGCGACCGAATCGCCTCCCCCGATGGAATGTTCGAGGGTCGAGAAGATAACTCCCTCGCTGACCGCTTCGATGATGACGTGCTCGTGGCCGTCATGGTCCTTTTGGCTGAACTCTTCCCAGTGTTTACTGACGTGCTCGTTCTGATCCAGGCCGCGTTCTTTCAGGTCAGCGGCCGTGCCGACATAAACAGCTCCGTGTGGCCAGTAGCCCGGCAGGAACGCATTGGACAAATACCAGTTGCGGCGTTCGAGCAGAATGTCACCGGGTTTGAGCTTTGTCCGTAGATCGGCCAGTTGATCCGGAGAAATCAGTGTGTGACCTTCGTGCGGCTCGCGGATGCGAAAGTCGCCGATCCAGGTCGATATGGCTGACTGCGTCCGGTAGTGCAATCCTTTCGCGGCTTTGACGAATTCGTCCGCCGCGACCTCGGGGGAAGAAACAGATCCGGAATCCGCATAGTCTGCGATCGCCAGGTGAAACGGTTTGAAGTCGTCTGACTTCAGTCCGTGTTTCTCAAACAGCCCCAGTCTGACGAGTCCACGATAGTAAGCGTGCGCATCACTGAGCATCGCGTTGTTACGACGGCTGGACAGCCGGTACTTGATCGAGTCGTAGAAGTCCGCGGGGATGCCCCACAGCTCCTCGGGTTCATTCAGGCGAACGACGATCTCGGGGCTTTCATCAAATCGCTGCACGAGTCGATACGACGTCTCGTAGAGGACCGTCGCCGCGGCGAAGTTCAGTAGAAACGATCGCAGTTTCGATCGTTCGTTGCCCACTTCCGAGTGCCGCTGGTATTTCCAGAGGATGCGAAACATCGCATCTCGATAACCGAGATAACGTCTCATCATCTCGCGAACCATGTCGTTGTCGGTCTGTCGGGTGAAGTCCCGCGCGCCCGCATTCAGCTCTTCATGAAAACGGCTGACATCCCCCCTCAGCTCCGCCACTTCCAGAATGACTTGCCGCAGTGCCTTCTCGTCTCCATCCAGTTGACTCTCCAGTTGCGGCTCGGACATGCGCTTGAGATCAAGCCCCGCGCCCCGTAGTGGTTTATCGAAGAACCAGTACCAGCCCACCCAGCCCGTGCCTCCCACAACCGCGAAGAACAGGGCCCACGCTGCAATCGGTTTCAACAGCGGAAGTCTGGACGGTCGCGACGGCACTTCAGGCCGTGGCGCTATGGCAGCGAATTCTTCAGCCATGCCATTTAACGTCTGACGCAACTCGTCCTGCTGTCCGCGGAGCTTCTGCAACTGCTCCCGTCGAAGCAGTGCCAGAACCTGATGACACAACACCGATCCAGTCACTTTCGCGCGTCGCCAGTATTGCAGCGCAAACACACCCGCGAACGGCATCGAAAACATGGTCAGGCACGTGAACCACAGCGCGAATAGCGACGACATCCACCCGCCAACGGCACCGTACCACAGCAGATATGCTGGCAGGCTGACGAGCAGACGATGAGTCGCGATGGTCACGCGACCCGGCCGATCCAGCCGCGACGCGACAGTCCGTACGAAGGCAAACGGTACGACATGAAACAGCGAACCCAGTAATCCCGGGACGCACAACAGGATCAGCCACAGGATGTGCCAGAGCATCGTCAGCGCGATGACGAGTCCATGCCTCTGCAATACGGGCGAATCCACTTTCAGTCCGGCCGCATGCACGCCCTCACGCCACGCCGCGATCTGTTCCGCGGTCGCTTCCGTCCGCGGGCGATCGGTGGCCAGGAAGTGGTTCATGGCATCGGCGATCCGCTTTCGTTGCCGGACTGGTCCCGCACCGATCCGTCGCGCTTCAGGAGGACCAGGCACGAGTACATTCAGATCTTCCAGAAAAGGTTCCCACTCCAATTCGTCCAGATGCACGACGACCTGCTTCAGCCGCGTCTCCAGTTCTGGAGTCAACGCCCGCATGGCCTTGCGTTCGTCGCCCTCGTGCTGTTGCAGCCATTCGGACGCATCAATTGGCTCTGCGACCTGGATCCAGACGGAACTGCGAAAGCGGTCTTTCTGTTCGTAGTTCAGGCCGAGCACGACAATCTGCAGTCCCTGGGCTCCATCGACAACCGCCTTCATCGCCATGCGCGAGGCGCCGGAACGGACCATCTCTACTTGAGTTTCATCTGTCGCCTTTCCCTCGGGAAAGATACCCAGCGCGCTCCCCTGACACAGCACGTTTGAGCCCACATCCAGGCTCTCGACATTTCGACGCACCTGTCGCGGGTCGTCCTGTCCGCGAAACGCCGGGATCATTCCCAGCGCGTACATCAACCGACCCAGCAGAGGAACCGAAAACAGCGGGTCCTTCGCCAGAAACCGCACGGGGCGCTGCGACGCGATACCGATCACGATCGGATCGACCAGCGAGTTGGGATGATTCGAGCACAGCAGCACCGGCCCGGATTGCGGGATGCGGTCCCCACCTGTGATCTCTCGTCGAGGGAAATACCGCCGCACCATGAAGCGCACGATGCTGCGTGTCAGATGGCCCAGGAATGAGGATTCGCTGCTGCCCGACGATTCAGTTTCCGTCATCACGTTTGTTCTCTCGATGGCCATGATTCCTGCTCAGGCGGGAATTGCAGGATTTGATAACACCGACAGAACGTCGGCGCCGAAGAGTTACGTCTGGATCGACTGTCGACAGGCTTTGACTACGCCCGTATTCGGAAGTGGTTTCAGACACGCATTCCAATTTCGACGGCAGAATAACCTGTTCCTGCACAAAAGACGTGCGGCCGGAGCTGTTTGTGATGTCGTCGATCAGCAATCTTTCCGCTGCGCATGGTGGGCTGTGCCGGAGAAAGATTCGCCGCTTTCCACGATATCGCGTCTGTTGCTGCGTGAATGGACCAGACACTGGTGTCGTGATAAAAGCACAGCTCACGGTCACATGACGATTCCGCGATCGGTCGTTACACGGTCGTTGGATTTCACAATGCCCGCTGATGCCGTGTCGCGAGCGCTGTTTTCGTCTGAATCTGTCTTTAGAAAGGACCACTCATCCTATGTCCGAACGCATCGTCCTACGTACCGGCGAATCACTGGTTGCTGGCGGCCCTCCGTTCACTGCTGCTGAGCCGGAAGTTGTGATCGGCGAGTTGGATGGCCCGGTCGGCACAGCGCTTGCCACTCTCACTGGGGATCAGTCGATGGGGCACTCCAAGGTGTTTGCCATCCTGAACACGGACATCCAGGTGCGTCCCGTGACGCTGTGCGTCAGCAAGGTCACAGTCAAGAGCAGCCGCTATACGAACATCCTGATGGGGACGGTTCAGGCGGCGATCGCCAACGGCGTATTGGACGCCGTCCGCGCCGGAGACATCCCAAAAGAGAAGGCCAACGACCTGGGGATCATCTGCAGTGTCTGGCTCAACCCGGGCGTAGCGACCGATGACAACCTCGATCACAAGGCCCTCTTTGACATCCACCGAAAAGCCATGGCTCAGGCAATCCACAAAGCCATGGCGTGCGAACCGTCGATCGACTGGCTCCTGGAAAATCAGGACAAGATCACGCACAAGTACTATCAGATGGGATTGGATGGCAAGTTACCGTGACGTCCGCCGTGAATCGATGGATGTAGCCGAACTCGCCAGAGTTTGGCTTCCCCGGGTCCGGCCAAAGTCTGGCGACTTCGGCTACCCCTCAAAACATGACTGACACAGCACCACGTTCGTGCCGCCGGACCCAAGGACTTCATTCAGACGGCGCCAAACCTTGCCAGAGAGTAGGGTGCCGAATCGATGTGCGGTTTCGTTCCGCTCGCCAGTTCGGCCACGAGCTTTCCCGTGGCCGGTGCTGTGGCCAGTCCGATCATGCCGTTGCCCGCCGCGACGATGACGTTTTTCGCGCCAGGAGCGTGATCGATACACGGGAGACCGTCGTAGACCATCGGTCGCCAGCCGCTCCATTCCTCGTCAGCCGTTTCGGGCAGCGGTTCGGTCAGATGCATCTCGGCCGACTTGCGCAGCAGTGCCAGTCGCTTTCGATTCAGTGTCCGGTCATATCCGGTAAATTCCATGGTCGAGCCGACCCGGATTGCCGACTCCATCGGAGTGACCGCGACGTGATGCTCCTCGAAGATCATCGGTGTGCGTGGCGGGTTCTTTAACGCCGGCATTGTCAACGAGTATCCCTTACCCGGTTGAATCGGAATTCGACATCGCAACGGACTGGCAAATCGCGGAGCTTCAGCACCCGTCGCCACGACTACGAGATCGGCACTCATTGAGCCGCTGGATGTTTCGATGGATGCAAGGCGTTGAGATTCGATATTCAGCGTGAGAACTTCAGTTCTTTCACGAATCTCGACGCCGTGTTTTCGGATCGTGGACTTCAGTCCGGACATCAGTTTGTCAGGTCGGACATGAGCGTCGCCCGGCAAATGCCAGCCGCCAGCCATGCCCGTTCGCAGAGCCGGCTCGAACTGCCGCACGGCTTCGCCTGCGTACGAAACGGTTTCGATTGAGAATTCACGCTTGAGCAGTTCGGCCGTCGCGGCGAACGCGTTGAAGTCCTTCTTCGATCTGTAAACGAGTAGCAGCCCGTTGTCCGTCCATTCGCAGTCGATGTTTTCTTTCGCGATGAAATCCCGATACAGCTTCATGGACGACGCCAGCAGTGCATTTCGTCCCACAGCCGCGTGCATCATCCGCTCCGTCGTGCATTCTCGCGTGAAGCGGAACAGCCACTTCCACAACGCCGGATTGAATCGCAGGGGGATGGACAGTGGCGCGTCCGATTTCAGCAGACTGGGCAGCGTGTGCGCGACGACACCTGGAGCAGACAGGGGCATGGCGTGGCTCGGGCAGACGTAACCGCAGTTTCCATGCGATGCACCGCTGCCGATCGTGTCCCGTTCGAGGACCGTTACGTCCCAGCCGTCGAGCCTCAGGTAATACGCGGATGAACAGCCAATCAGGCCGCCACCGATCACGATTGCCGTACGTTGGGTGGTCATCTGGCGGTTTCCGAATCGAGCGTGATGCCGTGCCGATACGGATCGTCTTCACCGAGCAGGAGCTGGGACTCGGCTGTGACGTGGGCTCGACCAGTGATCGTTGGCGCGACTCCCTGACCCGCTGGCTGATACGTTGCCTTGAACACGCTGCCGATGATCGATTCCTGACGCCACTGTTCGCCCACCTGTAAATGACCATCCGCCGCGAGACACGCCAGTTTGGCGCTTGTTCCAGTACCGCAGGGCGACCGATCGTATTCGCCCCCTGGACACAGAACGAAGTTTCGGCTGTCGGCTTTGCTGGGATCGGATGGCGGACCGAACAATTCAATGTGGTCGATGACTCCACCGTCCTTTCCGGTGACGCCTGTTGCTTCGAGTTCCCGGCGAATTCGTTTCGTGCGCGTAGTCAGGTTCTCGATCTCGGACGGATCGACAGACTCGACCGGCACTAGAAAAAACCAGTTGCCTCCCCATGCGACGTCACCGTGGATCAGGCCTTCTCCCGGCACATTCAGCGGAACACGGGTGCGATAGCGATAGCTCTCGACATTGTTGACCGACACCGCGCCGTCTTTGTGCAGGACTGCGGACACCTCGCCAACCGTCGTTTCGAAGCGATGCGTTCCGGCACCAAGTCGGCCGAGGTGTGCCAGAGTCGTCACGACTCCGATCAAGCCGTGTCCACACATCCCGAGGTATCCAGCATTGTTGAAGAAAATGATACCGGCCGCGCAGGTTGAATCGCATGGTTCCTGCAGCAGAGCTCCGACCAGCCAGTCGCAGCCACGTGGTTCAAGAATCACCGCCCTGCGGATCCAGTCGAAGTCACGCCGCAGAGTCTGAGCGCGCTCAGCCATACTCCCGGTGCCGATGCCAGACGCATCCTCGATGATCACGCGAGTGGGCTCACCGCCGGTATGAGAATCAACGATTCGCAACGTTTGCATTGTCATGCTCTCAAGTTCGTCCGAGTGAACTCTATTCGTCACCAACACGCTCTGGAAACCGGGTCTCGATCGGCGGTCCGTCCGCCAGACCCTGGGTCCAGTACCGGAGTCCATCCAGATTGCGTTCGCCGCGCAGAAAGTAGATCCGCGGTAGCAAATCGAAATGTTGCGCAAACACTGTCTTAACGTGCGATCGCCACCCGTCCGGCAGTTCAACAAGCCGTAGGTCCTGCATCCTGGTCATCAACGCCAGCCCGATAAGCTGATGACCTTCGAACGTCGGGTGAACGTGATCCACCAGCATCGAGTTATCCAGAATTCCGTGTCGAGTTTCCTGCTCAAGAAGCTCGTGAGCGTCCAGCAGCGGGACGTTCCATCGGGCCGCCGCTGCAGCGATCCCCCGCTCCATTGGACCGAGAACACGTAACGGACAGATATCTTCGTCTCGGGCTCGCACGAATGCCTCGCGTCCCAGATCAAACTGGCCCAGCGATTCCAGCACCTTGCCCCGCCAGAAATGTGTGGCCGCGTACTCATCATGAATCTGCAGTGCTTCGTCAAATAATCGCAGCGATTCGTGCGGGTTGGACGAAAGCAGCGATAGCGCGTCGGCAGTCAATTGTCTCCAGTTCTTTCGTTGCTCCGCCGACTCCGTCGGTCGCAGCTCGGATTTGAATGGCGCGGTGTCTCCAAGATTCGATGGCGGTCGCATCAGAAGGACTGGAACTTCGGCATCGCGCGCGATACCCAGCATCCGATTGAGGTTGAAATCAAAGTGCCGGATGACTCCGGACCTCCAGACCTCATCGCGGCGAAACGCTTTCAATCCGTTGTGATAGTCGAGAAACGTCTCGACAGCGTGTGTGAGGACCGTCGTCGTCTGATCGGACTTCTCATCGGACGGGCCCAGCAGAAGGCTGCGATAAACGTGATAACTGCGAGTCCTCGCCAGCCATTGATGCGGCATCGCGACGACAGCTGGAATGTCGCGGATGTCTCCGTACGTGCGGTCTTCGAGGAACTCGTTGTGCCCCGTGCAGATGACGAACAGATCCGGCTCGTACTGCAGACACTCCTGCAGAATGGGAACCAGTCGATAACTGGCATACGAGATCCCGCCGCAGTTCACGACTTCCCAGCGGCGATCGGGTTGAGACGTCTCCAATGCCAGCCGCAGCCAGGTCGTAAACGACGTCTCCGTCGAGAACGGTCGTCCTTGAACCGTCGATCCTCCCAGGCAGAACACACGAGTCGTGTGGACGCTCTTCTCATCAGGGAATGCATCAGCCGCGAAGAACTTCTGTCTTGATTTCGGAATGAGGTACTCGTGGGCTTCCGCGTCGTGGACGAACAGCGGCTGCAGATCGCTGAAACCGACAAACGGATCGTCGTCAACGTCTGGCTGTCCCAGACCACACAACCAGAAAACGCCTTCTACCACCGCAAAAACGAATAACCCGGCCAGCATCGCCATCACGCGCAGCAGGATCAGTCGCCGTTGGCTTCGGTCAACGAATGAAGTGCTGCTGGGACGGGGATTAGAAGAATCAATAAGTGTCGCCTTTCGCTCCGAGGCTGTGACTTTATTGGCCGTAGCTGGATTCCCCTCAACTTTGAGATCGACCAACACGTTGTCGCAGGATTCTTAATCTTAGTTGGACAGTGCCACTTTGGACTGCGGTGATGCATCACCGCTTTCCCATTTTTGCCGCGGCGCAGGCGTTTTCGCCGATGTATCGGCGATCCCACACTCAAGAGCCGGAGAGAAAAAGCGGCTATGCCGCGAATAGAGAATTTGAAAGCGACGATGCATCGTCGCACTCCAGAACTGGCGCTGTCCAACTACACAGGCTTCTCAAACAGGTAGTGCGATACCCACCATTCGTCGCCATCGTGGTAGTCGAACAACTCGGCGCAGGCCATGAAGAACATACGCCAGCGGTTGATCCAGCGGTTCGCGTCGGCCGCACCGTACGTCGCCTCAAAGAGGGGCAGAAGCTCACTTCTGGCGGCATCCATTTTCGCCAGCCAGGCGTTGCTGGTTCGTCCGTAGTGATGTCCGTTCCAGCGCCATGACTGTTTCAGGTTGAGATCATTCTGAAAGTGCGAAAACAGATCGTCGCTGGGCATGGTCCCGCCCGAGAAGAAATATCGGCCCATCCAGTTCGCGGCACCCTGCGTCTCGAAGGCATATGGTGTGCGCCGATGGCAGAAGATATGCACAAACAGCTTTCCGCCGGGAGCCAGCCAGCCAGCGATGCGCGAGAGCAGTTCCTGGTAGTTGCGCATGTGCTCGAACATCTCGATAGAGACGACCCGGTCGAATGAGCCGTCCGTCGAAAACTCATTCATGTCGGCAGTCACGACGTTCAAGTTTCCGAGCCCGCGTTCGCGTGCCTTGCCTTCAATGAACTCACGTTGCGACGCTGAATTCGAGACGGCCGTAATCTCACTGCCAGGATAATGCTCCGCCATCCACAGCGAGAGCGACCCCCAGCCGCATCCGAGTTCCAGAATGCGCTGGCCGTTGTCGAGTTCCGCACGCTCGCACGAGATCGCCAGTGCGGACGCTTCCGCGTCGTCCAGTGTGTGACAGTCCGGTCCCCAGTGGCAGCCGCTGTATTTCAGATGCCGACCGAGGACTCGTTCAAACAAGGCGGCCGGCACTTCGTAGTGCTGTTCATTGGCCTTGTCGGTCTGTAGCGCGATCGGGCCGCTTCGGCAGGACTCAATGAACTTCGCGGCCCGCTCGACTCGTTGCTGTTCCGTACCGGCTTCTTCCTGTCGCAGTCGATTCCGCAGCATGCGGCGCATGCCTCGGCGTACGAGAAAATCCGGGACAAACCCACGCTCAACCAGATCAATCGCCAGCCCGTTTGTCTGCTGTTCAGCCACTCGGAATCCTTCCCAGTTCTTTCCCATGTACCAACGTTCGGCGCGGGTCTCCCGACCCCGCCGCTGCTTTGACCGCAGGTCTCCCGCGTCTATCAGCAACACTTCAATTGGTCTGGTGACCGGGGAGACCTTCGGTCACGTTCCCGGCGGGGTCGGGAGACCCGCGCCGAACAGCGTGCCGAACAACAATCTCACGTCGCCGCATATGTCAGAAAACCACGCACGGCCGCGTCGAATGCCTGGGGCTCGTCCTGCGCGATGGAATGCGCACTGTGCGGGAACACTTTCAAGTGAGCCCGCGGAATTCGCTCGGCGATCATCCGTGAATGCTCGATTGGACAAATCCAGTCATGCGCTCCGCCCAGCACGAGTGTCGGGCACGTTATGCGGTGCAGGTCGTCCGTGAAATCGAACGTTCGCAGAAATCCTCCGAATCCCAGATTGAGCTGCTCGAAGCTGCGGATGCCTCGTGTCCACGAGTCCTCAAACGTCGCCGCGTCAAATGTCGTCGCGTACATCGGCCCCATCGCCAGGTAGTACTCATAAAGCTGGTCCAGCGATTCGAACGAAGCATTCCACAGCCATTCGCACACACGCCGCTGCTCGTCCGTGCCACGCTCGGCGAGGATGCGTTTCGCGTCGTCCATGAATCGGAAACTCGGTGACGTCGAAGCAAGGATCAGATTCGACAATCGCTCGGGATACTGAAGCGCATATCCCTGAGCGACCATGCCACCGTAGGACGATCCGAGTACCGCAATCCGATCCAGGCCGAGGTGCTCACGCAACGCGTCGACGTCCGCGATGTTCTCATCCATCGTGTATGTGGCCGGATCGGCCGAGGCGCTGCGGCCTGATCCTCGATGGTCCACGTAAACAAGCTGAGCAACGTCTCGGAGTGCAGAGACCGACGACTTGAACGAGGCGTGGTCACCGCCGGGCCCACCGTGAAGCAGAAACAACACAGGCCGCTCGGCCATCTCGCCGCCGTCCGGCACGAGGCCCATTCCGTCCACATCAAAGTAGATTTCCGTTCCGCGGACTCGTGCCTTCATCTGTATGGCTCCCCGCTCATGCTTTCTTGAGTTCTCGACCGAGTCTGGCCTCAACAGCAGCGACCTTCGTCTTCAATCGGCCAGACGCACCCTTGCGGTAATCAAGCTTCGCCGCGCACGTGATTCGATCACAGCCGGTCGACATCGCAGCCAGGCACTTCTGCAGGACATCCAGCACCTGCTCCGGCTCACCTTCAATGATCGTGCCCAACGCGTGCAACTGATAATCGAGGCCACTTTCGTCAATGATCTCCAGGCTGCGAGCCACATACTCGCTGACGCTTTCGCCCTTGTTGAGCGGGGACATACTGAATTCCAGCAGGACCATGTTGGGTTCGTTCCGGTAAAAGACTCGGGCGCGAACGGACGTGCCTGTCGTGATTCGAAAATTCTGTTGAAAGGCAGAGGCGCGAGCAAATTACGATCGCTGTGCTCGAATGTCACGGCAAGGTCCGCGTCCACGACGACTTCGCCACTCAGTTGTTCCGACAAGCCGAAGGGAAACGTACTGGCGGTGAAGAAACAGACGTCTCCGGCAAAGTGTCTGACTAACCAACTGAGTCGATCTCAGATCTGAAAAAGGCAGATGGTTTCGTCACCACCTGCCTTTTTTCATGCGCCATCGTCAGATCCGACTGGGTCAGATGTTTTCCAACGCGCGAAACTCAGCCGTCGCAACCTTCCATACCTCGTCCGGATCCTCAATCTGACGTATTGCAGCGACGACGTTCATGCGGTGACGGGTGCTTTCCCGGCAATGATAGAGAGATATTTTTTGCTCCTCTGAACTGGCTGGCACTCCGATGTGACCCATCTGCTCAACTGCGTCCGCTAAACCGCGATGAAATGTCTCAAGGGTTTCTGGGCTGAATGCTCGAAAATCCTGCCAATCCGTCAAGAGGCATCCCATGGCACTTCTTCCGGCCATGCAGCAATTCTCTGCGGCTACGACGGTGCATTCTTTCCGCACAGCATCCACGGATTTCGCAAACTGCTCAATGCTTTGCGCTATCGCTTGGCAGACTCGATCAGTAGCGGACATTTTAGAACTCGATCTAAGTCATTGCGGCTAAAGACCTATCGTCACTCAAGAACCAAATCTCGCGACAGATCTCTCAACTCATCTGCAATGGGCTGAACACGATGTGCCAGATTTCGAATGTTTCCTTCGATCTGTATCTTCAGCTGACCATCCGAGAGGTCGTCAGGGACAATGATTCGAAGCTCGTCGGCGACGTTGCTTAACGCATCCAAGCCAGCGTTGATGCGGTCTCGGATCGATCGATCGTCAGATGGTTCCGAAGACAGTGCCACGTCATCAAAGCGGTTTCTCAGCCTTGCGACATTCCCGGCGCAAATGTCAGCCAAGTTCTGCGCGGAACTCTTAAGATTGTTCCGTGTCGTTTGGTTGCCCTTGATGGTGGCGGCCAACGCTTCAACCACATTCGCGGCATTCGTCAGTTCAGAACTTGCCTGCGAAAGGTGGGTGGACGACATAAAGCAACTCGCCAAGGCAGACTACGCAAAGGTGAAGACAAGTCCCCATCCGAAAGCCTTCACATATGAATCTGGAGTATAGCAACCCCGGCGAAGCCGGCGACTATGGTAAGTGCAATTCGGCGTGTCAAACATGCGTATGCGTTCAGACAGAACTTTTTGGACATAGTGGACACAGTCCTTATGATCAGCCATCCGATTGCCGTTACGCGGTCTGCCGAATCTCCCAGCGGAGCATCGAGTTGGTCAGGTGAATGCGGATCGCCGATTTCAGGCGGTCAAGAACGCGGCTTTCAACGGCGTCCGCGAGTTCCTTTGCTGCCCGAAACTGGGCCGCTGCTGCCACAATCCTTTCCTCCGCCCCATCCTCAAGGCTCGCCTTCTGGAACTCGGCAAGGGCCTCCGCGCCCTTGCCGATCTCTGCGCGAATCTGAGCAAGTTCCATGCGGGCCTCGGTAATCGCATCCAGGATGCGATTATGCTCGCTTACCGTGCTGCCATCGAGGCGTTCCAAGTTTGGGCGAGCGAGTACGCGAAATCGGTTGCGCTGGAGTTCAAGCCATGGTCCGTATGTGTTCGCGAATCCAGCCAAACGGCTTAGTTCGACATGGAAGTCAAGATCGAGATTCGCTGACTCTCGCCCCATCGTCTGCAGTTTTTCTCCGGACAGTCCAACCGCCTCTCGCATTAGATTGGCCAATCGTTCGTTGATCTGCCTGGCAGACTGCAGTCTTACATTCGGGCATTCGGCAAGCTGCCGGACGACGTGTAGTTCAAGTCCCAATCGGGCATCATGAATCTCATTCAGATCCTCTTTCGTGACGTTCGCAACTCGAGCGCCTTTGTTCGCCTCTATTGTCAGCAGTCCCTGCCGCTGTAACTCCGGAAGCGCCAAGCGAACGGATGTTCGAGACGCGTTCTCCGAGTCCTCGATCAGCATTTGTTCCGTAAGATGCTCTCCCGGGACATATGAGTGACCGAGAATCTTATCTCGGATCGCTTCCACGACGAGCGCCGTCTTGGTGTATGCACCTTTGCGAGTACGCGTCTCATTATCTGATCTGCGATTCATAGTCGGACAGTGCCTGTCAGACATTCCTCTGTCGAAGGGATCAGGTACGATTGGATCCTAACCGCTCACCTGATTCACACAATCTCTGCAATGATGTCACACGACTGCAGTAAAAATGTACCACAACGTCCATATTATTTTGCATTAGTGTTAATTGACACTTCTTGGAGTTGTAGGGCACTCGGGTCAGGTGAACAATCGGCACACGAGCCTTCATTTCCTGCTGGATGCTCGCCAGCTTCTTTGCGAGCACCCGATGCGGGAGGAAGGGCTTGCGGCAACCGACGCCCTTGCCTGCGCTGCGGGGCTACTGTCCGGACAGATCGGTCAATAACTTTTCCTCGTTTTCTCAGTCGAGGCAGCCCGATGGATTCTCCAGAGATCAAAGTTCTGATCAGTTACAGGCATGAATCGCCCCTAAACTGCGAGACCGTTCTTCAGCTCTCACAGGCACTGCGGCGACTCGGCATCGACTGTGAGATCGATCAGTATCACGAGTCTCCGCCTGAAGGGTGGCCGAGTTGGATGCTTCGACAGATTCAGCGGGCGGACTTTGTCGTCGTTGTGGCGACTGCTGAATATCGGGAGCCGTTTGAAGGAAAGACGAGTGGATTGAAGGGCAAAGGGGTCCGGTTTGAAGGGCTGATTCTGACGCAGCAGATCTACGACGAAGAGACGCAGAACCGGGCGATCATTCCTGTCGTCTTTTCGGAAGAGGATTTCGCACACGTGCCGACTCAGCTGCGTGGTTCGACGGTTTACAACTTGGAGCCTAGCGGCTCGGGGTTTGAAATGCTGTATCGCCGGCTCACCGGACAGCCGAGTGCGGAGCCGGCGCCGATTGGGGAAATCCGGAGGCTTCCGAAGAAACCCGGGGACGGGAACGCGTTCCAATTGCCCACTGAATCTGCTGACAGAGACCGTTCCCTGGGTGTGTCTGGAGACGGGGACCGGGAAAGGTGCCACCCACTGTCTGTACTGTTCAGACCGGACGACGTGTTGCCTTGGGGGGCGGAAAGCGGCCACCCATTGATAGGCTGATCGAAAAAGGCGTTGCAGTCGGAGCTGTGGTCTGATCAGGCGGAGCGGGTGAAGACGCTTTCGGCGGTGCGAGTGCCATGGAGCCAGCGGCAATCGCGGCGTGACGGCAGGGTGGCACTGGCACACAGAAGTGTCTGGGTGTGCCACTGGCTCTGCCCAGTGGCGTCCGGGATTTGAGTTTTTGCGGGATGGTTTGTCGTGCGAGGCTTGTGGAAGGGTGTCGCGGATCGATGGAGAATGATCGCAGTGGCGGGAGCGGGTTATGTCGGCGCATGCGGC
>Ga0115002_10000478_pt1 | contig 57034 bp, 57 predicted proteins | sample ArcticOcean_MG_C_8_FD_89576 | JGI IMG/M metagenome (GOLD analysis project Ga0115002, IMG submission 89576) | Marine microbial communities from western Arctic Ocean - ArcticOcean_MG_CB11_86 | ecosystem: Environmental > Aquatic > Marine > Oceanic | place: Arctic Ocean: Canada Basin | collected... | reverse complement strand
GCCACCTTGGCTATGCGCCGGAAAATGCACTACGATAAACAGACTAAGTTATTAACCCGGATGGGCTAATGTGCCTCTTAGATCAGAGCTAACTTTGTCCAAGATGGTTTGACGACGTACAATTCACTGGCGTTAATGCGGGCTGCGAGGCTGATAATCTGGTCCTCGAGATCATCGAGTTGAAGTTTGGAAAATGTAGCGGAAGTCATTAGCTGCATAGCAATTTATCCTTGGTAGGCGCGTTGATTTATGGTGACTATTTATACTGTTCATATATACACTATTATATACGTATTGCATTGATATTAATAGATTTTGTGATTTAAAAAGAACAAGGATTCAGCTACCCGTTGATCCTACAAATGAGGGTGTAGAGCGCTGGAAGAAATCGGTAAGGAAATTCAGCAAGTAGTCAGGTTGCAGCCGTTCTTAGCATCGAGCGGAAGACTAATATAGCGAGCCTGGCTCCTATGCTAGACTCTCCCGTCAAATAACTAACAAGATCAGGAACTCAGCGGTGGGTAATCTGTTCGAAGAGCTAAAGAGACGCAAGGTATTGCGAGTAGCGGATAAAAGGGACAGATTTATTTAACACTTGCGCAGATGTCTTCCAGACCATGGAAGTACTCTCTGCTGAAACATAGAGGGCTTATTCCAGCCAATGCCCTGAGATTTCAATGGACCAGCAATCACTGCCTCTCGCAAAATACACCGTCCTCGATTTAACTATCGCCCGGGCCGGTCCAACTGCTGTGCGTCTGTTGAGTGACTGGGGCGCCGACGTGATTCGCATCGAGTCGCCGCTGAGTGGTGATATCGCCGGTAAGCGTCATGGATCGGATTCACAGAATCTGCACCGCAATAAACGCAGCCTGTGTCTTAACCTGAAGACGGATGCGGGTAGACAGATTTTTATGCAGTTGGTAAAAAAGGCAGACGTAGTAGTAGAGAACTTTCGTGTCGATGTGAAGTACAGACTGGGTGTCGATTACGTGGCTGTGAAGAAAATTAATCCAGCGATTGTCTATGCCAGTATCTCCGGCTTTGGTCAGCACGGGCCGTACTCGAAACGGGCGGCGGTAGATCAGATTATCCAGGGCAGCAGCGGCTTGATGTCGATTACCGGGGAGCCGGACAGGGGACCGATGCGTGCTGGAATCGCGGTGAGTGATACCTCTGCTGGCATGTTTCTGGGACAGGGTATTTTACTGGCGCTATTGCACCGCGAGCACACTGGTGAGGGCCAATGGGTGCATACATCCTTGTTGGAATCCATGCTCTGCAAGCTGGATTTTCAGGCGGTGCGCTACACCATGGACGGCGAGGTGCCGAGCCAGGAGGGCAACAACCATCCTACGCTGTCGCCCATGGGTGTGTTCGACAGCGCCGACGGTCAGGTGAACCTGGCCGCCAGCACCGACAAGATGTTCAAGGCCTTCTGTGAAGTGATGCAGGCTACTGATCTGGCTGCCAACGCCGACTACGAAACGGTGGAAGGCAGACTGAAACACCGGGAGGCACTGTGGCGTGAAGTGAATGCCCTCACCAGTCAATTTGCAACCGGGGAGTTGGTACAGCGACTCAACGGTGTGGGCATTCCCTGCGGGCCAATCAATACTATCCAACAAGCCTTCGAAGACGAACAGGTTCAATCTCTTGCCATGACCAAACAGGCATCCCACAAGGCGCTTGGCGATATTGATCTTATGCGCTCGCCTATCAATTTGTCACAGTACATTCATGGCACAAATTTCGAGAGACCGGGACCGGAACTTGGCGAACACAGCATAGAGATTCTGCAGCAACTGCATTACAGTGATGAGCGTATTGACGAACTCATGCAGAGCGGCGCGATAGTGGATGGTGCGGGTGCCGCCAATAAAAAATCGTAACGGAAAAAACACGCTGAACAGCGCAGGATCGAAACTACATGAACATGCAATCACCTTCCTCTTCCCCCAAAGTACTGGCAGAAATTGACAATGGCATTGGCTGGATAACGTTTAATAATCCTCAGCGCCACAATGCCATGGCCCTTGAAATGTGGCAGGCATTAGCGGCTCTACTTAAGCAATTTTCCCAGGACGCATCGATACGAATCGTTATTCTTAAAGGCGCCGGAGACAAAGCCTTCGTCTCCGGCGCCGATATCTCCGAGTTTGAGAAGAAGCGTTCCAGTCAGCAGCAGCGGGATGCCTATGAACACGCTTTCGACCAGGCTCAATCCTGCCTGGCGGAATTTGAAAAGCCGGTTGTCGCCATGATCCAGGGCTATTGTATTGGCGGTGGTCTGGCGCTGGCGCTCAATACCGATATTCGCATCGCCACGGAAGATTCTGTATTTGGTATACCCGCGGCCAAACTGGGTCTGGGTTATGGCTATGCCGCAGTCAAAATGCTCACGTCTATCGTTGGACCTTCTCATGCTAAAGACATCCTGTTTAGCGCAAGATTTCTGGATGCTGACGCAGCGCTCAGAATTGGACTGGTTAATTTTGTGGTGAGCCGTGAGCAGCTTTTGCAGCAGGTACTGGAGTACGCCGGCACGCTCGTCGCCAATGCGCCGCTGACACTCAAGGCGTCGAAGGCCGCTGTTAGCGAAGTAGTAAGAGATCCTGGACAGGTCAGCCCGGAGTACGTAGGCAAGTTGGTGAATGACTGCTTTCTCAGCGATGACTACAAAGCGGGCAGAGAGGCGTTTATGGCCAAGCGTAAACCAGTTTTCAAGGGCTCGTAACGCAGCAGCTAAACCAGCGTCTGGACGGCCACACAAATTTGGAGATGAATAGGCATGAGTGAAGATCCCGATTTCGGCAACAGCGCCAAAATTAAGCGCAGAGAGTTCCTGTCAGCGGCGGCCTTGCCCATTGTTGCGGTCGTGGCGCCTGCAAGTTTGTCCGCGCAAAGCACTACCAGTTCATCAGCTTCGGATCGGGTTCGCGTCGGCATTATTGGCGCGGGGGCCAATGTGCGGTCAATCCAAATTCCGGGCTTCAGGCAGATTTCCCAGTGCGAGGTGGTGGCGGTCGCGAATCGCAGTTTGCAATCCAGTCAGCGGGTTACCAGTGAGTTCAATATTCCCCGCGCCTATGGATCCTGGCAAGAACTGCTGGACGCTGACGATATCGATGCGGTCTTGATCGGCACCTGGCCCTATATGCATCATGAGTTGACTCTGGCGGCACTCGCCGCCGGCAAGCATGTTCTGTGCCAGGCGCGAATGGCAAATAACGCGACCGAGGCGAGGGCTATGCTGGCGGCATCGCGGCGTTACCCAGAGTTGATTGCGCAATTAGTGCCGACCTCCACCAGCTATGTTATCGACAATGTGTTGCAGCGCCTGTTGGCTGAAAATTATGTAGGTGAAGTGCTTTCAGTAGAGGTACAAAGACTGCGCAGGAGCTTCGCCGAGCAGGATGGTGTGTTGGGCTGGCGCCACGATCGCCAATTTAGTGGTTACAACACTTTGAATATAGGCTCTACCTATGAATCTATGCTGCGCTGGTTTGGTGCTGGCAGTCGGGTGACAGCACAGGCCAAGGTGCATGTTAGCCAGCGCAAAAACGCAGCAGGCGAACGCGTAGCGGTTTCCATCCCTGATCATGTTGATGTGCTTTATGAACTGGCCAACGCAGCGCAGGTACACATGCGCTTCAGCGAAACCACCGGGCTTTCCAATGGCAATCAAACCTGGATTCACGGCAGTGAGGGCACGATTCATATCGATAGCGGCTTGAATGTGTTTGCCGGGCGACGGGGTGATGCGGCATTGTCTGCTGTTGCCAACCCGCAATCCGGGCAGGCCTACTACCGCGTCGAAGAAGAATTCATAAATTCCATTCGCGGTGTCGAAGCGGTTAGCCTGGCGCGCTTCGAGACCGGTGTGCAGTATATGGAGTGGACCGAGGCGGTGCACCGCAGTGTCGAGTCCGGGCAAACGCTCAATCTCCCTCTGGCATAAAAACACGGTCAATAATTAGGCTATGCATCGACCCTGATAATTTGACTTGTTGAGCCTGAACCTTCATAGTCCCGCCCGCATTTAATCCAGGAACCTGGGATGACTACTGACGGCGTAACTCCATTCAAGCAATTAGACCTATCCAAGCCCGTTTTAAAAGCGCTGGATGATGTCGGCTATGAGACCCCGTCGCCAATTCAGGCGCAGGCGATTCCCTTGCTGTTGCAAGGCAGAGATCTCATTGGCCAGGCCCAAACCGGCACCGGTAAAACGGCTGCCTTTGCCCTGCCCATAATCTCGACGCTGGACCTGAAGCAGCAAGATCCCCAGGTACTGGTATTAACCCCCACCAGAGAGTTGGCCATACAGGTGGCTGAAGCCTTTCAAACCTATGCCAGCCGCACCAAGGGCTTTCATGTATTGCCGGTTTATGGTGGTCAGGATTACGGTGGCCAGATTCGGGCGCTGAAGCGAGGAGTGCACGTGGTGGTGGGGACGCCAGGTCGAGTGATGGACCACATGCGTCGCGGCACTTTAAAACTGCAGGGTCTTACCACTTTGGTATTGGACGAAGCCGATGAGATGTTGCGCATGGGATTTATCGATGACGTGGAATGGGTGTTGCAGCAAACACCTCCAGACCGGCAAATCGCTCTATTCTCCGCCACCATGCCGCAGCAGGTGCGGCGCATTGCCAATCAACATTTGCATGAACCTGCAGAGATAACCATTAAGGTCACTAAGGCTACGGCGAAACTCATTCGCCAGCGCTTCTGGCCCGTCAGTGGCATGCACAAGCTGGATGCACTCACTCGAATTCTCGAAGCTGAAAGCTTCGATGGCATGATTATATTTGTTCGTACCCGAATTGCGACGGTGGAGCTGGCGGAAAAACTGGCAGCAAGAGGCTTTGCCGCTACCGCATTAAACGGTGACATAGCCCAGAAGCAGCGCGAACGCACCATAGAAAAACTGAAGAAAGGCAAACTGGATATTCTGGTTGCCACCGATGTTGCCGCCAGAGGTCTCGACGTGGACAGGATAAGCCACATTATCAATTACGACATTCCTTATGACGCGGAAGCCTATATTCACCGTATCGGGCGCACCGGCAGAGCCGGGCGGCAGGGTGATGCCATTCTATTTGTAGCTCCCAGGGAAAAGCGTTTGCTGCACGCGATCGAGAAGGCAACGAACAACAAGATAGAGATGATGGAATTGCCCTCTACCGAGTTGATCAACGACAAGCGCATCGCGGACTTCAAGCAGGCGATTTCAGACACCCTGGCCAGCGAGGACCTGGGTCTGTTCACGCACTTAATTGAGCAGTATCAGCGCGAGCATAATATCCCCGCCCTGGAAATCGCCTCGGCGCTGGCGCGCATGGTGCAAGGTGACGCGCCCTTACTCTTGCAGCACAAGCCACTGCCAAAGCCCGACAAAAATTGGGACAAGAGCAGCAGAACGGATAGCCCACGGGGCAAACGCAGATCGTCGAGAGATCTGGAAAAGAAGACGGGAGAGGGCAGGGGAAGAAACCGGGAAAAAGACAAGGGCCGAGAGCGCTCTGCTCGCATGGACGAACCCCCGGAGCCAGGCATGGAGCGTTTCCGCCTGGAAGTAGGACATGTTCACAAGGTAATGCCGGGGAACATCGTCGGTGCTATTGCTAATGAAGCGGGCCTCGACAGCAAACATATCGGCCGCATTACTATTTTTGAAGATCACAGTATCATCGACCTGCCAGATGACATGCCTGCTGATATATTCAAAGACTTGAAGAAGGTTTGGGTGGCGGGACAGACCCTGAAAATTTCCCGCTTTTCCAACGATGCCGTTTACGCAAAATCAGACCGGCCACCATTGGGCAAAACCACGGCGCTTGACAAGAAGAAGAGAAAACCGAAAACCAAGAAGAAAAAGTCTAATGCCAAGGCGAAATCAGGGTCTGTAGAGCCTAGTAAAACCAGCGCAAAGAATAGAAAATAACAAAGCAAAAAGTTTGCTAAAGAAAGCAGGCCGGAGAAAAGCCGGATTCAGCTATCCATAAAGGAGCCTTACTACCGAAGTCTCAGGTCCCAGCGCCAGCATTTGATAACATTGCCAAATCTTCTGCGGGAACAGCTGATGTTGCCGCAATTTAGGCTCTAGCCAAAAAAGTTGAAATCAGAGGTATTGTTAAAGGGAAACAGCTGGGTAATAGGATCGTTTTCGATACCCAAGTAGCGACGCAGCGCTTTGTGCACGTGGCCGGGATGCAGCAGCATGCCCTGACTGTCATCCCGTTGCAGGGTGACCGGGTTTATCCTCAAGGCATTGTGACCGCCATCGGTTTCGCCGATCACCTGGTTGGTGTAGCCCGCATTTTTTCCCATGACGATATAGCTGCCGATGGGCCAGTGGTCTTTGCCTTGAGAGCCGTTAAAGAAAGGCGTTCTACCGAAATCCGATCCGATTAACACCACCAGACGATCCGCCAGATCTAATTCCTCCGCCGTGGTCCACAGATAGTCAATGGCATCTGAGAAGTTCGCGATAAGCGGAATAGTTATTTCATCATGCCTGTCATGGGTATCATACCCGATCTCATGTAGATCGGCCGCCACGGCTACTCCTGCTTTAAACGCCAGCAAACTGACTTGCATTTGTTGATGCAGAGTACTGTTAAATTTGTCAATTTTTCTTGCCTGCTGGATTTCATCCTGAGGGGGAATCAGGTCGCCGAAAACCTTTATGCCTTCAGCGCGAGCAAAGGCTTCCAGGGTAAACTGTCGATTCTTCCAGTCGCCTTCCGGCACGTTAGCGGCAGCGGTAAGTCGTTCCAGCTTCTGGACGTGCAATGCCTGAATAGCGTCCCAGTCGCTTTGTAAGCGAAATCTGCCATCGCCACCTGCAGGAATATTGGGGAAAATAATATTGTTCAACTCATCGACGTTGTCTATGCGAGTGCTTCGAACTATTCCCTAAGTAGCGCCGTAACCACCAAAGTTTAAATAGGACAACGGAAATTCTGGTGCGTTTATCGATGCCATCAATGAAGTAAGAGTGGGATAGCCTTCGGAATTTCTTCCGCTCCAGTTGTTTACAATGCCTACTGTATGCGCGTTGGTTTGGGCATCCACACCGTTGATAACCAGCATGTCGGAAAAGTACTTATCAAAGAAACTCGCATTTTCCGAATAAGGCGCATAGGGAATATTGCCAGCTTGCACAATATCAGCGGTTCTGGCCCAACGATTGATTTCCGGTTCGCCGGCCACATTGGTTTTCGGATCGCACCAGCTGGTGACATCGATGCCTCCGTCTAATTGCAAAGAGATAAGAAACTTACCACTATAGGCAGACTGCGCTAATAATGGACCTATGGAACCACCGTAGGCTGAAATCCCACCGGCATAGGCTAACGTCTGGATAAAACCTCTTCTGTTCATGACAACGCCCTACTCATAAAGATAGTCATAGTCAGTCAATAAATAGGTGATTCCCGTCACCCAGGCCTGTTTGATAAACAAGGGATCTACTCCTTGTTGGTTAAGAAAAATCGATGCCAACTCCTCGTTAAAAGAGGGAACAGACTCTCCACCTACAAACTCGATAGTGATAAAGAAATCATCTTCAAATTCCAGGCCTTCAAAGAATTTTGTTGAAAAGCCTTGACCCCATTGACATGCTTCGTGGCTATTAAATAAGTTGGGTGCTATGCCGGCATCCCCACTTTTTCTATTGAGCCAGGAATTCACAAACAACTCGTAGCTCGCTTCAATTTCAGGACTATCGATTTCATAGTGTTTACCTAGCATTTTTTCGTGCAATTCGACCATCTTTTGCTTTATGGCTATTGCTCCGTTCGTCTGTGAGTCAATGGCACTTTCAGCAGTCTCTACCGCAAGCTCCATAGTCAACTGGTCAGCATCCGAATTAGGCTCACCGATTCTACTTGCTGCGTAAGTTGCTATGACTGAATAGTCGCCGGCAACACTTGCCGCAAATGGAAAGTTAACACTGCACTGCGCTATATCAAGCGCACTGGCGCCAAGATCAGCTCCACAGCTATTCTCTCCAACTACTAAAGAGCTGCGCACGTTAGAACCCGGTGCGATTACTTCCAACTTGTTCAGATTAAGAAAAGTAACGGTGCGACACTGCTGGGCGTCTTCATCCCAATCGCAAAAGCTATCGTTATTGCTGGCAACTATATTTTTCTCTCCGACTTCTAATGAGACTGTCCGGGTTAGCTCGCTAAGAGTAGCATCTGTGGATGTCGGAAATTGATAAGCCTGCTTCACTTCAGTCAAAGGAGTCGTGGACTGGTCAATTTCATTAAATAGCTTTCTACTGTCATCGGGCAACATAAATTCACGTAGCACGATGGGACAGGCGGACTCAAGGGCATGGGTCATAGCCACGGTGCTCATTAGCGGGGTGATCTCTGTACTTCGCTTGGTGACGCCAGCGGAGTCGATACCGCCGTAGTAGAGTCGATAGCGTGTCCCAAGACCGGTAGTAGACTTATTAAACAAAGGATAGGAGATAGACTCCACCTCATGGAACCAGGTAAACCCAGTAATGGCCGAGGTTTTTCTCTGCAAACGTTCAGGCGTTAACAGTTTCTCGCTGCCAAGATCTGCCAGGCTGTGAGCGGCTCTTAAAGTATCCGACAAACTCGATTCATCCACCTCTGCGGTCCGGAACCAGGGGGTCATCAGCATGTCAACCAGCAGGTCCTTAAGGTTCATGCCAGAGGTAAAAAACTCACTGCCAAGACTCTGAATAGTCTGGTTCTGGGCATCATAAGCGGAGAGCTGAGAGGCATAAATACTGTCGTCTTCAACCTCTGGTAGTTTCAGTATTTCTTTGCCCATTAGCGATGACCACCAGAATTTTACTGCCGCCGTGCCAAATCCAGGTTCCTGTACTATGTGTTGAGCCAGCCATTGCAGCGAGTTATTTGCATCGGGTGCAGTCTGATCAAGAAAGCCAGGGGTCCGCATATCCCTGTACCAGATATCACCAGGTTGAAATAAACTGACAGTTCCATCTTCAGGATTCCTGTACAGATCAGCCAGCGCATTAGTACCTTGATCCTTGATCCTTGGTACGGTAGTTACCTCTTGCCGAATAGTTCTGAAATGCACCAGCAACCGGGTCCATGGTAGTGTGGCAGACAGCGCAAACCGAATTATTCAGCGTTGGGTTGTTGGTGTCGGCGAGAGCAACAGGATCAGTGGTGCGTTGCGCTGAGGCTGCAATATCCACACCTAGAAAATGGTAAAATGTCCACCTTGCTCTGGCTCTGTTGCGATTTGTTGCCGTGGTTGGATAACGCAGCAGAAACGCAGACGTGCTGAGAATCCCGGCGTGAGGTATGTCAATCTGGAGTTCGCCGAAATCCAGTAGTCGCAAAGAACCAAATTCAAGCTCCTCAAACACCTGATTTTGTGACGGCCTGTAATATCCCTTGATAATCCCAGGTTTGAATTCCAGCATATCATCAGGATTATCAAACACTGCCGTTCCTTCCATGGAAGAATTAGCCACCGGATTTAACATGGCATAATTTGCGGTGAGTATCTCACTATAGGGGAGTTCATTTTCGACCACATGAGCAATCAGCTCCAATGGCGACTCCTTCATTCCGTATGCCGTACGAGTTATTAGCTGCGATAAACCAAAACCCGTATCTATATGACCGTAGGCCGCCAGCGACTCCACTTGATTTGCTACCACCTCATTCTGATAGGCAGGAAAGCAGCCTTGCGAGTCAAAACAACCAACCACCTCACCAACAATACCCCGAGTCAGCAAACGATCATTAGCCCCTTCCAGTAAAAACTGATGAAAGCCATCGCCTTGCATCAGGCCTCGGAGCGTACTTCTCAGCACATCGTCATCACCGTTTGTTACCTGCGCTATTTCCACATCGGTGGGCAATCTGCCTGCCAACATGATTGCCGCACGGCGCAGGGTGGCCGTATTGGATTGCAGTATCACACTGTCAAAAAAACCACTGCTATTGGGTGATGCCGCACTGGCCTCATTGGAATCCGACAGTGCCGCAAGAAAGGAATCGAGGTTGTTATAGTCCGCACCGCCAACTGGGAGTTGTACGCCACCGGTGTGGTCGGTACCGCTGGATTTTGACATGATGTAACTGCGGGCATCTTCACGGGTATCGAGGAAGGTTTCAAATACGGCAAAATTATTTAATGTTGAAGCGGTATTGGTTCTCTGGTACTTGAACCCTGTATCGCGAGCTATGCCTCCCTCCACATGACAAACAATCCAGCGCAGCTGAATTATGTTTTGCGCAATATTTTCCTCGAATAGTGCTAGCGCGTCCTCGCGCTTTTCCGCTGAATTATCGATCACATTAACCGTCGCCCCGGCCAGGGTAAATATGACAGGGGTCTGGCTGCTAAGCGAAAGATTTACCCGGTAGTTAATGTCGCCTACCTGGATTGCCGGAATGGTCAGTGTGATTCCGTTGAGTGTGCTGGCACCGACACTGCTTACACCAGTAACTTCTTCGCTAGCAGTGAGACCGAGCTCGATGGGATTGGTACCGTTAACAAGGGTCAGTTCATATCTAAAGAATTGCCCCCCAACCACCACTACAGGGACAGTGATGACATTGCCCTTGAGACTGGCGTCCTCGGCTTGAACCGTTGCTGTGAATATCACCCACAAACAACTTGTTAGCAGAATGAATCGTCTGAAATACTGGCTCAGTACTTTGAAGGCTGGTGACATTATGACGGGTCCCAGGCTCGCCCAAACACTTCTGTGTGTTTAGGTCGTTGTTATTATTGGCATTTACTAATACCCAGAGTAATGGAATCACTTTTTGTTGTCCACCGTATCGTTTCTCTTTACTTAGCAAATTAAGACGGTTTTCGTTTTATCCCGCATCGTAACCCAACAAACCGTATTCGATGGTTTGCCAGGCCGCGGTAGAAAAGGATTAGAAGTTATCAACGCTGGGGAAAAGAGGGGGGTGCACAAAATCCGGACTCAATTGTCTATAAGTAGGCCTTCGCCACTTGGCGCGCTGAATTACGAATGCCTCTGGACATGGCCCTGAAAGTGATGGTGGCCCGGGTCATACCATCGATATCCCGTCCGACTCGAAAGCTGTCGGAGATGTGCTTGCCGGCGTACTGTTCCTGATATCCCGGGGTGGCTAAAAAGTCTCCCCAGAGCTTGCGGATGGATTCTACGTAATGCAGAACCTTTATCGCAGTCAGTGTTCCCTGCAGGTCCATCCCCACCAGAACTTCGATTGGGGCACTGAAACCTTCCACTTCCCGCGGGTGGTCTGAAGTCAGGAAAACGTAGCCAAGCAGTGTCTGCTCTCCAGTTACCAGGTCCGTATGATAGGCCTCTAACACCGGTGGCTGACTGCTTCGCTCGGAGAAACTGTCTGCCTCCGGCATCACGCGGCTTAATTGCTCCACGCTCAGAGTCGATAGCTCTGTTGCCTGTCGCTCGGCAACGCTGCCCAACTTAAAGCCGAACAGACTGCTCACTTCTTCATTGAAGAGGACTGTAAGCGCCAGCAGTCCGATGAGAACCAGTAATCGGCTACGTGAATTAAGGGTGTTTTCAGTCCGCATCTTGTCAATTTTCCTGATTTAACTGCGCTAAAACCCTGTCGGGGTCTGTGTGACGGTCGCCTGCTGCTCGTTGAGTCATCAGGACGCGGCAGACGTATCAGTTGCAAGTAACCCCATGAGACCAGTGAGGCAATTATTTTCTTTCGCAGCAAGTGAGAGCGCTGGCGTGTATTGCACATCAGTCAAACTACCGATAAACGTGGCATTGAGCAGTACTGACGCCGCGATTGCTAACGTCGTATTTGTCATACTTGGCAGGCTGTGGTTCTAGCGAGATAGATTCTTATTATTGCTGCGGCGCCAGATAGCGGTTTCCCGGCAAAAACACATCCTCAGGCAGACTGATCAATGTCTCGAATCTCGGTGATGGAAAGTCTATCGACGTCTCTGAATTTTTGATTATTACAATTGGATTCATCGAGTAGGCTGCCAAGGCTCGCATAGGTATCCGCTACAAACATGGTCTCATCCTCATGGGTTCTTCGCGTTATACCAAAGCCGATGCGGGAACGGGTTTGCGTGGCGATTTGATTTAACATGCTCTTACTGCTCCAGATAGAGCCATTGCGAGCGAAGTCGCTGATGCGAGAGGCGTGATTAATGGTTTCGCCAAGCACAGTAAATTCAACATGGCCGCCGGCGTGATAGCTGCCAAACCACTCCTGGCCTTCGTTCAAGCCAATATTCAAGTGAATATCGCTGAACCAGCCTTTACGCGATTGCCATCGCTGGGTGAGGGTCTTCATCATCTCCTTTAATTCCAGTGAGCACTGAATCGCATTCAATCTGTAGTCACAATCTGGCTGGGGGAAGAAGTAGTACACCATGCCATCACCGGCGTGTTTGCCGTAGGTGCCATAGTATTTTCGAAAGATAGGTTCGCTGAGTTGCCAGATATTATTGATCAGCTCGAAATACTCTTCTGCCGGCAACTCCGAGCAAATCCTGGTGGAGTTTTGTACATCCGCCACCATCACCGTGACATTAGTCAGGTAGGGCTTTCTCTTCTTTAGTAGTTCATTGATAACATGGTTGCGTTTGCTGAGAAATTCCAGCAAGAAGTCGTCATCGAGTACCACCGGGTTGTAGGTAAATAAAATACCCTCCCGGTAGAAGCAGATGTAGAGGTCGCAGTATACGGGCTCACCACTTTGTCCTGGCAGGATCGTCGGGTAGTGCATTACAGGCTCTTTACCTATAACTTCCACATCATCGTATAAGTCTTTCAAAATACTCAACTGTAGCCCGTCCAGGCTAGAGTAAATCTGCATCAACGCCTGCTGGCTCAAACGCTTTTTACCGGCCGCTACGTGTGGTTCAAGTAAGGCTTTAAGCTTGTCTGCATCCCCCGCCAGAGCGGTGCCAAACAGCAGCTTTAACAAATTCCGTGAATCCAGGTTTCCAGAGAAGGCCTCATCACCGCTAAAAAAGGAATTCGCGGCATTGTCATTCCACCAGATTAATTCGAAATTGTTATTGACCATGTAGGCCGGTCCCGGCAAATTTTCGATAGAGCTTTCTAAAGAAAGCTCGGTGAGCATTCCCTGCTCACCGACCGAGGAACCGAGTGTGGAGATATTAGAGGACCGGCGAGAGCGGGGAGGGGAAGTAGATGGGCTGTGCATTTGCTCGGCAATCTTCGCCATAGACAGTCCCTGCTTCTTATACTCCTGGATCTGTTTGATCAAGGCCACGGCATCCTCTTCAAAGTAACCCAGTCGGGTGGCTCTTCCTTCTTCGCCGCTGAGGGTTCTTACAAGCGGGTTAGGCAGTATACCCAGAGCCACATAGTTGTTTAGTGTCGCTCTCGAAATTCCAGTAATTTCAATAAGTTGCTTACTATTTAGCATGTCATTCTCGATCTTGGATAGGATGTAGATTGGGCAGTATAATTAGACAGTATAAGAAATGTCAACAGTATAATTAGACAGTATATGTGGTGCTGCACAAAAAAAGCCCGGAGACCTACATGTGCTGTGCCTGTCGCCGAGCCTGGCTGGCGTATTCTTATCTATTAAAATCAATCAGATACTGAAGTATCCTCGTCAGCTCTCGCGAATATCCTTTTGACAGTCATTGCTGCCACCATGTAGATCATATTAAGCATAGCCCAGGCAAAGACCTCCAGGGGCCACAACTCGTGAGAGCCTGTGCCAAGGGCTTTGGAGGCTACTATTAAAATCAGCCAGAGGAATAATACGACAAGCGGTGCTGCTGCGGCGATGCGCCAGCCAGCTTGCCATTTACGCACTGCAGAATAGGGAAGTACGGCGCTTGCTGCGGTAACCGCAAGCACGAAACTCGCGATTAGAAAGTTCCAGACCCACGCCGATGCGGGCTCCGGGCTGGCAGCGGCTGCGCTGGAATTCACTGCGACCAGGCACAGCGCTAGCGACAGCAGGCCCAATGTCAGCCTGGGCATCGGCTTGCTGGTGTTGCGTATGCCGCTTTGGGGCTTGCAAGCTGGTATGGGACTAAGCATTTTTTGATTGTAATTCATTGTGTTATCGTAATAATCGAAAGAATTCTCTCAAATCCTTCAAATAAAGCTGGGGTTGTTCCAGCGCGGCAAAGTGCCCGCCCCGCTCCATCACGGTCCAGTGCCGCAGGTCGTAGGATGCTTCGGCCCATGCTTTTGGTGTGATGAATATCTCCGTAGGGAAGATAGCGGCGCCGGTGGGCACGTTAATATATTCCATTGGTTTAGCAACCGGGGTCTTGCTGTTTTCATAATAGATGCGCGCGGATGAAGTGATGGTTTGGGTAAACCAGTAAATCGAGATGTTGGTTAACAGCTCATCTTTATTGAAGTGATTGTCGAGATAGCCATTGCTGCCCTGTGGCATGTCGGTCCAGGCATGAAACTTTTCTATTATCCAGGCTGCCAGACCGGCCGGGGAGTCATTTAATCCATAACCTAAACTTTGAGGCTTAGTACCTTGAATCTGCTGGTAGGCACGTTCATTCTCCATATACGCTCCTCGCGCCGCCCGGAGTGTGCTCTCGGTTTCAGTTACATTGCTACGGGCTTCGGCATCCGCCGGCGCTGACGCCAATATCATGTTCGAGTGCAGGCCGATCAAACGTTGCGGATAATTGTTGGCCAGGTGGCGGTTGATGATCGCTCCCCAATCGCCGCCAGCGATGGCGTAGCGTTCGTAGCCGAGTTTCTCCATGAGAGCGGCGAGTATGTGGGCCATTTTCTCTGGGCTGTATCCCGGTTGGGTGGGTTTACCTGAAAACCCAAAGCCAGGAAGAGAGGGAGCGACAACATGAAAGGAATCCGTGATGTCGTCGCCATGGCTTACCGGGTCTACCAATGGACCGATAATATTGCTGAATTCACTGAAGGATCCGGGCCAGCCATGCACAATCATCAGCGGTATAGCGTCCGGGTTAGCCGAACGCTGGTGAACGAAGTGCATTTCTAATCCATTAACTTCGGTTTTGAACTGATCGAATTGATTTAGTTGAGTTTCTTGTTGCCGCCAATCAAAGTCGTTTTGCCAGTAGTCGAGTAATTCTTTCAAGTAACTGATGTCGGTTCCGTATTCCCAGCTGGTATTGTCAATCTGATCGGGTAGCCGAGTATTGGCCAGACGCCGCTTCAAATCTTCGATGTCAGCATCGGCGACGGCTATTTCGAAAGGCAGAATCGGTGCATCGTTATTCGCCAGGTAAGGAGAGTCTGTAGTCATGGTTGCCGGTCTCTTTAGTAGTTCAGACGTGGTTCCTGCGGGAGCAGTTCGCCCCCAGGCCTGGTTACTCTCGATGTTTCTCAGGTCCGGGTTTGCCGCTTCCACATTGCTGGCTAAGGTCGCCAGTACCGTCACTGCCAGTAGCACCGACTGCACCACTACTACTTCTCGAGTTTTGTGCACGATTGCAACTATCTTGCTTAATGTACTCATAGTATTCCTTGCAACGTATCCAATATATTCACCATGCTTTCAAAACGTTAGAAATTATACTTAATGCCTCATCTAATTCAGAACGGGCAATGTTCAATGCCGGTAAAAGCCTAATGCTATTACCTCCAGCTTTAACCACTAACAACTTGTGCTCCTGCAGGCGAGAACACAGCTCGGTGTTATCGATATGGCAGTTCAGGCCTATCATCATGCCCAAGCCTGTCACAGCCTTCAGCCGCTGCGGGTTAGATTCGATCAGCAGGGCTAGCTCGCGGCGAAAATACTCGCTATTGGAGGCCAGCTCTGACAGAAAACTGGGTTGGCATATCTCATCAATTACCGCATTTGCTACCGCCATAGCCAGTGGGTTACCGCCAAAGGTGCTGCCGTGACTGCCGGGGGTCATAGTCGCCGCCAGCTTCTCGATGCTAAGGCAGGCACCGACAGGGAACCCGCCTCCAAGTCCTTTGGCAGAGGCCAGCACGTCTGGGCTCACTCCCAGCTGCTGGTAGGCGTAGAGTGAGCCAGATCGGCCCACACCACATTGCACTTCGTCAAACATCAAGACAATATCCTGCTGATCACAGAGTTCCCTGACCGCTGCAAGATAGTCAACGGGCAGCACCTTGATACCGTTCTCACCCTGGATTGGTTCAATGATTATACCCGCTGTACGTGCATCGACGACGCGCCTAAGCGACTCAATATTCCCGCTCTCGGCCTGATCAAAGCCGGCGTCGCCAACCAGAAACCCCTCGCAGTGTAGCGGGTTGGCAGCTGCCGCTATTGTCGCCAGAGTGCGTCCATGAAACGCCCCGGTCATGCTGACGATGCGATTGCGTTGTGGTTGTTGTTTCGAGTGATGGTAACGACGAATTATTTTGAAACCACACTCTACCGCTTCGGCCCCGGAGTTGCAGAAGAAAACCTTGTCGGCAAAGCTGTGCTCCATCAGTTTGTGCGCCAAACGCTCGCTCTGCGCTATGCGATAAAGATTCGATGTGTGCCAGACTTTGTTAGCCTGCTCGGTCAGTGCGGCCACCAGCTTTGGGTGGCAGTGGCCGAGGCAATTCACGGCGATGCCCATGGCAAAATCCAGATAGCGCTGGCCGTTACTGCTGTACAGATAGCTGCCCTGTCCATGGTCAAACTCGAGATCAGGTGTACCGTAATTTGGTAGTAGTGCAGAATTCATAAATTAGTCCGGATACGGGTAGGAAAGGCCTTCGTCTTGGCGTGACATTAGCGCGGGATTGGCGGCATCATGCCGTAATCCAGTGTATGATTCAACATAGCTGGCACGGCAGGAAACCAGACAGCCAGGCCTGAAATTTAAAGAAAGCGCAGGAAGAACTTTGACTTGTTTGATATAGCTAAGAATTTACCTGAACTGCCAGGTTCGGTGGACGCAATCCCGCACAGGGCAGAGCCGGTACAGGTATCGCCCCGACATTACGTCAGCGGCAGGCAAATCGTAGCGCCATTGCCGGAAAATTTACAGCGCGCGGTTTTTGGCCTGGGATGTTTTTGGGGCGCCGAGCGGATGTTTTGGGAACTACCCGGGATTTATAGCACAGCGGTGGGTTACGCCGGTGGCATCACCGCCAACCCCAGTTATGAAGATGTTTGCAGTGGGCGGACTGGTCACACCGAAGTGGTATTGGTTTTTTATGACCCCTCGCAGTTGAGCTACCAGGCTTTACTTGCGGCCTTTTGGGAATCCCATGATCCGACTCAGGGTATGCGTCAGGGTCCTGACCGGGGCACACAGTACCGGTCCGCTGTTTACACAACGGGACAGCAGCAATTGCAGCAAGCCGAGCACAGCAAAGTCCAATTTCAGCAAGCGTTACGGGACAATTCCTACAAGGAAATAACTACTGAAATCATTTCCTTGAGTGAGTTTTATTATGCTGAGGATTATCATCAGCAGTACCTCGCTAAAAATCCTGCCGGCTATTGCAGTCTTGCCGGAACCGGTACCTGTTACACGCCAGCGCCACTGGAAAGTTAAGATTGGTCGGGGAAAAATCTCGAACTTCCGCCTCTTTCTCCATTGCGTCCTCGTAGCCTAACTGGCAAAGGGCGCCACAAAAACCCTTCTCATAGAGAATCAAACTAAGCAGAGTTCCCGAGGAGCTTTCCTTGATGTACCGGGTCATGACCTTGGGCAATTCATGGTAATAGTCCATCGCCAGAATATTAAGCTCCTTGCTAGGTGATATTTCCAGCAACTCAACCTGGTTCATGTGCATAGCGTTGTGTCTGACCGCCGCGGCCGGTACATGGGGAATTACCTCGTTCATATGGCGGAGAAACTCCAGATCATTCTCCAGCGTGTCGACGAAGGCGCTATTGAGAATATGTCCCAATATCTGCGCCAGGGAAGGCTGTTCCGTCATCTCATCTTCTAACGGTGCCTTGGTTTGATTGCCACTGACGCCTATAGCCAGTAGGCGCCTGGGGCCCAGGTGCAAGGCAGTGCTGGTAGGTGCCAGCTGGCGAATAGCGGCATCACCAAAGAACTGTGAATCTATTTTCACGGCCGGGAAGATAACCGGGATGGCGGAGGATGCCAGCAAGTGTTGTAAACCTATGTCGGTTCTAACGCCTATCCTGTGTGGACCTTGCCAGTCTTTTACGCTTTTTATGGCCTGATAGAAAGACACAAATTCTCCGCTGCTATAGGCTGACGCTGTTATCCCGAGCGCATCCAGTAGACCGGTGTCAATATTGTGTTGAATACGCTCGAACTTGATAACTCTGGAAAGCAGGCCGGCCAGGGGTTCGTTGTTCACCAGGGCTACGGCGTCGTCTGAGTTCTTGCCGCTAAGCATCCCCAACAGAAGGCCGGAGGCCCCGGTGAGCAAATTTGCCGACTGTAGATTGTAGACTTTATCGCTGCTGATATTTTTCCACACAGCTTCCAAGGTTCGTACGCCGGTTCGCAAACGGTGGGCGTGAGTGGCTAGGGAGGCCGCGTTCAACGCCCCCGCGGAGGTGCCGGCAATAATATGAAATGGATTGCGGGTATGTTTCGGCAATACCTGGGTAATGGCGCGCAATACGCCCACCTGGTAGGCCGCTCGGGCGCCGCCGCCGGTTAGAATTAAACCTGTGCGCTGTTGATCAGTAACTGGCAGTAGGGACATGGGCTGGCAGGATTGTCACTCTTAAAATTGCTTTATATCAGTTTCACAATAACCAGACCTTATCGCAGCGCAGTACAATTGCACATAGCTTTGTCAACGCGAGGGATTTATGATGAGGTCAGCTAGGGATATTAGTCGGATTAGAGGGTTTTCTTTTTGTCACAACCATCAATAGATCAATTAGTTATAGCTATTTCTTCTCGCGCTCTATTCGATTTGGCGGAAAGCCATCGAGTGTATGAGGAGGAGGGCCTGGAGGCCTATCAAAATTATCAAATAACGCGGGAAGAAGAGCCACTACAACCCGGCGATGCCCTCACCCTGGTAAACAAGCTATTGCGGTTGAATGAGTTGCTGGAAGAGTCTCCGGTGGAGGTGATCTTGCTTTCCCGTAACAGTGCCGACACCGGCTTGCGGGTGTTCAACTCTATCCAGCACTACGGCCTCAGCATCAGCAGGGCGGCATTCTGCAGCGGTGATAGTCCGTACCGCTACATCTCGGCCTTCAATAGCCACCTGTTTTTGTCTACGGATGGTGCAGATGTGCGACAGGCGCTGGATCTTGGCGTTGCCGCTGCCACAATCTTGCCTTCCAATACCTCGGCATCACAGCAGGACCAGCTTAAAATCGCTTTCGACGGTGACGCTGTATTATTCTCCGATGAATCCGAGCAAATATACAAAGACAGTGGGCTGGAGGCATTTACCGACAATGAGCAGAAAGCGGCAGATCAGCCTCTCAGTGGCGGTCCTTTTAAGCCGGTGTTGGCCGCGCTGCAACAGATCCAGATGGCGTTTCCGGTGGGAGAGTCACCGCTGCGAACGTGCCTGGTAACGGCGCGTTCGGCGCCCGCACACGAGCGAGTAATCAAGACGCTGCGGGCATGGAATATCCGTATCGACGAATCCCTGTTTCTTGGAGGTCTGGACAAGGGGGGATTTCTGCAGGCATTTGATGCCGACATATTTTTTGATGATCAGCAGGGGCACTGTGACTCGGCCAGAAACCACGTTGCGACCGGTCATGTGCCTCATGGAGTATCAAATATATAGAATAATATCAAATAATTAAGGGGTGTTTTTTAACCATATTCTAGAATACAGTGTAAAACAAGCCCAGGCCCAATAACAGCACAATGAGTATCTGCTGTAGAACTCTGTCAGGCACCTTCGCGCTTAACCTCGAACCTAGGTGAATGGCCGGTAGAGAACCTATCAGCAGGCTTACCAAGAGTTCCAGGTCTACATAGCCACTGGCCAAATAGCCAAGCCCGGCAATAAATGTCAGCGGCACAGCATGGGCAATGTCGGTACCGATAATTTTCGCAGTCGGGGTTTGAGAGTAAATCACCAGTAGAATAGCCGCACCGAAGGCTCCTGCTCCTACTGACGAGAGGGTAACGCAGATGCCGAGAAGCAAGCCCATGAGCCAGGTCATGGCAACCCGGTGCCGGTGTATCGCTTTCATTATGAAGGGTGGCCGATCCTCGACCGCCCCTTTTCGTAGCCTCTCTCTGAATAGCAGTATAAAAGCGGTCACTATTAGCATGATACCCAGACTATTGGTTAGCAGCTCTTCGAATTCCGTGGACTCCTGAAAGCTCTGATCCAGAAAGAACGCGTGCAACAGCAGCGATACCGGGATGCTGCCCAGCGCCAATACGCCAACAATTTTCCAGTTCACATTGCCCCGCTTGTGGTGAGAGGCAGCGCCACCAGCTTTGGTTATGGCGGCATAGAGTAGGTCGGTGCCGATAGCAACGGCCACAGGGTATTGAAATAACAGCAATATTGGTGTCATGAGGGAGCCACCACCGACACCGGTGAGTCCGATGGCGAATCCCACTCCGGCACCTGCAAGAATATGTAGTAAAAAGTCCATGAATATCAATCTCTAACAATAATTTTCTAGTGCCAAGTCTTAAGCTCTGGTTGAGGCATGTGAAAAGATAAATCTTATTGTTTATTCTTAGAAGGAATATTTTGGAATATTTTAATAACTAAAAAGAATATAATATCGACTTAAAGCAATGCCGAGAAAGAAATGGGAGGTTGGATGAAGCTACAGCAGTTGCGCTACGCTTGGGAGGTGTCAAGAAACGATCTGAATATTACTCAAACGGCCATCAATTTACACACGTCTCAGCCCGGTATAAGCAAACAGATCCGGGCGCTAGAAGACGAATTAGGGGTAGAGATCTTTGTCCGTAATGGCAAGCATCTGTCAAAAATTACGACTGCCGGCGAGGCTATCCTGCAGTCAATCGAAGAAGTTATCCGGAAAACCGATAAAATCAAGTCAATCGCGGATGAGTACAGTGCTCAGTCCCAGGGCAGTCTGTCCATCGCTACCACCCATACACAGTGCCGATACGTGTTACCGCCTATAATGCAACAGTTTATCAAGAAGTTTCCTGCGGTTGCCCTGCATATGCATCAGGGAACGCCGGAGCAAATATCGGCATCGGCAGCAGATGGGGTCGCAGATTTTGCCATAGCCACGGAAGCGCTGGAATTGTATCGAGACCTGGTGATGATGCCTTGTTATCGCTGGAATCGAGCGATTATAGTGCCAAGATCTCATGTTTTATGTAAGGAAGAGAAGTTAACCCTAAGAAAAATATCACAATTTCCATTGGTCACTTATACTTTTGGCTTCACCGGCAGATCCAAGTTGGATGAGGCCTTTGCAGCCGAAGGCCTGCAGCCACGCGTAGTGTTCACCGCTGCCGACGCCGATGTTATCAAGACCTACGTCAGATTGGGGTTGGGCATAGGAATTGTGGCGAAGATGGCTCACGACCCGGGGCTGGACAGCGACCTCGTAGCTATCGACGCCAGTCACCTGTTCGAGGCCAGTGTGACTAAGATCGGCTTCAGGCGTGGCACATTCCTGCGCCAGCACATGTTTGAATTTATGGAAATGTTTGCACCACATCTGACTCGGGAGTTGGTCGAGAAAGTGATAGCAACCCCCTCAAAGTCAGAACTTGATAAGGTCTTTGCCAGGATTGAGCTGCCAGAACATTAGCGACTTGGCTGCACTACTCCTTATCGAGGTTGCTCCGGTGCAAGCCGCATTCCTTAATGGTAGCCTCTTCCCACCACCATCGGCCCTCGCGCTCATGCTGACCGGGCCCGGTGGGGCGAGTACAGGGCTCACAACCCAGGCTGACAAAGCCGTTGTCGTGCAGCGAATTATAGGGCACATCAAACAGTCGTATGTAGTTCCAGACGTCTTCGGAACTCCAGTTAGCCAGCGGGTTTATCTTGATGACCAGGTGGGATTCGCTGGAAAATGCGGTGTCCAGTTCAATTACCGCTACATCCCCCCGTGTCGGGCTCTGGTCTTTGCGTTGACCGGTTATCCAGGCATCCAGTCGGGCAAGCTTCCGCCGCAAGGGCTCCACCTTGCGGATACCGCAGCACTCTTCGTGGCCGTCTTGGTAAAAACTGAACAGTCCCTTGTTGGTCACCAATTGTTGAAGTTTGTCCGCGTCGGGGTAAAGGGTTTCGATGTTTATGTCATAGTGCTCACGGACACGCTCGATAAACTGATAGGTCTGCGGGTGTAGACGCCCCGTATCCAGTGTAAAAACCGGGATGTCCCGCTGCAGCTTGGAGGCCAGATCGATGAGAGCAACGTCTTCGGCACCACTGAATGAGATTCCGAAGTTCGGAAATTCTTGCAGGACGGTGGTTAATATCTCTATGGGATGGCGCGCTTGCAGATCCTGATTCAGTGCTGTTATTTGCTGGGGTGACAACATTTAGAACGACTCAAAGCTTGGAGGAATGGGTAGGATGGTGGGTTCAGTTCGCACATTCTCGGTCATTTAGCTGGCCTGGTAAAGCACTGGGGAGTCCGACCCAGTATCACTCCGCTCGCAGCGGGCAATGTTTCACGTGAAAAACTTCAATGATTTTAAAGACTTAGACAGTCTAAGTGCGTAAAAGCGCAAAATATAGTGGGGGGGGATGGCTTGCTGTCAATATCTAGTGCCTGCCATCAAGCCGAAGGCTCTCAAACTGTCCTGACCTCATCTAATCTGCTAAATTACGACTATCGAAGATGTTTATTGGGAGCAGTTGTTGGCTATGGAAATAATGTGTCTGGATTTAGAAGGGGTGCTGGTGCCGGAGATTTGGATTGGTTTTGCTGAAAAAACCGGCATTGAGGAGTTCAGGGCGACAACCCGGGACATACCCGACTACGATGTGCTCATGCAACAGCGTCTGGGCTTGCTGGATCAACACGGTCTGGGTCTTAAAGATATACAACAAGTCATCGCGACGATGGCCCCGATGGCGGGCGCAGCAGAACTCATAGATTGGTTAGGAAAACGCTTTCAAGTAGTGATTTTGTCAGATACTTTCTATGAGTTTTCTCAGCCGCTAATGGCTCAATTAGGCTTTCCCACCTTGCTCTGCCATCGCCTGGTCGCCGATGAAACAGGCAGGGTTGTAGATTACAAGTTGCGTCAGAAAGACCCAAAACGGCAGGCGGTCAAGGCATTTCACAGCTTGAATTTTCGAGTGATTGCCGCCGGCGACTCATACAATGACACGAGTATGCTGGAAGAAGCAGACGCCGGCATCCTGTTCAAGGCTCCAGCCAATGTCATTGCCGAGTTTCCCCAGTATCCGGCCGTTGACCAGTACACGGACCTTAAGCTGGAAATCATCAATGCCAGTGAACGGGATATAGCCCTGTAGCGCTTATTCGAGGATGAGACACCCATGATTATGCAACTGCAAGAGTAGTTCGGGCATAGAGTCCGTTTTCAAAATAATCAAAATTTCTCTGCTATATAAGGTAGTTAGTTCACATAGTGTTGAAACTGCATTAAGCGCACTGGACGGTAGCTTGTGTAAGCCGCCATCGGCAAAAAAATACAGTTCAGACTCGTACTTCAGAAACGCGAAGCGGGAGCAGGGGTGGCGCACCAGGCTGGCACCTTGTTGCAGCCGTGATCGTAGTGCAGAAAGCTCAAGCGGGTGCTCTGCTGGCTGCACCAGCTCTGGGTATTTGGGGTTGCTTACATAACAGCCAAACCACTTGGCAAAGCTGCTCTCATCGGCGATTAATTCTGTTAGATCTTCTAGTGCCCGCTGCAGAGAGCCAGGATTAATGGCACCAGGCTTTAATGGCAGTGTATCGATGGAATCGGTGAAGCGCCGCGCCGGATTTGAGCGTGCAATCAAAGAATCGCTATAACCCTCCAGCATTTCTGCTACCGAGGGGGCACGAAAGCCGATCGAATAACACAAACTCTCGTTAACCGCTGTTCCCCAGTGGGCGATTTGAGGCGGCAGATACAAGACATCGCCGGGATTGAGGATGAATTCCTGTTTGGCTTCAAAGGTTTGCAGGATTTTCTGCTCTGAATTAGCGAGTAATGCGGCGTCGGCGGGACAGCGATCGCCTACCAGCCAGCGCCGCTGCCCACTGCCCTGTATCAGGAAGACGTCGTAAAAATCGAAATGCGGGCCGACGCCGCCGCCAGGAGCGGCGTAAGAGACCATGACATCCTCAATGCGCCAGCTTGGAAGGAAGTCGAAGGGCGTTTTTAGCGCGTTAACCAATGCCGACCATTGATCGACGGCCTGTACTAGTACAGTCCAGTCCCGGGACGGAAGTTGCTGGAACATGGTTTCGTCGAATGGCCCCTGCTCAAGCGCCCAATTGCCGTCTTTGCCCGTGTTGATCAGCCGGCTTTCAATAAATTCTTCACAGGCAAGCCCCGCAAGTTCCTCGGCAGTAATAGGATCATCAAAATCCTGGAAGAGTGCGGGCAGCAGTACCGGTTGTTGTTGCCAGTACTTATTGAGAAACTCCTGCCGCTTGAAATCCGGGTTAAGGGCGTAACTGCTCAAATATCTTCAGCCTGGGTGATGGCGGTACCAAGGTACAGTCGTGGTGTCAGGGCCAGCAGCTCAGCTTTGGCCTTTGCAGGGATCTCCAGGGCAGAGATAAAGGTCTGTATCGAGCTTTGATTGATGTCGTTGCCACGGGCCAATGCCTTCAGCTTTTCATAGGGTTGCTCGATTCGGTAGCGCCGCATCACGGTCTGTATGGGTTCGGCCAGCACTTCCCAGCACGCATCGATATCGTTGTCGATGGCGACCGCATTGATCTCCAGCTTGCCAAGGCCCTTTAGTGCGGACTTGTAGGCAAGCAAACTGTAGCCAAAGCCGATGCCTATATTTCGCAATACCGTAGAGTCAGTGAGATCGCGTTGCCAACGCGAGAGGGGTAATTTATCGGCCAGATGGCTCATAACAGCATTAGCCATGCCCAGGTTGCCTTCCGAATTTTCGAAATCTATGGGATTGACCTTATGCGGCATCGTCGAAGAACCGATTTCACCGGCAATGGTTTTTTGCTTGAAGTAGGCAAGCGATATGTACGACCAGATGTCCCTGTTAAAATCGATCAATACGATGTTGAAGCGGCTGATTGTCGAGAACATCTCCGCAATGGCATCGTGCGGTTCGATTTGGGTGGTGTAGGGGTTCCATTCCAGCCCCAAATCTTCGACAAACTCTTTAGCTACGCCGCCCCAGTCAACCTCCGGATAGGCTGCCAGGTGCGCGTTGAAGTTGCCGACTGCACCATTAATTTTGCCCATCACTGGACTATTCGCACATTGTGCCGACTGTCGTTCCAGCCTATGAACCACATTGGCAAACTCCTTGCCTACGGTCGTTGGTGAGGCATTCTGGCCGTGAGTGCGTGACAACATGGGCTGCTTCGAATATTGATGCGCCAGCAGTCGTAACGAGTCTATGAGTGCGGTCATGGCCGGTAACAATACGGCATCGCGCCCATCTTTGAGCATCAGGGCATAGGCAAGGTTGTTGATGTCCTCTGAGGTGCAGGCAAAATGCACAAATTCCAGGTGTTCGCGTAACTCTGCGGAGGTTTCAAGTTTTTCCTTTATAAAGTACTCGACGGCTTTAACATCATGATTGGTGGTGGCTTCAATGTCCTTGATGCGCTGCGCATCGGCACAGGAAAACTGATCGATTAACTGCTCCAGGAAGGTCTGAGCTTCTGCGGATAAAGCGCTTAATTCTGGCACATCTGGCTGCGCCGCCAACTTTTGCAGCCAGCGAATTTCCACCAGAGTGCGATAACGCATTAACGCGTATTCGCTGAAGAAGTCCGCCAATTCCTGGCATTTGCCGCGATACCGCCCGTCCAAGGGCGAGAGTGCCATTAGAGGGTGCAATCGGTGCTTATCCATGTAAAATTCCTAGTCTGAAACAATGAGTTTATAGCGCATATTTCCGGCAGTTTTCTGAATTCTCTTGCGGTAGAAAACCAGCCGCCAGCGGCGCCCACCAAGTTGATGCCAGAGCACAGCGGAGCGGATACCTGCCAGGAGTAGCGCGCGAATTCGATTTGCAACTTGCTTGTCGTTCAAACGATCTGCCTTGCCCTGAACCTGTATTCGGTAGGGCAGAGTGCTGATTGTATCCTGATACAAGGTGGCTAGCTGCTCATATGCGCCATCGTTTTGAGTTTGCAGGGCGACATCAGCTGCCGAACTGCCCTCATCTACTTGCCGTATATCTGTCGCATTAATTTTCGCAAGTGTTGCCCGAATTATACTCTGTATCCTTTTGTTATTTATAAGTTTATTCCGCAATGAAAGCATCGCCAGCGTGTACCGAATCAGCTCTGCATTTTCTCTCAGTCGGTCATTGCTGAACATATCCTGCAGGGTCTTAAACCCCAGCCCCAGGTGAGCTAAATTTGGGTAAATATCTGTAATCGAGCCTGGGTCGAGTACCAGAACAGAGTTTACAGTTGTGGAAATAATGAGCTCATCTGTGTATCTACCCCTGGCAAGGCTGCTCACCAGCGCCGCACTTTGGGTGATTGCGGACAACGCGACAACCTGCTGCTCCCAGGGCGAGAAATCATTTGAGGTAACGTTCAATGATTGAGCCTCCAAGACACCTGTCCTGTTGATAAAATACAACGTACTGGCCCGGGGTCACCGCCCGTTGCGGCGCCTCGAAACTCACCTTGAATAAATCACCTTCATGTTGAGAAATTGTGCAGAGTTGATCGCTCTGGCGGTAACGTATCTTGGCTGTACACGTTAATGGCAAGTTGGGAGCGGTGTTGTTAACCCAGGTTGCGGTCGATGCTATTAATTGCTTGGAAAACAAATGCTTATTTCCATTTCCTTGCGCAACTACTAACACATTGCGAAGCAAATCCTTGTTTACTACATACCAGGGCGCCTCGCTGTGGTTGGGTTTGCCGCCGATGCCCAGGCCCTGCCGCTGGCCATAGGTATAGTACATGAGGCCCCCATGGCTTCCGATGCACTCTCCTTCCGTGGTTTCAATGTCTCCGGGGTTGGCGGGTAAGTATTGCTCTAGAAAATCCTTGAACCTTCTTTCTCCAATGAAGCAGATTCCTGTGCTGTCTTTCTTGTCATGGGTTCTCAGCTGCAGAGACTCGGCAATACGTCGCACTTCAGTCTTTCGTAATTCTCCTACAGGAAACAAGCTGTTACGCAAGCTAGCTTCATTAACTTCGCATAAAAAATAGCTCTGGTCCTTGTTCTCATCCAACCCTTTAAGCAGATAGGTGCCGGCTTCAGTATCCAGTCTTCGTACATAGTGACCAGTCGCAATTTTATCGGCGCCCAGGCTCGTCGCGTACTCCAGGAATGCCTTGAATTTAATTTCACGGTTGCACAATACGTCCGGGTTTGGCGTTCGACCGGCGCGATATTCCTGCAAGAAATGTTGAAATACATTATCCCAGTATTCCGCTGAGAAATTGGCTGTATGTAATCTTATGCCTAATTTGTCGCATACGGACTGTGCGTCTTCCAGGTCTGCTATAGCCGTGCAGTATTCGCTGCCATCATCTTCTTCCCAATTTTTCATAAACAGTCCTTCCACCCGATACCCGCTTTGCAGCAGCAGATGGGCGGCGACGGAAGAGTCAACACCGCCAGACATGCCGACGATGACGAGTTCTGGGGAAGTTTGGGTCTGTGCTGCTATTTCTACCATGGTTTTAGTCTGTGTTGATAAGCGAAAGAGGATAACGAGCCCCGTGTAGATAATCCTGTAATACCCGCAACACCATAGGACTACGAAGCTCATCGCTCAGCAATTCAATTTCCTCGATACGCAGCCAGCTTACTTCCAGGATGCCGGAGTCTAATACTGCTGCGGACTGCTCAACAATGGGTTCGGCGATAAAACAGTGACGCACATAGCTAATCTTGTTTAGCGGAGAAGTATATTGGTAAATTCCGAGAAATTGATCGACCCTGACCTGCCAGGCAGTTTCTTCCAAGGTCTCTCTTTGCGCAGCAGCTATTAGCGACTCACCAATCTCCAGGTGTCCAGCCGGTTGATTATAAACTATCAATCCATCAGATTTCTCTTTCACCATTAAAAAGCGTCCTTCCCTCTCGACCACAGTAGCAACGGTGATATGGGGGCTATTTTCCATCAATTATTACCTCAATACGTGGTGCTATTTTACAAGCTGATCAGTAAGCTATGTAAGCAAACTCAATAATTACTTAAGCAAGGACGCCGCAGGTACTTCAGCTTGCTAAAAGAAACATGGATAATGGGGCTTTAATTCCTTGAGAGCGACCCATGAGTAAATTGACTCATCTCGACGAGCGCGGCAATGCGCACATGGTAGACGTCGGTGACAAGCAGACCAGCAGTCGTACCGCTATTGCCAGCGGTCAGGTGCGAATGGCGAGTAGTACTCTGGAACTGATAGCCACAACAGGACACAAGAAGGGGGATGTACTCGCTGTCGCTCGCATAGCCGGGATTCAAGCCGCTAAACAGTGTTCACAGTTAATACCACTGTGCCACCCTTTAATGCTTACCAGCATCCAGGTCGATTTTGAGCTGGACACAGCGCGCACACTGGTGAAAATATCGGCATGCTGTAAAGTCAGCGGCCAAACCGGGGTAGAAATGGAGGCTTTAACTGCGGTTTCCGTAGCCGCTTTGACCATATACGACATGTGCAAGGCGGTGGACAAAGACATGGTCATAGAATGCATTTGCCTGCAGGAAAAACAAGGTGGCAAGAGTGGGCATTATCAGCGTGCCAGCACTTCAACAGAGTAGATTATGTTAACAATTCATTATTTTGCCAGTATTCGGGAAGCCCTGAAGAGTAACGAAGAGCACTTTGAACTGCCCTCGCACGTGAGCAACGTCGGTGATTTAATCGACCACTTGCTGCAGTTGCATCCGCACTTCGAAGTGGTTTTTCGAAGGGATAAGAAGGTTCTGGTTGCGGTCAATCAGACCGTTGTGGCTAGTACTCATACTCTTACAGCGGGCGATGAGATTGCTTTTTTCCCACCTATGACAGGCGGTTAGGCCGATTTTATGATCAGTATTCAAACAGAAGACTATAGTCTTGAAGAAGAGTACCAAGCACTGCGAGCGGCGGCTGGAGATGCCGGGGCAATTGTCACTTTTACTGGAATCGTCAGGGAGTTCTACGCTGGTGGCGGCGGAAAAATGGATACCCTCTACCTGGAGCACTACCCGGGGATGACTGAAAGTAGTCTCGAGAATATCGTCGCCGAGGCACAGGGACGGTGGCCCTTACTGGCGGTCCGGGTAATTCATCGGGTCGGTGAGTTGCGGCCGCAGGAACAGATCGTGCTGGTAGCAACTGCCAGTAGTCATCGACAGGCTGCGTTCGATGCCGCGCAGTTCATTATGGATTTCCTGAAAAGCCGGGCGCCGTTCTGGAAGAAGCAAAGCGCTGGTAAAGACAGCCACTGGGTTGATGCCAGAACTTCTGACGCCGATGCCCAGCTGCGTTGGCGGGACTCTGACAGCTAGGGTGTCTCGTTAGCGCTGGTCTGCAACCGCCACTGCCCCGGTTCCAGCCCATTCAGACTCCATTCTCCGACCTGGGTTCTTACCAGGCGGAGCGCAGGAAAACCAACGGCTGCGGTCATTCTTCTTACCTGTCTGTTGCGGCCTTCGTAGAGCGTCAGTTGAATCCAGCTGGTCGGGATTTGCCTGCGCTCTCGTATTGGTGGTTGCCGTGGCCAGAGTTGGGGCGCATCGATTACGGCCACCTCGGCGGGGCGGGTCAACCCATCCTTCAGCTCTACACCCTGTTGCAAGCGCGAAATTGCAGTGCTGTCGATAGAGCCTTCTACCTGCGCCAGATAAATTTTTCCGAGTTTGAATTTCGGCTCGGCTATGCGTTGCTGAAGCCTGCCGTCATTGGTAAGAATAAGCAGACCTTCTGAATCTTTGTCCAGTCTGCCAGCGGCATAATAGCCTTTCTTAGGTATGTATTGCGCGAGTGTGCGCTGCGGGTCGGCGCCAGTAAATTGTGAAAGTACACCGAAAGGCTTATTGAATAATAAAAGTTGTGACACACACGACTACCGCGCACACAGCGATACGCAAAAGACTCCAAGTTTATCACGAGAGTGATAATGAGCCGACTTCACAACTTTAGGTCAACGCCATGTTCGCAAAAGGACTACAGGCATTAACCAGAATCAGCGGCAATTTCTTCGGCGACAACTTCGGCTGCATCACAGTCCGCACCAGCGACACTGTCACCATCGTCATGGCTCTCCACCGTTGCTTGCACAGGAGCTGCGGAGGGCTCCGACAGTGCTTGAATATTGGCCGCGTGCAAACCCTTGGGCCCTTCGACGGTTTCAAACGAAACCAATTGACCAGCCTTAAGAGTTTTGTATCCTTCCATTCCTATCGCAGAATAGTGAGCAAATAGGTCGTCGCCACCTTCATCGGGTAAAATAAACCCGAACCCCTTTGCGTTATTAAACCACTTAACTTGGCCGTTACTCATGAGGAAACTCCGGACTTCTTTATTATTTATTTATTGTGTTTTTTTATGCATTACCTAAAAGCTATCATTGCTATACACCATAGATATTGCAATGTCAAAGGCTTGGCTCGCTTCAAAGCCTCAATTCAGCTGAGGAACCCAGGCGCTGCACCTTGAATTCCCATAATTCAGGCCCATAAATAAATATTGCGATTATTGACATCGTCGAACTCAGATCCACAGCAAATCACAAAAGGCTTTCCATAAATTGGATTCTGACGCAAAATCATCAGTGAACTCTGACTTTAAAAGACGGGTTTGCGACAAGTTTCAAGAATTCCAGCTAATTGACATTATCATGAAAAAATACAGCCAGCAGCAGCTATCGGTAAAGCTAGCAAATCAACCGTCGGGGCCGGATAATTCTGGTGATGATGAGGAAAATGTTGACGACACCGGTATTGCCACCACTACCGCGAAGCCCAAGCTGGAAAAACCGCCTTTATACAAAGTGGTTTTAATTAATGACGACTACACCCCAATGGACTTCGTCGTAGATGTGCTACGCTCGTTTTTTCATATGAACATTGAAAAAGCCACTCAAATAATGTTGAAGGTCCACACCGAGGGTAAGGGCGTCTGCGGTGTTTTTAGCAAAGACCTGGCCGAAACCAAAGCGGCGCAGGTAAATGGATATTCTCGGGAATGCGAGCAACCTCTGCTTTGCTCCATTGAAGTAGATCGATAACATTACTTGGCAACTACAGCTGATTAGGCTAGAAGGCATTTATGTTAAGCAAGGATCTGGAAGAAACTCTTAATTTGGCGTTCAAAGCCGCTAGAATTAAACGCCATGAATTCATGACAGTAGAGCACCTATTACTTGCACTACTTGACAATGAAATCGCCACTGCTGTGTTGCTGGCCTGCGATTGCGAGCTGGAGAAACTACGCAGCAACCTCAGTGACTTTGTTGACGCCACCACGCCATTGATTTCAGAAACGGAAGCGATGCGAGAAACTCAACCGACGCTGGGTTTTCAACGAGTGCTCCAGCGCGCGGTATTTCATGTCCAGTCCTCCGGCAAACGAGAGGTTACTGGAGCCAATGTATTAGTTGCTATCTTCAGCGAGCAGGAAAGCCAGGGCGTGTATTTTCTTAAACAGGACGATATCGCTCGAATCGATGTCGTTAATTTTATTACCCACGGCATATCTAAAATCCCAGGGCTCGACGGTGAGGGCGAATCTCCCCGTGAGCAGCAGGAAGAAGAGGGCTCAGCTGAGGCTTCATCGAATGCTCTGGACAGTTTCACAACCAACCTCAACTTCGAAGCCGAGGAAGGCCGCATCGACCCGCTTATTGGTCGCGAAAAGGAAGTAACGCGGGTAGTGCAAATTTTGTCTCGCCGCCGCAAAAACAACCCCTTACTGGTTGGAGAATCCGGCGTCGGTAAAACAGCCGTCGCCGAAGGTTTGGCCAAATTGATCGTGGAAGGCAAAGTGCCGGATGTGCTGGCTGAAAGTGTTATCTATTCCCTGGATCTCGGCGCGCTACTGGCCGGCACCAAGTACCGGGGAGATTTCGAGAAGCGGTTTAAAGCTCTGCTGGCAGAACTGAAGAAAAACGAGCATGCGGTTTTATTCATTGACGAAATTCACACCATAATTGGAGCCGGTGCTGCCTCTGGTGGAGTCATGGATGCCTCGAATTTATTAAAGCCAGTATTAACATCAAGTCACCTACGTTGCATTGGGTCCACGACTTATCAGGAATATCGCGGGATTTTTGAAAAAGATAGAGCGTTGTCGCGCCGCTTTCAAAAAATCGAAGTCGACGAGCCCGATGTGGAAACAACCTATAAAATCCTTAAGGGTCTGAAATCGCGCTTCGAAGATCATCACAATTTGCGATACAGCGACAATGCACTAAAGGTGGCATCAGAACTTGCCGGGCGTTATATCAACGATCGTCATATGCCGGACAAGGCCATCGACGTGATCGATGAAGCCGGAGCGTACCAACGTCTGCAGCCCGCGAGTAAGCGTAAAAAATTAATTCAAGCCACGGACATGGAGAAGGTAGTTGCTACCATCGCTCGCATACCGGCGAAGCATGTATCCAGTTCCGACCTGACAACCTTGAAGAGTCTGGAATCAAATTTAAAAATGGTTGTGTTTGGCCAGAACCGTGCCATCGAATCACTGGCAACCGCTATCAAATTATCTCGCGCCGGGTTGAATGATGGTGAGAAACCAATCGGCTCATTTTTATTTTCAGGGCCCACCGGTGTTGGCAAGACCGAGGTCAGTCGACAGCTTGCAAAAATTATGGGTATCGAGCTGATCCGCTTTGATATGTCTGAGTACATGGAGCGGCATACTGTATCCAGGTTAATCGGGGCGCCACCGGGGTACGTTGGTTTCGATCAGGGTGGATTGATGACCGAGGCTATCACCAAAAACCCCCACTGCGTCTTACTGTTGGATGAGATAGAGAAGGCACATCCTGATGTATTCAATCTGTTACTACAAGTGATGGACCATGGTGCCTTAACTGATAACAACGGCCGCAAGGCAGATTTTCGCAACGTCGTTCTTATCATGACCACCAATGCAGGAGCGCAGGAGATGGCGCGCTCGTCAATTGGTTTTACGGAGCAGGACCACACTATGGACGGTATGGAAATTATTAAGAAGACATTCACGCCGGAATTTCGCAACCGGCTGGATAGCATCATTCAATTCGGTGTCCTACGGCCGGAAATCATTCGCACTGTAATAGACAAATTCCTGGTCGAGTTGCAGGTGCAACTTGATCAAAAGAAGGTATTGCTACATGTGGATGATGACGCCGTCGATTGGTTTGTTGAGCATGGCTACAGTGAATCTATGGGTGCCAGACCTATGGCCAGATTGATCCAGGAGAAGCTCAAGAAAACTCTGGCCGAAGACATCTTGTTTGGCGAGCTCGCCGACAATGGCGGTGATGTCTATATCACCGCCGAAGATGACGATATTAAGCTGGAAATAACAGGCCGTAAGAAGCAGGAAAGGAAACAGCTAGCTCCTGCCAAAAATTAAATCGACCGCTCGCTGAGACTTTAGCTGAATAGAAAGACTATCTGGCGCGGTAGCTGATGCGGCCCTTGGTGAGGTCGTACGGCGTGAGTTCCACTTTGACCTGGTCTCCGGTCAAGATTCGAATATAGTTTTTGCGCATCTTCCCAGAGATGTGAGCTGTGACTATATGGCCATTTTCGAGTTTAACTCTGAACATGGTGTTGGGAAGCGTATCAACCACTTCGCCTTCCATTTCAATTAGATCTTCTTTCGCCATTTAAAATTCCAAGAGTGTTTACAGCGGGCGCATTGTGCCGGATTTTTTGTAGATAAGCAAAACGACCAGGCTAATTCAGCAACACCCACTTCCCTTGAATCAACAACTCAATAGGCCGAAACGAGCTTTTGTATTGCATTTTCGAGCAACCCATAATCCAGTAGCCTAAAAACAAATAGGGCAATCCCATTTCTTCTGCTTTACGGATTTGCCACAGAATTACAAAATTTCCAAGTGAACGCTTATCGAAGTCAGGATCGAAGAAGGTGTAAACGGCAGAAAGGCCTTGTTGCAAGACATCGATAACACTCACTGCCAGCAACTGATCTTGGTAGTAAAATTTGTAAAATGACGTGTCGGTGGTTTGTGCCTGTATAAAGGCTTCAAACTGCTCCGATGTCGCCGGGTACATATCACCGTCGCGGTGGCGAGTATTGATATAGCGCTTATACAATGGATACGAGTCTCGGTCATTCAAGTGATTTGTTTGAATTACACTCAGGTCTTGATTTGCATTCCATATTTTTCGATGACGACGCTTTGATTCGAACTGAGAGACAGGAAGCCGACAAGAGATACAGGCAGAGCACTTATCGCAATCGGGCCGATAGAGATGGGCGCCACTACGGCGAAAACCGAGCTCACTGAGTTTGCTATTAAGAGACTTATCGATCGTGAGGTCTGGATCGACAAACACGGTGCTTGCTTCCTCGTCATCTTTATAGCTACAGGAATGGGGAGAGGTTCGAAACAACCGCACCGAACTGATAATTTTAGATTTAGAATTCATTGCTTCCTGTTGCTGCGGTTTGACAGGACTTCCAGTCTCTACCGTATACTTTTTGCGGAATTAATTCGCGTAACTGCTGCACAAACTCTTCTCTACGGATCTCCACAGCTCCGAGATTTTTCAAATGATCGCTGCTGACCTGGCAGTCGATCAGTTCATAATCCCAACGTTGTAGCTGTTTAACCAAATACACCAGCGCCAGTTTAGAGGTGTTATCCTCCTCACTGAACATCGATTCCCCAAAAAAGACCCGTCCCAGGGCAATGCCATAGAGACCGCCAACCAGTTTGTCAGCGGACCAGACCTCCACAGAATGCGCGAAGCCACGGTCATGCAGTTCGACATAGGCCGCTTCCATCGCAGTGGTAATCCAGGTGCCGGTAGAACCTGCTCTATGCTCTGCACATCTTCGGATAACGGCGGGGAAATCCCGATCGAAAGAGACAGTGTAACGGCCTCTCCGTATCAGCTTGCCGAGGCTGCGGGAAAGTTTAAGTTGTGATGGTATCAGCACCAGTCTGGGGTCTGGTGACCACCAGAGTATAGGTTGGTCTTCTTCATACCAGGGAAATATCCCGTGTCGATAAGCATCGAGCAAGCGTCCGACTCCGAGGTCCCCACCCGCCACCAACAGGCCATCTGGCTCGGTAAGCGCCTGTTCGACCGGCGGAAATCCCGCTTGATCCGGCTCTATCCAGGGAATGGGCATGTGATCTCTCGGTTACGACTGTTTACGAATCCAGGAATTTCTCCGCATCCAGGGCAGCCATACAGCCAAATCCCGCACTGGTTACGGCTTGTCTATATACCTGGTCGGCAATATCACCAGCCGCGAACACGCCCGCTACGCTGGTTTCCGTGGCATTTCCGGACAATCCGGTATTCACTACGACATAACCGTTCTTCATCTGTAGTTGATCTTTGAAAATTTCTGAGTTGGGCACATGGCCGATGGCGATAAAAACGCCATCTACTTCAAGTTTGCTCATCTTTGAGCTCTGCGCGTGTTGCAGGCTCACACCCGTGACCCCCATGTCATCGCCTAGTACCTCAGCAAGCACATGATCCCATTGTATTGTGACCTTGCCTTCTTCAACGCGCTCGAAGAGTTTCTTTTGCAGGGTTTTTTCAGCTCGTAGCGAGTCGCGTCTGTGCACCAGGGTCACATGCGAGCATATATTGGCCAGGTACAGGGCTTCTTCGACTGCCGTATTGCCGCCTCCGATCACAGCCACAGCTTTGTTACGATAGAAAAACCCATCGCAGGTGGCACAGGCACTAACGCCCTTGCCCATGAACGCCTGTTCCGAGTCCAGCCCCAGGTATTGCGCCGATGCTCCGGTGGCAATAATCAGGGCGTCACAACTATAAGCATTGCTATCCCCCTGTAATTTAAACGGCCTTGCGCTCAGGTCCACCTGGTTGATGTGATCAAAAATAACATCAGTATCAAAGCGCTCTGCATGACTTTTCATTCTTTCCATGAGTTCCGGGCCTTGTAGGCCCTCGACATCACCCGGCCAGTTATCTACATCTGTCGTGGTGGTGAGTTGTCCCCCCTGGATGATGCCTGTAATCAAAACGGGGTCGAGATTGGCCCGGGCTGCATATACGGCGGCGGTGTAGCCGGCAGGGCCTGAGCCTAAAATGACTAATTGATGGTGCTGTACTTCGGTCATATCAATCATCCTGATGGGTGCTGGTGGTTCAGAGGTGCCCTAGCTTATATGATGCCACATCCTTTAGTTTTAAAGGCTGACAGCCCCCATTCTATTCAATTTTAGTGCAAAAGCACCGTTAAACTGACTAGGAGTTTCAGACTTTGAGGCGCGGCTGTATCCCGACCCAACCCAATACGCAGGGCAAGACTGTGACAGCTGCATTATCTGTTTCCTTGCGGCCAGCGTAAATTGCGTCTAACTATTCTCGAAACGATCCTATAAACTAAGCGCAGGTATCTGAATAAATTGAAAAATATAACCATGAATAAAGCCATGCAGGAATCCGAAGTCGGCAGCATTATGCAACGCCTGGTGCGAGAGGGCACATTGATCGTGTATTCCCTGTTAGCACTATTCCTTTTGATTGCTCTGATAAGCTACTCACCATCTGACCCGGGTTTCACCACCACGGGAAGCGGCGATGAAGTTGCTAATGCAGTGGGGGTTTACGGTGCATGGTTGGCGGACATCCTCCTGCATCTATTAGGTTATTTGGCTTATGCCTTTCCCAGCCTTTTACTCTATAAGGTTTACACCTCGTTTAGGGAGTCGGAGCTCAATGCGGAATTTTCCTGGCCCCTTTTCAGCCTGAAAGCTGCAGGTTTCGTTCTGCTGGTAATTGCCGCCAGCGGTCTGGCAACTCTGCATTTCGAGATCGGCAGTGACGTGCCGTACATGGCCGGCGGGATTCTGGGTTCGCTGGTTGTGGACCTCTGTGTTCCGGTTCTGGCCATGGTAGGCAGTACCTTGATGTTGCTGGCGCTGTTCCTGTTTGGCTTAACGATTACCATTGCGATTTCCTGGCTGCAAGTCTTCGACAGAATAGGGGAGGTAGCCCTGGGTTTGAGCTCACTGGCGGTATTGAAAGCAAACAAGTGGCTGCAAACCAGGAAGCAGGAACTGCTTACCAGAGAGCGCCTGGAACAACGTAAGCGAGTGCTGGATATTCACATCGAAAAACAGAGTAAGCGCGCGCCACCAACCATCAAGGCGGTCGCTCCCAAGAGTAGAAAAAAGAGCTCAAGAGTGGAAAAAGAGCGGCAGGGAACCCTGTTTGCCGCCTCTTCCGTCAAACAATTACCGGCCATTGGACTGTTAGATGCATGGCACGAAAGCAACGACTCCGGTTTTTCCAAGCAGTCTCTCGAAGCCATGTCGAAACTGCTGGAGTTGAAACTCAAGGATTTTGGTATCGAGGTCGAAGTCACGGCGGTCAACCCTGGGCCCGTTATAACGCGCTTTGAAGTGCAACCCGCTCCTGGTATCAAGGTAAGCCGTATTAGTAACCTGGCCAAGGACCTGGCTAGATCGCTAGCGGTTGTCTCGGTACGCATAGTGGAAGTGATTCCGGGTAAAACCGTGATCGGCATAGAGATACCCAATGAGAAGCGGGAAATTATCCAGTTAAGCCAGCTGCTGTCATCACCGGAATTTGATGGTGCCGGATCGACGCTGAGCATGGCCCTGGGTCATGACATAGTTGGCAAACCGATCATTGTAGACTTGGCGAAAATGCCTCACCTGCTGGTAGCGGGTACCACAGGGTCTGGCAAGTCGGTTGGTATTAACGCCATGATTCTGAGTCTGCTGTTCAAATCCACGCCCGAGCAAGTGCGCGTGATCATGATAGATCCAAAGATGCTGGAGCTTTCAGTTTACGACGGCATACCCCATCTACTGACACCGGTTATCACGGACATGAAGGACGCGGCCAATGGTCTGCGCTGGTGTGTCGCCGAGATGGAACGTCGCTACAAGCTGATGTCTATGCTGGGAGTCAGGAACCTGGCTGGCTTCAACAAGAAAGTGATTGACGCCAAGAAAGTAGGCAAGCCCATCATCGACCCAACCTGGCAACCGGATCTGATGCTGTTGGAGGAAGAACAAACCGCACCCGAACTGGTACCGTTGCCCCGCATTGTCGTCATCGTCGATGAATTGGCGGACATGATGATGGTAGTAGGCAAGAAGGTCGAAGAGTTGATAGCACGTATCGCCCAGAAGGCCCGGGCCGCCGGCATTCACCTGGTGCTGGCAACCCAACGGCCGTCTGTCGATGTGCTCACCGGCCCGATCAAGGCTAATATTCCGACCCGCCTCTCCTTTATGGTGCAATCCAAAGTGGATTCGAGAACTATCCTTGGGGAGGGTGGCGCCGAGCAGTTACTTGGTCACGGTGACATGTTATTTCTCCCACCCGGGAGTGGCGTTCCTACTCGAGTCCACGGCGCCTTTGTCAGTGATGAAGAGGTTCATCGCGTGGTGGCAGACTGGAAGCGGCGTGGCACGCCTATGTATATAGAATCGATTACCCAAGCTGGCGATGAGACCGGTGGGGCAGCAGGCCAGGCCGACGCTCAAGGGGAAGAGGGGGATGCGCTGTATGATGAAGCCGTCCGCTTCGTCACAGAATCCCGCAGGGCTTCTATTTCTTCAGTACAAAGAAAATTACGCATTGGGTACAACCGAGCCGCGAGGATGATTGAATCCATGGAAGCCACTGGGGTAGTATCAGAGATGGGTAGTAATGGTGCTCGGGAAGTTATCGCACCGCCGCCGCCTCGAGATTAAACCCCTCAATGAAGTGATAAATATGCGTAATACACTAGCTGCGCTGGTTGCAGCATGCCTTGTCGTTTCCACTACAGCCAGCGGCCAGTCTCCGACCCGGCACAGCGACCTGCAGCAGCTGGATTCATTCTTACAGGGAATAGAAACCCTGGCCGCTGACGTGGTTCAACTCATCGTTGAGTCTGATGGGGGCGTATTGGAGGAAAGCTCAATAAAGATGTACCTGATGAAACCAGATGGCTTTTATTGGGAAACCCTGTCGCCATTCCCCGAACTCGTTGTTACTAATGGCAGACTGCTCTGGAACTATCAACCCGACCTCGAGCAGGTGGTGATCGAACGCTGGGATAGCAGTCGATCGGAACTCGCGGTGCAACTGCTAAATGGTCAGACCGAGGATCTTGCCGCTGAGTATGTCATTGAAAACGTCTCTCTAGTAGGAGACGAGCACCAGGAATTTACCTTAACGCCAATGGCGGCAGATAGCATTTACGACGAAATATCTATCAATTTCCTGCTGTCAGAGTTGAATACTATTTATCTTGAGAACAAGAATGGACAACAGACAGTTTGGCGCTTCGAAAATGTCGTGCGTAACCAGCCAATGGATGATGAAATTTTCGAATTTCAGCCGCCGGATAATATCGAAGTCATAGAAAACACCTATACCCGGTAGTAACTCCACCGCTGCGGCAGCGACCGGAACCGCGCTACTCTCTTTTAAAAACACTGGATCACAAAAAGGCATGTATACATATATCGCAGTAGCAATCGGGGGAGCTCTCGGTGCCATGTCAAGATATTGGCTCAGCACCCTGGTCGAGACTTACAATAGCAGTAGTTTTCCCTATGGCACCTTTCTGGTTAATGTCATCGGCTCCTTTCTAATTGGGGTTTGCTTCATCGTGTTTGTGGAAAAGTTGCACTTGGTGGATCAGTGGAGGCCCTTGCTTGTGATTGGGTTTCTAGGAGCATTAACTACATTTTCAACATATTCGCTGGACGCGCTGTTGTTGTTCCAACAAGGCCACTACAATACCGCACTTCTTTATGTAGTAAGCAGTGTCCTGCTTAGTTTGTTTGCAGCCTATAGCGGCATTCAACTCACTCGCGTCCTGCTTTAGTCAGAAACTCCCCGGACTCTGGGGCCAGGAATTACATCATGTTAGACCCGAAGTGGATTCGCTCAGAGCCTGAGGAATTAGCCAGCAAGCTTTTGAAGAAAAAATTTACGCTGGATACAGTCTTGCTAGCGAAACTTGATAGTCAAAGAAAAGAGCTGCAGCTTAAAACAGAAGCTTTACAGAACGAAAGAAATTCCCGCTCCAAAATGATTGGCAAGGCGAAAGCTGCGGGGGAAGATATTTCGGAAATATTGAGCTCCATGGAAAACATGAAGGCTGAGCTCGAAGAAAAAAAAGATCAACTTGCTGCTTTGCAATTCCAACTCCACGAGTACCTGCAAGGAGTCCCCAATGTTCCCGATGATTCGGTACCCGCTGGCGACGACGAATCTGCCAACAAATTAGTGTCGACCTGGGGTGATCCACAGAGCTACGATTTTGAAGTGAAAGACCACGCCGAGTTAGGAGAACATCTAGTCGAGGGCCTGGACTTTGCAGTGGCCAGCAAAATTACTGGTTCTCGCTTCGTGGTGATGCAAGGGCGAATGGCGCAACTGCACCGCGCCCTGATTCAATTCATGCTGGATGTGCATACCCAAGAACATGGTTACACCGAGCTCAACGTCCCCTATATTGTCAATGCGAATTCGCTGCTAGGCACAGGTCAGTTACCCAAGTTTGAAGACGACCTGTTTAAGCTACGAGGGGACCATGATTATTACCTTATTCCAACGGCGGAAGTCCCAGTTACCAATTTAATTCGCGATGAAATCTTGAACCCGGACAGCCTGCCACTTAAATTGGCCTGCCACACTCCCTGTTTTAGATCTGAAGCTGGCAGCTATGGCAAGGACACCAAGGGCATGATTCGCCAACACCAGTTTGAGAAGGTGGAATTGGTGCAGATAGTCGCTGCAGAAAATTCCGCTTCCGCACTTGAGGAGCTGACGGCTCATGCCGAAAAAATTCTACAGTTACTCGAACTTCCTTACAGAAAAGTAATTTTATGTGGAGGCGACCTTGGCTTTGCTGCAGCCAAGACCTACGACCTCGAAGTCTGGCTGCCTTCTCAGAACTGCTATCGAGAAATATCCTCCTGTAGTTGGTTTACGGATTTTCAAGCTCGACGCATGCAAGCCAGAACGCGTAATGCCGCGGGTAAACCACAACTGGTTCATACCGTTAATGGGTCGGGTCTGGCTGTTGGACGCACCCTGGTAGCAATCCTGGAAAACTTTCAGGATGCACGCGGCAGAGTAAAAATCCCCGCAGCATTAGTCTCTTACATGCATGGAATCGAGTATCTCGACTAATGGAACTGCTGCCCATATTCTTGAATATCAGGAACAGGAAGTGCGTCATAGTTGGGGGAGGGGCCGTAGCCTACAGGAAAGCGGTCTTGTTAAATCGCGCTCATGCCAATCTGTATATTGTTGCTCCAAGCCTCTGTGAGCAACTCGAGGAATTGTGTACAGCCAGCAACGCCACGGTAATCCGCGAAGCTTTCTCCTCGGCACAGCTTGATGCCGCTGCGCTGGTCATAGCTGCTACCGACGATAGCGTTACCAATCTTGCCGTAAGCACAGCCGCCGGTTCGCGTAACATTCCGGCTAATGTTGTCGACCAGCCACGGCTTTGTTCTTTTATCATGCCAGCGATCGTCGATCGATCGCCGGTGCTGGTTGCTATTTCCAGTTCCGGCACGGCGCCAGTTCTTGCCAGAAAACTGAAGGAAATGATCGAAGTCGTAATGCCCGGCGACGTCGACAAGCTGGCAAACTTGTTGGCGTCTTATCGGCAGCTACTTAAAGACAAAATTAGAGACCAGGATCAAAGGCTCAAGTTTTGGGAGGATTTGCTGGAGAGCGAGATTCCGGAACTGATTTATACTGACAACGAAGCCGTGGCCAGGGAATTAATTGATCGGCGTATTCAAGAACATTTACGCTTTGCACCCAGCACAGGAGGCAAGGGAGAGGTTTACCTGGTGGGGGCCGGCCCAGGAGATCCCGACCTGCTGACTCTGCGAGCGTTACGCTTGATGTATAAAGCAGATGTAGTGCTCTACGATCACCTGGTATCTGCTGAAATCATGCAGAAGTTACGCCCGGATGCTGACGGAATTTATATTGGTAAAGAACAGGCCAACCCTGGAGTCGGGCAGGAAGGCATCAACGCAATGCTGGTTAGACTGGCGCAGGAGGGTAAAAAAGTTCTGCGACTTAAAGGCGGCGATCCCTTCATATTTGGACGCGGCGGTGAGGAACTGGAAACACTGGCACAATTCGGCATCCCCTTTCAGGTGGTTCCAGGTGTCACTGCCGCCAGCGGTTGTGCAGCGTATGCCGGTATTCCGCTAACCCACAGGGACCACGCTCAATCTGTGAGGTTTCTTACCGGCCATTTAAAAGAGGGCGAACTAAAACTGCAGTGGGATCTGCTGGTGGCAGAACAACAGACCCTGGTTTTCTACATGGGGCTAACAGGCCTAACCACTATTTGCGAACAACTCATCGCTCACGGTATGGTTGCCGATACACCCATCGCCGTGATCCAGCAAGGTACCACCAAGTCTCAAAAAGTTATTACCGCTCAGCTCTCTACTATGCCGGCACTGGCGAAAAAGGAAGCGATCAGAGCGCCCACGATTATTATTATTGGAACTGTGGTTGCACTACGAGGGAAACTTTCCTGGTTAAATAATTGAGGCCCAGGCAGCTTGATGCTGTTTTGATTTTTACAGACAGTTATCAGGTTTTGGCAAGCCGGCAATCTTGCTGGCCAATTTGGCAGGGCTGCCTCCAAACAATTTCATTAGGTAGTTGCTGTTGCCTTTTCCCGGTCCCAACTCCCTTTTTGCCAGGCTTACTAGCGCTCTGCTGGCAGGCGAAACTTGATGCCTCTGGTAGAAGTCTCGCAGCAGATTAACTAACTCCCAATGGGCAGGACTGAGATCGATATTTTCCTGTAGCGCCAACTCATCCGCCACCGCCGGATTCCAGTCATTCAACTCTTTAAGAAACCCCTCCTTGTCGATCGCTACTTCACAGGATCTCACCAGCAGGTGTTTTTTTGAAATGGCCACCTTCAAAACCAACTGACAATCTTGTCGTATTTGCAGCATAGCTCTACAAATCCGCGGTAATTGAGAAACTCAATGTTGGCCAGATTTCGCTTCAACATACCTCGGGCAGCAGCGTCTTCTTGCAAAGTAAACACGCGGATATCGGTATCAAACTTGGTGTCAAGATTTGTCATTGCACAATGGTAGATGCCATCTTCAATAAAAAGAATGCCATCCCCCGGTTTCAGGACGGACACACAGAGGGGCAATAATTTGCTGTCAGGGGTTTTGTTAATAGTGTGCAAGCAACTCATAGATTAAATACGGCATCCGCCTCGTCAATTAGTTTTGCTATCTCCACTCTGCTAACAAGTTGCACATCCTTAATCAGCTCGCTGCTTTGGATATTGCGTTCAGCCAGGGATTCCGCATCGACGCAAACCTCATCAATGCCATAGAGCGACAAAGTCTCCAGGGCTTTGCCCAGGGTCTTGCTGTGAATGCCATCCGCGTGCTGGTTTTTTAGCAACTGATAGATGCCGTCTTGCATAAATACATAGCTGACATTCTGTCCGAACACCGCGCTGGCCAGAGCCATATCCAGGGTCAAGCGGGCATTATTCACGCCATAGGGCGCGTGGCGGCTGATGAAGGTAACGCTTTTTTTGAGAGTATCGTTCGCCATAATCCTAGCCAAAATTAACGATTCGATCCGAATGGATGGTGGCGTCTATCAGTTGACCCAGGCCGGCCAATTCTGAACTGGCGTAGGCACTGACAGCATTGAGATCCTGCCGCCTCGACTCTTGCTGGTCGAGAATACCCCGGTTGACGGCGGAAGAGACACAGACAACCGAATCGAGTTTATGCTCTATTATCAACTGGTCCCATTGCTGTTGCAGATTACGTTCATCCTGGGCAACTACGCTCAGGCGATTGGCGTTGTGGACACCGTCACCGAAGAAAAATAAGCGATAGATGTCATGGCCTTGGTTGAGCAAACTTTGGGTGAAATTAAAGGCGGTCGCAGCGGCTTGTGAAGAGTAGGGCGCTGCATACACCACAATAGAGAATTTCATGTGTGCTTATACCCGCTGTTTAATGAAAAAGCCCCGAATCAACGGGGCTCCATCTAACAGCTTTAGGTGTGGCAGGAATAATTAATTTCTTCCGCTTAACGCGCCGAGTAAATTCAACAGATGAATGAATATATTAAAAATACTCAGGTACAGAGAAACCGTCGCCATAATGTAGTTGCGTTCACCACCGTTAATGATGCGACTGGTATCGAAGAGGATAAATCCAGACATTATCAAGATAACCGCTGCAGATATCGCCAGACTCAATGCGGGTATCTGCAAGAAGATATTCGCGATCATCGCGACCACAGCAACCATTAGCCCGGTGAAGATAAAACCGCCAAGGAAATTGAAGTTCTTGCCGGTTGTTAAAACGTAACCAGACAGGGATAGAAAAATCACCGCGGTTCCACCCAGAGCCTGGGCAACGATTGCCGAGCCATTGGCATAAGCCAGCATATACATCGAAATAATTGGGCCCAGTCCCCCTCCCATCAACGCAGCGAAGGCAAAAACAGCGATCAGTCCGGTGGAAGAATTGGCTGTTTTTCTGACCACGAAGGTCATGATAAAACCACCGATGAAGAGCATAAAACCAGTGCCCTGACCTACTTGCATAACCATTGTTGCGACAGCGCACAAGGCACTGACGAATAAAGTCATCGAGAGCAACATATAGGTATTGCGGATAACTTTATTTGCTGCCAGCGCCGAACTTTGACTCTGGCTTATATTTAATTCAACTTCGTTCATCGCATACTCCAACAGATAGATTTACGTGAATAACGACTAGCTACTGTTCTTATTAATGCTTACTAGTGTCCATATGGAGGCTCATGCCACTAAATTCAATGGCTTATAACGCTGAGCCACAACCATGACTTGGAAATATGATACCGGTAACCGCTGGAAAATCAACGGTTTTCGATCAACAAAGAGCTTAACTCGTCGGGAAAGTCCACGGCTGTATAGGTAGTGAGTACAGGCCCCGGTCTTTCTGTCTGAACTTGAGTGCTGCAGCATCGCATCGCTGGCTCAGTCGTCACGCAATAATCTCCGTCACGCCCTGTTGACTCGAACGGGGATTATAGTAAGATTCTGCCCCTATCGCGGAGGGGTGGCAGAGCGGTTGAATGCACTGGTCTTGAAAACCAGCGAGGATGAAAGTCCTCCGAGAGTTCGAATCTCTCCTCCTCCGCCATTTTCTTTTCTCCCGAGTGGTCCGACTTCGCCGAATCAGGCGCCACCTTGTTGCCACAATTAATCCCGGTATCGCCCCGATTTGACGATGCTGTGGATACATTTGGCTGTTTTAATGAAGACTCAATCAACTACAAATTGATTGAACCCTCCTTAAAGCTCGACCCCGCTTGAAGGCCCTCATTTGAGGGCCTTTTTTTAAGCGAGATGTGCTGGTGAGATATAAATAGAAAAGCTTAACGAGGTGCCGGTATGTTACTCAGTGCAGTAACATTAGATTTGTTGAGAGCAATGAAATCTGCCAGGATTCTGCCGCTTTCCAATAACAGCGGATCATCTTCTTCCGGCTCTGGTTCGTCGTCATTGGTGTCAGCGACGCCGTCGTTGAGGGCTAACTCAGACTCTTCGACCGCCGCTGCCAACGCTTCATCGGACATCCATTCCTCCAGCGGCAAGCCTTTGAGAAGGCGCCGCATGTTCTCGGCATCGAAGGCTTCTCTGCGATTAGCCTCGCGTTCGAGCTTTACGACCTGCTCATTCAAGGAAAGCTGCTCTTGCTCGCGCAGTCTTTTGGTGCGTTTAATCTGATCGATCAAATAGATGAAGTCTGGTGAAGCCTCGGCGCGCTCATTATGTAATTGCTTGAGCTCTGGCAACAAAGCCTGGATTGGTTGATAGGGACGGTATTCTACCGGGCGTACAGTGTCCCAGGGCAGGGCGCCATCGAGATTACTCTCGCCAATATTATCGTAGGCATCATAGAAATCTGGAAATTCAATATCCGGAATTACGCCGCGGTGTTGGGTGCTGGCGCCGGAAATTCGATAAAACTTGGAACGGGTGAGTTTTACCTGGCCGTAGTCCATAGGAATAATTTCCTGGACGGTGCCCTTACCAAAGGTCTGGCCGCCCAACACGAGTCCGCGCTGGTAGTCCTGGATTGCGCCAGCAAAAATCTCTGAAGCCGAGGCGCTGGTGCGATTTACCAGTACCGCCAGGGGGCCGTCGTAAGCCACCTCGGGATCATTGTCGCCGAAGGAGCGGGTGAAGCCATTGCGGATGCCGGAGTAGCGGATCTGTACCGTTGCTCCAGTTTCGATGAACAGCCCAACCAGTTGATTTGCCTCGCTAAGGCTACCGCCGCCATTGTTGCGAAGGTCGACGACAACGGCGTCAACACCTTCTTCCTCTAATTCGTCTAACAATACGTGCACGTCACGGGTGGAACTCTTGAAGCCTGCCTCGCCGCGAGCTGCGGCTTCAAAGTCGAAGTAAAAAGTAGGCAGATTGATGACACCAATCTTGTAATCACTGCCTTCGTAACTCAATTCAATGACCTCTTTTCCCGCGGACTGGTCTTCGAGTTTTACGGTGTCGCGAGTAATGCTGACAATGGAGGCGCTGGTTTCACTCACCGCATCCGCAGATATTACATTGAGGCGAACGACCGTGCCTTTCTCACCGCGAATCTGAGCTACGACATCGTCCAGGCGCATGCCAACCACATCCTGCAAATCACCGTCTAGACCCTGACCAATGGCGATAATTCGATCACCTTGTTTTAACTCGGCACCGCGTTCGGCTGGCCCCCCCTTGATCAACTCAACCACCTTGGTGTATTCATCCTCGGTAGTTAGCTGGGCGCCTATTCCCTGCAGGGAAAGTGACAGGCCCATATTAAAGTTCTCTGAATCTCGGGGAGAGAAATAGCCAGTGTGCGGATCGACAGTCTTCGCCACGTTAGACAGGTAGGCCTGGAATATATCCTTGTCATTGGTCTTCAGGAGCTGGCTCAGCCGATTGCGGTAACGCTTGGCCAACTTTTCCTTGATCTCGTCGTTGTCGTCTCCGGTTAGTTTTAAGCTCAATACGCTATTCTTCATTCTCAGGCGCCACACTTCATCCAGCTCTGCCACCGAACTGGCATAGGGAATGTCTTTTCGATCCAGTTCAATATATTCATCGATAGTAAAGTCCATCTGAGGAATATGGTTTTCGATTCTGTCAATCGCATAGATCAGACGTTCGATGACTCTCTTGTAGTACAGGTTGTAGATGTCAAAGCCGGCTTCAACATCACCGTTCTCGAGCGTGTCATCCAGTGTGTAGCGATAATTGCTGAGTCTGTCGACGTCATCTTTGAGGAAATACAGGTGAGCACCATCCAGTGTATCCAGGTAGCTGTCGAAAAGGGTAGAAGAAAAGTTGTCATCAATCTGGACAGCTGAATAGTGCTTGGTTTGCAATTCACTCAACAGCGCTGCAGCCGTTGTACCGTGAATGGCCTGGCTGGTCAGGGGGGTGTAAAGTGCATCGATATCGAGCACCGCATTTAGTTGAGTCAGAGTATCCTGAGCAAGCACTGAGCTGGCTATCAAGGTCGAAGCGGACAGCACCGCAATTTTGAGGCTGTGGTTTAATCTAAGCACACGACTGCAAATCTTCATAAAACCCCGCATTATTTGTAATGGCTGCAAAATGAATCATGTCTACGGTGACAGGGAAAGTAGGACGTACTGTGCACCACGCTGGAACATAGTAGAGACTAAGTGAAATGTAAACTCAATAGAAGCAATTTTCCGTAATTTTGAGTCTAGAAAATATCCAGATCAGAGTTCTTTTCTTAGCGTATTTGCTTGCGCCTTGCCGAGGCATGCCTCTCGGCACGTTCGACGTCAATATAAAGGTCAGTGATGGCGCTGGATCCGTGGCCCGCGTCGTCTCTGACATGCTCGCGGGGCCTGTGTTTAACATCTTCGGAGATCCCGGTGTGACGTAACCAATGCACCGTGGCCACCGCCAGGCGATCGGCATCTTCGGTGAAGCCTTCATTGCGCATGCGAGTAGCGGCCGCATCGAAGCACAACTGCACGATACTGCGGATTTGTCTGGTACTGGTGATACCGCCTTTGCCTCGGGTTTTGTGCACCAGAGGACTGGCCTCTCCCGGGTTGGGTAGCGCGGACAGGCCCCGGGAGAGGCGGTATCGCTTTAACGCGGCCAGCATGGCATCGCTGACAGAGATTTCCCGCTCCTTGTTGCCCTTACCGACTGTGTTAAACCACCAGTTTCCCTCCTGATCTTTCTGAAAGTGGCCCATTTGAGGCTGCCATCGCGGCGTTTCCACTAACTCGGAAATTCTCAGGTACATGGCAAACAGGGCGTTCATGACGAAAAGCGTGCGCTCATGCACCACTGGTTGCTCGACGGCCATAAGTGCGGCGGCTTCGATGACATAGTCCCACTGTAGGGGGGACAGACGACGGATTTTCCCCTGCGACTGATGCTTGCGTAAATATTTGCTCTTCTGTCGCATTTGCGACACCGGATTGGCCGTTGTTCGTTGCTCCTGGATAAGATAGTTAAAGAAGCTGCTGAGTACGCTAAATAACGACTGCAGGGCGGATTGGGACATTGTGTATTCGCCTTTGGCTTTCACATAGGGACGCCAGTCACGATTAGGCAGGCGCTGGCCCGCGCGATCGACGTAGCGGGGCACATTCCTGGTTCCGATCCACGTCGTCGGCGGTTGCTTGGAAAACTCAACGTAGCTATCCACATCTTCTCTAACTATTTGATTTAAGGTCTTTTTTACAATCAGACAACACCATTGCAGGAAATGCTCTATTTCTCGGCGGTAGGTGCTATAGGTGTCGGGACTGCCGCGGTAACTGTAGATGAACTCGCAGGCACACTGGTAATCGGCCAAGGTTTCAGCACTGGCGTTGTCGAGCAGATGATCCAGAGATTTGATCGCCTGCTTGAAGGGGTTTGGGCTCGCTTCCAGGGTGTCGAAGAATGCCAGCGGAATTTTAATGTTTGACATTAGGTTTCTAATACATCTTATTGATAATACTTATATAGTATAGTAGTTTTTAGCGACGTCAAGCGACCGTTTCGGTGGAGTAGGGCGGGCTTATCGCAACGCTTTACTAGGTAATCGGGCTCGATGTCGGTTTCTTTACCTTCGTAGCGGCGCAGCACCACTACAGCGCTATGTACCCCAGGACATCCAAGTCACGTCTTGTGCTCCAGTGTCTTGTCGAAAATATCTTTGAATTACTTTCCAAATCTGACTCTTCGGTTATAATCCCCGTTATATACCTTCCTATATAACGCTTACTGGGAACCTAAGCTAATCAATGAGTTGCAAAATCTCTCTCGGTCGAAATCTGGGGATGTACCTGTTGTTCTCCCTATCCTTCAGCATTTCGGCGGTAGCCGAAACTATCAATGTCGCCGTGGCCTCGAATTTTGCCACGACCATGAACGCTGTGAAGCAGCGCTTCGAATCAGAGTACGGGCACGAGATCAACATAATCACCGGTTCCAGCGGCAAACACTTCGCACAGCTAGTCAACGGAGCACCGTTTGACCTATTCCTTTCGGCTGACGCAGATCGACCACGCCAGTTGGAAATACGTGGCCACGTGCCGCCCGGTCAACGCGCTGTCTACGCCCAGGGACGGCTGGTACTGTGGAGCAATCGGCAGGAATTGCGTCTTTCAGAGCAAAGTCTGCTTCGGCTCGAGGCAGAGGAACCTATCCGCATAGCCATGGCCAACCCGGCACTGGCTCCGTACGGACGCGCAGCAGTTGAGGTAATGACGACACTGGGAGTCTATGAAGCGTTGCGCTCGACCATAGTTATGGGTGAAAACGTGGGCCAGGCCTTTCAATTCATCTACACAGGCAATGTCGAATTCGGTTTTGTCGCGCTCTCGCAAGCACTGGCGCTGGATCAAACCCAGGCTCTTTGGGATATACCGCTGGACTATTACCAGCCCATCCGACAGGAAATGGTGTTGCTGAGTTCAAAGCCCGGAGCTCGGGCACTGTTTACATTTCTTCAGAGTGCGGCCATGGGGGGGATTTTAAATGAATACGGCTACGAGCTGCCTAAAAGATAAGGTTTAACCGGAATTTTATGCTGGAACCCTCTGATTTTACAGCCTTTATATTGACACTCAAGCTAGCCGGAGTCAGCACACTAATCCTGGTGATGCTGGGAACGCCGCTAGCCTGGTGGCTGTCGCAAACCCGGAGCCGCGCCAAAAGTGTGGTCGAAGCCTTGATTGCCCTGCCTCTGGTGTTGCCTCCAACCGTGCTCGGCTTTTACCTGTTGCTGGCATTATCGCCTGACGGACCCGTCGGCTCGTTGCTCAGCTCCCTGGGTTTGCCAACCCTGGCATTTTCATTCTCCGGGCTGGTGCTGGGATCTGTCATTTATTCACTGCCTTTCGTCGTGCAACCGCTGCAGACGAGCTTCGTCGCGATTGGCAAAAGACCGCTGGAGGTGGCAGCAACCCTGGGGGCAGGGCCGATGGACCGGTTTCTGAACATCGTCTTGCCGATGTCGAAATTAGGCTATTTGACTGCCATCGTATTGGGGTTCGCTCATACAATGGGTGAATTCGGCGTGGTATTGATGATTGGCGGCAATATACCGGGATCCACCCAGGTGTTGTCTATTGCCATCTATGATCATGTCGAAGCCCTGCAGTACAGCCAGGCGCACTGGCTCGCCGGGTTGTTGCTGCTGTTCTCTTTCCTGGTGTTGCTGGCGGTCTATACCTTCAACAAGCGCGCATTAATACTGTCCGGGAATTAGACCAGTGATCGACGTCGACATCAGCTTGCAGAAAGCCGACTTTAGCTTAAGCGCACAGTTCCAGCTTCCGGGCTCGGGTGTCACCGGTATTTTCGGTCAATCCGGTGGCGGCAAAACCAGCTTACTGCGCGCGATAGCGGGCCTGGAGCCCGCTGCCGCGGGTAAACTTACTGTCAATGGACACTGCTGGCAGAGTCCATCCAGCCGACTGCCCACGGAACACCGACACATTGGTCTGGTGTTCCAGGAACCAAGTCTTTTCAGCCATCTCGACGTGGCTGCCAACCTTGCTTTCACCAAGCATAGAAATAAAAATAATAAATCCTCACAAACCTATGATTTAGATGAAATTTGTAGAACACTTGAGTTACAGGATTTGCTACATAGAGACACCAGAAGCCTGTCCGGAGGAGAACGGCAAAGAGTTGCGATAGGCCGCGCTCTACTGGCCGCTCCGGTAATGCTGATGATGGATGAGCCGTTGTCAGCGTTGGACCACCGGGCGCGCAGATCATTAATGCCCTTTTTGGAAAAAACCTTCCAACAGCTTGAAATACCTGTTCTTTATGTATCTCATTCTGCCGATGAAATTGCCAGACTGGCGGACAGTCTAGTGCTGTTGGAGCAAGGCAGGGTCACAGCCTATGGCAGTGTCACCGACGTGCTTGGCAGCGTCGACACGCCACTGCATGAAGCCGATGAAGCCTTCAGTGTCTTTCACTGTACTGTGGCCAACCATGAACTGCCGCACCTCACCAGCCTGGTGAGTCCAGGTGGAGAAATTCTACATATTCCCAGGGTCGATCTTGACGTCACACAAGCTGTAAGGCTGAGGATTAGCGCGCGGGATGTGAGTTTGTGCCTGCAACGTCCACAGCAGAGCAGCATACTCAATGTTTTACCGGCACAGATTGTCGATATATCGCAGCAAATAAGGCAGGGAAGCCGGAGTGTAAAGCTGGAGGTAGGGGGGGAGGCCTTGCTGGCAAAGGTATCTGAGTACTCTGTACAGTTACTGGAACTGGCCCCTGGACAGCAGGTTTTTGCGCAAATCAAGTCGGTGGCACTAATGACATAGCAATAAAAAACAACTAGTTACATAATTTTCTGAAGGTTAAACTAACCATAGGGTGCTCAGGCTTGCATCAAGATCACGCTGGACGCCTTGAAGAACGCACTCACTGCTTGTGCGTCCTCTAATTCGAGTTGATCGACGCTTCGATTCGTTATTACCGCACTCAGGGTTTTGCTGTCGCCGAGGTCGATGGAGACATCACTGTTTACTGTACCGCGATCGATTCGTGATACCCGGCCGCTAAAATTGTTTCTGGCGCTAATACGGCCGGTGTTGCCGACGGCGAGCGTTACCGAGGAAGCTTTTATAAGCGCCATAATCGGAGCGCCCACGGCCAGGTTCATTTCCTCTCTACTGCGCTCGGTGACGATAGCCACCACAGACAGTGTTGCCGACAAAGTAATACACACTTCGGTGTTAACTGCTCCCAACTCAATTGCGCTAATGCTGCCAAGAAATTGATTGCGAGCGCTGGTCTGGATAGAACTGCGTCTCACAAACCCACTAACATCGTCCAGACTTTTCAATTGATTATTGAGGCTTTGAAGGAACTCTTGATGTTGTTTCTTAAGTTCCTCGAAACCTGTGAGCAACTGCCGTCCGTAGTCTGTAAGCTGACTACCGCCGCCTTTGCTACCGCCGGAGGCGCGCAGCACCAGAGGTAATCTGGAAAGGTTGTTGAGCCGCTCCAGCCGGTCCCAGGCGGTTTTATAACTGATGCCTAAGGACTTTGCGGCGGCAGCAATGGAACCCGTCTTCGCAATAGCGCTCAATAGCCCCAGTTGTTCCAGCAGTACACGGTTTGCCGATTCGTCGGTAAGCCAAATTTCGCCCTCTACTGTTCCCATTTACACTCTCTGCGTCGTTTCATTTCCAGGCATAATCATACGCCCGTGTTCGCTGTGCCCATTGCTGTTGGCTCAGTGACAGACATGAATCTGGATTTCCCTAGCAGTCAGTTAGCTTATTTCCGATAATCTATATTATTCCAGTGACTTTGGAGATTCATTGAAACCGGTTAAGTATTTCATTTCTTTGTCGTTTAAGTCTTCGATGGGCATCGCCATTCAGCAAAGGCTGGCGCCGATGAATGCTCTAAAATTAGAATTGAAGTTTGATAACAATATTGTACATGTTGTGTATGCAGGGCTAACCGAAATCGTTACTTGGAGTCTGTCTGCCAAAACGGTATTAGCAGAATTGAGTTCACGAAGTTGTAATTTACTACTGCTGATTCGAGAAGGCTCTGCATTGTCACTTGAAGAAGCCTTGATCAGGTCTAGTTGGTACGAAACCCTAAACGTGCCGAAGAGTATGAAGGTGGCATGGGTAGAGCCAGAACCTGGGGCAAAAAGTCAGCTTCAAATGATGTTAACTCTCTTGCGCGTCAAGCATGAAGTTGACATGCAGGTTTTTGATACAGTTGAACCAGCTTCGAACTGGTTGTTATCTAAAAAGTGAATTTTACTCAATTCAGCGAAAATACTCCGGCTAGGGCAGGACGAAAAGTCAGAATCTCCACAACTATCATCAACCTGTCTTATTTCCGGTAATGTTTATTACCGGAAATAGTGAAAATACCCTTACTCAAGGCAATTAGCTCAAGCAACCGTCTGTATTGGCCTGTAGCACTCACAAGGCCGGCTCTCTAAGCCCGCTTCGTACGCATGGTGACAAATTCTTCGGCCAGCGTTGGATGAATACCAATTGTGTTGTCGAAATCCGCCTTCCTGGCACCACAGTTCATGGCCACAGCAAAACCCTGCACCAATTCACCGGCGTCCGGACCTACCATGTGCAAGCCAATTACCCGATCTGAAGACTTATCGACGATGAGTTTGAGCATAGAAAGCTCTTCACGACCACTCAAACTGTGTTTTAGCTGTTTTACCTTTGCCAGGTAAACATCGAGCTCGATGCCCTTGTTTAGTGCCGCTTGCTCCGTCAAACCTACGGCTCCAAGGTTTGGGTGACAAAAAACAGCAGTTGCGATGTTTTGATAGTCCATCGCGGCGCTGTGAGTATCGAACAGCTTCCTGGCTACGAGTTGGCCCTCGGCGAGCGCGACTGGCGTCAAGGCTACACGGTCGATGACGTCTCCGACTGCATATATGCTGGGCTCGTTACTCTGAAACTGATCATTAACGACAATGGCACCATTGTCTGAGAGCTCTACAGCAACGTTTTCCAGGCCGAGATTAGCCGTCATGGGCTTGCGTCCAGTCGCTGCCAGGACTGTGTCGCAGTTTATCCTAGAACCAGACTTTAGAATAACATCTAACTTATTGTTATTTCTAGTTATATTGGCTATATCATCATTGAGAATTAGATCGACTTCGCGGCCGATTTCAGTAGTGATGACATCGCGGATCTCCTCATCGAAGCCGCGCAATAGTTTGTCACCGCGGTAGACCAGGCGGGTCTTGCATCCCAACCGGGTAAAAATGCTGGCGAATTCCAGCGCGATGTAGCCACCACCGACCACAGTAATAGACTCGGGTAAGGCGTTAAGACTAAAAACCTCGTTAGAGCTAATAGCATATTCACTGCCAGGATAGTCCGGAATCCAGGGCCAGCCGCCGACGGCGATCAAGATATATTTAGCGGTGATACGTTGGTCATTAATGCGCAATTCATGGGGGCCCTCAATGCTTGCGCGGGCTTCATAGACAGTCACGTCGTTATTATCAAGTATCGATTTATATATACTATTTAACCGATTGATTTCAGTATCTTTATTTCGAATCAAAGTCTCCCAGTTAAATGCTATATTGGATGCGCTCCAGCCGAAACCCCTGGCGTCTTCCATGTCATCGCGGTAGTGCGCGGCGTAACTGAATAGCTTTTTAGGGACGCAGCCAACATTGACACAGGTGCCACCAAAATAGCGCTCTTCGGCTACGCCTACCTTGGCTCCCAAGCTAGCTGCTATGCGGCAAGCACGAACGCCGCCCGAACCTGCGCCGATAACAAACAAATCGTAATCAAATTGCTCCAAGTTACTGTATCCTTCTACTCGTAAATGCCCAAAAGACGGCATTATGCACGATGATCGCAGTGAACAGCTAATGCAGCCCGACCTATTTCAAGATTTCCCCAGCAGTAAACCCTTGCAGTTTCTGCAGCATGATTTAGGCGATGCAGACATTCGCGAATATCCACAGGCGTATTGCCCTACTGGCTGCACGCAGCTACTCGCAGATCTACTGCTGCAAATTCCCTGGCGGCAGGACAGTATTCGGATAGCGGGAAAGCTGATAAAGGTACCTCGATTGCAGTGCTGGATGGGAGATCAAGGCAGCAGCTACGGCTATTCCGGCATCAAACTAGAGCCAGTGCCCTGGCAGGCACTTGTCAGCGAAATTAAACAGTATATGCAGACTCTGAGCGGCACAGATTTTAATTCTGTGTTGCTTAACTACTACCGCGACGGCCAGGACAGTGTTGCCTGGCATGCGGACGACGAAGCGGAACTGGGGTCCAACCCGGTCATAGCATCCCTGAGTCTGGGCGCCCAGAGGATGTTTCATCTGCGCCACAAACGCGACAAATCCCGCGATCGATACCGTATGGCATTGCGAAATGGCAGCGTTTTAATTATGGGAAATACGCTACAAAACAATTGGTTGCATCAACTACCTAAGGAATTTAATTTGCAGTCACCGCGTATCAACCTGACCTTTAGGAAGGTCGCTATGAAAGTCGGCAGGAAAGCTAAGTTGGAAAAGAAGGTAGGTAGAAAGCTCGGAAAAACGCTGGTCGGAAACCTCGTCGATTCGAACTAATTAGTCAGAAGGGAGTCTGTTTTGGATCAATTTGATGTGTGCATCGTCGGAGCAGGTGTGGTTGGACTCGCCATCGCCTATGAAATTTCCCGTAGCCCACAATTCCAACACAGAAGTATCGTCATTCTGGAGGCGCAGCCCAGCTTTGGACAGCAGACGAGTAGCCGTAACAGCGAGGTGATTCATGCAGGAATTTACTATGCCAGCGGCAGCCTAAAAGCGCGCCTGTGCGTCAGGGGCAAAGAGCTACTGTATCAGCACTGCCGCCAGTTTGACGTGTCTTGCAGACCACTGGGAAAGTTTATAGTTGGCCAACAAAGTGATGCCGAGCAGCTACACGCAGTCAAAGCCAAAGCAGATGACAATGGTGTCCATGACCTGCAGTGGATTAGCCAGAGCAGTTTAAGACGAAAAGAACCTGCTCTCAATTCAGAGCTGGCACTGTTCTCCCCTTCCACCGGAATTATTGACAGCCATGGCTACATGCAGAACTTGCTGCAGCTTAGCCAAAATCAGGCAGTACATTTCGCACCCCATACCGTGGTGAACTCGCTTGCATTTGATCGAGATAATTTTCTGGTTCAAAGCACGATTACGGATTCGCGCAACACAGAATGCTATGAATTTCGATGCAATATTCTGATCAACAGTGCCGGCTTACAAGCACAGACAGTAGCCCATAATATTGCCGATTATGATCGAGCTCTGATACCTGAACTACACATGTGTAAGGGTGACTATTTTAATTTCATCGGCAACAATCCATTTCGACATCTTATCTATCCGATACCGGAGGCGAATGAGACCGGGTTGGGAATTCATGCCACTCTCGATCTGTCTTCGCAACTTCGATTCGGTCCGGATACCGAATACGTAGACGCCATACATTACGCTATTGATGAATCCAAGGCCGGCCTGTTCGCCGCCGCCATAGCAAAATATTATCCAGCAATTACTCCAGAGCAGTTGGTTCCAGCTTACGCCGGAGTTCGACCCAAAATTACGGCGCCAGGAGAACCCGCGGCTGATTTCGCAATACAGGACGGTGCCGACACCGGCATGCCAGGTTTAATTCAATTATTCGGAATGGAGTCGCCGGCGTTGACTGCGAGTCTAGCCATTGGTGAAGTCGTCAGGGACATGCTGGGCGGGTATTAATCGCCAGTAGCAAGCAATTATGCCTGAGCTCCTCCTC
>Ga0115002_10000477_pt1 | contig 57220 bp, 37 predicted proteins | sample ArcticOcean_MG_C_8_FD_89576 | JGI IMG/M metagenome (GOLD analysis project Ga0115002, IMG submission 89576) | Marine microbial communities from western Arctic Ocean - ArcticOcean_MG_CB11_86 | ecosystem: Environmental > Aquatic > Marine > Oceanic | place: Arctic Ocean: Canada Basin | collected... | reverse complement strand
TTAAGAATTCTAACACCTGAAGATTCACTTTCGAAAATATCTCCAAGAGATTGACCTACGTTAGATGTCATAATTAGAGTACGTGCAGAATCTAAGTCAGACTCTCCGGAGAATGCGGAGACACGAATCTTCCCTGCTGGAACTGTGAAACTATAATCACCGTTTTCATCAGCATCAGTTGTCCCTATAGGAATCCAGTAAGTTCTCGTGTCTCTATCTGTAACCTGGCCGTCTAATTCTACTTCGTCGCCACTAAATGCATCACGCTCAATTAGAATTCGTGCATTAGGGACAGGGCCAATACCATCTAGCTCAACAGTTCCTTCGATAGTTGCTCCACTATAGTATTTCATTACCTTTACTTGAGTATTAGCACTTCCAATACCAAGATTGGAGCATTCGGAATCTGATTGATTACCATCTTCGTCAGTCTCGCAATCGGGGCTATACCAGTTAGATAAAACCATGTGATTCATCATTGCACCGGGAAGAGGATATGCATTCTCTAAATAGGAACCAGGGGCACCAGATGTGTAGAAATGAGGAGCAGGTTGTTCAGCATCCCCCGGAAGACCAAGTGTTGAGGTACCATATCCAACATAAATTCGAGCAACCATTGTTTCAAAGAATTCAGGTTGGTGTTGGTAATCTATATCTATCATTCGGATCATTTCGTTGGCATCGGTTAAAGCACCTGATTGTTGACGAATTATGTCATTAAGATATTCTATCTCGTATTCTTCAGCACTACGAGGGATTATTGGTCCATCTCCTCGCTGTGTTTGATAGACTGAAGAAATATACGTTTCAGTATCTAATCCTGACAATGTAGTCGGTGCATGGAAAATACCAGTAGTTTGACCTTGATGATAACTATAATCTTCATAGTACTGACCTCCAAGAGGATAAAGACGATTATCAACTGCGAAATATCTAATTTCATTATTCCTTGAAATCATATCACCAAGCGGACCTTCATAATTTTGAACTTCATAATTTAAGATAGTAGAAATATCATGATATAATGAATTTATTCCATCGGAATCAAATATTTGTAAAAGTAAAGCACGACTTAATGCAAGTTTGGCATTAACTCGATGCAAGCCTGTTGATATGTCATCGAAATCTGTAATCAAATCAGGCGTGTAACGATATCCGGCAATGTCATAATATTGGATGACTAATTCTCCTTTGTTATCTCCTTTTTCATACCTATCTAGGTCAGATACTGAATTTCTTAAATCATTAAATGCTAATATTCCAGATTCTTCACTATCATAGTTATCCAACTCTGCGCCATCGTCAAGGACAATCCATGTTTTGTTATCACTCGGAAGGCCGTTCTCGTTGAGTTTGTATCCAGTTAATAATTCGTACTTACCGTCAACTGCAACCACGGACATAGATCGACTCAATACCTTTTCAGAATCTCCCGCCCCTAGACGCATGATAATATCAAACTCATTATATTGCTCTTCAGTCATATGACCATCTAGAAGTAACGATGTGAATTCATCCGTGAATCCAAGAGAATCTGATGATCTTCTATCACCCTGAGCTAAAGTTGTGATGAATAATGCAAGTGTATCGTCTTGACTTGAAGATAGTAACATTGCACCACTATTGGGTATTCCTGATTGGAAATTGTCTGCAACAGTAGGATGTTTACCTTGAGCAAGTGCTTGGAAACCATAATCCCACCAAGAAACGAATGCTGGACGTTCAGAGAAACTAACATCAGTATCTTGTTCAGAAAGCCACTCATAAGCCATATTCCATGAACCTGAGTTAAAACCGGGACCAAAGGTTCCCATATACCATAAGTCACCGTTTGCATCATAGTTTTCACTATTTAGCAGAGAAAATCCAAGTATCTCCTGTCTGAATACATCAGGAGTAATGTCATGGATAGTTTGATCAACATCTGAAGCAGATTGTTCACCTCTTGGTATTCCTGAATCTATACCATAGGTGATGTGCTGAGAACAAACTAGCATTAGAACAAGCATAATCGCTGGAATTCCAGGGTACCTTTTTGATGCGGACCAATTAGCCCAAAAACGAGAACGCGGGGTGGCAATTCCTGATTTCCTCCACTCTTTGGAGAATCCTGAGAAATTGGCATAATTCCACATCATAGCAATACCTATTCCACCAACTACTGAAATTGCAGGTGTTGCATTAAATATGAAACGACCAGCTGACCAAGCCATGTAAATTGCGATAAGAACCCATAATCCAAGAAGAATATGGCTTTGTTTCTCTTTACGAGCACCTCTCCATAATAGCATTACAGCAACAATTATTGCAATCAAAGCAACTATTGGACCGTATGAAGCGAAAAGAACGCCTCGACTAGGTGCCTGTGCTTCACCAATGGTTCCGAATATTTTATTCTTTGAGAAGTAAAAACCACCTGTGAAGAGTACATCCCAACCATCGTAAATATCAGCCTGCTGAAGTATGAAGAGCACACCAAGGATACTACTCATTAGAACTGCAGTACTTCCAAGTACCAATAGCCAAGGTCTGTCACGATATGAAGATGAAATCCATCCTAGCGCCAATGTAAATCCAATTATATAGAACATGGGCTGGAAACCGCTAGGGTCGAATAATAGGTTAAGTCCAGGCCAACAATAAAACGGCAGCGGTATTACAAATGCTGTAAACATCATTTGTAAAGATGCTGCAGTAATAGGTAGGCTATCTCTACGGCGGAACATGTTGAAGAATACTTGGAATGCAAAAGCTATGAATAAGATACCTGGGCCATAAACGAAACCTTTCCAACCAAGTGCAACAATTGCAAATGAAACTCCAGATAATGTAGCGTTCGACATAACCTTAGGATTCTGAGCCCACATTTCTCTAATTCCTGCGATAATGTAAAGAGGACTCAGACTGGGCGTACTGAATAATCTCTGATTGGTGAGTTCATCCATTGCTTTGACCCAATAATAAAATGCGATTGCCAAGAATAGCATAGCAAAGGCGTCGTGATCAGCGAGACCGAATGTGGAATGGCTGATGTGCCCAGGCATTAGAGCGATTAACCAAGCAGCTACTATACCTGCCATGTTACTGTGTAACTTTCTAGCAAGACCTGCTATTGGAAGAACAATTAATGCACCAAATATAGCAGGTAAAGATGCCACGCTCCACCAAACAGATGTGTCAATAGACATACCAGTTAACCAAGAAAGAAGTATTCCTCCAAGGGCAAGAGACCACGAGAAAAGAGGTGGACGAGGATTAATTGCAATCATAGGATAAGCTCTATCTGAATCAATAATTAAGTGACTTCTTTCGGCAATTACATAATCAACCACGCGCTTCATGTACCAAGGGTCTGAGCCACCAGACATATCCCAAAGTCCAGTACCAGATGCGTTCATTGCAGGAAGAATATTCCATCCTGTCCTAACCGCGAGAGCAATGAAAAGTGCGAAACCAACCATTATTCCATAGGAATGTTGATTCCACCATTTACGGAAATCGGAACGATCTCTGCGTGGAGAAATATCTCCAATCCAACCGCGTCCTGCAATCATCATGCCACCTACGTTTAACCAAAATACTAACAAGAACCATGTAAATACACTCACAGTACTATCATCATTAAGCGTCGAAAGAGGTAATTCATTCCCTAACTCTTGTAAATGAGCTAAGGTGTACATAACCCAGTTTAACGACACTATAATGCCTAATACATGCCACCTCTCTGAGTTACAAAATGCTACAAATATTACAACTATTGTTGAAAACATCGCCCATACCGAACCAAGATAGAGGTGATTTTCATAAGAGGTAATATCATCCAGAGTACTCAGCCAGAGTAATGGTATTAGATTAACAAGGAATACCACGCCAGTAGTGATTAAAGCAGATTGAGGCATAACTGAGGGTATGTCCCTAAACCAAGGACCATCCCCAGGAGTAGTAAAACGACCCCTCATAGCTAATATTAGAAGTATGCCTAGAGTAATTGAAGAAGCCCAAGATGCAAAGAATATTGAAGCGATTGAACTCCTAACCACATCAACTAACTCATCTGGGTTTCCTGCCCAAGAGGTATCATCGAGAGAGTACCTAGTGGCGCTAGAAATTGCAAAGTGAAATCCGATCACTACTGAAAGTAATATAGATGATTCTTCATTTCTATTTGACAATGATAAAAGAAGAGAAGATACTACAACAAATGCAAAAGTAAAACCTTCAAGAGGTTGAAGAATAGAAAATTCGATCAATGCAAATGAAAATAGTATGAGAAAAATAGAAGTGAAAGACGTTCGAGTCTTGGTGGTAGTTGAGGATTCACCGTATGTGTGTAAGACCCTACCAAGAAACGCGGCTAAAGCTGCGATAACTGGGAGGATCAGGATGTCAACATATCCGTCATTCGTCATTCCACCGTTAGCGACGTAATCTGTTCCTAAGAAGAGCATCATTAAAGTTGCTAGTACCGCAGGAACTGGGAGTAAATTCTCGTTAGAAAATACACCAACAGTCGCATCATTATTATCGTTCATTATTCATCACCATATTGTCGAGCCTACAGGCTCGGTGTTGCCGCGAAAATTGGGGATGTTATAACCGTTAGTGGGTTGACGGTTTTGAGAGTGAATCAAATTAACCCTAAATATTGCCTTCAAAGACCTCTGTGAGCTATATCTGAGCGATAATGAGAACCTGTCAATTTAATACTCCTAATCACTTCATATGCCGCTTCTACTGCAGTATTTAAATCAGGGGCTATTCCAGTAGCTGCGAGCACGCGTCCACCATTTGATAGCAATTCTCCTGAGTTAGATAACAAAGTGCCGGCGTGATGAACAAAAGCATGAATCTCGCCTTCCTCTATGGTATTATCTGCACCAATGATCTTCCTTCCGGTTATTGATTTACCCGGATAACCTTCTGAAGCGAGAACTACTGTTGCTGACGAGTAAGAATATGTAGTGAAGTTATAGGCTGAAATTCTTCCTTCAGCGCAGGACATTAGTAATTCTCCGATATCGCTGGAAATCAAAGGCAATGTCACTTGGGTTTCCGGATCGCCAAAACGGACATTGTATTCAACAACATTAGGAGCACCGTTTTTATCGATCATTAATCCGACATATAGGCATCCTCGATATGGTATTTTTTGGTTTCTAAGAAAGTGGTGCATTGGTTCGATAATTTCAGAGATTGTACGCTGTTCTACCGCTGGAGTATAAACTGGAGCAGGTGCATAGGCACCCATGCCTCCAGTATTCGGACCTCTGTCTCCCTCGGACAAACGCTTGTGGTCTTGACTTGCAGGAAGGCATACATATCCAGACTCATCCATCACTACCAAAACAGAAGCTTCTTCACCTGATAAGAACTCTTCCAGAAGAACAAAACCATCTAATTCTAAACCTTCAGTTAAAGCCTCAAATGCTTCTGAACGTATGTCGGTAACTACTACTCCTTTTCCTCCTACTAATACATCTCTTTTGACAACCCATGGTGGAGAAAAAGTGTCTAATGCTTCATTTATTCTTTCTGCATTTTCGACTATGATTAATCCCGCAGTAGGTATATTTAGAGATTGCATTAGCTCTTTGGCATAAAGCTTAGATCCTTCTAATTTAGCACCAATTGAATTAGGCCCAAAACAAGCAATACCTTCTTCATTAAGTCTATCAGACAAACCTGCAACTAAAGGCCCTTCGGGGCCTACAACAACCAAGTCTATTTTCAGTTCTTTTGCAAGCATAATAATTCCATCAATATCATCCACTAATATCTCGTGGTTAGTGCCTAACATTGCAGTTCCTGCATTACCAGGAGAGGTATGGATATTTTTCACGGAAGAACTTTTTGCGAGACTCATGACAAGAGCATGTTCCCTCCCTCCACTTCCAACAACCAAGACGTCGGAGCCTTCCATGTGCTAGCCGATGCAATCAAGGAATTAATGAATTCTAATGCGAAGGCTTGGATTTACAACTAATATGGTACCTCTTTCAGACCAAACTTATAACCAATAATATTGAATGAGCGATGGATAAGTGGAGTCGTCATTAATAAAAATAATATCTCTTCTGTAAGATTAGGGTGAGTAAGAATTTGTCCATCGAATAATGTGAAAGAAGTAGCGAAAATGGCAATGGCAAATGGAATTGTATCTAGTAAAGGGGCTTCTGAACTTTGATTCCCTTCTCTTTTTAGGCCTCTTCTACGTTTTATGAATGAACCAATCATATCCCCTAGCATGCATGAGAAACCTAAAACAAAGCCCATAATAAAAGCAGCTGTGACGCCACCAAAATCTCCACCAATTAACCAAAACCAATCATTCGAATCTGCATAAAGTAATGGATCTACAAATGGTGCATTAGCACCATTGGCATTCCATAATTTGTGAGCAAGGATGAAAAGAATTCCACTAAAAATTCCTCCACCAATTAGTCCATTCCAGGATTTCCCGTCACCTAATATTCGATGGCCATCGGAATAATGGCGACCCCTGTCTATTATCATTACAGGAATACCCGTTTTATTAGGTATCCATTTACCAAATAGCATAGCGCCAGTATTAGCCAAATAAGCAGAACCATACATCAATAGCACACATAATACATTCACAAAAAATGAAGTGATATCAGAAGAGACGAAAGGTTCTGTAGCAATAACCATAGCATATCCAAAAGACACCTAGCCATGAAACCATGCCTTCTGACATTACAGGGAGCCCAATAATTCATTGACTATTAGCAGTCCCGCTTGTATATGTCTCGTACCTTAGCATTGACTCAAACCTTAGTTATACTATTGTCAGTACTAATATTTACAGTAAATCCTGCATCTGCCGATAACCATGAAAATAATATCATTATAGATGAAATCGTGGAGTGGGCAAATGATCAAGAGGTTAGTGGAAATATCCATATTACCAGCCAGGGTGAACTTACAATTAGTGCCTTAATTACTTTTACTTCTGTCTCTTTAATTGAAATAGATGAAGGAGGAAAACTAAACCTGATTAATAATGCAGAAATTATTTCTGACAAAAGAGCCAGTTCTCTAAAAACTCTGGGTTTTACTGACGAAAACAATAGATCAAAAATCACGATACCTACTTCCAACTATTTGGAAGAAATGAAAATTGTCATTATAGCAGAAGAAGGTGCACTCCTAAATGGTAGTCTTGTATATGTTGATGATATGGATCCTTTGGTAATGAGCGGCGAAGTATTTTCAATAGATATACCTGAAGGTGAACAAGATACGCAACTTGGTTTTACCGGATACGGTTATTTTCCAATCATTAACTCTATTATCTTAGAAACAACATCTGGAGATGTGATTAATGAGTATAAAGCAAATGATTTGCCATATCAAAATATGTTGCTGCATGGTGAAAATGGGGTGACAATAAATTCAGCTGGTATAATCGATATATCGGGAGATTCAATAATTAAAGGATTAGATATATCATCTAGCGGTGAAATAAAAATAAAAGATTCAGCGATACAAGACAGTTGTCCAATTATATTGACCGATGACCAAGCATCGATAACTATGGAAAATACTGAGATATCGGGGAGTCAAGATGATTATTATGTACAATTACAACCACATTCAACAATTAATTGGGGAATTTCTGAAGAAAGTAATGATGTTGCAATAAAAGGTACTTTAATCGACAGATGGGAGAGAATAATTACGGGACAATCACTAATTTTTGACTCCATAGGAGTATCTTATACAGTTACTGGAAACAGTCCTGAGGGAGCATTAACGTTGAGTAATTTTAGCGGAAATGATGGAATCTCATATATAAATGGAGGAAGAGCTAGGGTAATAGAAATAGGTTGGGCAAATGGGGTTATAACAAGAGAAAACGCCACTATTGAGATTGTTGAATATAGGACTGCTTGGAATGTTGAAGGAAGTGGAATTGGTAATTACGGACCTGCATCCGTCCCCCTTACATGGGACAAAGAAATTGATATGACTGCAAACAAGCCAGTTATCGAATGGGTCGCACTAACAATAAGTGGAGAGGAGGAGATTATACCAACTGGAGCCTCACACCAAATATCGGCAGTTTTAGCTAATAGAGGCACGGAATCTGCGAATCTCTTCTTTGACTGCTATATTACAGAAACAGGGCTCGGAGCAGATATTGGTGGCTATCAGAGCGTTAAAATCGACCCTGGTGAAGAAGTGCCACTTTATTTTGGTTGGAGGAATAATGCCCCGGGATCATTTGGCTTAACATGTACTATCTTAACACCAACTCAGTTAGTTGACTATGAAAATTCAGAAGCATTTGGAGGAGGAGAAATATCCACCTCTTCGATTACTTGGGAAGACATTGAAGAGGACAGTCTCAACATGTTACCTATTTTCATTGTAATATTAATAATAATTATTTCAGGAGGAGTTTATTTCGTCCAGAATTTGTCCAATGATGCCGAAGAAACCGCTGGAATATTAGAGGAATATAAGAAAGAGATTGGTGAAGATGAGGACTAATAATTAAATGTCTAAAACTACCTGAGCCATCCAGCCCGGACCTTCGAAAGTGGGGATATTAGGTTCTAATCCAACTATTACCTCTTTGTTATTAATCTCCCTCATTACAAGTTCGTGCAACGTTATAGCTTTGATTTCTATTTCTCTCTCAACTAATTCTGAATTGACCCATGAGACATGGGCAGAAATTGATATATCATCGACCTTAACCACTAAGTCAACTAACCATTCATTTTCAATTGACCCACGGTAAAGTACTTCCTCGAGAAATTTAACAAGACCTCTTTCTAAATCCTTGTTTTGTAGCGCGACAATCCAGACACCTGTTGAACGCGTCAAATGATTGAGAGCATCTGGAGATTTATCAGATAGTTGTATTGATTGGAGTCCACGCGTACACTCAACAATTACATCTTCACATGAAGAAGAAAACGCACGAATACCTATGTCGGCGGTAGTAGGAAGAATCCACCAAGACATGTGAAGCGTCACTCAAACTGATTGCATAATTCGCCTTGACTAGGGAAACTTACAGGATCTTTTGGATTAGTATTCCATTTATTTTCACATTTATTTAACGAGCCATCGCCATCTGAATCAATATTAGCATCAGCAGGATCATATGGGTCAAAATCAAAGAAATATTCCCATCCTGCCCACATCCCATCTCCATCTTGATCTTGATGATAAACTTCGGAACCATCATTCCATTGGTCGCCATCCGTATCATTTAGGATAGGGCTTGTTCCATTCTGCATTTCTTCATAGTTTGTGAAATTCTCAAGATCATCATAGAACCTCTTGCCGTAGTCGGTCATTGGATCAATGTGACATTCGGCGTTTTGAGGATCATTCCACCCAGGGCAATAACGATTGAGTAGGTGGGTTCTATTGAGTCCGTCATTATCGAAATCTTCTTGACCATCATCAATACCATCTAAATCTGAATCAATCATTGAAGGATCCATAGGGCCTCTAGCACCGAGAGCATTAAGAGAATTATTATCGACAAGACCCAAAGATATGGATTCGCCTGAATAGAATACTTCCCAACCATCAGGTAGTTTATCCCCATCCGTATCATCATTAACTGGATTAGTATTCCATCTATCGGGAGCCTCAAGCTGATTCATCAAAGTATCATTATCAATATCATAGATATTATCAACCATCGATCCATAAGCAGGATCTAAAGCCCACCTGCCATTGTTAGGAATGACAAATCCTGAAAGGTTCATCTCATGAAGGAAATATTTAGGATCCATAATGCCATCGCCATCTCTATCACCTGATGTGGAAAAACCTTGCACATAGTTTGTCCAAACCCACCCTCCAGGACCCAATCCACACTCAAACATATTATCGCAACCAGGAGGTAGCCAATTTGTACTACTAATCCATAAGCTATGGCTGTTAGTATTTTGTTGAACAGAAAATACTTGCATTTCCCAACCATCTGGTTGTCCATCTTGATCAGTATCATTGATGAGAGGATTTGTTGCTGTTTGCCAAGGTCGGGGGATAAATAATACCTCCCCTCCATCGTTTAATCCATCCCCGTCACTATCGGCATTATTACCATGAGTAATGTATTGATCTAGACCATCTACAACCTCTTCACCATCTGCTAAACCATCATTATCCGTATCAAAAGATGAAGCATTAGTAAAGTATTTTTCAGTAATATTCCAAAAGAAACCATCCATAGCTTCTGTAAAATCTTCTAGACCATCACTATCCGTATCCCTATCTGTGGCATTGGTGAAAGTCTCGTAATATTCAACAGCATCCGAGAGGCCATCACTATCTGTGTCAAAAACTCCCGGATCACTCCTAACTCTCACATCTTTGACTCCATTGTCAACAACTCTAATTATCCAGCCAATAACCTCTATGCCATCAATTAAACCATCATTATCCGTATCTGCAACCAAAGGATCGGTTGAACGGCCATCAGTAATCCCATCACCATCTCTATCTCTAGCATTATACTCATCTAGATTAGTAAATCTTTCGTCTTGCTCAACTACAATTGCTAAGTCTTGAGTTCGAGTCAAGACCTCATCCCCCACATTGACGTTTATTTCGTAAATCCATCCTTCTGTTTGAGTTTTTACCGGAATGTTCACATATACACTATTTTGAACTGTCCTTACCCAAAGTATAGTTTTGTTAACTGGCACGTATTCTCCTAATTCGACTGAAATAAGATGCACAGTACTAACTCCAACGAGGTCATCAAATCTAACACCGCCATCGCCATCTGCATCATATCCATCAAAATCAGGGTCTTCTAATGCATTGGCGCCATCATCATTTGGGTGGATTCCACTCAAGTGCTCCCAACCATCGGGCATACCGTCATTATCAGTATCTGCAAGTAGAGGGCTAGTGAAATTCTCAGGCCCCCAAGTATATGCAACTTCATATTCTTCTACATTATTAAGGCCATCTTCATCTCTATCGCCATATGCGTCAGTAGCATTCGCAGGATTCAAGAATCTTTGACCATCGGAGTCCAAGGCATAACAATATTCGTATCCATCTGGCATACCATCGCCGTCAGAATCCCAATCACCTGGCCCATTCAGACGCCCATCTCCATCCATATCTTCCTCAAACCAAGTCATATCACCAGGGGCTGACATATATTCGTGGTAAGGTGCTTTAAGCGTTAATGTACCAAATTGAGTAACTCCACAATGAACTGATAAATCGATATTGCCGAACGCGATTTCATATCTGTCGGCAATTAAATCACCATCACTATCTTCCTCTAGGGGATTTGTATCATATCTTTCCTCTACATAATTCCTTAGGCTATCAGGTTCGGGTTGTTCTAAATCTAACAATGCGTCGCATGAGTGACCAAACTGATTACCCATCTGATCAAAAGTGCTAGCACCTATATCTGCCTTAATTTGTGCCTTAATCTCAGGTGTGAGTATATAGCAATCCCAATTACCATCTAGAGGGTCAAGAAGTTTAATTGATCCTTGAGGTGTTTCTATAGTATACGTATAGAGAGATTCCCAACGGTCATTTAAGCCATCACCATCTGAGTCCTGTAAATTAGGATTTGTCCCCAACGCTGCTTCATCCAAATTGATTAATCCATCCCTATCTGGGTCACCAAATGGTCCATTATCTGGATTCGGAAACGTTTCGTTCAACTCAGTATTCTCATCATTCTCATCCGGTTGTGTAGATTGGGGGTCGGGTGCAGCGGCCTCTCCACTATCTAGTGGATCAAGTCCATTATCTATCTCCCAACCATCATCTAAACCATCATTATCTGTATCAGAAAGTCTCCAATCAGTACCATAAAGTGTTTGTTCCATTCGATCAGGTAAACCATCTCCGTCAAAATCTTTACCTTCCACGTGAATTTCAGAATCTAAGGTTTCAATGTCAACTGAACCGTCTTCCCACCCAGAGACGGTGGCTAATCCAGCCCCAATAATTGTATAAAATCCAGCTAAAATTAGTGTTGCAGCAATTGCCGTAACTGCATATTGATTGTGTGTGAGAGCCAATTAATCACCTCGCCCCCCATGGGGGGCGTACAGTTGTCTTTAGGATATGATATAATGTTTCATTCTCGGTGTGCAGAGATTTACTGACTTGATATCTCCGCTGATGACATTAATTTTAGCACATTAGCGTTTGATTCGACTCTAAATTCGGACTTTACATTGCGTCCATAGGCTCGCTCCCAGCAACCACTTAATACTCCACAGAAAATTGCTGGGTGGAAACAAGATGAGAAAAAAATCTCAACGCCGCCGAAGTCATCGATTGTATTTACTGAGTCAATCGAACCCAGGCCATTTCTTGAAAGATGACGGTGACCAACCCTAATCCAATCCTGTTCTTGTGAAATAATAACGTGGTGGCCCTGATTAAAGAAAATTTCTCTCATTGTGTCTGAGAAGATAGTCCATAATAAACTATCTTTTGTATCTAATCCATCCCATAAATATGAATTTTCACGACCCTCATGTATATAATTAACATGTGGCAAAAAATAACTTTCAAAACGAAGAATTAAATCCTGATGAATCATAGCCATTCTTACCCCCATTATTGACCATTGGCCTCCATCCATGGTAAGTAATGTGTCCCACAAATCTTCATCGTAAACAGAAGAAGAATTAACGTTATTTTGAAACCAATGACAAGACTGAAATTTGGGCTTTGGTATTTTTACATCATCTTTAGACATACTCAACATAAGACTATCTGAGGTGTTTTGGTTCCACCTAAATCGATGCCGAGTATTAGTCGAAGATTCCCAAATCGCTGAAAAAACACCTGCACATAGTGGTCCGTTAATAGGATTCGTGATAAGGACTCGAACCTCTGGATTATTATCTATTAGTTCGAAAGAACCTAAGCCCCTCTCTTGCCAGTCATATCTTGTTTTCTTCCATTTTTTAGGATTTTGTTTAGGAGGTGATTTTACTTTAGAGTCGTGACTTAGCCATTCCTCGGATTCAGAAGAAGCATGTGCTAAACGTCTTCCAAGGCTCTCCCCACTTCTTCTTTCAATACCTGATAAGAAATTTTCAAATAAATCAACATTTACTTTCCAAACTAAACTATTATTTCTTTTAGAATCTATGATGAAGCCATTATTAAGGAATTGCCATCTATTTTTAATTCGATCAGATAATTCTAAATCATTAACTTTTGAAAAATCAAAGAAACCCATTTAATCAACTACTCAAGAATCTTTCAATTCTAAGGAAGGCTTCTTCCAAAACTGAAATTTTAGGTAAGCACACCATTCGAAAATGACCAGCTCCCAATTCTGGAGAAAAACCTGAACCATGAACTACTAAGACATGTTCTTGGTGTAACAAATCTAATACCCATTTTTTATCATCTTTGTAATGTTGAGGATTTGTTAATCGGACAAATAAATAAAATGCGCCTTTGGGACGTTCACAAGAAAGGCCATCTATTTCTTTGATTCTCTTTAAACAATAATTCATTCTTTCCTCAGTTAAGCCACGATATTCTGAAAGCCAGTCAAGAGGGTTGTTGAGACCTGCTAAATAACCATGCTGTGCAGGAGTAGATGCACAAAGACGACTTCGAAGAAGACGTTCAACGCCGTCTCTAACTAGGGAAAGTCTATTTTCTGGATCATGCCAAGCCATGTACCCAATTCTCCAACCGGGTGCAAAATACACTTTCGATACACCATTAAGAGTAAGGACAGGGACTGCTTCAGAAAGGGATGCAGTAGAGACAAAGGAATTGGAAAAATCTAATCCGTCATAAATCTCATCTGCAATAATGGTACATTGAGGCCACTCCTTGGCTATATCAATTAGCTGCTCTATTTCTGATTTGGTGGCAATATTCCCTGTAGGATTATTTGGATTAATCAAAACTAATAACTTGACTGAATTGTTCATCTTTTGTCGAATATCATCTAAATCAATCTTCCAATTATCTGATGATTTAAGTCTATATTCAATAGTTTGAGCACCATACATTTGCGGGTAAGCCATGTATGGGGGATAATGAGGACCAGGGACTAATACGGTGTCGTTTTCTTGAAGAAATGCGGCAAAAATAATTTGGAGGGCTTCAGTTACACCATGCGTCACATAAACATCGTTAGGATCACATTTCCAACCTTTAGATGATTCAGAGATTGATATAGCAGTCCTTAGTTCATTTAACCCATAAGATGGCCCATATCCATTGTCTTGTCTATCTAGTGCATTCTTATATTCTTCAATCATATGTTTTGGAGTAGGAAATCCCTCGTACGCTAGTGGATCGCCAATATTTAGTCTGATAATTTTGTGCCCTTGTTTTTCCAATTCCATAGCCGGAACGACTACATCCCTAATTGCATACTCAATAGATGAGGCCCGCTTAGATACCTCAACTTGTTCCTCCATGACACCTGCGAAGGTGTGAAGTTTCATGAACCAAACGGATGAATGGTCAAAAACCTAGCAATTTTCTAGCCGCGCTAAGTGCATCCGGAATTCCATCGGGATTTGAACCGCCGCCCTGAGCAAAAGTTGGCCTTCCACCACCTCCGCCGTTGATGTGAGAGGATATGGAATTAAGTATCTCAACTGAGTCATACATCTCGGATGCTTTTGTATTTTCAGTAGTTGCTACGATAATTTTACCACCTCCATCGCGGCTTCCTATGATGGCTAAAGTAGGATTTGATGCATCTCTAGTCAGCTCAGAAAGCATATGCATAAGTTGTTTAGAATCGCCTGAAGATTCCATTATAACATACCTTATACCATCCCTCTGTAATGCTTCGTCACCACCTCCACTTGTCCTTAGTCTGACGATTTCAGCTTCTAGACTTGAAATTTTCTTTTGTTGAGATTTCCATTCTTCAAAGAATTTAGAAACAGCCTTAGGAAGATCATCAGATTGAACTCCAAGAATATCAGATGCTTCACTAAGAATTCGTTCCTGTTGTCTTGCATGCTCACGCGCCGTATCTCCTGCCACGATTTGCAGACGCTCCACCCCGTCTTGGACTTGACTAGACCGGATTATCCGTAGTTCTCCAACTTTTCCTGCCATATCATGATGCGTACCTCCACATGCTTGTGTATCAAAATCACCTATCTTAATTATACGAATTAAGTCATGTTTTGGAGGTCCACCTTGATATATATCAAAACCGTACTTAGCATCAGCATCGGCTCTATTCATGATGATTTTTTCAATTTGAGGATTTGACTGCACAATATCATTTGCTTCATCTTCTATCACGTCAAGTAAATCCCTAGAAATCCTAGAATGGTGAGTCAAGTCAATACGAGCATATTTCTGACCCTTGTTAGAACCTGCTTGACGAATGTGGGGTCCAAGAATTTTTCTTGCTGCACCTCCAACTATGTGTACGGCAGTGTGGTGATCCATCAATTGTCTTCGACGAGTTTGATTGACTTCTCCATTAATTTTTCCAATATTTAAATTTCCGTTGGTAAAATGAATTACTACGCCGCCCTCGATTTTAGTGTCGAGTACTTTTATTGATTTACCGGAATCAATTAACAAGCCCTGATCACCAAGTTGCCCACCTCCTTCGGGGTAGAATAGAGTGCGGTCCAGAACAACCAAATGAGTTGGATTGTCATGTACTTCATTTGAAAATGATAAGGAGGAAGCTTGTGTATTAGATAGTTCTTCACAATGCAAGACTTGAGCGGAAAAATTAGTTGCACTAGCATCTAAATAATAATCTTGAGATGTGTCTGCTAAATTTTTTGAAAGAAGTTTGCTTTGGATCTTAGTTTTGGCAGCATCTTTTGTCAATTTAGCATTTCTACCAGCCATATCTGCTGAAAATCCAACCCTCACGGAAAGATTTTTCCAGCCAAGTTTATGTGATATTGACATTGCCATGTCTGGATTAATGCCTCTTTCTTCTGATAGTCTGAATAGTATATGATCTGGGACTTCTAAAGCGTCCTTAGGTATCTCTTGGAATGCCGTCCTAACTGCTGATTCGCCCTTCCTTAACATCTCATGGTAGCGTGATTCTTCTAAATCAAGAAGTTGTAATATGCCCTCTTCGGTTTGTATAAATTTAGTCATATCTAAATGCATATCCATATGGTGTTTCCCTAGTTCCAAAAGAGTTATTCCCAGATTCAAGTCTGATTTCATTCGGCATATTCTTCTTGCAAGCATTCTTGCTAGATAACCAGCCTTTGTATTGCTCGGAATAAGGCCATCGCCTAACATATTGCATAAAGCATGCATATGATCGGGGATTGCATATATTGCAGAAAGAGGTTCGGTTAAACGTTTTAATTCAGATACTGAAATTTGTATATTCAATTCATCTAATCTTTCGATTAATTTTGTATACAATGATTCCACATCAGTTCCAACATCAATATTTAGTATACCCGCTAATCTTGATAATTCAGATAACAAGGCTGATGTATCAACATCTAGTTGTAAATCCCTTACCATTGATTCAAAACCTATAGTTTCTTTCAGCCAAGCGACTGATTCAGGATAAATTGCTTCGTAGATAGTCGGGGTTCCTGCTGCAGCCCAACAAAATCTTTCAAGCCCATACCCAGTATCAATAATTTGTAAATCCATTTCTCGGTATCTTAGATCTTTAATATGAATATCTCCTTGATCATGCTCCTCTAAATTCATGAATACGAGAGTCGCGAGCTCTAAACCTCCAACAATTACCTCAAGAGCAGCGCCAGCATTGCCACCTCCGGACCAGGGATTCTCAACATAGGTCACTTCCAAAGGATTGAGTCCAAATGTGTTAACCAGCATATCATCGCAGAATCGAACACACTGATCTATCCAATATACGACATCACCGTCATTGGGCCTATTAAATGCATGATGTGCCATCATCTCAAAGGTAGTTAAATGCCTCCCTGAACGACCAACTGCGGCAACATCAGTTAATCTAATACATGGTTGAGAGATACATAAGGGATTAGCAGGGGGAGGGACTTGTCCACTAGTAACATGAGGTTGAAAATCAGCAATACTTGCTATAGTTAAATGAATATCATCTCTCCACCTAGCAATTACTGGATAAGGTTCTATCAGAGTATGATTATTATTTGAAAAATAATTAAGGAATGATGTACGCATTGCATCTTTCAAACTCTTACCTCTCATAGGAAATCCATCAATTATAGGACTTCCAATGAATGTATATGGGTCTTCATGTGTATCTCCAGAAGTTGTTCTAGATACATCTCTTGTCCAGAAGTGCAATCCTGTTACTGAACAAGTTCTGCGGAGATGCCCAGATTCTTCCCAAAATGGGATATGAACCTCTCCAAACGCCATCTCATGCACGACCCTACAGGTCTCGGAATGGTTAAACTATCTTGAATGCGATTGTTGAAAGTCCTGTCCGACTTATTGAAATGTGTTGGTTAATACGGAGAACTATGTCTGCAGTATGGAGAGAACATCTACAATCGGACAGTCCTGGAAGAATTCGTATTCGTAAGCATGGTTCTATGAAGACCGATGCAATATTAGTTGCTGATTCTATTCATTTGGGAGAACATGCTGACGATCGTTCGCCTAATCAGTTGGTCAATACAGCAGCATTGGATGGAATTGTAGGTAATGCATGGGCCATGGCTGATTGGCATTTTGGTTATGGTTTCCCTATAGGAGGTGTTGTAGCTACTGACGTCAATGCAGGAAATGAAGGGGGGGCAATCTCACCAGGAGGAGTGGGGTTTGACATTAATTGTGGAGTTCGGTTATGTGCCTTAGATATTGAATTTAAAGAAATTAATGCTAAAAGTTTAGCACAAAAACTCGCTGATACAATTCCAGCCGGAGCAACAAGCAAAGGAGGAGTAATACTTGATTCGACCCAAATTGATAACATTCTCTCAGAAGGTGCTAATGCAGCTATTGAAATGGGATGGGGGGAAGCAAGAGATTTATCTTGTATAGAATCTAATGGGAAGTTAGAAACTCATGAAAGAAATCTGGGCGAAAGAGCCGAGAAAAGAGGAAGTAAATCATTGGGCACCCTCGGATCAGGGAATCATTTTCTTGAATTGCAAGTAGTGGATTCAATAGTTGATGAAGAAGCAGCCAAAGCCTTTGGTATACGTAAAGGACAAGTGACTGCAATGATTCATACAGGATCTAGAGGTTTAGGGCATCAAGTATGCTCTGATCATGTATCGAAAATTGAACAAAATTATTCAAAGAGAGAAAATGTTTGGTACTCCGGAAAATGGGATATGACAATACCTGACCGACAACTTGCTGCTGCTCCAATATTTAGTAAAGAAGGACAAGAATATTTTGATGCAATGTCAGCAGCAGGTAACTTTGCATTTGCAAATCGTTCAGCACTAACTCAAAGATTAAGAAATACACTAAGACAAGAAATTGGAGTAGATAGCGATTTAGAAGTAATATATGACGTAAGTCACAATATTGCTAAAATAGAAGATCATAAAGTGCATGGTGTATCTTGCAGGTGTTGTGTTCATAGAAAGGGTGCAACAAGGGCGCTAGGTGGCGATCATCCGGAACTAGCCTCGAGATTTTCAGGCATAGGGCAACCCGTCCTTGTACCAGGAGACATGGGGACTGCATCATGGATACTAGCGGGACCAAAACAGGGGAGTAATGATGCTTTTTCATCATCTTGTCATGGCGCAGGAAGAAGATTATCTAGAACAGCGGCAAGAGAACAAATAGATTCTGAAAAACTAAGAGAACGACTGGAAGCTGCGGGCATAAACGTCCATACAAAGACTCCAAATGTGCTTTCAGAAGAGGCTCCTGACGCATATAAAAATGTTGACGAGGTAATTCGATTAACGTGCGAAGCAAGATTGGCAAGACCCGTTGCCAGAATGAAACCTTTTGCCGTCATCAAAGGGTAATCATTTTTGCTGATAATAAATTTCAATACTATCTCCATCTAACATAATGTAGTTCTCAAATTCACTATTAACCACACCATTAACATACATTACGATTTCATAATCTGAATTAGCCATATTGTCAAGTATCTGTCCTGAATTAAATACCTCATCCCATATATTGAAGAAAGCACCTACTGGGGCTTCAATTTGATTTGGTGTCTCTATATGTAGCCGCCCTGTATCGTCATGTGTATGTATTCCTCTCATTCCATCGGGGCATGAAGAATCTTGTATTCCAATATCCTTAGGAATGAATTCTTCACTACCCTCAATAAATATGGATAAACTACTATGTGTGTGAGTAATACCACCCTGATGGCTAGTTCCCTCAAGACATGTTTCTTCAATATCCCAAGTTTCATTCTCCATTAACTCAGTATTACCAGTAGCACTTAGAATCACAAACAAAATAGTTGAAATTATCGCACCACCGTACAAGGCTTTCTCTAAATTCATAGTTAATCGGAGAATGGTAGTCGTCTTGAACTATGAGGTGTTAGCCGTATTCATGGCACTATTAGGAGATAAACCAGAATATTGGGATAGAGCTAAAAAAGAACTATCAAAAAAAGATAGTAAACTCTCAAAAGTTATAGCACAATTTGACGAATTCGAGTTGATTTCGAGAGGGGATTTATTTTACACACTAATTAGGTCAATAGTTGGTCAGCAGATATCAGTTAAAGCAGCAGCAACTGTTTGGGCTAGACTAAGTGAAAAGGTAGGAAAAATGAGCCCAGAGAATATATTATCAATAGATTTCGAAGAGTTGAGAAGTTGCGGACTATCACAAAGAAAAGCAGAATATATCACAGGAATTGCAGAATCTTGGAGTGATTATGAGAATTGTGAATGGGAAAAAATGAACGATGAAGATCTAATTGAAAAATTAATACAACTAAGAGGAGTGGGGAGATGGACCGCAGAAATGATACTGATATTCTCTCTACTTCGGCCAGATGTATTTCCAATAGGAGATTTAGGGATGATTCGAGGGATTGAGAAAATCTATAACTTAGGTAAAGAAATGAAGAAAGAAGAACTATACAAAGTATCTGAAAAATGGAAGCCATGGCGGACGGTAGCTTGTTGCTACATGTGGAGAGCAGTGGATGATTCAGGTCCTGAAGAATATTAATTACATGCAATAACCACGGCGTGGTTGGTTAGGGATAGTAGGCGCTGCACCTGATTGTACACCATCTGCTTCTTCCATGATTATAGTAAGCAGAGTATTGACCAATACTTTCAAATCTTCCACTTCATGTTTTAGTTCTTCTACAGTAATCGCTTCGCTGTTTGTATTCATCCCAATCCCATCTAAGGAATCTCTTCCTCAGAATCACATGATTGATGAATAGTCTATAAAGAAAAGGGTGAATATTCACAATAGAGAGTTATTAGAAGGGGGTTTAATTTCCCCCGACTAATATTTCCCACTCTTCAAATCATCAATCTTCAGCATATTCCCAATCGCCTTCTTCGTAGTCTTCGTCATCCTCATAATAATATTCATCATCACCTCGGTTTTTCATTACAAAGAAAGCAACAAGGGCGACTGCACCAACTGCGACACCCATGACTAGGTATAATGAACCAGTGGATTCTTTTTCAATTGGTAATGGTTGAACATTAATCCCAGTTAAATCAATATTATTGCCATTCGAATTTTCCCAATCCATCTCACCAGAATCTGAATCTTCGACTATCAATACAAGTAATGGTTGCCCTTCTTGCCAAGATTCCCATTGGAATGTTGCTATAACGCTGGATGATACAGCACCTAGATTGATTTCAGACGGGCCAGTTTCTAATGTAGTATGGGCAGGAGACCAGGTATTAGTAGTGGGATTTAACTCATATAGACCAACTGTAATTGAGCCATCTCTCTTCCCATCATTTTCCCAGAATGTTTGAAGAGTTAACATTTCCCCAACCATAGGAGTATTTGTTGGATTTACTACCACTCTAGTAAACTGAGGATTAAATTTCATTATTCTCAAAGTAGGCATTCTTGGTGCAGATTCGCTACCGAGTCCTGTAACTTGGTTACCTGCTCTGTCAGTAGAAGTGACCCAAAACGCAATTTGATCGCCTTGTTCAATTGCCATTCCATTCAAAGGAGTGAAATCTATACGACTTTGGTAAACATCTTTCGATTCGCCATCATCTATCATTAGTAATTGGCCAGTATTTTCAGAACCAGCTACGGCTACACCTGATCTTAATATCGCCCAAGATACTTCAAGTGGACCTTCAAGCATACCAATCTCATCAACCATTGTGACAGTTACAAGTACATCATTAATCAAATCAGATTCTAAAAGTACTAATGATGAATCAGGATATGCAGATTGATCAAATAATACTGTAGGAGATTTACTATCCACTGTTACTGATGCGTCAGAATTGATTGCAGAAGCACCTAATCCAGGCATATTCAAAACCTCAGTAAATACATCCATAGTTGGATTTAATGGAACCCTCGATGGTAAAATCATGGATGTATCAAAACTGCCATCGTCATTGACATCAGTTACAACCTGAATTTCTTGAGTACCATAGATAACTGTATACTCTACCTTCAACTCATCAGGAATGTCTATTGCGACAACACCCGAGCCATTATAATAAACAAGACCACTCATTCTGAATTCGTCACCTTGACCTAAGTAAACCGAGGCACCAACCGCCGATGCTGTAGGTGGAGTCAAATCTTCAATATAATCAGGTATAGCAACATATTTGTTATCAAGATACCAAGACAACTCCCCGATATTATTTTGATATGCTACCGTAGTGAAATCATCAACTATAGACACACTAGGCTTGCAAGAATTTTGATCATCTTCCCATGGATATTCCCAAGATACTGTGAATAACAGGGACAGTTGAACAATATCAGTTGAAACTTGAGTCGTTTGAACCGAAATAGGGGTTACTTGACTAGTTTCATCGGACCACATGGTACCTCTTGAAGCGTCGTAACTCATCTTTCCTAATTCAGTTATACCATCTCCGCAAAGCATAATCGAAACGTTGTCTAGTGTGTTTAGACCATTCGCTTCTTCAATTTGCATAGTGAAGGTATGTTGGTTACCAGGTAATAGGAATCCTAACTCACGATCTAGTGAATAACCAACAGACTTGATACTCGTTGGTTCATCGGTCGCAACAACAACTGTCGCCCACGAGTTAGATGCGCCTGGACCTCCGCCTGTGCCACCATCCTGGTAACTAAGGCCTGCCCAATCAGTACCTTCAAGGTACATATGCACGGGAGAATTAAACGATTGTTGTGAAACATCTATTCCAATGAAATTCACTTGTTGCTGACCAGTCATACCAGGTGTAAGGGGTTGGAATACAGATAAATATTCACCTTCATCTGCAATACCATCTCCATTAATATCATCAACTGAACCTCTCCAATAGTTAAGAGTTAATAGTTCACCTCTGGCTTCTGATTCATCAACTGTGACAAACAAAGATAGAGGATTTGTTGGTTCCCAAACTTTTCCATGAGCAGCTTTCAATCCAGATGGAGTATTAACTTCCAATGGACCCGCTACTGGGGGTTCATGATCTACCCGGACATTAACTAATGGAGAAGTTCCCGTAACATCTTCTGCCCCCAGAGAGTATCCAGTTGGACCTACAGTATTCATCATAGGAGACAAATATACGTTAGAAAGGCCACTTGGTGCTGTAATGAGGCCTGAATAACCGCTCTCCTCGGATGTTAATAGGTAATTAAGGCCAGAGATATTAAGGCCTACAGTATAATGATCCGCTAGAGGTCTAACTGCTATAGAATCCTGGAACTTGACTGTACCAGTTACATTCAATTCTCCTGCATCAGCCATTGTGTATGGATAAAAGGAGGAGTACTGATTAGACAACAGTCTACCAAACTGGTCTCTCACCTCGAAAGAATCAATCAAAAGGTCATTTTCCACAGCATTTTTGCCTGAATGACCACTATGAGATACAGAAGGCCATACAGATTCGCCGGAAGAATCGAAGGCTTGTGAAACCCAACGAATCGAGGCAACATCATCCCACATCCAACTCACATCAAACTTCCAATGTATAGTGACGTCATCATATCCATCATTATGTGTTGTAATTTCTAGGGAAGTTGAGGAATCCATAGGAGCTACTGAATCACCAGAATTTTGAGTGAAGGTGACCGGTTCAGAACCCTGACCCCACAAACCATCAACACTATTGGTTGCTTCAAACATTAAAATTTCTCCATCTGATGCAATGCCTCTAAGAGATATTGTTTCCAAATTCGAATTATCATATAAATGGTGATGCATAGTCGTAATTTCTACTGATTCCCCATTAGGATATAGTGTATTAGGTACCTGGAAATCTCTATTGGTAACGATGTAGTCAAACTTTAAATCGCCATCTATGGAAACAGAACCTTGCTCAGCTGTAATATTAACTGGTATAGAAACTTGAGTCGGTGGAGGATCATCTTGAGTCATCGAATTGTGATATGACGATATCGAAGGGCCCAAACCTGATACATTTTCAAATATCAAATATCCAATTCCAATACTTGATATTGAGATACTCTGAGCAGTATTCGATTCAAGAGTTATTGATACATCACGCCATTCTCTTCCTGTATCTGAATCAGTATGAGATGTAGTTAGAGAATTAATTCCTGCCAACTGACTATAATCTAACATGCAGTAAAAGATTTCGTTTCCAGAATTTCCAGTTTGGCTCGACGAACCTATCGTTAGAGTAACTGGGGAAGCAAATCCATCAGAACTAGGTGCTATCGAAATTAAGCCATTATTGACTGCTGATAAAGATGGTAGTCGTACTATTACTGTAGATGGTGTAGATGCCTCTAGGTTTATGTCGCTTCCAGTAGTGAAAGTATCGTATCCATCTGAAATTAGCGATTGCCAGCCATAATGCCCATAATCTGAGCCCATAGAGAAGGCCCACTCAACTGAACCATCGTTAAGTACGTCTATTGCAGAGTTCACAGCAGGTTCAGCGAAATTGGAGGAAATAACCATCCTATCAATCCATCCATTTGTAGGAAGTGAGATAGAAAGTGCAAAACCATTTTGAGGTACAGCAAAAGGTATCGAACCTTGAGAAGTCTGCCCCAAAGTTGCTCCTGTTGATGATAATGCGGTAATAGTCAAACCAGAAGAAAAATTACCAGATAAAGTGATGCTTTTTATTGGCCTGGATGAGTGAATAAATTCAGAAGTAATTGAACCAGCAATACTTGTAGCATTCAATAAGTCATTTACTACCTCAATACTAGGACTAAAATCCCAACCATTAGTATCAAAACTAGTAGTCGCTAGGTATCTCTTACCACCGATGCTGATTTTCTTTAACATAGGAGTAGCTTCTTCATTATTAGTATCCATGATTACTTTTACTCTAATCATCTCATATTGTTCTGAATTAACACCCGCAAGAGAAAATGGGAATGAGATGTTATCATACCCAGGAATTATTTCATCATTAATATCAACCAAAGAACCTGTTATCGAGGTATTGTCTGGAATTGATGCTTCTATATCTACCCAGCCATAATTGAATTGATCAATATTATTCATGCTAATCGCATTACTTAACCAATAGCCACCTTGACCGTAATTTGCAATTAAAATACCAAAATTATCGACGTAGCCGCCTTGATATGTCACAGAAGAATCTGTAGATAAACGGAATCTAAATCTAACCTCGTCTCCTGCATAATTTGAGAGAGAAGCTTGTCTATTTTCGAAATCAGTTTGGCCGCAATCTCCACCCATCCATGCATCGTGACCATACATTTGATTACCAGAATATCCAGGTGCACCATCATACCAACCAGGAATTTGTGGGTCGAAATAACTCCAAGAACCACTATTAACTTTAATTTGTAGTCCTACTGCATCCCAATAGTTTTCAGTACATACCCACTTGTCGAATGTGAGATAAGCTAATCCCTCACTTGGAATATCATAGGTTGGTGAAGTAAGGAGTGAATTCTGATTATTACCATAAGAGCCTTGTAGATTGGTTCCATATACATACGGGAATGAAGGTTCATTTGCTGGACCCGCTGAAGAACCAAGCTGCCCATAATTCCAAGCGGATTGCTTCGACCAGCCTGCAGCGTTGCTTGTAGTAGGGCTAGATGCTGTGGAATCTTCAAAACCAAATTGTTCATCTAATTCTCCGCCGGTTAGAGTATAATAAGACCAATCATCATAACCAGCAGCAAGTACCCCTACATTAGTGCCATAATGGAACATCGTTGCAGGATTATCTAAATCATCTCTGAATAATATTGTACCAGAATTGTCAACTACTCTGATATCTTCAAGAGTGAATCCTTCTTGAGAATCTCCACAGCAAATACCACCATAATGAGTAAATGCATCGGTGTCAACTATGAATCTAATGTACACATTCGCTTGATTTTGATATGCGGTAGGTATACTATAATCAACTGTCCTAATTGAATTACTTTGATCTCCTGAAACTCCATCGTAGGAGGGATATCCGGGGATGGCTCCACTACGATCTTCGCAAGCAGAAGAAGTTGAGGTAGTAAGAGTAGATGAAAGGTCATACCAAGTATTATTGTTTAGAGATAATTCGATACATGCGTTGTCGTAGGAACTACCTTGTAGATCCCACTCCATATCAATTTCAATACTAGATGTTGAATTGGTGCCAGATAAGTCAATAGTCCTTTGAAGAGCGCCATAAGAATTTGCCACATAATTACATGCTGTGGAAGTGAAAGTCAAACAACCATGGTGCCATACACCAAAATTTACACCATCGTTATTAAAATTTATATTATCTAAAAACCAACCTGGTCGCTCATAAGAAGCATTAGGAGAGGTCCAGATATGGAATCTAAACTGTATTTTCGAAGCATTATTGATATCGGAAATGGATGAAATACTGATGTTCTCATTTTGCCAGCCACTATGGCTTGGAGACGCAAATACGGGAACTGCTCCACTAGGTGCTCCATTAGGAGATGGAGCATCAGTAGACATAGTGCTAGTATATCCACCATCAGGTGCGATATATGTCCAGTCATTCCAAGTACCAGTATTAACCCTATACTCTATCCAAGTACCGTCGCCGCCACCTGAGGCAGTACTGTCAAGATGATACCAATGATCAAAAGTCATGTATAGGCCGTTATATGTGTCTGAATCAGGTAAACTTACTTGAGGCAATAAGAAATAACCACTAGTTCCTCGAGGTACTGCTGAACCAGGCATTGTTCCAACAGAAACTATTCCTTCAGTAGCTGATGACGGTACAGTTCCATATGGCATTGATTGACTAGAACCTAAATTAGTCCCATTGAAGCCGAAAGTTGTAGCGCCCCATAATTCGTGAATATTACAAAGATAGTTTGTATCGCTTATTTCGTTCGCATCTAACATATTATCCTCATCTGTGTCCATCCCAGCATTTACTTCATAACCACCTAAGATACAATTAGCAGAAGAACCCACGGAGATTGTATCAACTGTAGTCTCAAAATCAAAGAACCCACCTAATCCAGCAGTAATATTGGCTGAAGAACCCGCTGAAGAACTTGGAATGATAGTTGGTGGACTTGTATAGCCACTACCCCCATCTGTCACAATTGCTCCATAGATTGAACCGGTAGTCTCAAGCACTTCAGATAATGATGCACCACTACCTCCACTAGTAGTTACTAGGATATACATAGTTTGTTGCGTATATCCTGAACCACCTGTTGTTAGTGAGATTGAGACAATGGATCCATTTGAAGAAACGGAGCCTACAGAAGCAGCTGCACCGCTACCAGTACAACCACCGGGGCAAACGAAGGAAAGAGTATCTCCCACCACATATCCGGTACCAGCACTAGTGACAGAAATGCTAGCAATAGCAGAACTGATGGAGTAAGTACCAGAGAAACCACTACCTGAACCGCCTGTTGCAGTTAAGGTCCCAGCAGAATAATCATAACCTCCAGAATTCACAGTAAGTGCCGTAACACTATCTTCAAGAGCATCTCCACTACAATACAATAGGGTGTCTATAATCTCATTTGTATTTAATGAAGAATCAAAATTATTGTCATACCCATGCTTCACCCATTCAGCGGAGCCGTTATTATTACAATCAGGAGTTGAACTGTACGAACCATCATCGTAAACATGACGCCATCCGGGAGCATATGTATAGTCACTACTCAGTGATACCGAAACATCACCAGTATCAAAGGTGCTAATATTAGACCTAGTACCATCATCGAGAAGAGTTATTTGCTCTATATCTTCAGAGAAGGCAGTACCGAAAAACCTGCCTGAATCTAAATCTGTTGTCTCCCATACGATACCTGGATCCAGAGAAGTCGCCATCTCAGTATCTGTGACATGAAGCCAACCATCCAGAACAGTAGCATTGCCTGGGGCGCGGAAACCAGTCAAAGTAATACCTTCATCAGGAGGATTAACAGAAGACGGTCCGGTCCAAGAGGAAGTAGCAGCGGATGTTAGCGGGGCAATTATCATTAGTAACACTAGAGCAAGTGCAGTCCTACGGCGGTCAGACATATTCGCGTCGTTTGTTTGTTAGATTATGAACTTATTTCCGTAAATGTCTTGGCAGAAGGAAATTAAGAGTTTTAAATCTAAAAAATGGAGCCACTGGGGAGATTTGAACTCCCGACCTTCCCATTACCAATGGGATGCTATACCCCTAAGCCACAGTGGCGACATATACTCGAGAAACAATTTCGATTTAATGACTGCGGAAGAAGGTTCAAAACTCACATTTCAAAAACAACAAACTCAAAATGTGGAGAACGTTCGGAGATAAGGAAGCCGAGATCGCATAGCCTGGTATTGCGCATGACTGGAAATCATGTGGGATTTTCCCTCGGGAGTTCAAATCTCCCTCTCGGCGCCATCACAACATACTTCCTTGGAGATTTAATGAGGCATTTCAAATATACAATTACTAAGAATAATATGAATTTTGAAAACAACTAAGCGAGTTACTTAATGGAGTATTTCATCTCGCACACATTGTAGGGGGGCCACGATTCAATGAATGACAACTCAGAACATGAAGATGTTGGGTCCTTAAGACTTAGTGATATTTCATTAAATTACAGTTTTTCTGAATACAATCAAAAGTTAAATTTTTTAGATGAAATTATGGAAGAGTCAATCTTCCATTTCAAAATGATTTCTAAGGCATGGGGGGCATTCGAGTTCTCAATATTTGGAGTAGGAGTGCTTGCAATAATATTAGGTGCTTGGGACCTAGGTATAGGTGAATTAGCAAGCGGAGGAGATTATAACAGAGTTGGCTCAGAAGGAATCTTATTTTTGAATGATTTATCACTAATCTTAACACTTCTTTCTATTATCGCATGGTTTGGCTTTGCAGCGCAATTATTCCTCCGTTTCCCAATAATGAGAGAGAATTTAGTTTACATGTTTATTGGAATGATTACGATACAAATTGGTTACATATATGCTCACGCTAAAACGCCTGATTTCCCGAACAATTTATCGATTCCTCTAGCCGCGCCTATCATACTGGCAAATCTAATATTTGCTTTTTTGATAATATTTGTAGTCCATAGAGCAGTTGTTGAAACTAGAGATATTCATGTAGTAGAAAGACACTCCCACCCTGACCCAAGAGTAGTAAAGATCGCATGGAAAGACCATAGCCTGAGACTATGGAGTTTGGGACTCGGCTGTTGGATGATACTGGTCAATGTATTCTCTTGGGCTGGATCTCACGCAATATCACCTAGACCAACGTCTGCTGGACAAAGTATTTTTGACATAACTAATTCAGTTTCAGATGCTGCATTGATGGGGGCTTACTTAGTTTGTAGCATTGTTTCTGCCTTTTTATTGATTCATATCCTATGGTACCCTCAATTCATGCTTGGTGCTTCTGGCGATAGAATTCAGTCATTTAGAGCAAGGGAAGTGTCGGGAGAATTGAATGTTATTTCTAAAGAAAAACAACAAGGAATTTGCCCCATTTGCAAAGAACAAACACCTGCTATTCAGTATCCCAGCGGAAAGATAACAGTACAGTGCGTACAACTCAAATGCGAAGGCATTGGTAAACCAGGAACTAGTTGTGAAGAATGCGAAATGACGCTCCCTTCTCGAATAGAATGTACCAATTGTAAATCTAATACTACAATTTCAAGCCATTTTGATCGACAAGATGCATGGTGATGCTAATGTATTACGATTTTTCAAATACCGATGTATTAATTATTTTAGGTTTGATTTTGATTTTTATAATTGGGACGATAGGAGTGATAATTGAAGGGCTGATGATATTAGCATTACCATTTGTTTTAATTAAATCTTTATTCAGTAAGGATGAAAATGACAGCGGCTCTAATTTCAGCGAAATTCCTACGAATTTAGTATCGGATAACGCAAGTAAAGAAGTTAACGAATCTATCAATAATAGCAAATTAGACGATTTTGAAAATATTTCTAAAAGTAAGGATGCCATTGGTATTGTAATAGGTATTTCAGTTACATTAGTTACAACTTTCGCCCTAGCTGTGATTATTCTTTGGGCTTGGACGACAATAAATGGAGGTATATTAGGACTAAATCCCCCACAAGCATTGTTGACTTGGGAAGATGAATATAGAGACCTCACAGGAGTTAATTCGTTGGAGGGTTTAGATGGAACGGGAGTATCATTATGTATCGTTGACTCAGGTATTGACATTAACCATCCAGATTTAGCAAATATCAACCTAATAGGTTGGAAAGATGTCATCAATTCAGTTGATACACCGTATGATGATGATGGCCACGGTACTGCCATGGCAGGGATAATTGTAGCAGATGGTGGGCTCAATGGAATTTCTAAAAAGGTTGATTTATTAGTTGCTAAGGCGATTAATTCTAGCGGTTCTGGAACTGATGATGGAATTGCAGAGGCCGTAGATTGGTGTGTATCTCAGGGGGCAGATATTATTTCTCTGAGCCTAGGAGGAGAGCAAGGCTTGGGTGCAGGAATTATATCTACTGATTCTCTTGAAATTGCTGTTGAGAATGCTATAGATGAAGGAGTCTATGTGGTGGCTGCAGCAGGTAATGATGGAGAGAATGATGATGGAGATGTGTCATCACCTGGATCTGTAAACGATGTAATCTGTGTAGGGGGCGTGACTAGGATAGGGAATCTTTGGTCTGGAAGTTCAGAAGGAGATAATAATGGCCAATTATGGCCTCCAAAATTCCCAAGAAACGACCCCGATAAAAAGCCAGAAACTGTAGCACCGGGCCATGAGGTCCCAGTATTAGTTCGAGCAGATGGATCATGGTGGGGATGGTCAAGTGGCACATCCGCCGCGACAGCATGGGTTTCTGGAGGACTCGCATTATTCCTTGAAGCACATCCTGAATACCAACGTAGCCCAGATAGCGATTCGAGTAAAGTAGAAGAAATTAAACAACTCATTAGTCAAAATTCACAGATGAAAGAAGGACAAAGTCAACATGATGATCACTTTGGATATGGTATATTGAGAATTGATGCACTCATTGATTCAGTAAATAATTCATCAATTAATGAATCGATTTCGAAAAATTATCAAGTAGAGCAAAATGACCAGTTTAATATTTTCGATATTTTTCAAATGGAGCGACGAATGACTGCTAATGTCCCACCGGATAATTCGGCAAATGCCATTGAATGATTGAGATTACAATCGCGAATAAGTTGCATCCATTGATTGAATGATTCTACTTTCTTTTGGGCATCATTAGGTTCTTGACCATCTTCAGGAAGACCTACATCACCAGTTGGGACCTCGGGTTCTTTAACTAATATAAATCCGCCAATAGATACAACATCTAAAGCAGCTAAGGTGGCAGATGGCCGATCAATCTCAGGGAGATCGATTATTATTAATTCAATTGGTTGAGGCAACGGAGAGGGTTGTGCACTAGAAGGTAGGGCAGCAGAGGCAGCAGACCATGAAGAAGTTTCAGCCGTAATTTCTTGCCATGGCCTAGTTAATATTTGAGACCATTGTTCTGCAGAATGACGACGAATCAATCGACCGATAATAATTCCAAATTTACCTGCAGGTTCAATTATTCTAAAAGACTCAGGGCGTGAACGAGGATTCGTTGGAGGACTCGCAGGATTTCCAGTCCATAGATCTAGTAACCAAGCAGTAAGGTGACCTATCCCCCCACCTACTAGAACTACATTTTTAGCAGGTATTTTAGAGGTGATATCCCTGATTCTGACTCGAAATGAACGAGTGAGTGGTACAAGGTTCATGTGTAACATTTGCTCACCAATACTAGCTGCAATGGCTGGTTCTTCATCAGTATAATCTGAATCAGCAGAAAGTAATTTTTCGAACATTTCGCGCTCAGACATTTGAGGTAAACCGAATCCGCCCGCGTCACTCATGACTACGGCTATATTAACTTCAATTTCAACCATCCCATGCAAGGATGGCTTCAATAAAGGATGTCAGTTCGAAGAGTCGTGGAAGATACTGACATCGATGAAGAAGTGGTTGACGTCGCAGTTTGCCCAAAATGCTCAAAAATGAGGGAACATGAAATTCTCAGGAGAACAATGAAGGGAAACGGAGAAGATCTATTAGTGCGGTGCATTCAATGTAGTAATGTTCAAAATCTACAACTAAGACCTCCTAAATCAGTATCTGTAAAAACTACATTATCTGATCGAATGGATAGCAAATTCGCTATGGTGGAAGCCGACGAAGACGAGGTGATATCGAAAGATGATTATTTCCATCATGAAGAAGAAACTTATAAAGTTACGAGAATTGAAGATTCAACCTCTAGAGAATCTAAAAGCCTCGAGGCGACAAAGATTTCTGCAATGTGGGCAGTAAGAGTGGATAGAACGGTGGTGCCAATAACAATGACTGAGGGTGAAACAAGTGTCGCCAGTAGTATTGAGTGTGACCCTGAAAGAATTTTCTCTTGCGGCGCCATTATGCAAATGAATGGGAGAAGATGGAGAATAAGGGCACTCCACACGGGTAAAGGAAGAACTCTGAATGGAAAAAGAGTGGCAAATGAAATAAGAAGAATTTACTTACATGTTCCTGAAGATGAAAAAAAGTTCTCAAAACCAGATTATCGAAGGTAATGACTACCTTCTATTGGTCCAAGGCATAAGCAACGTTTTAGTTACATGCCATGCAATATCGGGATTTTCACGGATTCTTCGCACCCCATATTCATACCATTTAGTACCATATGGCACGTATACCCTCGTAAGATGACCTTGGGAAGCTAATTGTCTTCTAAGATCCCCCCTTACACCCAAAAGAAATTGAAATTCATATCCTGAGCCTTTACCACCCCTAAGCTCCCCTGAATCAGTTCTCGGGTCATTATCTGGAGACATGTGCATATTTTCTAATTTTTCGAGACTATGTTTGATTATAGGGTAATCATGTGAAGCAATAGCAGTATAAGATCCAGATTCTAACAACAAATCAATACAACTATTGGTAGCTTTGACTATGTCTCGATAATTGGTATGCGATATTTCTGTGGGTTCAAGATAAATGCCTTTGCATATTCGAAAATCAGAAAGAGGGCCGAGGGATTTCGATATTTGTTTGATATCTTCTTCTGTTCTAAAGAGTCTGCCCTGCAAAACAGTACCAATATTCTCAAAGCCCCTTTCCTGCATCAATAAAACAATGTCTATTGTTGCTTGAGTCACTCGATGATCTTCCATGTCTAAACGAACAAATATATCATTAATAGCCGCTTTATTCAAGATTTCTTCTATGTTCTGAATAGCAATATTTTTATCTAATAATAAACCAAAAGCAGTTGGTTTAAGAGATATATTAGCATCTATTCCATTTAGATTTATTTCATCTAAAACACGCGAATATTCCTCAACAAAAAACCTTGCTTCGTCAAGATTTTTAATTTCTTCTCCTAATACGTCGATTGTGAATGAAGTATTTTCTTTATCCATCTTTTTCATTAAAGTGACAGCGGACTGGATATCTGAACCTGCAACATATCTTCCCGCAATGCGCTTAACTACAAATTTAGGAGCCAGGGGCAAAATCCCAACTATAAATTTGCCAAAGACACTCACATGCCCACGAAGAGATGGAGAGACTTGACTATTTTCTTTGGAGGATTTCCTTACCTCTCCTAACTTGGATGCCTAATTCATCTAATTTTTGAATAATTGCAGAGCGTTGCCATCCTTTGAATGATTTTCTATCTAGATGAGCAAAGACAATACTATTTGGGAATGAAATTTTTGTAGATTCGACTGCAGCCGTAATAGAACTACTCCATGTGCCAGATGGATTGTCAGAAGAATCGGGACCATCAAATGTTAATGAATAATTAGCGATTACATGTCCAAGATTCACATTAGAATTAAGAATTATCGCTTTGTGACGAGGTGCATAATGTCCACCTCCAAATCCAATCATAACATCTAAATTATTATCGACATAGGGATTAGAATCATCAGACATGCCTAAAACATGTGATAGAGATGCGGCCCAACAATCTGCAACATCTGCTCGGTTCCACTCGTCCTCTGTAGATCCTATCTCAATGTAAAGCGTAGGTTTATTCAATATTGGCCCGTGATGAGTGGTTTCCAATGTAAGATCAAATTCTTCATCTAATTTTCTTTCTCTAGCAAACTTATACATAGTCCTAAATAGAGGTGCAAATAATGGATTAGGAGGGACTAAGATGCCATTTTTGCCGCCTGAAGGGCCAGCGGCACCATAAGGTAATGCTCCTGGTATCCCTATTGAATGTAAAGTCATAGCAGGTATTCGAGAAGAGGAAACATGTCTTGATAAAATCAAAACTCCCTCTATCGTGATTCCAGTGGATTTTTCATACTCCATGTCTATGTCATCTGCCATAATATGGAGTTTCTCAATTACTAATAAATTGGCTAATCCTGATTCATGAACTCTATATCTCCCCGGAATTGAAGAATATTCTTCACTCCATCCTCCTAAACGTAACATTGCATGGAATAATGTCATTGAAGCACTATCAGAATGAGAGGCTACAATAAGGGCTACCACGATTAATCCTAAAGGCATTTAACTTTCAATCCTCTGAAGCGCACCTTCAAACACTAGAGATAATAGGGCGTAATATGGGAAGACCAGATACTGGATTTCCACCTATAAAAATCGACTCTGGAGAAAATACACATATTATCACAGGAGTTTCTGGTGAGTTACTGAAAATAGATAACAACCTTCAACCAATTGGAAAGATATCAAGGCCCTTTCCATCATCAATTAGCTCAAGCGCTATAGTAGGAGATAGATGGGTCGGCACATGGGTCGAAAGGGACCTTCGGCAAGCAAGAATGGCAGCTCTTAATATCACCGATGAATGGTTAGATGGTGAATCGAAAGCGAGCCTTAGAGACAATAAGAGAGGAGGAGTTATTTACCCAAATTCTAATGTTTGGGCGCAGTTATTAGACACAGAAACAACAGCACTCTCTGAAATAAATAACACCCTTTGCTTCGCTTCAAGAAATAAAGGTATATACAGAATAGATAGGGACGCTAATGAGATATGGAGAACTGAACTTCCGAAGTGGACTGAAATTAGAAATGGGCAAGATATGATAGTTGGTTTCGCTGAAGCAGAAGAAGGAGTAATTGCAATTTCTCAAGCAGGAGGAGTTGCAATATTTGATGAAAAAGGTGTTCTTATTGACAAAAGAGTAATTAATTTGCCAGAACTCATAACAGGATTTAGTTTTGATATAAATTTAGGATGGTTTATGAAATTAAATGGAAAATACTTTGCTACAATGGATTCGATTTGGGATTCTCCTAGAATATACCATAACAAAGGACCTGTATATCATGCCATACCAAGAAATCAAGAATGGGCATGGACAGGATGGAGGCACGATGGATTAATTTCTGATGAATTAATATCAACGAAATCAAGAACTGATATAGGAGTTGGAATTATTGGCGAGAATGTACTTACCAATAACGGCAAATGGGATAAAATAAGAATTTAATTATTCTTCTTCATCCTTGGAGTTATGTCCGCACTTACCGCATACTTTCCGATCGTTATGGATTCCAAGAAATACACCTGGGCCACATGTAGGACAGAACTCTCCGTTCCTAACTAAGGAGTCTCCATTAATAGCATACTTTGACCATTTTGCTTGAGGATTAGGGCCTTCAGACATTATTCATCGCCTCCAGTTTTTTGAGATGCACGTGTTTTTTGGTGTCTATCTTGAACAAATGTAGGTTCAAAAGCAGCAGATTCGGCTGAATCATAGACTAAGGCAAGACCAGTTGTGAATGGGCGGCCAAATCTTGTATTGACATTCTTGACATATACTAATTCTCTATTTGCCCCAGGTTCTGCCTTAGCAGCAGCAGTAACCATCTCAATTAAGGTAGGTGTTGGTAGGTTCACATGGTTCCACTCAAAGGTTAGTTCGACTCTACCGAGAAGTGGATTTTCTTTTCTTTCTGTTATTTGCATGTCTTTTTCCTCCTTATCTGATATTGACCTTCAAAGCGTAAGTACCTGGACTCGTTACGTTAAGCCTAGCTGCTACTTCTGATCTTTCTGGATTAAGAATAATTACATATCCTTGCCAATCAGTTGTTAATGGTGCGTTAGGACAATGTTTGCATTGAACTACATCGTTCTTATTTTCAGGATCAGGGAGAATACGGTTACATTCTCCGCAAGCAAATGGTTGTTTAGCCATTTTAATCCTGCTCCTGTAGCCAATTATAGGCTCCAAGTCCATCCATTTTGCAGTTAAGACCTATTTTACTCGCCCTAGGGTCATTTTGATTGATTGCTTTGGAAACAACACGCGAACGTATGTAAGAACCTTCTTCCAAGAACTTGCCAGTTTTTGCACCTTCTATTCTTTTAATACCTAAATTGACATTTATGGGTTCATCAAGAATTTGAGATTTGTGTAATAACGCTTCCATAGGGCCGATTCTCACGAATGCCCCATATTCTGATATTTCAGATGCATAACCATCAACAACTTCATTATTTTCCATGTTGAAAAGTAAAGCTTTGAATTTTACACGTTGATATATTGCACCGTCACCATGAATTATTTTCCCACGGCCCATTGGTTCATGGTTAAAAGTCAGGAGAGTATAATTTTCATCTGGGTCGAAACGGCCCTCGAATGCATCGTTCGCCAATTCATCGATATGATCAACTAGGTTACGTCCTGCTCGGATATACTCTGCTGGTATGCGTATTGTGTCTTCACGGGTGACTATGCTGTACATTGTATTCTTCCTCCTATTAACGGACCGCTCCGAGGCCTGTCGGAGGAAGGCGGAATGACCCCCCGTCCCTCATCGGCAAAGCCTCCAGAGGAGAAGTCCGTTGGCCCGCCGAGTTACCACTCCTGTATAAGCGCAACGGATGGTGATTATTGCTGGCAAATGAGAATCCCCTAGCAGACCATAGGTCTGGACGAGAGTTTAGTGCGAATGTTCAAGTGGGTATTGAATCCCATTTGGACTCTGATGAGAGAGCCAACTATGTCAATTCATCCTAGCAAAGTCACTATTTGCTTGGCAATGACCTTTCTATTAGTGCTAATGCCTCATTCAGGATATTTATCACATATTGATAATCACCAATCAGATTTTATCGAAGAAAGTGTAACCTCACATACATCTAACTCCCAATTGGTTTGGGTTGATGGCGGCCAACCATGGCCTCAATCTAGTAGAACCCCGGGTAGAGAATCTCTTCCTCCAATACACAGCCCTGAAGGGGGAGCTGGTACAGGGGCTCCTGAAAACGCATCAGAATATATGTCAATAGTTGATCCTATTATTAATTGGCAATACAATGATTACGTATATTCAACAGATTCCTTCGCTACACCAGTTGCAGATTTAGCAAATTCTATTACGACAAGTGAAAATTCTGTGGAAAGATGTGGTGGAGATTCATTATTCACGATAATAATACAAACTGAGGACTTTGGAGGGAATAGCCACAGTTTGTTAAAAATTATTGAAGGAGAAGATGCTGATTTGGCATGGCAAGTCGATCTTGGAGAAACTGATGAAATCAAAGCATCGCCTGTTGTTGTCGATTTGAATGACGATGGGATGCAAGAAATAATTGTATCATTTGACATGGGTGGTACATTCTATGTCAAAAGCTATTCTCCACAATTAACTTGCTCAGTAACAGGTTGGTCCCCCGGAGGCAGCCATACTACTGAGTTATTATGGACTTATTCGGATTCTTTATTGATGATTGGAAGTACAGATGGACCGTATGTTAGCAGCACATATGGTGCCCACAAACCAACTGCACAACCACTACTTGCAGATCTAGATTTAGATGGAACTGCTGAGTTAATTCTCTCATTAATTGAGAAGAATTCCGAAGAACCAGTAGTTCTCGCTCTTGATATCACAGGTACTGCTGCAACCTCAATTTGGCAGAAAACACTAGATAAAGGCACACACCCATCGGATCCTGCATTCATTCAGACTGATGAAAATACCGCATTTATTCTACTGACCTCAGTGAAAAGTTCCACCAGTGAAATGTGGGTATGGAAATTAGATGCTGATGATGGCGATGCTAACTGGGATGGAAAATCACTTGATAATATAGATGGATATGACTCTAATGTACCCCATATAAGATTGCCAGGACCAGTTGTATCAAACCTAGATTCAGACAATGCAATGGAAATGATAGTTACTATACCTTCTGATTTCGATGCAAATGGTGCAGCATATGGTGCAGAATACCAGGGTCTAGAAATTAGTGATGGTACAAAAATATGGGATTTTCAAGCATCAAATGGATTTGCTGATTCTGCACCGATAAGCATTGACACAGATGGAGACGGAGATCATGATAGAGTCTGTTGGATAACTTGGACGACGAATAGTTGGAATACGAATAGAGATGGTTTCGCAGGTTGTCACGATAATACAGATGGCACTAATCCTCAAGAAGCATGGAGTAAAGAAATATTAGACCCAGACGGAGTTTTCAATGATGGAATTGCAGTAGCATCGCCAATTTGGATGGATATAGACGGCTTAGACGCACCTGAATTAATAGTGCCATATGGAAGAGAGTTGAGAGCTTATGATGGCGAACTTGGTACAATGGCTGGAATAAATGCTGAATGGAACGGAGCGGTTTCAATAGGCCATAGATTGTGGTCATCACCTGCATTAGCAGATATTGACGGAGATGCGACACTAGACCTGATTCTAGGTGATACTGTAGTTTCGTTTGAGATTGCAGATGTAAGACCTCAACAAGATGGGAGGAGTATAGAATTTAGTCCAGTTGCACCCGACCCAGGTGAAACTGTGACCGTTACAGTTTCTTTTGAGAATGCAGGGACAGCGGAAACAGATGAAGATACAGATGCCATATTGTACGTAGATGGTGAAGTGATTGCTAGAGAAAGATTTGGTAATATGCAACCAATAGAGCCTTCTGGTTCGGGCTCTTTGTCAACATTTACTCTTGAATGGTCAGGGGGATTGGGAGAACATGAATTTACATTAATTCTAGATCAATATGAGAATCTATCGCAATCGAGATATGATAATGATATTCAAACGACCGTGCTGAATATTGTAAACCCATACAATGCGAGTTTTGAAATTCCAACAGAACCCACAAGAGTCACCCCTGGAGAAAGTTCAACCGTTTCACCCAATATACGATCCACGGGTAGGTTAGCAGGTATATGGAGCCTCGCCGTTGATTCCACAAACTTACCAGAGGGATGGACTTGGAATGATGAAACTGCTAATGGCCTAAACTCTATAGAAATTGGAGTTGGAGAAATTTGGAGTCCAAACTTAAGGATTCACGCACCATGGGATTCATTGGGTTCGGATTCAGGATTTTTAACGTTGACATTAACGCTAGATGAGGATAATAATGTAAGTGTCTCGGCTTTATTGCCTATTGAGGCAAATCGAACAAGAGGATTGTCAATTAGGGGACCTGATGGAACCGCTAATAGCCTAGGTTATGGTTTGACAGGAGAGGATGCAGAAGCATGGATGTTGATTCATAATTTAGGAAATGCTGTGGAAAACCAAATCATAATGTCTTGGGACACTACATCTTGGGGTAATGATTTGAAATTATTTGATTTAGAAGATAATCAAATATCGGCATTAACGCTAGAACCTGATGAAATGATATTTCTAACTGCCAGATTACAGGTACCAAGTAGTGCTAACCTCGGAGAATCAGTAAATACTCCGCTAGAAATGTGTGTTAGCGAAGGGGTTTGTCAAACAATCGAACTGTCTTTTATGGCCACGGGTGTAGTGACAGATGTGCACCAAAGAACAGTCCCTGACAATCTACTATCATGGGATATTACTGCAGATATGCCAGTTGGTGAAAGTCAATTGGAATGGTCAATGTCAGATGCGGGGTTGATTATTCCGGGATGGGGGTGGAGTACTACTGGAGACTTAGAAATTATTGATGATAAATTAATTCTGAGTAGGTCTGGCCCGTCTAGAGTATATGGTTCAATAAGTCTTGACTTACCTCATGATGCCGCACCATCTTTCCATTCTTTTTCAGAGCAGAGCTCTCAATCAATAAACCACAAATTACAATTCTCATTGGAAGTATTACAGATTTATAGAGCTGATTTAACTATAACATCACCTTTAGAACAACCTCATGAGGTAGAAGTTGAAGAAGATGTGTTAGTAATGATTAAACTAGAAAACCCTGGAAATGGTTTGGATACATTTAGATTGGAGTCTGAAGTAATGGTCAATACAAATATTAGTGAAGTTCTAGATGTTACAATTTCATTCACAAGCAGTCTCGTAACTCTTGGCGCAGGAAGTTTACAAACTATTCCAGTAATAGTAAGATTGCCTGAAAATACACCCGCAACCACACCTATCCAAATAATAATAAAAATGACTTCTGAAGGAAATCAAGAAATCAATGATTCCGAAATACTTGTTTTATACGCCAAACAAGATCACAGATGGGAAATTGATGCATATTACTTAGGAGAAAATATCAATAATCGCACAGTAATTTCTGAACCAGGTGAAATATATCAAATAATTTTGGATGCGAAAAATATTGGGAACTTGGACGATGACGTCTCCCTTGAAACCTCAATTAATGTATTTTATTCTGGTTCTGACTCATCCACTAGTTGGAATGCATCTGGCACTCACGTTGAGAATATTGGAGTAAATCAGACTGGATACCCTTCTGTAAGCTGGTTGGTACCTGAAGACGCTTGGAATGGCTCAATAATGCAGATTACCATAAATGCGAACGCGCGCGGTGAAATCGTAAAAATCATCACATTTAACGTGGAAGTAGCACATATAAAGAAATGGAATGCTATACCAAGTCAAGTGGATTTAGAAATAGATCCTGAAGGATCATCTATAGACGTTGAAATTATTCAACTTGGAAACTCGCCAACGAGGGCTTTCTCTACCGTGTATGTCAATGGATCAAATAACTGGATAGTGGAAACACCTGAGGAGTTGCCAATTCTTGAACCGGGTGAAAGTGCAATCATGACATTAAATATAACTCCTCCACAAAATGCCCAACATGGAAAAACCGTAGAGTTACACATTAGACTTAGAGAAGGTAATTCATTATCTGAAACTATAGTTCCACTAAGAGTCTCGGTAATTCATCAGTTTGATCTAGTTGGTGAAAGTCCATGGATCATATCAACAGATGGAGGATATCCGCATGCTACATTACTGAATGAAGGAAATGCACCAACTACTATCTCTCTAAACGTAAGAAGCCTACCATCTGGATGGACCGTATTAGGTGATACAACCATTGTATTAGCAGTAGGAGAAATGAGAGGGTTGCCTATACAGGTGATTCCAGACATAAACTGGGACGGAGAAATACACACTATCAAAATAGAAGCAATAGATGAGTTAGGTAATGTCGACGAAATATTACTAGATACCACAAAGCAAGAATATTCTTGGGCAGTATCGCCAATAATAAATGCAATTAGTGGAGATAATGTCCTTCTAAAAATACATGGAACCGATTCACAATCCACTATTATCGATGGAAGTCAAGGAGTCCTGGATTGGGACGTAAGAGGGGGGTGGCTATGGGTTGCCTCTCAATCAATCTTAGATGGAGAAATAACAATTGATTCTAATGAAGGATTAGTATACACATCATATGTCGCACAACCTCTGATAAGAGATGGAAGTTGTATATTATCGGGACTACAGGGTGAAATTATAGCATCCTGCTCAATAAGTAATGGAACCGGGGTTTTCGATTATACTCTGTTGCTAATAGATGACAATGGAAAATTACTTGAATCGATATCAGGGACATTAAATGAAAATATCTCATTGAATGGAATAAATCTTTCCACAACTGATTGGTCACCTGAGCCGGGAATAAGATCACTAATTCTAAGAGGACTGGATTCAAGAGGCATTGAATTTACAAGTGTCGAGAAACAATTCGAGATAAGAAGAAGCGACTGGAACATAGGTCTAACTGGTATTGAGTTAATAGGCACCGGTGATAATCAGCAAGTTCAAATAACTACAATAAGAGAAAACCAGAATCTCCTAAATGATGCGGATTGTTTGCTAACAGTTACCTCTGAAGGCTATAGTGAGGAACACATCATTGAACCATCGGGAGTATATCTTCTGCCCAAAATAGATAGACCTTCGGTACCAGATGGAAATGAATTAGTTATACAATTCAGCTGTGCATTTCCATGGGATATAGAATCAGACTCAGCAGATAATGAGGTAAGGATTATTTTGACAGGAGGAGAAGAGAAAAGTGATGGAATTCAAGATTTCGAAACAGGGTTAGCGTCAGCATCACTAATTATAGGATTAGCAGGAGCATTAGCATGGTTAATTAAGAACCGTAGAGAAAGAAAAGAAATGATGGAAATTACTGAAAAGGCGATAATACAACATATGTCTAATAAGAAAATTGCAACACTTGATGAAGAAAAAGAAAATGTGCCTTCTGAAATAACAACTAATGAATTGGGTTCTGAAAATGATGTGGAAGAAGAGGTTGTTGAGGAAGAGTTAGATGAATTCGAACTTAGAATAAGGCGACTAGAAAAATTATAGTACTAATGCATTGGAGTTGTATTTATGGGAGAGTATATACCGCCGTCTGCGTTTTACACATTTGATCCGATTAAACACGATGTGATTTCACTTATTGAACCCATACTTTCTTCGATTGGAGGGGATCATGAAGAATTAAAGAAGATTACACCTAACTCTAATGAAATTATCTCACTAAAAGAAGGTAAGGAATCACCCTATGATCATGCAACTACTCTTTTTCTGGCAGCTTTAGATTGGAATGAAGAAGGAGGGACACCGATACCTCTGGATAAGGGAATTACAAGGGACAGAATAGGCAGGTTCCCAAGTGATAGTGGGAATGCTATAGAATATATATTAGAATTTACTAGAGAAAAAGAAGGAGAAATATATTTCCATGAATTATTGATTAAATTAACTAATGGGTTATCGCCTGAAAACTTAGGAGAAGAAGGATTTGACAAAGGTTTTGCAGGGATGGAATTACTAGGTTGGCTAAACTATGAAGAAGTGAAAATATTACTTGTTTCTATGCAAAGTGGAAAATGGTCTATAAAATCAAATGAGACTATTGATGGAGGAGTACGTGATTCATTACGGCACCTAATGGCATTATTGAAAGCAGCAGTAAGGAGAAAATGCGGTATAATGATGCGGAAACATCAATGAAATCAGAACTCTTGACCAGTAAGTCTTGTGAACATTGACGCATAAAGATTGGAAGTTTGATCTATTATTCCTTGTGGCAAAGCAGGGATTGGAGGTTCATCAGTACCACTCTGTCTTGCTTTGTATAAATTAGCATGATGCCCTGTTCCAAGATAGTGGACTCGAACAGATTCTTTTGAAAGTTGGACTATCTCTCCTTCAGCATATTTCTCAGCATCCCACCAACGGTCTTCATCTAGGGTTCCAAATGAGTCCACCAATACTGGGACTCTATTTTTCCCTAAAGCAAATTCCTTTTTCCCATCCACATGTATTAGTCCTCTTTTACTCGCCTCTGATTCTATAATTTCGTCAACTTTGACTACAATACTCATTATGGAATCGAACTCTGCATCTGTTAAATTGGAAATTGCCAATGCTTCAGATCTATCTAATAATCTATCAAACTTTTCAAATTTAGTTGAAACTTCCACGTAAGGCGAAGGTAATTTGACACCCTCTTCAAGAATAGTTCCTGGTTCGAAACCAAACTCTTCAGCAGGTGCATCTCCTCTCTGATATCTTCTCCAACCTGAACCTGCAAGGTAATGCCTGCAAATTACTTCTAAAGGAACAAATACATTTTCTCTATCTTTGGATATTGCGCCGGGTTCTCTGACTACATCAAATCTGCGTGCTCTAACTCTATCTGGAGCATTCATCTCAATTACATGTGTTTCACAAATTCCCGCCTTCTCTACAAGGTTAAACCAGTAACAAGAAGTTCTATTCAAGGATTCTCCCTTACGAGGAATTAAACTTGGAATTATCTGATCAAATACGCTAATCTGATTAGTATACCTAAATTCAATGATATCTGGGTCTTCCGTACTCCAAACTTGCTTCACTTTACCATGATATAGCATCTCGACCATGAGGCTGTTAGAACATACTAACTCAATGAATATTACTAATGAATAATCTGTAAATATTATTATTTTTATTGTGATAATTGTTCGGCTGCAAAAACTGTATTAGACATTAACATTGCTATGGTCATTGGGCCTACCCCTCCAGGAACAGGACTAATCCAACCAGCAATCTTTGCTACATCTGGATCCACATCTCCCGTTAAACGGAAACCACTTTTACGTGTTTGATCAGGTATACGATTAATGCCAACATCAATAACTACGGCACCAGGTTTTACCCATTCAGGTTTAACGAATTCAGCACGCCCTATGGCGGCTATAATTAAGTCGGCTTGAAGGCAAAGATTCGCTAAATCTTTTGTTCGAGAATGAGCAATAGTTACGGTTGCATCGGTTCCCCTCTGAGCTAAAAGTAAGGAGAGGGGCATTCCTACTATTCGTGATCGGCCAATTACTAATGCATTTTTCCCAGAAATTTCGTAATCAGAGAGTTCTAAAATCTTCATTATACCAGCAGGAGTACATGGTAAAAGTCCTGATGCATTACCTTGAACTAATCGACCAAGATTCATTTTATGAAAACCATCTACATCTTTTTTGGGAGATATTGCATCAGTTATCAAAGATTCATCAACTCCAGAAGGGAGAGGGCTCTGAACTAGTACACCATGTATAGAATCATCTAAATTAAGCCTCTCGACAACTTGTAGTATCTCCTTCTCTGTGGCTTTACTATCTAAATCAATACGTGTGCTCATAATCCCACAACGATTACAGGCCATTTCTTTATTTTTTACATAGACATGGCTGGCAGGGTCATCTCCAACTATTACTACTGCTAAGTGGGGAGAAATACCTCTCATCTTCAAATTATCAATTCTAGAAATTAAATCTTTTTCTATTGTGCGACCAAGTTCTCTCCCATCTAGAATTGTCGCAGACATGAGTTACACGAAAGGCATTACACACTTCACATTGACGGAAGGATTTGTAATGCACTCACAATATGTAATAGTTAGGTGGAGCCCCAGAGGAGATTCGAACTCCCGGCCATCTGATTACAAATCAGATGCTCTACCAAGCTGAGCTACTGAGGCTTGTTCCCGGCGACGGCGTTTAACATTTGAACCCTACACCTCTGAGAGATGAAAATATCCGGTGTATTGATGCACTAAACCATGCTCGGATGGAGTATGGAGGAGGAGTTCAGTCATCCACGACAAAGTTATATCAAAATAAATATTGTAATATCAGGATGGCTGTGTATACTTTTAGGTAGTGGATTATTATTCACTTCTGGTGGATCAACCTTAGTAATTTCATTAGCAGGTCCAATAGCAGTTCTAGGACTGATATTATTAATTGCAGGATTATTATACAAAGATGGAGAGAATATTGATCCTAAAATTATTGCAGCATGGGAGCCTGAACACTCTAAAATGCCGGAATCAGGAAGAATCATGTATCGAGTGGATACTACGCTCATTGAACCAATAAAAACCTCAATATTATGTGGAAAATGTGCCAACTTGTATTGGATAGAAGGCACTAAACCAAAGTCTTTTGACTGTCCTGAATGTTTGGTTACTCTTTGGCATCAAGAAGAAGAGTAAACTCAACTTAAATAAGCAAGCGTCAAGAGTAAACACTCTCTCGATACAGATGAGGGAAAGTTATGACACTCGGAAATAATGAGAAGAAGATGCTTAGTGCTATGCGCACTAAGACGAATCATATTTGGTCATTAGACGAATTGTTAGAAGTCACTCAATGGAATGATCAAGTACATGTAGCTGGCTCCGGTAAGGCTCTTTCGGAAGAAGGATTAGTAGAGATATTAGAAACAAAAGAAAAGATTGTATCGTTGGCAAAGGAGGGGAAGAATGCTGTGGAAAATGGCTTACTGGAATTTAGGTTATGGAGTTGGATTATTCAGCAATCGAAATCAAATAGAACTATGAAAGGATTATTTGATGCTGGTTTTGAAAGATACGAGGCTGGACCTGGTGTAGGGCTACTAAAATCACTAGGAGTCTCAATTGATGCAGGAATATTTGTTTCGGAAAACGAGAAAGAAATTATGAATCAAATAGAAGAAAGAAGTAATTTCATTAATCAATTATCAAATAATAAGATAAATTCAAATGAATTAGATAAAGAAATGATTGAACATTTCACAGGTAGGAAAGATCTGATAAATATTGAAGAATCTGTCATTCGTGTATGGAAATTAACACAAAGTGGTGTTGAAATTGAAGAGTCTAAGTTGGAAGAAATCGAACTAATTGGAGAAATAACTCCGGATTTCCTACAAAAAGATGGGTGGAAAAACGCACAATACAAGGAATTTGATGTTAATGCAAATGCCCCTATACCAATGGGTGGAAGACCTCATCCAATGCAGTCACTAATAGAAAGAATAAGATCGGTATTCCTTGAAATGGGATTCTCCGAGATTGAGGGGGATTATGTACAATCCGCTGGATGGAATATGGATGCCCTGTATATCCCTCAATCACACCCTGCAAGAACTATGCAGGATACGTTTTATCTCGAAGAGCCAGAAAAAATAGATATCCCGGAAGATATGCTTAATCTTTGGGCTTCAGTTCATGAAAATGGACATGATACAGGGAGCCTTGGTTGGGGGACTAAATTCGATAAAGAAGAATCGAAAAAAGGGCTACTAAGGACTCACACTACTGTTAATACTGTAAAACATATAGCAGAAAATCCTGAAAATCCTTGTCGGGTTTTCGGCATAGGCCGAGTTTTTAGGCAAGAAACAATTGATAGAACACATTTGCCAGAATTTCATCAAATTGAAGGTATTATTCATGAACCTAATGCTAGTTTACCTATGCTGATTTCAACCTTAAAAACATTCTATTCAAAGATGGGATAACCAGACGTTCGTGTAAGGCCTGCATATTTCCCATATACTGAGCCGAGTGTAGAGGTGGAAGTATACTGGCGTGGAAAATGGCTGGAGTTAGGCGGTGCAGGAATATTCCGTCCAGAGGTTACTGAACCACTAGGTAGTGAATGGCCAGTATGCGCTTGGGGTATGGGTCTAGAACGCTTAGCTATGTTAGTTCTGGAGTTGGACGATATCCGCGAACTTTACCAACCAGATTTGGAAAGATTGAGTCGAATGCCGATTCTCTAGAAAAGTATCCAATAATAGTTACCAATACCAATAATGACATCAAAATCATTCCGCTATTCGGAGGATTGGAAAACCAAGGTGTTGCAATAAGGCCATTTTCTGAAGACTGACCACCAGGAGGACCTGGATTACAACCATCAGGAGGTGGACCTATTCCTGGGCCCCAAGTTTCACCATGACCGGCACAAGGATCATCTCCATCATCGCCACCACCAGCATCAGAGGGCAACTCTCCTGCATAACAATTGATGAAGTAAGGGAAACCAATCCCTCCATCTCCATTAACCATAGTTGTATGATAATGATAAATGCCTTCAGGCCAGTCAGGAGTCGCACTAAATATTCCGTTACAAGCATCTAGTGTTCCAAGACCTTGGATATACTCGTAGTCATCAATCCCACCCGATCCATTTTCTCCATCCTTTAGCTGATATGAGGAGGTCATTTCAACAACCTCTCCATCATCATCCCATCCGGTGTAACCATAGATAGAATATCCATCAAATGCAAAACCTACAATTTTTGAATGTGTACTTAAATTCCTCTGAGAATTCAGATTATAGTCATACATTGTTTCACCCTCTGGTACGTGCCAATGTATACAATTTGCATCTGCATGATAATGATATTCACCTCCAGGTCCTGAATGGCCATGGCACACTCCAAGATCTACTGGTTGTTCACCATCTTCTTGTTCATATGCACCTTCTTCTAAAGCAACTGCATCTCCACCAGGTCCATCTTCAGGGCCATATATTGCAACCCCTGTGACTGTGAATGCAATAGATCCTCTAATAGCAGCCATAACGCAACCATCTGAACTAATGGTAGGATTGCAGTTAGGGTCATCGGTTGGCGTCAATGGTATTGTATAACTATTAGATTGAGCAGATGCACAGCATCCAAGTGTGGACTCAAAATCATGATTTGGTAGGCCATTGGTACTAATCGTAATATTTGCGTCTTCAATAACAAAACTTAGATCACACATATGGTTATCTTGGTGATCGGTACTGTAATCATCAACAACTGGAACTTGATCCTCGTCACAGAGTAAAGTTTCCGACCACCAAGCAGATGACCCTGTTTCAGGATTAGAAGTATCGTCATATTCGCAGCTACCATCATCTTCTGTAGCAGCACTATCGAAATTATTAGCATCTGAATCAGTACATCCACTTACTGGTTCCTCATCATATTCGCAACTACCATCATCTTCTGTAGCAGTACTATTGTAATTATTAGCGTCAGAGTCAGTACATCCTTGTACTGGCTCAGTCACATTAAGATATACCACCTCTAAAGCAGAAGAATCTTCCCAAGTACCACAAATACCGATTATTGAGATAGTAACATTAGATTCTATTTCAGAAGGTCCCCATGTGAATTTACCATTATTAGCAAATGGCAGATTTAAACTAAATTCGTTAACATCTCCATCGGACCATCCCAATTCACAAGTATCTAGGTTAGGATGTATCAAAGTACCATTTATTGAAGCACTATCCCCTCGAATAAGAGTTATTTCATTATTATCAACTATCATAACAGTTGGATTTTCGTAAGGATAATGAATAGTGAACGATACAGATAATCGAGATTCTTGTCCCAATGAATCTGTTACAATCATTTTCAATGCATGAACTCCCACGCCAATATCTGAAATATCAATCAGAACTATTCCAGTAACGTTAGGTTGGACATTGATCGCGATACCATCTAACGTAATTTCAATATCTAATGAATTCATATCTTCATCTTCTAGGTATACCTCGAAATTATCCATACTTCCAACTAAGATACTATTTGGAATATCGTTTTCAATAATAGGAGCTAGATTTATGCCATCTGATTCAAAGTCATAGAACAAGCCTCCAACCAGTACGCTACCAATCATCAATGCTGCCAAGAATAAGGATCTAGCAGCACCATCACTATCGTTTTTGGAGTCGCGCATGAATTTTCGCTGGCCCTGCAATAGGTATTAAGCAATAGGTGAAAATGCATGGGAAACCTGAAAAAATATAGGTATAAAATTTACTCCGAAGATAAGGCTTTGATGTCAAGAAGGAATTCCTGGACATTCCAATCGATACCTGTCCAAGCGACTCTTTTTCTGGTTTGTTTATCAAGAATGAAAGTTACAGTAGAATGTCCGACTCCATATTCACCTAGAGATTTATCATGAGGGTCAATTTCTGAAGCATTACTTTCTGCTAGCCCTATAGCAACACATCCTAGCCAACTACCGTTCGTTCTTTCATAACCTGCATCGCACATACAATGAGCGCTGTTTCCAGTACCCATGATCCATCCATTTCCATTACAATCAACCCCTGGTGGAAGTTGATTCAAGTTGGCATTACTAGCCACCCATGCAAAATGCGTCCCTATATTTACTTGAATCTCACCTAACTTTTGTGTTCCGGACAATGACCAATTTTCACCATTATTATCCCAATAGTGTAACTGCCACGACCAGTTTTCATCAGACTGCCATTCGCCTATTGTTCCATTATTATCAATTAGATTATACGAAATATTTGCATCATTAAATGCATAATTTGCAAAATCACTCCCATTAAGATAACATTGATTATTAACTATATCCCAACAAGGATTATCTAGAACAAGAGAACTATTATCTGGATAAAGTACGGAAAAACGGCTCATAGAATTTTCAGGTTGCTGACTGGAATTTATATGATCATTATCAACGACAATATTCCAATCTTTCCACATATTAACTAGTGTAGATGGATTATCGGATGAAAGATGATCCCATTCGTAACCATTCGCATCGGTCCATTGAGCAAATCTTTCTACTGTATCACGAGCCGGATCTATTGTTATTGAGAGAATAACCACCTCATCGGAATATTCTCCTAAATTATCGTATATCCAATCAAGATTTGATGAAATAGCTAGACATACATCAGGGCAGGAGGTGTATATGAAAGCGACAACTACTACTTTTCCTTCATAATCGGAAAGAGTCACAGATTCTCCGTCTTGATTTAGGAGTGTGAAATCGGGTGCATCGGGAGGATCTTTATATTCTATGCCAAACAACTCAATATCGTTGTTTGATTGTATACAACCTGATGAAAATAAACTAAATGAAACTACTATACACAAAAAAATAGTAAATCTCAATTAATCACCTCATTCATCTAATAATAATTTGATGTCTTCAAGAACTAACTCAGCATTCCAATCAGTATCTCCCCACCAAACACGTTGATTCATGTGTTTATCGATAATGATGGTACCAGTAGTATGATCTACCCAGTAATTAAGTGGATGATGCATGACTTTAACTTGATTTGCTTCTCTCTGAGAATCACTACATCCATCATTATCAACTGACTCACCAGCTGTAGTATTAGCACAAGTATCGAAACCATCAGCAACACCATCTTCATCTAAATCTGAGTCATAAGTTGCTAGACCAACTTCGAAGTTTTGCCAAACTGGTTCAATAATTTCTAAATCACCTGTAAGATGGGGCCAATCAAGCCCTCTAGCATCTGAATATTGTGCCAATACTGAAGAATTATCAGTCCATGGATCGACAGTTACGCTAAGTATGTGTACTTCTGTACCATATAAATCCCCTAATTCTTCACTAATATATGCTAAATTCGCGCTAACTACTGGACAAATATCTGGACAACGAGTGAAAAGGAATGCGATGACCACAACATCTCCTTCTAAGTCATATAATGAAAACTCATCGCCATTTTCATCAAGTAATGTGAAGTCGTTTGCAGACATATGAGGATTAATATCTTCTCCATAAAAATAGTCAATCTCTTGCTGTGAACCTATGCATCCAGCAGTAAGGATACAGATTGACAATAAAATTGAGAATGTAACCCTAATCATGATGTTCACCTATATTGTCATCTTTAGATGAAACTGGATTCCGGCGTCTTTTAGTTGTTAGGTAAAATGCACCACCAAGTAGTAAGATTCCAGCCAAAAGAGGCCTTATATCATTTTCATTTTCGAGAGTTTCTTGTCCTATATCCCCTCCCGGAAGTACAAATGTAGGTGTTGTTTCATTGTGTAAATCATTGACTATTGTGATATTTACTGTTTTCCAAAGAGTGCCATTAGAGTATACTAAGGCGACATATTCGCCAGAGGACCAATTTAATGGGTCTAACCATAGCCAACATTCATCATCAATTCCAGAATTATTCAATTGAGAAGCTGTACAAGACCAGTTGTGAGTGGAATTGTTAGGGTTATCTAATTTAATAGTTCGTTCTAAATCCGTAACTACGTTATTGAAACCAAGGCTGTCATTTTGAGATACTTGGGCATCGTCTGGTTGAATGGACTCATTTCTCATAATAAACTGAAAAGTGTTTGCTCCATGGGCATCGGCAATTGGTGAAAGAAATATAATTATTACGAGGACCAAGGCGGTCATATTCCTCATCAAATACACCTCAAATATATTTTCACTCTATGCTCCAAAGAGGAGGATAATCGAATCTAGAGTCATAATCTTCATCGAACTGAACAACATAGATTCCAGAAACCATATCTGAGATGAAAACAAATCCTCGTGGATCATACTGTAACCCCCAATCAAATGGTATCATACAAGATGCCCAACAATCGGCCATATCATATCCTAAAACATCTGATGCATTGTCAATCCATGGCGGCCCTGCAGGTAAGTAATAGCCAACAGTTTGAGTTTCTGCTAGTTCAACAATAGCCTGGAAACCTCTATCGGGCTCAGGAATTCCATTTTCCCAGATTATATCATTCCAAATATTACCATGATCAGTCGTCCATGCACCAGCGTGGTAATGTGTCCAATATGCGTGACCAGAAGGACCAGTATCACCATTATGTGGACTGTAAATGTAACCACCAGGGATCCAATGTTGAGGGTGTGAACCATTGCCTTTCATTCCCTCACCAGGGAGCCTCCACTTAGAAACTAAGAATGGTTTAGCAGGGTCAGTAGTATCAATTGTCCAAATATATCCTGTGTGATTTTCATTAGAACCATATTCAGGTGCGATGTAAGTGTAATGTCTCCAGTTTATTCCATAAATAGGGTCTTCAAAACCAGTTCCACAATCGGCTGGCCAATTTTCAATGGGATCTAACACGCTTATTCCAGAACAAACAAGATAGTCACCGGGGACAGCATAGTGGATGTTATCATTGCCTTGATTAGAATCAAGCCATTCATCAGCATCCATGTTTGCATGACCGCCTCCATCTGGACCATACCAACCATCATCGGCAGAAGGACAACCCATCCAACGACCGACTTCAGGGGGCCAACTAACGCCCAATGGATCCGCTAATTGAGGGGGTTCGCTTACATCCACAAGTCTTAGTCCAGCGCCCCAATAAGAGATTACAAGTAATCTTTGTTGAGTTATTGGATGTACGAAATATACGTTGTCATGATTGAAAATTGAGCCACCACAAGTAGTGTAAGGTTCGGGAGTATATCCACCCCAACGAATAATCTCCCTACTACTATTTTCTTGTTCTTCACTATTAGATGGAAGCCAAGATTCCAAACCTCTAGGCACATAGAATACTTGAGTTCCTTTGTAAAAGGTACCACTACTTCCTTCGACCATTTCCGGATAAGGATCCGCGCCAAATAGGAACAGGTGACAATCTTCTTCGTCCCAAATATTAGTTGGATCGGCGGCAGGGTCCCAATCACAGTATACAGCTAAATCTTGATTATGGAATCCAGCAGGAGGGTTATTCCATTCAGCGACCTTGACCGGACTAGTCTTGTCACCGACATATATGACATCCATTCGATTAGCACCACTATTGGCATCATCATCATTTGGAATTGGATCGAGTTCACTATTAGTCAGTTCATGATTAACTAATACCCAATTATTATCTTTAGTGACCTTAATGTCTATCATTCTAGCGATTTCGGCATAATACGTCGACATTAAGCGGATATCATTTGGGTTACTAATGTCAAGAATTTCAAATTGATTATAGCTTGAGACGTAGGCATAACAACCACCTGAATTATCAGGATATTTTACACAATCTTCCATGAAGTTACCTTCGATAGAGATTTCAGAATTATCACCAGGAGTTGGTCCTACATTTTTGAACTCATCAGAGCATGGTCTGCCGGCTACATTATCTAACTCCGCTGGAGGTTTGACATTACCATCACAGTTCAAATTATGATAATCAATTAATTTAGTGTTCGGGGTTGACAAGAAATGCGCTAAAAGATCATTATGCGAATGATTTTCATCTTCAATTTCGGTTACAGGATCAATCCATTCAATGCTAGCATCATTGTCCGATGATGAATCATCAAACATGGAAAGACAGCCAGATAATGGTGCAGTTAACATCAATAGAATCATAATAAAAAGAGGAAATTTAGAATTCTTTAACATGGCAATGCCTCGGCTACAAGTAATTCACAGAAACTATTGCTTGTGAATGCTACGGTCAAGTGATTAATTAAAAATCAACTAATGTGATATGGCTGATCGATATCTAATTGGACAATGTATAGCCCTGTTGTAATACAGGAGAGGTAGGTGTAGCCATTATGATACTCTGCAGCCCAGATAAATGGAGTCCAACCGAATTCATAGTAAGAACTGGAAAGTGGGGTTCCGTCTTGTCCGTGTGGTATATGGTAGCCGATTGTAGATGCAAAGTTCACTTCAGTTCTATTAGCATCAGGATTTTTACCCTCCAACATTAAAGTTTCAATATCTATTATCCATAAACCAGCATGGTAACTAGAGAGATATATGCGCCCATCCCAGTTTCCACCGAGGCTTTGATCCGGCAACCCTAACTCAGAGTCAGTAGGGAAAATTTGAGCATCTGAATTGTGGGGGCTAAACAGTAACCATTCATCTCCTCCTGGGATATGATGATTTTCTGCGAATGGTATTTCCCAACTATTAATTATTTTTGGTTTGAATGTTATTTGACCATTAAGCATCTCATAATCAGTTGTATCTAACAAGTAACCGAGGCCGGTGCCAACAGATGTTTCTAGAACTTCTGTGGCTAGGAATGTCAAATGCATTTTTCCTTCAGGGTAACCAAGATGAGAGGCGTCGACCATATCATCTATTGGTTCAGCATAATGAATGTATGATGCTCTACCACCATTTTCATTTCCGGTGCACCCACAATCAATCTGTCCATCTTCATCAAGATCTGCGAATTCCATCCACTGACCAACTTCCGGGGCTCTCCAATTACAGGTTAATTGCGTACCTAATGTAGCAGCACACCCGCCTGCAATAAATGCGTACTCAATGGGTGAATTCTGAGGATGAGGGACATCACTAACATCAAAAATTCTTAGCCCTGCTTCCCAATATGCGCCGTATATGTAAGTCCTACCATAACGAGGATCTTGCTGGTCTTCACCTGGCCATGTTTGAACTGTCATATCATGTATGTATATCCAACCACCAAGCGTATTTTGCCAGTTTACTTCAGCTTCCCCCACTTTCAAAATTCTAGGACTATCACTAGGGCCATTGAAGTTAAGATGAGCTATAGTAATGCCACCACAGGCATCTCCTTGCCCTACATCACATTGTTCATAATCAGGATTTGCAACAAAAATATACCACTCATTATCAATTAAATGAGTGTATAAATTATGTGGGCCGCTTGGGTGATCTGCATCATACCATGCATCCACATAAGTAGGATTAGATTTGTCTGAGACATCAATCAGAGTAACTGTGACTTGTACAGGATCACCCCATTCTCCAACATTAGGATCAGCATTACCCGGATCGACTAATTGATTTTGAACTATAACATACTCATCACCATTATATTGTAGATATTTGACATCTAAAACTTGAGTATTAGGATCTACATAAACTCCAGTAACTGTAGTATTTTCAGGATTTGTGACATCAACAATATGTAATTCAGACCAACCTGCTATGTACGCATAGGTATTACCATCGGGAGATTCAGCAACCTGTATCTCAGCATTACCTGGAGCAGTTAACTGATTGAATGATATAGGTTGAATATTATCTGTATACATGATATGTTGGCTAGCGTTCCTATGATCATGGTCCTCATCTTGTAAAAGTGGATCTAGAATAGAAAATGCCTCCACAATAGAGTCTGATTTCTCATCAGAAAGTAAAATTGTTGCAATGCTTGCAGAAAACAAACAGAATACGAGAATGCCTACAAGAGCAACTCTCCGATTATCCATGAAGCCTCGGAAGAGACCAGTCATGTTGAAGGCATCGGAGACTTAGGATATACTATGAGAGGGCGGATAGTGATTGCTATCGGGATATTTTGTATGCTACTAGTGCCATCAATTGTCTCTGCTCATGACCAAAAGGAATACAACATCCTGATTACTGAAAATGGGCTTACTCCCGCATCAATTAACTTAGGTATCCTAGTAGAAACTGATACACTTTTCTTTCGTAATGTAGACGAAAGACAAGAGGTTCAACATCGAATTTTAGTAGATGCAGATGGGGATGGAATATTCGAAGGAATAGATGATTTTTCCACAAATTGGATATCGAGTTCATGTGAGTTAAATGAAACTGGAGAAAAAGTAGATGAGGAGTGTAACCAACATGCACTAATACTCTTGGATCCATCTATTGGATTGCTCCCAGGAAATATTTCGATGGTACACCAAATTAAAGAAAACAATGAAACTATCGACATTAATTTTTATATAAATTATGCTCAAGATAGTCATGTCACAGATAATAATGCTCCAATCGGAGATACTGGTGAAGGAGAAATAGAAAAAAGTACAAAGGAGCAACTTCTTGAAGCAGTTATATTTATCTCATTTTTAGCCGTTGTTTTTCTGGGACTTGAAATAATTAAACCAGAGAAAGAGTAGGTTTCGTTACGGTTGAACTCAAGAACCCCTTACGTTTCCGATGACTCGTGGGGCGCTTAGCTCAGCTTGGAAGAGCACCTGGTTTGCAACCAGGTGGCCGGGGGTTCAAATCCCCCAGCGTCCACCATTTAGTACCAAGACTCGTCGCATAATTAAGTAAGAATGGAAGTAAAATGACTATAGCCAATTGATACAAATGCAAACTTGGTTTTCAATAACTCTATTAACGTTGAATTATGAATTCTCAAGGTATGAGTGTGAGTGCAAGCGTGGCTGAACTTCAAGCATGCGTTAATGGAACTTCCATTAAAAAAACAAAAACTCAGTTGAAGAAACTAGGGAGGATAGATGATGAAGATCTAATTGGTCCTTTGACTGAATTATTGAATCATTCAAATGATGATGTAAGATATTTAGCAGTAAAAAATCTTGGTAAATTTGACTCCCGATATGACTTATGCCATACTTTTCAAAGAGTTATTGCAGAGGACGCAGCCTCAGACGTACGCCGTGAAGCAGTCTCATCAATTGGCCGACAAAGAAACGAAGAGAACATATCCTATCTCAAAAAAATCCTCGAAGACCATGATCCTTTGGTAGTATTGCAGGCGATTAGAGGATTATTGGTCTTCAAAGATCAAAAGAATGTGAGGGCAGAACTACTCAATCTCAAGGATCACGTCAATGAAATCGTGAGAGGTGTGATAAACATCGAAATGAGAGATAAAACAGGAGAAAAAGTAGTCATAGGAAGTCACATGTTCTATCCAGATTACTTGAGAAATACAGTTGTACATGGTGATGCGCTTGAAGCACTTCGTAAGATAGAGGTGGAAGCATTTCATCTAACATTCACTTCACCCCCCTACTACAATGCTCGAGATTATACTCTCTACAATAGCTACGAGGAGTACCTGGATTTTTTGAAAAACATATTTACAGAAGTTCATAGAACAACAAAGGAAGGAAGATATCTGATAGTCAACACTTCACCTGTTATTATGAAGCGTTTCTCACGTAGTCATTCGAGCATAAGATATCCAATTCCCTTCGATCTGCATTCAATATTAACTAATATGGGTTGGGAATTTATTGATGATATTATTTGGGAAAAACCTGAAGCAAGTGTGATCAACAGAAATGGGGGGTTTCAACAAACAAGAAAACCACTAATGTATAAACCAAATTCAAGAACAGAGATGATAATGGTTTACAGAAAAGAAACACATCGCTTACTCGATTGGAACATTAAACAATACCCAGAAGAAATTGTCGAAGAAAGTCTAGTAAAGGGTACGTTTGAGACTTCAAACCTGTGGAAAATTTCTCCAGGATCCGATAGGGTTCACTCTGCAGTCTTTCCTGCCAAACTCTGCGATGAAATTGTCA
>Ga0115002_10000476_pt1 | contig 57242 bp, 49 predicted proteins | sample ArcticOcean_MG_C_8_FD_89576 | JGI IMG/M metagenome (GOLD analysis project Ga0115002, IMG submission 89576) | Marine microbial communities from western Arctic Ocean - ArcticOcean_MG_CB11_86 | ecosystem: Environmental > Aquatic > Marine > Oceanic | place: Arctic Ocean: Canada Basin | collected... | reverse complement strand
GCGCACTGGGACAGATGGCTCCGACCCGGTTCGCGATGGCCCAACAAGCAGGAGCCACAGCAGCTGGATGAAGCCCGGAAAATAACCCTTCAGGTGGCGCGGAAACGGGGTCAAGGTCACTTGCGTCCGGTACTAACATAGCGACTGGTACAACTATTTGGGACAGGTCACATATGCGTGCAATTTTCAGTAGTCATTGGGCCTCCTCATTTAATTTGAGCTCGGTGGGATGAGTGATGAGTTGAGAGATGTCGGCAGCTATCGGAACCCGAACTCGTAGTAGTTGTGTGAAATCTGATCGTCCGATACGTCGACGACTCTGTAGCCGGAATCATCATCACCCAGGGGGTAGCCAACCGCTCCTGTCGCAACCATTAGCATGCCGTCATCCTCAGCGTAATTATTCCGGTGCCAGTGGCCCGCGAATACAGCCGAAACACCGTACTCCTTCAACAATTCAATAACGGGCATCCGCTGCGCTTTTCTGACCGAAAAGTAGGTGTCCTCTTCATCGGCTGATGACAGAAACAGCGGGTAGTGGGTGAAAACGATTATTTGCGATGAGTCCCGCTTCTTCGCAGCCTTAAGCTCGGCTTTCAAGAACCGCATCTGAGAGTCCAGATCATCGCCAACATGCTCTGGTTGATCCATCAGGCTGGTGTTTATCGCGATGAACGACGCATCCCCGTGTTGGAAAGAGTAGTAGTCGTCGCCCCAGTGTTTCCGATACGACGCCACGCTATCCGGGGTTGGGACAACCGCATCATTCGCAACGTCATGATTACCGGCAATCCAGTAGATGGGGATGTTCTCATCAAGCTGGCCCGCAATCCGTATCACTTCGTCTCGCTCTTCCGTGCTTTCGTTGTCATTAACCATGTCGCCACAGACGACCACGAACTCAGAGTTGCGCTCATTGGTCTGCCTGATTGCCTCTTCGAAGGCCTTGATCTCCGGCTCGTAGCCCTGGAACTTGGGCTCTTTATTCACTTTCAGTCCACGCGCGGCGAACGCGGCAATCTCTTCGTCTGACATTCCGCTGAGGCCTGACGACATACCGAATTGAGTGTCTGCGAGTTGTATGAAGCTAAATGACATTAATCTAATTTTCGTGGAGCGATTGTACTTGCGCCCGCCGATTGTACTTACGTGCCTATGTCTCTAGATATATCCAAGGTTACTCTGAGGAACATAACTTTATTTTGTACAGAGTACTTCACCGAGAAGTCCATGTGGACCAAATTAATGAACGTCCACAATCTGGTTAGAACCAATGCCCCATCAACCGCCGAGGGGTCTATACTGCCCGAATCCCGGCCTGATCAATGCCCTGAACAATCGCGCGAAGAGGCCAATTGGGACCCAATGAGGAGACATATGCCGCCCGACAAAGACCTTTTGCTGCAGATGCTAGAGCGAATGTGGCGAATCCGTATTTTCGAAGAAACTGTCATTGAGATTCACTCATCTGGAGAACTCCAGGGACCAGCTCACCCATATATTGGCGAAGAAGCCGTTGCCGTTGGCGCTTGTGCGGCGCTCAAAGACACCGATTACATTGCGGGAAATCATCGCAGTCACGGCCATCCCATCGCAAAAGGTGGCGATCTGAACGGTGCGATGGCGGAGCTACTCGGTAAAAGTGGTGGCTACTGCAAGGGAAAAGGCGGCTCGATGCACCTTGCGGACTTCTCCATTGGAATTCTGGGTGAATCTGGAATCGTGGCCTCCTCGGTTCCAATCGCTACCGGTGCTGCACTGGCATCCAAGCAGCAGGGCAAAGACTTTGTCTCCATGGTCTTTTTTGGTGACGGCGCCTCCAATCAGGGTGCATGCCACGAGTCCATGAACATGGCCTCACTGTGGGACCTTCCGGTAATTTTCCTCTGCGAGAACAACCAGTACGCCATCACAACGTCGTACAAAAACTCGGTATCTGTTGATCACGTCTCCGACCGCGCTCCGGCATACAACATGCCGGGCGTGCTGGTAGACGGCCAGGATGCAATAGCTGTTTACGAGGCAACCACTCAAGCTGTCGCACGCGCTCGGGCTGGCGAGGGACCAACTCTAATTGAGTGCATGACTTACCGATTTGAAGATCACTCTCTTGGCCTCGATCGGGTGCGAGACGACCCGTACCGGAGCGATGAAGAAGTTGACGAATGGCGCAAGCGTGACCCGCTAGATATCCATGAAGCGGCAATCACCTCCACCGGAGTCGTCACTGCTGAGGAGATTGAAATTGTTAAGTCACGCGTCCGTGAAGATGTGGCCGCAGCACTCGTATTCGCCCGTGAGAGCCCATACCCGGGTCCCGAAGAGTTGTTTGAGGACATGTGGGCGGAATAGCCGCCTCCAGACAATACAAAAAATCCAGACAACTCAAAATTAGTCAGCTCAATTAGAGAACAAAAACATGCCAATTATGACCTACATGGCCGCAATCGCAGAGGCCACCCGCGAAGAGATGGAACGAGATGAGTCCGTCTACCTGATGGGTGAGGACATCCGAGCCTCCGTATACGGTGCCAGCGCCGGTCTCCTTGAAAAGTTCGGGGAAAATCGTGTGATGGACACGCCACTATCGGAGAACGGATTCTTTGGTGCCGCCATTGGATCCTCGCTGGTTGGCCAGCGCCCAATCGTGGAGACCGTAACTAGCTTCTTCTGGGTTGGAATGGACCAGATGATTAGCCAGGCCGCCAAGATGCGTTACATGTTCGGCGGTCAGGCGACGCTCCCTGTCACATGGCGTGCCCGAATGTTTTACGCCCGCGGCGCGGCTGCCCACCATTCAGACCGCAACTACAACATCTTCATGAGTACGCCTGGGCTCAAAGTGATTTGCCCCACAAATCCCTACGATGCCAAAGGCCTGATGAAGACGGCGGTGCGCGACAACAACCCATGCCTGATCTTTGAAGACGGCATCGCGATAAGCTCACGAGGCGAAGTTCCGGCCAACGAGGACCTTCCTGGAGGCGAGCTGCTGGTGCCGTTTGGTGAGGCACGCATCGTCCGTGAAGGCACCGATGTCACGATTGTCGGCATTGCCGGTGGCGTCGCGCACGCTGAGAACGCGGCAAAGGTTCTTGAGGCAGAGGGGATCTCCTGCGAGATCATCGACCCTCGGACGCTGGTTCCGTTGGATAAACAGACAATCTTGACCTCGGTAGAGAAGACGGGGCGCCTGGTGGTCGTTGACCCCGCGCATGAGACGTGCAGCGCCGCCAGTGAGATCTCGTCCATCGTCGCGCAAGAGGCTTTCTGGTCGCTTCAGGCACCCATAATGAAAGTGGCCGCAGAGCAGGTCAACGTACCGTACTCACCGGCACTTGAACCGCTCATATATCCGACGCCTGAGAAAGTTATCGCCGCAGTACGGGAGACGATGGGTTAGGAGTCGCGCTCAGGCCACTTTGGAGAAAGTTTCCCAGCAGTACGGTGAGATCACGTTCGCGCCAATAGTGCTGGGTTAGCTGGGAAACACTCCACAGGCCCTCTCACGATGCGAAGAACTCTCTGAGCAAACTCGATCTCATCGTCAGAAACAGCATATTCGCCTAATACCTTCGGTAAATCGGCCTTTTCGGGCACTCGCTGTGAGGGCGGACTGGCTTCGTACCCACGACCGAATGCGCGATCTGAACGTAATTCCAGTTGACAGCGATATTCAGTTGCCCTAAAGATTGATTAGCTGATCACGAGGTCAGTGGCGATAAATACGGTTCCTTCCGACTCAGGAAGGACTATGGCAGTGGCCCTGAACCATCCAAAAAGGGCCTGCCTGAGAATCGGAGATCACAATGGAAGCATATTGCATGAAGTGCAAGACCAAGCGTGAGATGAAGAGCCCGGAGCAGACCACCATGAAGAATGGTCGTCCGGCCACTAAGGGCATCTGCCCAGAGTGTGGCACAAAGATGTTCAAGATCGGCAAGAGCTAGACTCTCGCCCATACCACCGGGGGCACACGCCCCTCGGTGATTCATCTCTCATGAGACCCACGGCTGGTGGGTCTCATTTTGTTAACACCAGTTTGGTTCCCTTAAAGAGTTTGTTGAGACCTGATTCGCCCAGAGTTGTCTCCACTCGCAGACCAGACGATAATCGCCATTCTCATGCAACACTCTTTCAACAAATCGTCACGAGAGGCCGCAACCAGGTGACAGAGTCCACTCCCACAGACAGCGGCTACCGCGTTGGAGCTGATATCGGCGGCACATTCACAGACGTTGTACTTGTCACCCCTGATGGCAGATCGGTAACGCGCAAAGTCAGCTCTACGGTTGACGATTATTCGGTGGGCATCGTCTCAGGTATCGAGGAAATCCTGGCCGAGATGGGTGTGGTCGGTAGCTCCATTGCCGAGATCGTTCACGGCACCACAGTTGCCACAAACGTAATCTTGGAGAACAAGGGCGCTCGCACGGCTCTGATAACGACGACCGGATTCCGTGATGTCCTTGAGTTGAGGCGCCTCCGTATTCCGGAGTTGTTCTCACTTGACTACACGCCTCCCCCGCCTTTGGTGCGCCGCAGATATCGCATCGAGGTAGACGAACGGATAGATGCCGACGGTGAGGTACTCACGCCTCTAGACATGACATCTGCTGAATCTGGGTTTGAGCGCATCGCAGAGGAAGGCATCGAAGCGATCGCCATCTGCCTGCTCAACTCATATCGCAACTTTGACCACGAATCGCAGTTGGCTGAAGAGGTTCGACGCAGATTCCCAAATCTATTCGTGTCGGTGTCATCAGAAGTACTCCCGGAGATCAGGGAGTACGAACGCGCCAGCACCACGGTGATCAACTCATACGTTGGGCCGGTGGTTGCCTACTATCTGAAATCTCTCTCAAACCAGCTCTCATCCGCGAAAATCAGCGCGCCGGTGCGCATCATGCAGTCGAACGGCGGTGTGATGTCGAACGCTGCTGCCGCGGTGAAGCCATCGCACATCATCGAGTCAGGCCCAGCCGCTGGCGTTGTAGGCGGTGCGTACCTCGCGAGGCAAGCCGGATTCGACAACCTCATCACGTTCGACATGGGGGGCACCACGGCGAAGGCCTCGATGGTGGAAGCCGGCGAGCCGGCACTGACCACCGAATACGAGGTTGGCGCGGGCATATCGCTCTCCAGCCGACTGGTGAAAGGACGTGGCCACGCACTCAAGTTGCCGGTGATCGATATCGCTGAAGTTGGGGCAGGTGGCGGAAGTATTGTTCGTATCGACTCTGGTGGAGCGTTGAAAGTTGGCCCCGACTCCGCTGGCGCCAGTCCCGGCCCCGTCTGCTACGAAACGGGCGGCGTTGATCCCACGGTGACCGACGCCAACGTCACGCTGGGCTTCATCAATCCGCAAGCTCTTGCTGGCGGTGTTATCACCCTCAATCGTGATAAAGCGATCGAGTCGATCCAGAAAACTGCCGCTGACCCTTTGCAGATAGCCGCCCTTGATGCGGCGCATGGCGTGTATGAGATTGCCAATGTATCGATGATTCGTGCAATCAAGGCGGTCACAACGTATCGGGGTCGTGATCCTCGCGAGTTCGCCATGCTGGCGTTTGGTGGCAGCGGGCCTATTCACGCCTCTGGTATCGCCCGATCGCTTGGAATCCGCACCGTGATTGTTCCTCCGGCACCGGGTCTCTTCTCAGCGTTTGGCCTGCTCACCGCCGCTCCGGCATATCGCTTCGTGCAGACGCTGTTCCGCAAGATTGCTGAGTTGGCTATCGAGGAACTCGATAGCGCTTTATCTCGACTACGCAAAACGGCAACGGAATCACTGCGGGAAGATGATCAGGACCCCGAACTGGGCACGTGGACGGCGCTCGCTGACCTGCGCTATAGCGGGCAGGGTTACGAGTTATCTGTCAATTTTGGCAACTTCAGCGGTGAGGGCCGGATTACGGCTGAAGGACTAAAACAGACCGTCGAGGCGTTCCACGAGGAGCACGATCGGACATACGGCCACCGCTCGGATGACGAGCCGGTCGAGATTGTGAACATCAGGTATCTCGTCGTGTTCCCGTCAGATGAGCAGCCCAATAGCGTTTCCGATGTAGTCCAGGTCGAGACACGGGGCCATCGAGAGGCGTACTTCGGTCCGGATCACGGGACGCTGTCAACGCCAGTGGTCGGGCGGGCAGACATCGGCGCGCAGCCAACACCGGGGCCAATCATTGTGGATGAGTACGATGCGACTACTGTTGTTCCGCCGGATGCTCAGATTCACCGCGATGAGTTGAACAACCTGATCCTCACGTTTGAGGAGGCGTAGCTTGTCCGATCTCATTCTGCGCGGCGGACAGGCCATCGACGGCAGCGGGTCAGCCCCATTCGACGCAGATATCGGCATTAGTGCTGGCAAGATCAGCGCCATCGGAGTTCTTTCGGACCCAAATGACCCGGCGCTGGATTGCACTGGCAGTGTGGCAACACACGGCTTCCTCGACATCCACTCCCACAGTGACTTCACGTTGCTCGTCGATCCACGTGCGAGGAGTCAGGTTGCGCAGGGTTTCACCACAGAGGTGATCGGCAACTGTGGGCACGGCTGCGCGCCGATCACAACACCAGATCGCTTCAAATCCAACATCTACGGCCATTCTGATCATCTCGATATCGACTGGAACACCACCACGGAATTCCTGGCCCTGATGGAAAAACGCAATCCAGCGGTGAACGTCGCGACGATGGTCCCGAACGGAAACCTGCGGCTCGCGCACGGTGCGGATCACACCCGGCCGTCTTCTCCCGATGAACTGGCGGCAATGGACGCCGACTTGAGCGAGGGAATGGAAGCTGGCGCATTCGGCTTCTCGACCGGCCTTGAATATCCGGCTGAGCGATACGCATCCAGCGACGAACTTGAATCGTTGAGCCGGACGGCATCCGCCTACGGGGGCATGTACGTACCGCACACTCGAAACCGCGAACTCTATGCAGTCGAGGCGATTCGGGAGGCCATCGATACGGCTACTGCTGCGGAAATCCCCCTGCACATCTCGCACATTCTGCCTCGCAAGGGTGGACCGGCAGACAGCACTGAGCGTGCGCTCGAACTGGTGGACGATGCGAATACTCGCGGACTTGATGTGACGTTCGATATCCACACTCGCGAGCACGGCATCACCAATCTCAGCTGCGCCCTGCCCGACTACGAATATGCGATGCCTGCCGACGAACGTCGAGCCAGCCTTTGCAACGCCAGTTATCGCGCTGATGTCCGGAAACACGAGAGCATCATCTCCAGCTTCGGCATTGGAGGGTGGGATAACGTCTCCATATTCACCGCACCGGCCACTCCAGAGCTTGAGGGCGTCACACTGGCCCAACTCTCGGAAGACGACCCCTTCAGCGCGATTTGCGATGTTCTGACCGCCAATGCGGACGACATCAACAACGTGATGGTTCTATGTCACTCCTACCGGGAGGAAGAGATCGTTTCAGCGGCGTCCCACCCGCTCTGCATGGTGGGTTCCGACGCCACGGCGCTGGCGACCGATGGGCCAATCGGCGAATCGAGCTTCCTGGGCGCCTACAGTTGGGCTTCATGGTTCATCCGCAAATCTGTATTTGATCACCGCACGCTCGGGCTAACGAAGGCGATCATGCGCATGACGTCGATGCCTGCCCAGCGGCTCGGCCTCAACGATCGTGGCGAACTCAAAGTTGGAAAGCGTGCGGACATCGCCGTGTTTTCACCAGATGAGTTCTCACCAACGGCAACGCTTGAAAACCCGAACCGCTACGCCATCGGAATGCGGCATGTCCTGGTAAATGGCATCCCCTCGTTTGCTGATGGAGAGTTCACCGATAATCGCAACGGACAAGTCCTGAGGAAAGCATCGTGACGCAACGATCTGACATTGATCCGGTTACGTTCGAAGTGATTCAGAACGGACTCGACGCACTGGTGGACGAGATGGCCCTCACGGTGATGCGAACCGCCTACTCCGGCATCGTGAAGGACGCGCTGGATTACTCAACGGCGCTCTGCGACCGGGAAGGCCGGGTGATTGCGCAGGGGCTGACAATCGTGATGCACCTGGGTTCGTTCCCGTCGGCAGTCGCCTCAATCCTGCGCAAGTTTGAAGGCCGCATATATCCAGAAGACCTATTCGTTCTCAACGACCCGTACACCTCAGGCGGAATTCACCTCCCTGATGTCTACATCATCAAGCCAATCTTCCACTCCGGGAACCTCGAAGCATTCGCCGGGGTTGTTGCGCACCAAACGGACATCGGTGGCCTGGTGCCTGGCAGCAACTCCACTGAGTCCACCGAGATCTACCAGGAAGGCCTCCGCATACCCACGCTCAAGATGCACGATCGTGGCGAGCCGGTGGAGGCGGTGTACGACTTCATCCAGACCAACGTCCGGCTGCCGGAGAAGGTCATGGGCGACATGCGCGCTCAGATAGCAGCAAATGTCACTGGAGAGACCGCGTATCTTGATCTGGCGGACCGATACGGTCCAGAAACGCTACGTCGCTACTCCAACGAGCTACTCGATTACTCAGAGCGACTAGCACGGGTCGAAATCGAAAAGCTCCCGAATGGGCGATTCGAGTATGAGTCGTACATAGATGCGGACAACATTGAGGGTGGGCCCGTGCGAATTTGTGCGGCGGTGATTATTGAGGGTGATGAGATCACGGTCGATCTGACTGGCAGCTCTGAGCAGGTACCCGCAGGCATCAACTCCCCTCTGCCGTTCTCATCAGCCGCCGTCTGGGGTGCGATCAGACTGATCATGGATCCCGGCATACCCAACGCCACCGGTTACCAGCGGCCGATCAAAATTATCGCGCCAGAAGCCACCGTGGTGAACCCCGTGCACCCCGCACCATGCGCCGCCCGAGGTATCACCGGATTCCGCACGATGGACACGGTACTGGGCGCTCTGTCTCAGGCCGTACCGGACCGCGTGCCTGCCGATGGTGAAGGCGGGAATACGATCATCAGCATCGGCGGCTATCTTGAAGACCACACACCGTTCGCATTCGTCGATCTTTTCGCCGGTGCGCGAGGTGGCCGCCCGCACGGCGATGGGCCGGACGGCGTGCCACATCCGGCTTCAAACATCGCCTGCACGCCCGTTGAGATTGCTGAGGCAGAGCATCCAGTGCGCATTGAGCGTTACGGTCTGCTCGACGATACCGGCGGTGCAGGAAAGTACCGCGGCTCTCTCGCTCACATTCGTCAGATCAAGAACCTCTCGGGCGCGGCCAGGCTACAACTCCGGTCTGACAAGCGAGCCCATCCACCATTCGGGTTATTCGGCGGCGCAACCGGCAGGCCGTCCATGAACATCCTGCAAGTCGATGGCTCCGACACGGTACTGCCGACCATGACCGAGGTTGAAATCGCTGCTGGCGGTGTCATCCGACATGAGATGGCATCGGGCGCAGGATGGGGCAACCCGCTGGAGCGCGAACCGACTGACGTTCTTGAAGATGTGTTGGACGATAAGGTGTCGATCGAATCCGCTCGTGATTTATACGGCGTCGAGATATCAGGTAGCCCGCTCGCAATCGACATCGAAGCAACCAGCGTGTTGCGCGGCGCAACGGGCTAATGCCCAAAAAGAGAACAAAAGGCTGACCAACATGAAGACCGCAATGTTTTATGGCGAAAAAGATATTCGTGTTGAAGAGATGCCCGACCCGACCCCGGCGCAGGGCGAAGTGCTGGTCGCAATCAAATCGGCAGGAATCTGCGGTAGCGATCTCCACAACTATCGTGGCAACCGTCCGCGCTCCGGCGATGTTCCGTGGCGGCAGGGCCATGAACTGGCGGGAGAGGTTGTGGGACTCGGTGACGGCGTCGATGTCGATACTCTGGCAGTTGGTCAGCGTGTCGCCATCGAGGCGAAGCATCTTCTGGGTTGCGGCCACTGCCGTGACTGCAAAACCGGCAGCTATCACCTCTGCGAGACACGCGGTATTCGAAACGGGGTGCGCGAGGCCAGCTACGGATTCTCAGAGCTAGACGTAGTTGTGTAGGAGAATGCTAGGCCGATACCGGATCACGTCAGCTATGACGGCGCTGCCCTGCTCGACTGCTACGCCGTCAGCGTTCACGCGGCCCACATTTCACCCGCCGGCCCAGACGACACCGTAGTTGTGCTGGGCGCTGGAACCATTGGCATCACGATGGGGCAGATTGCTAAGGCATTTGGCGCAGGACGCGTAATCATGGTTTCGACCCGCCGCGCCCCACTTGAAGTAGCACTTCATATGAACGCTACGGACGAGATAGTTGTCACGTCAGAAGTTGACCCGGTGCAAGCCGTGATGGACCTCACTGTCGGAGACGGCGGCGGAGTTGTCTACGAGACCGTTGGTGGCAACGACCAGCTCTTGTCTCAGTGCATGTCCATGGCACGGCGAGGCGGCGACGTTTGCATCATCGGCTCGTTCACCCAGCCTCAGCAGATCCCGACGGAACTGGGAATGCAGCGGGAGCTATCGCTCAGATGGTCGAACAGCTACTCAAGCTTCAACGGCATCGGGGAAGCGCAAACGGCGCTGGATCTGATGGGGCGTGGCCTGCTGGACGTAAGTGACATGGTTACGCACCACTACGGAATTGATGACATAAATGAGGCGTTCGTAGTTGCAGACGACAAACGAGCATCCGGCGCGATAAAGGTTGTCATCACCCCGTAGTTTGAAATTTGGGCATACCCGCGAACCGATTGGCTCACGACCATGATCCAGTTGGACTAAGCGCTGATACCAACGAGCCTTCTTCCGGGGGTTCAAATCACCCATAGTTAGTTGACCGCGGCGAGGAGATCAACTCCTTCGAAGACAGAATTGGTCCCGAATGGGTGAGGATGCGCAGATGAGCAAGATCATGATTGTTGATGATGAGTTTGATATCCGCCTCGTTCTCACTATGACCCTGGAAGACTCCGGCTACGATGTTGGACAGGCAGTGGACGGCAGCGAAGCGCTTGCAAACGTTCGATCAATAAATCCTGATCTGATCTTGCTGGACATCAACATGCCGGAGATGGATGGATTCCAGGTTCTGGAGCAGTTGAAGGCCTATCGAGACACTGCGGACATTCCATTCATGATGATCTCGGCCAGATCACGACCACGAGACCGTGAGGACGCGCTGTTTATGGGCGCCGTCGACTACATCACAAAGCCGTGGTCTGAGGGGGAGTTCGAACTCCGAGTAAGCCACGCGCTTTCTCAGAGCCAAAGAGGGAGCGGTATCACTGGGCAAACTGACACAACTGCTATCGCAGTCAATGTCTAGGTCTATTTAGCAGACCCGTTCCGGGTTTCCGCGCTGGAATGACCGAGTCCGTAAGGGCTCGGTCATTGTGCGGAACTGAGAATCTGGGTTTGCCACGTACCTGTATTTGGGTAAAATTACTATTATCAAATGTAACGCTCTCATTTATAGTTTTCCTCCTGAAACAAATCTCCAGATCCGACCGGTATTAACGATATTGAGCGATTACCAAAATTTGATCGGCCCCACTCCATGACGCGAATCATGCTCGTCGACGATGAAGAGTCATACCGACTTCTGATTCGAACTCGGGTTGAGATTCGCCCGGAATTTGAGATCGTTGGCGAAGCGCACAACGGTGCCCAGGCTGTTGCGATGGCTGGCGAGTTGGAGCCCGATCTCATCTTGATGGATATCTCCATGCCTGAGATGGATGGCTTGGAGGCGACTCGTCAAATCAAAGCCGCCGATCCAGATATCACGGTAATCATCGTTTCAGGGCTCCAGACCGGCGATGAAGTTGCCGTCGGCGCAAGCGGTAGGATTGATAAGACTGAGTTCACACTCGATAAACTCCTGGCGCTTCTAGACTCCTAGTTCCCCAAAACTCCGAACCCATCAGACCCATCCTCCACATCAATTTCAAGTTTCTGAACTGAGGCCACGATGAAGATTCTTGTCACGGGCGGCAGTGGTCGCGCCGGCAAATACATCATTCCTGAGCTACGTTCGCAGGGCCACGAAGTGGTCAGCACGGATCGCATCGCCGACCCTGATTCTGACGTCAAGTTCATGCAGATCGACACCACTAATCTTGGTGCCGTTACATCTGTTTCACGTGGAATGGGCGCCATCGTCCATATGTCCGCCATTCCCAGCCCTGTGAAAGATCCTGAGGCTGAGGTGTTCCGGGTCAACATGCTCTCCAACTGGAACGTGCTGGAAGCTGCTGAGATCCATGGCATCAACAAAGTGGTTATGGCGTCATCAGTCAACGCCGTAGGAGCGGTCTTCTCGAAGGGGCCTGTGGCGCCGAAGTACTTCCCGGTGGATGAGATCCAGTCCACTCGTGCAGAGGACGCCTACAGCCAGAGCAAGTGGCTGGGCGAAGAAATGGCCGAGGCGTTCTGTCGCCGACGCCCCATGCAAATTGCCAGAATGAGATTTCACGGCCTAGCTGATGTGGAGAGGCAGAAGGGAATGAAGGCCGCTGGCGGCGAGACGCCTACTGTACGCGCCGCTATGCACTTCTGGGGCTGGGTAGACATACGCGATGCAGCGCGCAGCTGTCGACTGGCGCTGGACGCTGACAGGACTGGCCATGAAGCGTTCTTCATCAACGGTGATGAGACATCACTGGACACGTCAACCATGGATGTAATCGAGGATATCTATCCCGGAGTAGAGATTCGCAAGCCGCTAAGTGGGACGGCATCGGCGATCGATATCAGCAAGGCTGCAGACATCCTGGGATGGAAGCCGGAACACCACTGGCGCGACGCCTAAGTCAGAATCAGCTACCGATTTGTGGGCCGGGGTCACAGTAGCTGCGCAGTGCTTCGATCGCCGCTAACGCCGCCAGATAACTCGTTTTGGGGTTGGCGGGATGCGGCGCGTTGATGAACTCAAATTTGAATTTGCCGAAACTTCCGCTGGCCTCAATCCGATGAACGTTGCCGGGGGCGTCTGGATCAGCAATCACTGTGACTCTGGTCTTTTCTGGTCCCAGACCGGCGAGGCTCAGCGTTGCACCAACGTTGACGTTGGCGGGGAAAAGTTTGACCGCCTCTGAGGCTGGTCCGTCGAAAATCACGGTGGGCTCGGTGATCTGTTTGTCTTCCCATTTCGCAAAGCCTGCCGCGCCAGTGAGGGCACGTGGAGGCTTCGTTGTGGTGAGGGTCACCGATTCCAGCAGATGCGCCACGGCCCTGATCGCGTCGATGCCACCAATGGCACCAGACGGCACAATCACTTTGCCACCAGAGGCGCTGGCGGCATCACTGAGTTCCCGGTGAACTACGGGATCAGTCAGGGCGCCGGAACTCATCAGAATAAGAGCGACGCCCGTTTTGAGTATTGTGGCTGCGTGGGCACGGGCGGCAGACTGTGAGGCACACTCGACTACGAGTGCCAGATCTGTGTGGGCGACGAATTCGCCTATCTCAGAGTAGCCAGAGGGCTTGTTACTCAGATCGGACGAGAGTGCTGAAATAGCGTTCTCATCCACGTCGAACAGCGCCACAACGCGCGCATTGGGAATGCGGTCGCTATCTGCGGCCAGCGCTAACTCGCGGCCCATAGCGCCGCAACCCAATATCCCTACGTTGACCATCGTCTCTGTCATCATTCCCACCGTGCGTCTTGAGATACCAACCGGGAATATGCGAATGAATATCTCTGGATACGCCTATGCAAGCCGCTTCTCGGCTGGCATGTTAACAGCCGCAGACACTTCATCGCTCAATATCTCCAATCTCGCCAACAGAAGTAAGGAACCGTATCGACATGGCAAACACGAATGACTCAGGCAAGGTCGTCACGGTCACAGGCGCGGTCTCGCCGGCGGCATTAGGCCCCACGCTCACCCACGAACATCTACTGATCGATTTCACAGTGGTCTACAAAGAGCCTGACAACCCTGATGACGCCTCTTTGGCCCGGGCAAAGGTCGATTTCAACAATTTGGGCTGGGTTCGATTCAACTGGGTCAGCAGTTTCAACAATCTGACGCTGGACGATGAGGCGCTGGCCATACGTGAGGCGGGGTACTACAAGCGAGCCGGTGGAGGCACGATTGTAGATGCCACAACTATTGGGATTGGCCGCAACCCGCAGGCACTGAAGCGAATCTCTGAGGCGACCCGTCTGAATGTGATCATGGGCGCCGGTTTTTACGTTGAGGCGAGCCACTCTGATGAGTATGCAGCGCGATCTGTTGATGACGTTGCCCAGCAGATGGTCACCGAACTCACTGAAGGCGTCGACGGCACCGGCATTCGTTGCGGGGTAATCGGTGAACTGGGTTGTTCGTGGCCGTGGACTGATGCGGAAAAGAAGACTGTGGAGGCAGCGGTCATCGCCCAGAAAGAAACGGGCGCGGCAATCCTGATTCACCCTGGCCGAGACAACCGCGCTCCGTTGGAAATTCTGGAGTTCATGTCCGCCAAAGGCGCTGATTTGAGCCGGACCATCATGGGCCACATTGAGCGCACCATATTTGATCCCGCAATCTTGAGTGAGACGGCCGCAGCGGGTTCGTATCTCGAATATGACCTGTTTGGGCACGACTCTCCGTACTACCCGCTGGCCCCTGAGACGTACATGCCAGGCGATCACCAGCGCATCGACCAGATTGCATCGCTGATTGATCAGGGTTACGGCGACCGAGTTGTCCTGGCCCACGACGTCTGTTCAAAGCATCGTCTACGTGAGTTTGGCGGGCACGGCTGGGATCACATCATCTCGCGTGTAGGCCCGTGGATGGCGGCAAGGGGCGTTGAAACTGCAGCATTCGACCGTATGCTGATCGACAATCCTGCGAGAGTGCTGGTCAATCAATCCTGAGTCCAGGCATCGCAGATCTATCGCCCGCGCTTCGTAGTGGGCGGATGCATCTAATCCGGACAACGGCGCAGAGCCGTATCACTTGATGAGAACATCTTCCGTGATGTTCTAGACGCCAGATATGTATCTCGGAGCCAGCAGAAATCATCCGATTCCTCACCCGCCAAAGCCGCATTGTCCCCGTAATCGGGCTGATTAGCATTGCAGTGATCACATGCGGAACTGACACAGAACTTTCGCCCGCACGATCAGGTTTGCCAACTGCCATAAGTGAGTCGGCCGCCCAGAGTTCGACTCGGTCGCCGTTTATCGGAATTGACCATGGCAATGCGACCCATATCACAGCGAACGTGCTTGGCCCACTTGAAGGGCTGGAAGCTTCATTCGCAGACAAGGCTTCTCGGGTGTGGACCACGGACTTCACGAACCGCACCGTCCCGCTCACGGATATCTTCTCAGGCGGCGTTCCCCGAGATGGCATTTCGCCCATCGATAACCCGGAATACGAGCCCGTATCTAACCCGCCAAAGTGGCTTCAAGGCCCAGAGCCAGTCATAGCGATCGAGATCAACAACGATGCGCGTGCATTCCCGCTCAACGTGTTGATCAGCCATGAGATCGTCAACACCATCGTGGGTGGCGTTCCGGTGGCAATCACTTACTGCCCACTCTGCAACAGCTCTGTTGTGTTCAAATCGACGATCGATGGCGAGAAGCACCGTTTTGGTGTTTCCGGGTTCCTGCGCAACAGCGATCTGATTATGTGGGACAGGACTACGGAGAGCTGGTGGCAACAGATCACCGGTGAGGCGATTGTTGGCGATTATGTTGGCCGCCAGCTGGACATCGTGCCAGCACAGGTAGTTTCATGGACTACCTTCGCCACTGAATACCCGGACGGTGAGGTGATGAATCGGCCAAACAACAGTGGTCGATACGCAGAGACCCCCTACACGGGATACGACAATACGCTGCCCGGGAACGATCCTTTCCTATTTGATGGCGCGATCGACAGGCGAGGGCATCCTGTAGATCGAGTCTCAGCCATTGATCTGGGCACCGGCCCGGTGGCGTACCACTTCAATTTTTTGCAGGATAATCCTGTCGTAAACGACGTGATTGGTGATGTACCGGTCGTGATCTTCTTTGAGGAAGAGACTGAGTCAGCCTTCAGAAGCTCTATCCAGCCTGGCGAATATAGTCCTGTGGGGTCAAGCACGACATTCATTCGCGAACTTGATGGTCGGATAATGACGTTTGAGGAGCGAAATGGATTGATCCGGGACATCGAAACCGGCAGCACCTGGACCCGCTTTGGCAAAGCGATTGCTGGTGAACTCAGTGGGCACGAGTTGTTGCCGATAATCCATGGCGATCATTTCTGGTTCGCGTGGGCGGCGTTCAAGCCAGATACGCGCTTGATCGAAAGCGCCACGCAGCTCTCGGCGGGTTGAAGAGTTGTGTTTCCACTCAATGCACCGCGGCGGACGATTCTCCTTGCAACTCTGACGTCAGTTGTTCTCCTTGCGGTGGCCTGTAGTGGCGGAACGAGCGAAATCATCATCACGAGCGCGTCCACAGTTGAACCTACCCAGAAGCCGGATCCAACCGAACTGCCGTTCGCAGTCTCCGATATGCCAGATCCGGCAGTAGATACCCCGTTCACAAGTACAGAATCACCGTTTGTGGCCCGAACCGGGTTCGATGGCTGGAAGACCAATTTCAACCGGTGCACAGTGTGGCTTGATGAGCTGGGTCAGAGCGTACCCAGGGATACGATCCTTGCGATCTCAGACCCGTCATTCACTTCCATATCCAATCTGACAGTGGAAATCGATCCGCGGGAGCCGGTAATCGTGGTGGAGGTCAATGGAGATGCCCGCGCCTATCCGTTGGACATCTTGCTTCAGCATGAGATCGTCAACGATGACATTGGCGGAGTGCCAATCGTGGTCACGTTCTGCCCACTGTGCAACAGCGCGGTCGCGTTCGAGCGAACCGTTAGCGGAACCCTCCGCGAGTTCGGCATTTCGGGGTTTCTGAGGAAGTCAGACCTGGTCATGTATGACAACGTGTCAGAGACGATGTGGCAGCAGGTTACCGGCGAGGGACTGGTTGGCGATGATGCCGGAACCGTGCTCAAGCAGGTGCCGGTTCAGACCGTATCATTCGAGACTTTCACGGCCAGCTTTGAAGATGGACTGGTACTGGATCGCCCCGATCTCCCTGAGATCGACTACGACGCGCCTCCGTACGCGGGCTACGATGAAGAGGACAATCAATCACCCTTCCTGTTCTACGAGATCCCTGATCGGCGAATCCACGTGGTTGAACGCGTCTCTGCCGTGGATATAGGTTCCGGCCCCGCCGCATATGCGTTCTCGTTCTTGAATGAATTTCCCGTGGTCAATGATCTGCTAGGTGACACTCCAGTAGCCATATTCTTCGACGACAAAACTGAGTCCGCGTTCGCCAGGGCAGCGTCTGATGAGCGGGTGAACACAGTCGGTTCTTCCACTATGTTCTTCCGCTATCTGGATGACCGGGTACTGACGTTCGCACAGCAGTCTGATGGGTCGATTATCGACAACGAGACTGGATCAACGTGGGACAGGTTCGGGCTTGCAGTCTCCGGGGCGCTCCAAGGTCAAGAGTTAGTGCCGGTTATCCATGGTGACCACTTCTGGTTCGCGTGGTCTGCATTCAAACCAGAGACACGCCTCGTCCGGGCGTTGGACGATCTGAATAACTGAATTCTGGGGCTAGCCGCTTTCTTCGAAGCTAGCCACCGCTCCTGCTGACTTGAGCTCAGTGATCTGATCTTCGCTATAACCGAGTTCCAGCAGCACTGAATCCGTATCCGCTCCGCAAGCCGGGGAACCGTTGCGGCGCTCTCCGGGAGATTCGCTAAGGCCGATCAGAAGTCCGGGCTGCCGCAAGTTTGTGAAGCCGGGATAGTCGGCTTCGGTCACGCCTTTCAAGCGCAATACATCGGCGTTGCCATACACGCCCTCTTCTATGTCCTCCGCAACTTTGGCGGCAGGAACTCCCACTTCAGCAAAGCAAATCAACCATTCAGAGACTGTTGCGCCAATGAACACTTCAGCCGCCTGCAACGCCACATGGTCATCCTCTGGTGACCCAGAGTGAGCATCTGACAATCCGGCGACCCCTGTGACTGCCGCAAGAGCGGCCTTCTGATCATCAGTACGAGCGCCAACAAAGAGCCATCCGTCTGAGGCCTTGTACGATCGATGAGCGGCGTGGAGGCCCGTATTGTCGGAGTTCGTGAGGATCGGTGGCTCAAAGCCTCTTTGCCTGACGAACGAGTCAGACTTCAGCCAGAGGCCGGTTGAAAGTAACGAGTTCTCAATCCGTTGGCCTTCGCCTGTTCGATCACGGTGATAGAGCGCCAGCAGGCTGCCAGCGGCGCCCAGCATCGCAGTCGAGATATCGCATATGGGTGTCTTTGGGAAGATCGGTGGTCCGTCTGGCCCTCCCTGCGCCTGGGAAATGCCGGTGAACGATTGCGCCAGAGGATCGAATCCCGGTCGCGCCGCCATTGGACCATCGCTGCCAAAACCCGTGGTGTGGAGATAGATCGACTGGGGATTAATCGCTCGAACAGACTCGTAGTCGATACCGAGACGCCCGGCGACTCCCACGCGGTTGTTGTGGACGATGATGTCTGCCCACCTGATCAGCCTCTCCAGCGCCTCACGCGACTCATCAGACTTCATGTTGAGCGCCAGATCACGTTTCCCGGTGTTCCCACCCAGGTAGAGCATCATCAACACCCGGCATCCTTCGCCGGTTAGCGGCTCCACCTTGATCACGTTTGCACCCAGATCGGCCAGGTATGCCGGCCCAATCGGCCCCGCCAGGTAGGCGGATAGATCAAGCACATGCACTCCAGACAGCGGCCCATTGAACTCAGGATCCGGCAACGGAGTGAAGCCTTTTGATTCATCTGTGCCCGTTGAGTGAAGAGTAATCGGCGGCGCCACCTGAACGCCCGGCTCACCTGTGTCTGACTCAACATCTGCTTGAATCTGGTTTGCCACCACCTGAGGATGATCAATCAGCGCATCCGTGGCGAGCGCTGGTGCAACCGGGACGTCGCCATCCTGAAGTATCTGCACCCACTCGTCGCGCGTTTTAGTGGCAATCCGATCACCAATGGCCTTTTTGGCGATGGCTCGCACCTCTTCTGATGGCCAGTAAGTTGGTGCGGTATCAAACTGCGGATTGATCACCAGCTCAAGTAAATCACTCGCAATGGAGAGCTTGTTCCAGAAATCAGGGGTGAATGCTCCGATGTGAATCCACTCGCCATCGGAACACTGGTAGAGGCGGTAGTTTGGCAGCGCACCCTGCGGGTCGTTGCCTGCTGAGTTCCACGTCTCAACGCCTTCACCACGAACAAGCATTGGTGAGCGAGCTGCCAGTGAGCCCTGCACAAGAGACGTGTCTACGCGCTGCCCCCGTCCAGTCATTTCACGGTGATGCAACGCTGAAAGCACACCAAGTATGCCCAGCATCGCGGTCCCGTACCCCACCAACGGCAAGGCGTTCCAGAGTGGTGATCCCTCCGCTGTGAACTGCTCCGTCAGCACCCCGGTTTCAGCAGCGATAAGCCCTTCACCGGCAATTGCAGAACCGGGTCCATCCATTTCGCCTCGGGCCGTAATCGACAGCCAGATGAGCTGAGGGTTCGACGCCATAAGTACGTCCGGGTCGATACCTATTGACCTGAGAAATTCACTGGTCAGCGATGAGATGACGATATCTCCGTTCAGGATTGCATCGACGAGAGCAGCGTTTTCCGCAGGACTATTGCCGCCTACCGCATCCAAAGGCGAGGTTCTCTTATCGCGATCCCAAACTGAATAGGAAGATGACTGCTGGAGTGAGAACCCACCCGAAGGCGTGAACTTGACTACGTCTGCACCATAGTCGGCCAGAAACATTCCAACAATGGCACCGGCGTGGTCGTCGGAAATCTCTACAACTGACAGACCGGAGAGCGGGTCAGTCCCCGGGCTACGGCGTCGCTGGTTTGTCGAGTTCTTCGTCGAGTTGCTCAAGGAGAATCTGGGCCTGTTCGTAGACCGAAGGGTTGCGTGGATCTTCTGCGCGATCTCGAGCCTCTTCGATCAGCGCCCTCGCCTCCACGAAATCTCCTGAGTTAGCGGTCAGAACGCCTTTTTCAAGATAAGCCGCAGATAGCGAAGGTGAGTATTCTATCGCCCGGTCAAGATCGCGGATCGCAATCTCAACCTGCCCGGCGGTTGAGTGCAGTCGAGCTCGCCAGAAGTAAGGCACGCCCTGATCTGGCGCAAGAAGAATCGCAGTATCAAATGCCGACTGGGCCACAAGGAAATCACGATCAGTCGTAGCGAGCCTTCCTTTGACGATCCACGTACGCGCATCTTCGGGATCGAGGGCTATTGCTATCTCGACATCGATCCTGGCAGCTTCCAAATCGCCCACATCCAGCAACGCCTCTCCACGTGACGAGTATGCGGACGCGAGATCTGGCTTCAGTGAGATCGCCATGGTCAGATCTTTGACGGCGGCTTCATTCTCGTTCTTGAACAGCAGGGCCTCTCCTCTGCCTGCCCAGGCTCTGGCGAACTCCGGTTCGATCTCAATTACCAGAGTGAATCTTCGTTCCGCCTGAATGTAGTCACCCCGACTGAGATAGCCGTGAGCCTGCACATAGTGACTAATACTCTCGACCGCCTCGGTCTCCTCATCCAACTCTTCAACTTCCTCAACCACTTCAACAAATGGCTCAGGCGTGGGGGTTGGTGGCAGAGTCCTTGTTGGGACAGGCGTATGAGACTCTTCGACCACTTCCACGGCGTGCGAGTTCACTGCGGTGCCGCACGCAACCGCCAGCATCAGGCCGGTCGTGGAAGCGAAGATCATGAGTGTTCGTCGAGTCAGCAAAGGGTTCCGATCAGGCTATATATCAAGTCGCTGCACCGATATTACGCGATGACTGGTACCTGATACGTCTGCAAACGGCGTCAGGTTCACGACTCCAGGGGATGGGATTGGCAGATTCCGGGGATATCCGACGCGGTGGGAACTGTCTAATATCGTATTCGACATGAACACCGCCCACCTGAATCTCCCAAACATAAATTGAGTCTAATAGATCTTCACTGCCACACGCTGGATCGATCCGATGACAGCGGCATTCCTGTGAAAGAGTACGCCGCACTGGCTACCAGGCGCGGTATCGACGTGGTCTGCATCACGGATCACGATCAGTTCTGGACTCCCGATGAGTTGGAAATCATAGCGGGCGATACCGGGGTCGTGCTGATTCCTGGCTCAGAGACCAATACTGACTCCGGCCACGTACTGTGCTTTGGAGTAACGGACTACGTGTTTGGATTTCATCGCCCGGAAAAGCTTGGCGCAGCGGTGCAAGCCGCCAACGGCGCAGCAATTTACGCCCACCCATACCGCCGCAACCTGCCGCCGGGAAAAGAATCCATCTCAGAAGAACAATTCGATCAATCCATCCAGTCCACGCTGGGAAACCCTCTTCTGAGTTGGGTTGATGCCCTAGAAGTATCCAATGGCCGGGGAACCAGAGAACAGAACCAGTTCTCCGACCAGCTAGCACTTACCGCAAACATGCCAGGCGTGGCCGGCAGCGACTCCCATAAACCTGACGATTTTGGCCACGTAGCCACCGAGGTGTCCGGAGAGATCCGCAACGTGCAGGATTTGATCGAAGTGCTGAAAGAGGGCGATGTGCGGCCGGTGGAGCTGGCGTAACGGCAGCGCACTACCGCGCGGTCGACAGCCTCGCCACCAACAACTCTGCGGCAGCACGCTCGTCGCCGACGGCTGAGGTCTTGAAGCCTACGTCTGCTTCCAGTAGCTGTCGGTGAATCCACTCGAGGTATCCGTAGGGGTGGGATCGCGCCTGCTGAAGCGTCTTGCGCAGCGGGAAGCTTCCTTCACGGACACCGATTCGTTTTGCGATATCGGGTTCGGGTGCGCGTGAATTCATCATGTCCTGTGCAACCAGCGTCATGCGGGTCTGTCTTGCCAGCATGGTGAGCAGGTAGTGGATGCTGTTGCCTTCGTCCAGAAGCTGGTGGATTGCTCGTAGCGCCTCAGACGGCTGGCTGTCCAGCACTGCGTCCACTGCTGCGAATATGTTCGCCTCTCGGGCGGGAGCCACCATCAGATCGATATCTGCCGGCTCAATTTGGCGACCGTTAGCGTAGAGAGATAGTTTGGTGATCTCCTGTGCCAGCAATCGTATATGCCCGCCGATCAGATCAGCGAGTCGCTGAACTGCCGCGGGAGCGACGGTTGCGCCTTCGGCTCTGAATCTCTCCGCAATCCAAATGTCGAGCGCTTGCCCGCGAGTCACCTCAAACTGTTCGACTGAGGCGGTTGACCCAGCCGTCTTCAGGCCGACACCGTTCTTGCGTAACTCGTCTTCCACGAAAACTAGTTCCGTAGATGGCGGAAGCGTTGTCAACGCATCTCCAAGCCCGGCCCAATCGCCCTTCGGTACCTTGAGTGTTCGACTGCTCCTGCGACCACTGTTCGCTTCAATGCGGCCAAGCAGTCCTTTTACGATCACCAGACGCTTGTCCGCCAGAAACGGAACGGCTGATGCAGCGCCCACCACTTCGTCTCTGGAGTAGTTGTCACCATCAAAGACGTTGGTGTTGGGCATCATCGCCTCAGGTGGTCCGGCAGCTGCTCTAATCTGGTTCAGACGTTCGGACACAGAGAACTCATCTGAACCGTGCAAGACTCGGATCATGACGTAGGAGCCTGATCGCCAACTGAATTCGTATTCATTGACGAGCGCCTGGATATATATAATTGGTGAGCACGACTCATCACTACCTGGATCACATTCAACCCTTTGTTCAGACTTTTCTACATCCTTCGGCCGATCTTCCGGCTGATCTGGAAGCTAATGCGGGACCGTAGAGTCCCCGCACCCAGCAAGGTATTACCTATTCTTGCTCTGGGCTACGTGGTGATCCCATACGACGTCATTCCAGATTTCATACCGATTCGCGGCCAGATGGATGATCTGATTGTCGTAACGATGATACTCGGACTCTTCGTCATACTTTCACCGTGGAATGTGGTGCTGGAACACATCACAGGCTCAAAGCCTGTGGACAAGGCCGATGAGTACACAGGCCGAACCATAGATACCGATATCCGAATCGAAGACGAATAGGTTGCCTCTCAGCTACGTGACCACCGCAGTCGACCTAGAACAACACCCAAGCCATTACCAGGACCGCCACTAGATGCAGATCGCTATCATCGGTCTCCCCTCATCCGGGAAGACCACCATTTTCAACGCGCTCACCGGGAGCGCTATCCCCGTTGGTCAATTCGCTGCAAAGCCTGAAGCCAACATTGGCGTTGCACACGTTCCCGACGACCGTGTGGACAAGCTGACGGAGCTGTACAAGCCAAAGCGGACGATCATGGCCGAGGTTACGTATATCGATATCCCCGGGCAGAACAGTGTCCAACAAGATCAGGGCATGTTTGACGGCGCGGCCATGGGGCAACTTCAGAAGGCTGACGCGTTGTTGCATGTGGTGCGCGCTTTTGATGATGATTCAGTCATCCACTCAAAGGACTCCGTCGACTGGCGTCGTGATGCTAAAGACGTTGAGTTCGACATCATGTTCTCTGACATCGCACTTATCGATCGCCGAATCGAGAAGCTTTCTGATACAAAAAATATGAAGGCGATTGAGCGCGACGCACAACTTAAGGTAATCGACGAATTGCGGCTGGTGCAGGCCCAGCTTGAAGAAGGCGTCCCTTTGCGGTCTCAAGTACTCACGGACGCACAGATGCGTGGCCTACAAGACCAATTCCTGGTGAGCAGCCTGCCGTATTTGGTAGCAGTGAACATCGGTGAAGAGTCAATTCCTGAGTCGGAAGCCATCGAAACAGAACTCAGCGAAATGCTCAGTGGCGATCTGACGGGCGGCGCAGCTATCTCCGGGAGCCTGGAGATGGAACTCAGCGAAATGGACGATGCCGAGGAGGCAGAGTTCCGCTCATCACTTGGCGCCGGTGAACCGGGGCTCCACCGCATCTTGCGGCTCTGCTACGAGTCACTGGGGCTCATGTCGTTCCTCACTGTTGGCGAGGATGAGGTGCGAGCCTGGACCATCGCCGAAGGAATGCCAGCGGTCAGCGCAGCAGGCGTAATCCACTCCGATATCGAGCGTGGATTCATCAGGGCAGAGATCGTTTCGTACGATGACCTGATGGAGCACGGCACGGTGAGCAACGCTCGAAACGTGGGTAAGTTGCGGTCTGAAGGCCGTGAGTACGTCATGCAAAACGGTGACGTCGCCAATTTCTTGTTTTCGGTTTAGTGCGCAGTTCGGAATTATGGCTGTAACATTCCCATCTGGAAAGTAACTTAGGGGACTCATGACAGAAGAACTTGGCAAGATAGAAAGACCGGAAGCAATGGATGTGATCGGCCAGCGCAAGCTGTACGTGGTCCCGCTTGTCTACGCCCTCCCGGGCGCGCCGGACGGATACGCATCACGACTGGAAGCGTACTGGACAGCAGTTGATCAGCATCTGAGTTCGCTTGAAGCGAAAGCAGGCATCGTTAAGAAAGTGTTCCATGAGGGCATCAGCTACGGCGGTGACCCTGGTATTGACCAACTGAAGCAGACGAACTTGCCGGCATACCCGTTCATCAATACCCGAATTCAGGGCGGAGCCGATCTTGAGGCACTGGACGATGATGACCTGTTCATGCAGGTGTTGGACTGGGGTCGAATTGCGCAGGGTGGATTCAGCAGCCAGAAGGTTGCTGACGCCGTGCAGGAGGGCTACACGGAGGCCGCCGAGGCTCGATTGAAGCACCTCTCCGAGACACTCGATGCCAAGGTTGGCCCCGGCGAAGCAGCGGTCGTGATCATCTCATCCCTGCGTGACATCGAGACGCCGAGTGACGTCGAAATTTTCAACATCATGCCACCTGAGATGGACCAGCTAAACCGGTGGATTGAAGAGCAGGTTAAAATGCAACAGGCGGAAGCCGAGCGCATGGCGGCCGCGGCGCAGAGTGGACAGGCTCCACCACCTCCTCCTCCTCCGGGTGAGGCACCACCAGCAGAAGATGAAAGCCCTGGGCTTTGGACGCCGGGCAGCGCATAGTCCCGACACGTTTGGTAGCGCCTGATGAGGCGCTGGGTTTGTACGTCCACATTCCGTTTTGCGAAACGAAGTGTCCGTACTGCGACTTCAACACGTACGCTCAACTCGAAGCTCTGATCCCAAACTACGTTGCGGCACTACAGCGCGAACTCGATCTCTGGGGATCGCTACTGGAGACGCCGCAGACCAGCACGATCTTCTTTGGTGGCGGGACTCCGGCCTACTTGCCAGTAGATGATCTGAGTCGCGTGATCTCGAGCATCACGGAGGCATTCAACGTCGATTCTGCTGCCGAGATTTCGCTGGAGGCGAATCCGGGCGATATCGATGCAGAACGGGCGGCGGCACTACGCGAGATCGGATTCAACCGCGTTTCGGTTGGCATACAGAGTTTCGATGATGGCCTGCTTCAGATGCTGGGTCGCAAACACGATGCGAAAACGGCCATCGCGGCTATCCGTAACTTCCGCAGCGGCGGATTCGACAGCATCAACTTAGATCTGATGTTCGGGCTACCCAATCAGACACTGAAGCAGTGGGAAGCATCGCTAGACAAGACTCTGGAACTGGATACGGACCACATATCTCTCTATGGCCTGACCATAGAACCCAACACGCCGCTGGAAGTGATTGTTGAGCGAGGCGACCTGCCAGAGCCAGACGGTGATCTTGCGGCTGATATGTACCTGATGGCGTGCGAGCGTCTTGAGTCGGCGGGATATCTGCACTATGAGATATCCAACTGGTGCAAGCCCGGAAAGCTCGCCCGCCACAACCTGATCTACTGGCGAAGCGGCGAATACCTTGGAGCTGGGCCTGGTGCGCACTCTTACGTTGGTGGCCAGCGGTTTGAGAACATCAAGTCGCCAAAGCAGTACGTTCAGGCGCTTCAGTCCGATGACGAGCGCACAGCATCCACCGACGCAGTAGCCAGGATGCAAGCGATGGGCGTCGTTGGTGATGGTGGCTCGGACTCGGACCGTCAGCAGTCAGCAGACTTTCTGATGATGGGGCTGCGCCTGTCTGAGGGAATCTCAGCCGGAGAGATCAACGGGCGGTTTGGTGTCGATTTCGCCGCGAAATATCGAGACGAGATAGCTCAACTCACCTCTATTGGCCTGCTTGAATCTTCAGGAGACCGCTTCTGGATTCCGCACGACAAGTGGCTGGTTGGCAATGAGGTCTTCTCTCAGTTCGTGGAGCTTGAGTAGTTCGAAGACAGTTAGACTGTTCAGCCCCACCTGCCCACTGAACTTGAGGCGAAACAATGCCCACGCCTGAAATCCACTCATACGACTTCCCGGAACTCGTCTCTGACGCGGTAGACGTTTGGGATGATAACGCCGAATGGTGGGACGACCAGATTGGCGATAGCAACGAGTTCCAGACCGTCCTCATTGAGCCGCCAATCCACGAACTGCTAGACGTTCAGCCGGGCGAGGGGGTGCTGGACATCGCATGTGGCGCCGGTCGAATGGCGCGCCAGTTCGCTGATCGCGGCGGGCGCGTGACGGCGATAGACCACTCAAAGCAGTTCATCGAACGCGCCAGGGAGCGGGCAGCGGATTACGGTGATGAACTGGAGTTCAAAGTCATAAACGCCACTGACATGGATTCGCTACTTACACTCGGTGAGCAATCATTCAATGCCTCCGTCATCACAATGACAATTATGGATATGGCGGTCATCAGCACTCCGATTGCGACGCTCGCGCGGCTCCTGAAGCCCAAGGGGCGTGCCGTATTCTCAGTCACCCACCCGGCTTTCAACTCTGCTGACTTCAAGCTTCACGCGACGCGTGGTGAGGCAGATGGACGGGTGAGCCACCAGCATCGGATCTCCATATCCCGCTACAACACTTCCTACCCGTATAAAGGCGAGGGCATTGGCGGGCAGCCAGCTGCCCAGTGGTACTTCCACCGATCTATGTCTACGCTTGTCACCGCCTGGGCCAATGAAGGCTTCACTGTTGACGCGATAGCCGAGCCATCCATTCCGGAATCTGACACAAGGAACCCGAACAACATCTCCTGGGGCAACTTGCCGGACGTGCCACCCATCCTCCTTATGCGATTGAGACTGCTCTGAACTATGTTTGTAATTGGCACTGCTGGTCACGTTGACCATGGAAAATCAACCCTCACCGAAGTTCTAACTGGCATCGACCCCGACAGGTTGAGTCAGGAAAAAGAACGCGGCATGACAATTGAGCTTGGCTTCGCATGGATGACCCTTCCGAACGGTCGCGAAGTGAGCATCGTTGACGTGCCGGGCCACGAGCGATTCATCAAGAACATGCTTATGGGCGTTGGCGGAATCGATATGGCGCTGCTGATCGTCGCTGCTGATGAAGGCGTTATGCCGCAGACAGTTGAGCATCTTGCGATTCTTGACTTGCTCCAGATCAAGCGAGGCATCGTCGCTCTCACCAAGAGTGAACTGGTCGACGAAGACTGGATCGATCTCGTGTCTACGGACGTGCTGGAACTTCTGGAAGACACAACGCTTTCTGACGCGAAGATAGTCCCCGTCTCGGCGATGACTGGTGCTGGCATACCTGACCTACTGGCAGAAGTAGAGCGAGTACTGGGCGACCTGCCGGAGAAGCGCGATCTAGGCCGGCCGCGCCTGCCAGTTGACCGTTCATTCACGATATCTGGGTTCGGGACGGTTGTGACAGGTACGTTGATTGATGGCCGAGTGCGCGAGGGGCAAGAGGTGGAGGTCCTGCCATCTGGCAAGCGCGGTCGTATCAGAGGCCTTCAGACGCACAAGGAGACCGAGGACGAGGCTCTGCCAGGCACGCGTGTTGCAGTTAACCTGAGTGGTATTTCGCACGATGAGATCTCACGCGGCGATGTAATCGCCTCCCCCGGATGGCTACGCCCTACCGATGTCATTGACGCTAGTTTTCGCGTAATCAATCGCTCACCGCGCCCCGTGAAGCACAATGCCTCCACAACGCTGTTCACGGGCAGCGCTGAGAGCCCAGCAGTGGTGCGAATGCTGGACGCAGATTCACTTGAGCCGGGTGAAAGTGGGTGGGTTCAGATCAAACTGGAACATCCCATTCCCATCGTCCAAGGCGATTTCTTTGTGATTCGAGATAGCGTTGCCACCCTCGGCGGTGGTGTGGCGCTTGATCTCACTCCCCGCAGGCACAAGCGCTTTGATGAGACCGTGGCAAGTCGACTGCTCGCGCTCTCTGAAGGCTCTGGTGAAGACGCAATCGTCACGGCCATCGAGACGGCCCAGCCAGCGGTTCCAGCAACGATTGCGCAGGCAGTTAACGAGTCAGTGGCCGATGTGACCGAACGCATCGAAGGTCTGCTGAGTTCATCGCTGCTCATATCGCTATCCGGCAGTGCGGATGGCCCGCTCTACACAACGGCTGGATGGGCAAACCTGTCTGGCGCGGCGCGTGATGCGACACGTGCGTTCCACGCTGAGTATCCACTGCGTGCCGGGATACCGGCGGAAGAACTCAGGAGCCGGCTGAAGTTGAAGACTTCTCTCTTCACACCAGTTGCCGATCGACTGATCGACAACGGCGACATTGAGCGGCTCAGCTCGATGATGCGAACCCCCGGTTACACGCCTGAGTTCTCCGATGATCAGACGCAACAGATCGCCGACTATCTCTCGTACCTTGGGACCGACCGTTTCTCTCCTCCGACCGATAAACCAATTGATACGGAATTGATTGCCGCTCTGGTTGATCAGGGGCGTGTTGTGCGGCTCAATCAAGAAGTCATTTACCCCGGTGACGTCTACGAAGAGATGGAGCAGCGGGTAATCGAGTATGGTTCAGAAAATGAAAACATCGCGCTGGGAAGGGTGCGGGAAATGTTCGACACCAGCCGCAAGTACACCCTGGCCATCCTGGAGCACATGGATAGACGCCAGATCACGAGGCGGGTGGGCGATGACAGACAACTCAGGTAGTTTCAACGGCGTCCTGATGCGAGGTCGAGGGGGAGCGGATTAAATGGCGACATGCGTACGGATTGGCAACATCGAGATCACAGCGCTCCGCGACATTGGGCCGCTAGCATTTCCCGCCACGAACGTATTTTCAGAGATGCCAGATGATGGCTGGGACAAGCATGCTCGCCACTTCACCAAAACGGGTGACTTCCCAACCAACTTCACGGTGTTTCTGGTGAAGTCTCCTGAATCCACAATGATCGTGGACACTGGCGGTGGACCGGGACCGCACGAGGCAATGGGTGGCGCTGAGGGACAACTCATGAGTGGTCTGGAGAGTCAGGGCGTTTCGCCAGAAGATATCGACCACGTCTTCTTCTCCCACTTGCACTTCGACCACATTGGATGGGCGCTGCACCAGAACCCCGGTGCTGGGTCGACGCCTGTCTTCCCGAATGCTCGCTATGTGATCTCTACCATGGAGTGGAAGCACTGGACGCAGCCGGATATTCTCTCGAGTAGCCCCGTTGAGCAAGCAATCTACCCGCTTGAGAAACTGGGTCTGGTAGATCTGGCTGACGACGAAACGCCTCTGGCGACCGGTATTCGAGCATTGGCCACTCCCGGGCACACGCCGGGTCATCAGTCGCTCCTCGTCGAATCTGGAGGCGAGACTGCCATCATTGCGGGTGACGTGCTCCACAACACACTGCAGTTCGAGATGCCAGATCTGTGCGCCGACTTCGATGAGGACAAGCCCACAGCCCGCGCAACCCGCCGAAAGCTCCTTGAACGACTGGCGGCCGATCGCACGATGTCCACATTCGGGCATCTGCTTATCGACTCCAACATAGGTCACGTGATCAAGGTCGAAGACAAGTACAGCTGGCAGCCGCTTTAAACGCGGTTCGACTGCTCCACATAGCTGACGCCTGCGTATTCAACCGTCTCTAGCACCTGCCGGTACCCGTCACGGCTCGCTTCATGCGACCTGTGATTCGGCTCGCCACTCGCCTGATCAGCATCGACCAGCGCTTCCGATAGCACTCGGCCGTCCATGCCGTCGCCGTATACTCCGAGGAGACTCAACACCGTTGGAGCTAGGTCAATATTACCGGTGGGCAACTCAGAGACGACTCCAGACTTGAACGCTGGCCCACGGGCGACGAGGGTGTTTCGCATCTCAGTTGGGCTGAGACCGCCGTGGTCACCGTGGCCTTGCGCCATGGATCCAAACGTGTTTGACGTTGCAACGCTCTTCTGCCCCGGCGCATCACTCCAGTTCGTGGCAACGGCGATGTCGGCTGAACGCACGCCTTCCATGCCGATCAGATCCATGGGCAGTGTGCCTTCGATGTTTCCGAGGCGTTCAGACACAAACACCGAACCGCACCATGGCTGACCAACCAGCCAATCGACAATCGACTCACCCTGTCCGTCACGAAGTTGGTCTCCGTATATGAGCGCTACTCCGCCGTTGGCCGCGATATCGACGCCGCCGTATTCGCCCAGCGCCGGATATCCGAGCATCCTCAGTTGGGATTCAATTTCGATGATTCCCTGTGACGTGGAGTACCCATGATCCGAGATAACGAACACATTTGTGTCGTCGGATATTGCGCCCAGTAGACGGCCAAACTCGTTGTCAGCAGCTCCGAGTGCCGCGATTGACGTGTCGGAGCCAACACCGGTGGCGTGTTGCGACTTGTCAGGCTCCGCGTACCAGATCAGGCCAACGTCAGAGTTGCGTTCGCCAAGTACGTATTCGATAAATATGTCTGTCGCGTGGGACAAGAGCGGCGCGTTTGGCAGTTCCGGCTCGGGCCATGCTCCAAACTTCTTCTCCAGTTGCAGATTGATGTCATCCGGTAGTGAGAACTCCGGGTGGATGATGATTCCGCCAGATACGTCAGCGTTGGGGGCGTGGCAGAACGCATTGCCTGATGTTCCGGACACCACGGCCGCATACTCCCTGCCTTGGCTTGCGAGTCGTTCCGCCATCGTTGGTTTCAGCAGCGTTCCATTTCCGGTCGCCTGCTTCACCAGCTTCAACTCATCAACCAGAACGTCTGCAACCTTGTGCGGCCATACGTCCCGGAAGAGCATTCGATTGCCTGCAATGCCGTGGTTTCCCGGCAGGCAGCCTGTAGCCATGGAGGTGGCGTTGAGCCGTGTGACGCTTGGAACCACCGGATGGTGTCGCTCAAATCGCACGCCTTCACTCGCAAAGCGATGCAGGTTAGGCATTACCTCAGCGTCAATCTGCCACATTTGCAGCCCATCAAATGCCGCAACTACAACCCTGGTCACTTGCGTTTCCTCTCGTTTGAGTTTGGTCGCTTGAGATTGGCCGCTCGGTTTACAGCCGGGAGCTAAAGGCCAAGCGCGTGGAGTGCATCATCATCAATTCCAAAGTGGTGGGCAACTTCATGCACAACCGTGTCACGCACCTCGTTGACGATTTCTTCCGGTGAGTTGCATGCCATCTCGATAGATTCCTGAAAGATTGTGATCTTGTCAGGCAGCACAAATCCGTAGTTCTGCCGTGCAGTGAGTGGGACACCCTCGTAGAGCCCCAACAACAGGCCGTCTTCTGGAATGCCCTGTTGTGCAAGTTGAGTCTGAGTTGGCACCGACTCCACTGTGATATCGACGTTGTCCAATCGTTCTATGAACTCTTCTGGAAGGGAGTCGATAGCCTCGATAACAAGTTGTTCGAAATCCTCAATACTTATTCGAGCTCTAGGGCTGTCCTGCATGTTTCCCTAACTCTGTGTGCGTTCACGGATTGCCTTGGCAATATCCATGTTCTGCTTGTCCGGGCCACCCTTTTCGAATCCTGGGACCTCAAGGTAAAACGGTACGTCCGCGAATGCTGGATGGCTCATGATAGCCTCAAAGCCATCTTCACCGATCTCACCTTCGCCAAGGTTCTCATGACGGTCGACGGATGACCCCAACGGCGTCTTTGAATCGTTGCAGTGAACAGCTTTGATGAGGTCGACTCCGATCTCACGATCGAACTCATCCATCGCGGCGGCGACTCCATCTTTTGTCGACATATCGTAGCCAGAAGCGAACGCGTGCTGGGTATCGAAGCAGACTTTTATGCGCGGGCTGTCAATCGCTTTGATCAACTTTCCAAGCTCTTCGAACTTGGAGCCGAGGTGGTCGCCCATGCCAGCACTGTTCTCAAGTGCCAGCCAAGGGGTCCCCGGGGCCTCTTTCAGGATCTGGTGCGTCGCATTCACGAACTGCTTCTCAACAGTCTCGTATCCGCGTCCTTTGTGACTTGCGGGGTGAAATAGAACACCCTCCACCTGGATAAGCTCTGCAAGCTTCAGATAGTTCGTGAGGGAGTCGATACTCCTTGCGAGCAGCGCCTCATCTTCAGACGCAAGTGCGCACAGGTAGATTCCGTGGAACACGGTGGGGCCCATGTTCGCCTCAGCAATGGCTGCATTGAACTTGGCGATGTTAGCTTCTGAAGTCATCTTGAATCGCCACATGCGGGGAGATGAAGGGAACAGCTGCATCGCCTCGGCACCTATTTCAAGCGCGCGGCCAACAGATTTTTCCAGCCCTCCGGCTGACGATACGTGGGCGCCCAGGTACATGACGTTATCTTTCTACCTAAATTAGTCGGTCGCCCATTGTAGACATCGAACTGGTAGTTCGGTTGACAAGGGAAGTGCGTCGACTAGTTGGCAGTCGCCCGTCCCCAGAACTTGAGCTTCTTGTAGTCACGGTCTTCCCATGCCACCAGAATCTGGGCTGCGAGGAACATGGAACTGTACGTTCCAATGATCACACCAGAGAGCAGAACGATCAGGAAGTCCCGAAGTGTCTCGCCACCAAACAGCAGCAAGGCCACGATGGTAAGTGCGGTTGTGATTGATGTGCTGAGCGATCGTGCAAAGCTCTCATTGATCGATATATTCACTGACGCTGAGAACGGTCGGTTTGGTGCAATGCTTACGTTTTCACGAATCCTGTCGAAGATGACAATTGTGTCGTGAACTGAGTAACCGATCACAGTCAGGATACCCACAATGAAGATCGCGTTCACTTCAGCGTCGATTACCTGTCCAAGGATTGAGAAGAGCCCCAGCACGATGAATACATCGTGACCAAGTGCAACAATCGCGGCAATGGCGTAGCGGTACGACTTTGGTACCGAGCGGAATGCGTACATCACGTACAGCATCACAAAGAGAGCAGCAACAACGACGGCAATGACCGCGTTGCGAACTGTATCGTCAGCTACTGATTGGCCCACGGATGTGACGCTGGGAACGCGGTACTCTGTGGAAATAGACGTGTTGATCTCTGCCTGAATCTCTTCGATTCCGGACTGACCAAGATCGCGAGTACGAATGAAGAACTCGCCATCGCCAGACTTTTGAATGATCGCGTCGTCGTGACCAACCGCTGACAACGCGGAGCGGAGGTCTTCGGTTGCCACGTCATCAGCGAATTCCAGGTCGAAGCTGGTGCCCGACGTGAAATCAATTCCAAGATTAAGTCTTGGTGGGATTGATACAAAGACCACGCCGATGATGACCAGCACCAACGACAGGCTCAAGAAATACCGTTTTCTGCCGACTACGTCCACTGGTTAATCTCCAGCCTGTTGACTTGGCTCGTCGTGGTCGGCACCAACGCCACCAACGGGAACCCAGAGCTTCATTCGAGATGGTCCAGTCACCGATCCAAGAGTCCGGCTGATCACCCGACTGGCGAAGAACGCCGTGAACATGCTCACCAGGGTACCAATACCGAGCGTCAGGGCGAATCCCTGCATAACGCTGGTGCCAAGTCGATCACCAAACCAGAATAGGACAACACTAGTAATGAGCGTTGCGACGTTACTGTCCCTGATTGACGGCCATGCTCTGGCGAACCCTTCACTGATAGCAGCGAACAGTGTTCGGCCAGCACGTAGTTCTTCTTTGGTGCGCTCTGCGATCAGGATGTTTGCGTCTACCGCTGTACCTATCGTCAGAATCAGTGCGGCGATACCTGAAAGGGTCAGAGTAACCGGTGCGATCTTGAACACCGCAAGGGTAATCGCAGCGTAAAGCATGAGTGCGAGAGCTGCTACAAGACCGGAAGCCTTGTAGTAAACGATCATGTAGAAGAGAACCAGAGCGAGACCAATTAGACCGGCAATGACGCTCTTCCTTAGAGTGTCTTCACCAAGTGTGGCGTCAACGTTGCGCTCTTGCACCAGCGTCAACTCCAATGGAAGTGCACCAGACTTCAACTGAATCGCGACCGTGCGTGCACGCTCACCCGTGAAGTCAGGACCCTGAATGAAGGCCCGACCACCGCTAATTCCAGCCTGAGCAGCCGGAGCCACAAGCTCGGATCCGTCCAGGTAGATTGCCAGCAGCCCATTGGTACGTGAAATTCGGTCAGTGACCTCAAAGAACTCATCGCCACCTTCACCGTCAAACTCAATGTTGACGACCGGTCGTGCGATTCCAGGCTGTGTTCCTGCAAATGCGTTCACCAGGTTTGCACCGGTAAGCGGCAAAGAAGATTCGCTGAAGTAGCTCGGATTGCTGCATCGTTCTGATGCCCACTCGAACTCAGTCAAGCCATCTGGCGGCCACTCAGAACCGTCTTGGGGATCAAGAAGTGGGCCACAAGTGCGTTCTCGGAAATCAAGCTGAGCCGTCTGGCCGATGAGCTGCTTGGCCTCCTGCACGCCACCGCCAACGGTGTATTGGTTGATCTGTCCTGTGAGTGCAAATATGAGCGGATCACCAAAACGCGCCGCGAACGCTTTCCGGAGTGCGGTTACCTCACCCTCAATTAGGACGCCATCTTCGGTGATGCCGTCCTCAACAGGATTCGGCAAGGTGATGGCAAAGTTACGTTCAGAAAGCTCCTCAACTGTGAAATTCGTTCGACCGAGCCCAGCAACTTCCGCCTCAATCAGTGCAACTGTGGCCTCTTCAACAGGTGCCGTAGACGTTGCAGTCACCAGATCTGTGGAAGTTGATGTGGGAACGGGACCTGTATATAGAACTCGCAATTGCGCCGGGAACTGGTCACCGAGCTTCGTGCGAATCTGCTCTGATTCAGCAACCTCAAGAACCGTGCCTTCAGCATCGATGCGGTCACCCTGAAGTTGATCAATGCTGACGACTAGCAGTTCTATGCCGTCATCGTCCGTCACCACTGCAACGGTGGCTTCCGGGTGACCAAGGTCGCTCCTGAAATACGCTTCCAGATTTGCTGCGGTCACTGCATTGCCCTGGAATCCAGCGCTAATGCTGGCACCGGTTAGTCCAGGAATCTGGATGAGTACGCGATCGGGCGGAGTGCCAAGAAGCTGAACAGTTGGCTCGCTCAAACCAAACTGGTTGATTCGAGACTCAATCGTCGTACGGACAGCGTCCATGTCATCGATCGAAGGATCCTCACCGTCTTTTGTCTGGGCGGTATACACAAGGTGGGTACCACCCTGGAGGTCCAGTCCTAACGATAGTCCGAGCAGGTTCTCATCATCGCCACGCTCAAAATCAATACCGATCACATCGATATCAATTTTGGGTAGCGCAACGATCACAATCGAAACCGAAAGGAGGATGATCAAAAATATTAGACCGCGTAGTTGGCGCCTCACTGACGACACCCGCGTTCATTTTTATAGCGTGCTAATTCGCCACGCAGCATATTCACAGCTTCTTCTTGAGTCTCGACGCGTCCCAGGGCCTCTGCCTCACCTAGTAACTTCAGCAGATTTCCTATCTCAGGCCCAGGTTTCAGGCCGAACTGACGCTGGATTTGATTTCCGTTAAGCAATAGAGAAGCCTTCGAATCGCGAGGCTCCTCGAAGGCTGTACTGAGTATACCATCCGCGACGCCACAAAATGCTTGCCAATCCGGCGTCAATATTCGCGGTCCTCGCGCCGCCAGATAATCAGCAAAACTCAAGTACACCGTATCCCTTGCAACACTTCCCATATCTCGCCAATATCGGTATACGGCACGGCGGCTTGGTTCGGCTCTATCCTGGCTGATCTGACCTGGCCTGAGATGAGAGTAGATCATCGAACTCACGTGACGAATCACGATGTTGCTGCACCTAAGGCGGGTCAGAATCTCCGTCACAATCTCTGATCCAAGTTCGCCATGCCCAAGAAACTGCGTCTTGCCTTCTTCGGTGATCGTTTTGGTGTCTGGCTTTCCAATGTCGTGCAGGAGAGAGGTCAACTTCAACAGCGTTGCCCGTGACTGCCCATCTCCCACTTCTTCATAAAAATATTCAGGGAAATTGGTACCACGAGGAATTTCCCTGAGTGGGTGGTCTTCCGGCAGGTCCGCCACATCGCCAAGTATGAGCCCCATGTTCTCCACGGTGTGCATGGAGTGTTCAAACACATCCCAGTAGTGATGATTCGGTGGCTGAGCAACGCCCTTCGCCTGATCCAGCTCAGGGATGATGGCACTCAAGACACCCGTCTCGTTGAGCACTCGGACGCCCGCATATGCGTCTCTGGCAGCGAACACGCCGTACAACTCATCCCGCACGCGTTCCGGGCTGGCCGCGGACACTAGGTGAGCCACACCCTTGATCATTTCCAGCGTGTCATGCTCAACGTTGAGACCAAATTGCCCGGCAAATCGGGCAGCACGAACGCACCGGACGGGGTCAGCCGCCAGCACATCCAGCGACGATGCTTTAAGCGAATGTTGTATCAGGTCATCGCTACCGCCCATCGGGTCAATCAGATGAGCGTCATCCAGCTCATCGTTCCAGTCCAACAAAGCCACAGCCATTGCGTTGATAGTGAAGTCACGCAACGACAGGTCTTCGTGAATGCTTCCATGCATGAGAGCAATATCAATCCAGCCTGGTCCCGGTTCCAACTCAAATGGCCTGATGATGCGATAGTGGCCACGAACGGAATCGAGCGTAATCATATGTCCACCGGTCGCATTCGCCACGACTTCCGCCGCTGAGGATGAATCACCGGAAACCGCTATGTCCAGATCGTCCGATACACGACCCAGTAACGAGTCACGGACGGCGCCGCCTACGACATAGCCGTCAATGCCCCCCTCGATAACTGCGCTCAGAGCTTTGCTGACAAAGGTATCCATCGGCGTGGCGAATTAGCTCGATTCCAGTTCGGGAAGCTGTGATCTCAGCCGCCAAATCTCCATGTCCATCTGATCCAGATCTACCTGCTGATAGATGGGAAGGTCGGCGTAAATGATTGGCTCCGGCGTTTCTTCGTCTTCTTCAAAGTCTTGGTCTGAGTACTCTTCCCTTAATTCAGAACCCTCTGGTAATTCAGAACCCTCTGGCGCGACCTGCAACCGATCCTCATCAGCGACAACTTCATCGTTCGCGGCTTCACGCTCGAAATCGATATCGGAGTGGTCATGGTACGGATCAGGCTCCTCATCTGCCTTCCAGAGGTCGATGTGTGCCTGAAGATGGTCTGTGAAGACAATTCCGTTGAGGTGGTCCACTTCATGTTCTATGGCCTGAGCAAGCAGATCTGTTGCTGACTCAATGGTGTACCCGACGCCCTCAAGGTCTAGATAGTCCGCAGTAACAGACATGGCCCTTGTAACAATCCCTGTCCAGCCTGGCACGCTGAGGCAGCCTTCCGGCACCCTGCGCTCACCTTCACTTTGCGTGATCACCGGGTTGATGAGAGCGAACGGCTCTTCGCCCGGCATCTGCAACGTCACCACACGACGCAGTATTCCCACTTGAGGAGCGGCCAATCCAACGCCGTGGCCTGCCTGCATAGATTCGATCATGTCGGCGGAAAGCTTGCGAATGGCCCCGTCGATTACGTCAACGGGCCTCGCTTCTTTTCTTAGTATCGGGTCGGGCAGAACGCGAACAGGCAAAATGGCCACAGGTGAACAGGTCTCCGGGAATTGTGTGGATCGAGAAGGCGAGGTTTCAAACCTCCCCCTACCTTCCATAACGGTAGCGGCCGGTCTAAGACCCACTCTTCAATACTCCGCAATGGGCTATGTGTCTCAATTATATCGACGCGGCTTTGTGATGCTCTTCACGCCACCGAAACCGGATCTACGTCCACGGTCCAACCATGCGGCAGTTGCACCTCGTCCAAAAGATCAACAGGTGAACTTCCCTTTAAGAGGATGTGCCAGCGGTGTACGCCACGCACCCTGATTGGAAACGACGGTGATGGGCCGAGTATCTGAACAGATTCCAGGCCAGATGCGGTGGCAGTACGGGCCAGCAGCTCAGCGAACTCAAAAGCTTCGGCCTTCGCGGCATCGGCACTTGGATCGCTGATACCCAATCGGACAATAGAGGTGAACGGCGGATTGGCGTGAGAGCGCCGTAGTTCGATCTCAGTCCGGTAGAACGCGTCGAAGTCCTGCTCCACCGCGGCTTGCACAGCGTAGTGATCCGGCTGGAACGTCTGCATGATGACGTCGCCGCGACTCTGGCCCCGCCCTGCCCTGCCCGCAACCTGGGTCAGAATCTGGAACGCTCTTTCCCCGGATCGAAAATCCGGAATTGAGAGCGCTGTGTCAGCGGAGATTACTCCTACGAGCTCCACTGAAGGAATATCCAATCCCTTAGCAACCATTTGAGTCCCCACCAGCACGCGCTCATTGCCGTGAAGGAACGTCGAGAGAATCTCCTCGTGCGCCCGCGCCGTACGAGCGACGTCGCGATCCCATCGAATAGTGCCGGCGTTCGGATAGAGGCGGTCAACCTCATCAACCACCGCCTGCGTGCCGGTCCCGCTGGGTGCCATACGGTGCTCATGACACACCGGACAGGCGTTGGTGTAGCGGATGCGACGACTACAGTAGTGGCAGATCAGTGCCGTAGGGACGCCGTTGTCGGCGCGGTGGTAGGTCATGTTGGACTCACACCGGCTGCACTGACGCGAGTATCCGCAGTTCCTACACTGGACGTGTGAAGCGCTGCCCCGCCGGTTAAGAAATAGGATCACGCGCCCTTCACCATCAAAGACCCGATCCATATGTTGCAGAAGCGCGCTACTGAACATGCCGACGTGGCCATCCCGCAACTCCTGCCGCATATCAACCACTCGGACCAGTGGCGGAAGGCTCTCCGGCGAACCAACAACCCGGTCCGGCAACTTCAGCAACCGCCAATCTCCGCGCTCCACTCGCCGGTAATCGCCAACATCCGGAGTCGCGCTACCTGCGACGATTGTGCTACCCGTCAGTGCGGAGAGCCGCTCCGCTACACGGCGTGAATCGTATCGAGGCGAAGCATCATGCTGCTTGTAGGTCCACTCATGCTCTTCATCGATGATGATCAGGCCTAGATCCTGCACTGGAGCGAAGATTGCGCCTCTTGAACCGAGCACGATCTTGTAGTCCCCCCGGTGCACTCCCCACCACTGATCGAAACGCTCGCCGTCGGCAAGCCCGGAATGCAGAAGCGCTATTTGCCCCGGGAAACGAGAGGCGAATCGAGCAAGGTTCTGTGGCGTTAGTGCTATTTCCGGGACGAGCACGATCACGCCGCGTCCGCTCTCTATCGCCCTTTGCGCCGCCTGCAGGTAGACCTCAGTTTTCCCACTGCCGGTGACTCCGTAGAGCAGAAACGGCTTGTTAGGCACATGATCGTCGATAGACGCGTTGATCTGCTCGATAGCATCCGCCTGAGGCGCGGTCGGGTCCATAGGGAACGATCGTTGAAACTGATAGTGCGATAACGGATCACGCTCAACACGCCGCTTCTCCAGCGCTAGGACGCCACTCTTGATTAGCCCTGATACGGCACTCTGTCCGAATCGACCGGTCAATTCTGGACGGGGAAATCCATCCTCCGATTCCACCATGAACCGCAACAGATCACCCCGAACCTTCGATCGTTGTGTATCCCCCAACTCCAATGCTTCGGGATGGGATATCGACAAAGTCACGAAGTTCTGTGTCGCCTCCGAAGTTTTTGGCCTGTCCCACACGGTCGACTCAAGCAGATGGCCGCTTCGTACCAACGATTCCACCAGTCGAACTCCGCCCCTGCCGAACTTTCTGGCCAGTGACGTCTTTCGCAGTCGGTCGGCATCTGAAACTAGTTCTATCGCCCTAGCGTGGCGTGTGCTCAATCCGGCGACATCGGCGTTCGCTCCAATCGCAACGTACGTCCGCAGCGTGTCGGCAAATCCGGGAGGCAGCATTGGAGATGCTGCCGTGAAGAGGTTCGAGCGGTAGTACTCAGCTACCCACATAGCCAATTTGATCTGATGCCTGTCTAGCAGGGGCGTCTCGTTAAGCAGTCGAGCGATTGGCCGTACGGTTTCGACCTGGCTCACATCGCTGAGCGCGAAGACGATTCCTCGACGCACGCGCGGCCCAAACGGAACCCACACAGCGTGGCCTTCCCGGACGTCCATACCGTCCGGAATCGCATAGCTGAACGTGCTCCGGCTACTCCCCGGAACGTCTACCGCAATTTCCGCAAACATATGTCCTCAGCCTAGCGCGGAACTCCGTTCTGGACATTGCTGGGCTATGGGTAACCTCTGGATGAGATATTCCGCGGCATGTGATTGACCGCCCCATCGTGTGGGCATGCCTGCCCGCTATCTCAAGGATATGGACACGCCCTAAGAGGTCCAATAGGCGCGAGGCACGCCTGATCCGTCATTCCCATGAAAATAGAAACCGGGCATGTAAACGTGTGCGGAGACGGATATCAAGGCACATCACATGCCTACGGTAGCGGCGGGTCTAAGACCCGCTCCCCTAGTCGCCAATCATGACGTGCGTGGACCGACGAACGCGAAGGGCGGGTCTTAGACCCGCCGCTTCCATGTGGATAGTCACATACCGATGTGCCACCTAAGTCCCAAAAAGAAAAGGCGCCCCAATTACGGGGCGCCTTTGAAACGATAGCCGTGAGACTAGCGGCGTTCCTTGATCCTGGCCTTTTTGCCGGTGAGACCTCGGAGGTAGTAGAGCCGCGCTCGTCGGACCTTGCCCTTGCGGGTCACCTCAACTGAGTCGATCAACGGTGAGTTGAGCAGGAACGTTCGCTCCACGCCAACTCCGTATGAGACACGACGCACTGTGAACGTGTAGCCGGAGCGGGGGGAGTGCTCCTTCCGGTGCGATCCACGAAGGATCGTGCCCTGAAATGCCTGAACACGTGATCGTTCGCCTTCACGGATCATCACGTTGACTTTGGCGGTATCGCCGGGGCGGAACTCATCAATTGTGTCCCGCGGTTTGGCTGGGAGAAGAGCTGCGGCATCCATCTGGACTTTTCCTGTTACTTATTGCTCCGCGCCCAAACACCAAAAAACCACAAACAAGGTTCTGATGCCATCACGAGGAGTTGACTGTGGCAACCATAATAAGGGCGCCACGGGTAATTTCTTGAGTACCTAGTTTAAGGCTCAACGTTGGCGGATGACAAGCGGTTGGCCTTGCACCGATGGTCAATCCTGGGAATCGAGCAGATCTGGACGGCGTTCGCGTGTTCTATTATGACCGATATCTCTGCGCCACTTCTCTACGGCCTTGTGATCGCCTGAGAGCAGTACATCCGGAACCGACTCCCCCCGGAACTCTGATGGTCTGGTGTAAACGGGTCCTTGTAGCAATCCGTCTGATTCCGGACCAAACGTGTCTCGATGAGCTGAATTGAGATCCCCCAGAACCCCGGGAACGAACCGGGATACGGCATCAATCATCACCATGGCGGGGAGTTCGCCACCGGTGACAACGAAGTCGCCAATACTGATCTCGTCATCGACAAATAGCTCAATGAACCGCTCGTCAATACCTTCGTAGTGCCCGCAAACGATGATCAGCGTGCTTTCCAGCGCGAGTTCTTGGGCCAAGTCATTGGTGAGTTGCGTGCCCTGTGGCGACATCAGCACCACCCTTGGCGGCTGTCCCAGTCCTTCAGTCACGGACTCCAGTGCCGACGCCAGAGGCTCAGCTTTCATCACCATGCCAGGGCCGCCACCGTATGGCGAGTCGTCAACACTCTGATGTTTATCCGTGGCGAAGTCTCGAATCTGCGTGCATTCCAGTGAGATGAGGCCGTCTTTGATGCCGCGCGCAATGATGCTTGAGCCAAGAGCGGAATCAAACATCTCAGGGAACAGAGTCAGAACACGGTAGTCGATCAATGGTCGTGCCCGTGGGTGTGCGAATTGTGATGCTTCCCCGACTCATGCGGATCGCCTTTGCCTTGCAGCACTTCCACCGTATGCGGGATCACCGGGAGCAATATCTCTAACGTCTCACTAACGCCTTTCGGGTTTCCCGGGAGGTTAATGACTAGCGTGCGCCCGACCACGCCCGCGAGCGCACGAGAGATCATTGCAAACGGCGTTTTCTCCAGCGAGCCTGCTCGCATCGCTTCAGCCATGCCGGGAATTTCCTGTTCGATAACCTCTCGCGTCGCTTCCGGTGTCACATCCCGAGCAGACACGCCTGTGCCGCCGGTTGTGCAAATGAGGTCAATCCCCATTTCAACCCATTTCTTCAGCTGCGCAGCGATTTCTGACTGCTCATCCGGCACAACGACGCGCTCAGACAAATCGAATCCCAATGACTCGAGCAACCCGACCGCAGCGTCTCCGCCAATGTCTTCCTGTTGGCCTGCCGAACCACGATCGCTGCTGGTTAGCACTGCAAATGTAGGGATTTGGATCCTCCCGTAACCGTGTGATTTTCCTGATTTTGAACTCAACAAAGCATACCGGTCTCAGAAATTGACATCAGGTTCTTTGAATATTGGCCAAAAAATGGTTGCTGAACGCTTGCAACAGGCAGTCGCTGTCTGGTAGAACTTGGGGGTTGCTGGGGACAAGTGGAGGAAAATGGTGAATCAGACGTACTGGTCAACCAACCACCTACTCCCTATTGATCCGATTCACAGGGCCTGTTGGAGAGCCGTTTGTTTTTCACCGGCGAGTACGACCACAAAATCGACTCCCAGGGGCGGGTAGCCATCCCGGCCAAGTTCCGCACGGCCTTCAAAACTGGAATTGTGCTGGCAGAGGGTATTGAGAACTGCATTGACGCCTACACCACCGATGCGTGGGAGGCAGTCGTCGATGAAATCACTTCTCGTCCTTCTACTAACGCAAACCGGATGCTCGCAAGGGCAATGTTCGGTAGAGCTTTTTCGGCAGATCTCGACAGCCAGGGGCGAATCGTGATCCCGGTTTCCTTAAGGGAGTATGCCGCAATCAGCGATAAGGCTGTCGTGATCGGAGTAGGCAGGAATTTAGAACTTTGGAACCAGGATCAGTGGCAGCAGGTAATAACCGATGCCCGAACCCAGGCCGCAGACAATGCCGAACGGCTGGCTGAAATGCCAACCCGGCAAAACGGATAACTAAGAGACCGATAACGCAGGAGAGCGAAACAGGGTGCTACTGATGGGCCTCGAGCTACACCACACTCCGGTGATGGTGCCAGAAGTTCTAGAGGGACTGGCCGTTCAACCGGGCGGGCGGTACATCGATGCAACTCTCGGTGAGGGCGGACACACCGAGGCAATTCTCCGTGCGTCCAACCCCGGTGGCCAGGTACTTGGACTGGATGCGGACCCTGAAGCCGTCAGCGTGGCTGGCGTGCGACTCAACGAATACAGCGATCGCGTTCTCTACGCCAACACCAACTTCCGCACGATACGCGCCACTGCGCTCACATTTGATTTCGTACCCGTGCACGGTGTGCTGATGGATCTTGGCCTCTCATCGCTGCAACTGGATGCAGAGTCACGCGGCTTCAGCTTTAGGCGACCAGATCCGCTGGACATGCGCTTCTCGCTGGATCAGCGTCTGACCGCGGCCGACATCGTCAACACGTACTCTCAGTCGGAACTAGCCGACGTCATTTTCCAGCTAGGCGAAGAACGAGCAGCCCGACGCATTGCTTCGGCTATCGTTCACCACCGCCCTATTTCAACTTCGTCTGAACTCGCTGGCATCGTAGCCGGTGCGTCAGGACGCAGCCGTAGCAAGATCCACCCGGCCACCAAGACGTTCCAGGCGCTTCGTATCGCCGTGAACGATGAACTCGGCGCCCTGCAAACCGCACTGGAGCAGGCCGTATCCCTGCTTGGTCATGGCGGAAGACTGTGCGTGATCTCTTACCACTCGCTGGAAGACCGCATTGTCAAGACGTTCATGAGACGTGAGTCATCAGACTGCGTCTGCCCGCCCAGCACACCGGTATGTCATTGCAACCACCGACCAACGTTGCGGCAGATCAGTCGGAAGGTCACCAAACCGTCCGATTCCGAAGTTGCGAGCAATCGTAGGAGCCGCAGCGCACGGTTGCGGGTCGCCGAGCGAATTTGATCACCGTATCTAAAAGTTCTAAGGAGTAGCCGAGGAATAACCGCAGAAATGGCGCAAGCCTAGATATATCCCATCTCACCGTCACGAGGGGGCCGAAATCATCACTTGAAATCGGAACGTGGTAGAGGAGGGATTACTGCGGAGACTCCGCGGCCTGTATTTGTGAGGTAGCAAGATGATCCAAGACGATTTCAGAGCAGCAATAGACATAGGAACCACAAAGGTTTGCACCATTCTTGGTCGCAAGCGATCAGATCGTTCTATCGAGATCGCAGGCGTTGGCGTAGCGCCCTGCAACGGTCTTCAGCGTGGATTGGTCGCAGATGCGCAGTCGACAACAGCCGCCGTGCTTGAGTCGATTGGCAGCGCATCCAAGGCCGCCGGAATGCCGATTCGACGGGCCTACATTGGCCTCACCGGCAGTCACGTTGAGTCACGCAACCTTTGGAGCCGCGTTGACAACAAGTCGGGCGTCAAAGTGGTGACCGAAGAAGACATGCGCCGCGCTATTTCAGTTGCCCGTTCAGATGCGGCCGCAGAAGGTCGCAGCATTCTCCATGTAATTCCTCGTTCATACGCGCTTGATGGCATCTACGGCGTCCGCAACCCACTAGGGATGCACGCTGGTGAGATGTACGTGCAAACGCACGCCATCCTTGGCGACCAGCACCCCATCGAATCCCTGGCATCAGCCGTGAAGGCGGCAGGCGTTGGCGTGTCTGGACTGATCGTAGAGCCAGTGGCCTCTGCGGAAGCTGTTCTTACTGAGCAGGAGCGAGAAGAAGGCGTCATTCTGATCGACGTTGGCGGCGGCACATCAGACATTGCCATATTCCACGAAGGATCGATAGTTCACACGGCAGTCCTGTCAGTTGGTGGCTACCAGTTCACCAATGATCTGGCAGTCTCATTCGACATTTCGCATCAGGAAGCTGAAGAAGTGAAAGTGAAGTACGGCAGTGCGGCTCAAGACGCACGAACTGCTTCTGAAGAAATTGAAGTCAACCCACGGGGTATGGATGAGCCGTTGCTGATCAACCGCCGTGAAGTTGGTCAACTCATGAACGACAGGGCCATGGAGATGCTTCGTCTCCTGGTCAAGAAGATTAGCGAGCCTCACGTTCAGGAGCTCAACATCAATCGTCTGGTTCTAACAGGCGGTGGTGTGAAGTTGGATGGATTCGCATCCATCGCTCGCTACGTATTCCAGCACGATGTTCGGGTAGCCAGTCCACGCGGCGCTGTGGGAATCCCTGAGGACAATCAGGATCCCCAGTTCGCAGCCAGTGTCGGAATTCTGCTCTGGGGCATGAGGAACCTCCCCAGAGAGAGTCACATCAGCAGCAAATCTCAAATTGCTGCTGTATCGGCCCCCATGGCCGGTTCGGGCCTCAAATCTTCATTTAGGAAATTGCTGCCACGCAAACTCGCTGGTAGCCGGGAATCGGGCACGCCTGTTGGCGTTTAGCCGGGTGCGATGCCAGAGGGGGAACTGATGGCGCTAATTACGGATAACGATGTGGCGATGGAACTCGACACACAAAGCAATTTTGAGCAGGCGGCAGCCAGGAGCACAAATATGGTCACTGAACAATTGGCTGTGGCAGATGTAGAGATAAAAGATGCCAAGCTGAAAGTAGTGGGCGTGGGCGGAGGCGGCTCAAACGCCGTTTCCAGAATGTACCGAGAGCGGCTGGAGCAGGTTGACTACATCACAGTAAACACAGACCAGCAGGCGCTCGTCCGATCTGACGTACCAACTCGACTCCGGATCGGCGACACCATCGCTGCCGGTCTCGGCGTGGGCGGCGACCCTGACAAGGGTCAGGCATGTGCCGACGAGAGTCGTGATGAACTCCGAGATGTGCTTTCGGGTGCAGACATGGTTTTCATTGCTTGCGGCATGGGTGGTGGTACCGGTACCGGCGCCGCCCCAATCGTTGCTGAAGTTGCCCAGGAAATGGGTGCGTTGACAGTTGGCGTTGTAACCAGGCCGTTCAGCTTTGAAGGCAAGCGACGTCGCCACGTAGCAGACGAAGGCATTGCACGACTTCGTGACCAGGTGGACTCATTCATCGTTATTCCTAACGACCGACTGATGATTGCGCTGGACCAGGAAGTGACGATGGAATCTGCGTTCCGCATGGCTGACAACGTCCTCCGACGCAGCGTGCAGTCAATTGCAGAGCTCATCACCGTAGCCGGTGAGATCAACGTCGACTTCGCAGATGTGAAGGCGATCATGAGCAACGCCGGCCCCACATGGATGTCCATTGGCTACGGTACTGGCGAAGACCGAGCAATCATTGCAGCCGAAGATGCGATCAACAGCAACTTGCTGGATGTTTCAATCTCCGGCGCCCGTGGCGTGATCTTCAACATCACCAGCGGCGGCGACGCAACAATCTCAGAAGTCCAGACCGCTTCAGAAGTAATTCAGCGTGTGGTGGACCCTGAGGCCAACATCATCTTTGGTATGGCAACTGACCCGAAGATGGAGAACGAGATCAAGCTCACTGTAGTTGCAACGGGCTTCACGTCCGCTGAGGAGACTGCCCAAGCACAGGAAGAGATGGCCGAACAACTTGGTTCGATGACGAACGAAGAGATGGACGTTCCTCCATTCCTGCGACACCACCCTCAGGCTCGACGAGCACTGCGAAACCCAGTTCACTCGAACTAGGTGACGAGCGAGCTAACGCTCGCCTAACTAAATAGATCGTTTCTGCGTTGCGGGGATCGCTCAGACCTACCACCCCATTCCCGGCACCCCGCACCGCCTGATACGAAAGAAGAGCCCACCGGCCGCCACCGGTGGGTTCTTCGCGTTGGATTGGGCGTTAGACTGGCGCCCACACATTTCATGCGGAGAAGCTAATGCCTGACACGATCGCTCTCGAATGGACCCCGGCGCACCAGTTGCGCGAGATGGTCGTCAACAAACAGGTCTCACCGGTAGAACTAACGGAGCTCGCACTCTCACGAGCGTCATCGCTAAACCCAAAGCTGAACGCCTTCCTAACGCTCATCCCTGAGATGGCTATGGATGATGCCAAAGCTGCTGAACAAGCCGTCATGGACGGCAAACCGCTTGGGGCACTGCACGGAATCCCCATCTCCATCAAGGACCTGGAAGCCGTAAAAGACGTTCGTCAGACAAATGGGTCTCTTGTCTACAAAGACAACGTCGCCACCGCCGATGCCCTGCCCGTCCAGCGGATTCGCGAGGTAGGGGCCATCATCATTGGCAAGACCAACACCTCAGAGTTTGGCCATATCGGCACAAATGAGAACCGGCTTGGCGATGCCTGCCGAAATCCCTGGAATGCCGAATACACCAGCGGAGCCTCCAGCGGTGGAGCCGCCGCATCAGTGGCAGCAGGAATCACGTCAATATCCCAGGGAAGCGATGGCGGTGGCTCTGTTCGAATCCCAGGTGCGATGTGCGGCTTGTTCGGGATCAAAGCATCACAAGGTCGTGTTCCCCGTCGGGATGAGAACCTCAACAACTGGCACCCAATCAGCTTCTCAAATGTGGGTCCGCTAACACGCGACGTTCGCGACGCAGCGATGCTGCTGCAGGTCATCGCAGGGCCTGCCGATGACTCTGAGCCGGTTGTGATCAACGAACCGGCGCCTGATTTCATCGCCGCACTCTCAGCCGGTGTGTCAGGCAAACGAATCGCGTGGAGCCCGGATTTGGGCGGGTCGCCGGTCGATCCGGAGATCAAAAACGCCGCTGAAAAGGCGGTACGGGCATTTGAGGCACTGGGCGCCACGGTGGAAGTGGCCGAGTATAAATTAGGTGACTACGAGGATGTCTTCAATACATTCGAAGCGGCCTGGCGAGCTCGTTCCTACGCGACCAATGGTCATTTGCTGGAGAATCACCGCGACAAACTCACCGACTACTTCACTCAGGGACTCGAAGGTGGGAAAGTCATAACCGGCGCTGAGTTGTGGAGAGCAGAGGCTCAGATAAATCGCTACCGGCGCTACGCATCTGATTTCTTCTCAAAATATGATCTGCTCATCACCCCGTCACTCGCGACCACTGCATTCCCGATCAATCAGCACCCAGAGTCAGTTGATGGACGATCAGTCGCACACAAATACTGGGGATTCACTCCATTCACCTATCCGTTCAACATGACGGGCAACCCGGCCGCAACAGTCCCCATCGGTCTGGCCGCGAACGGCTTGCCAATGGGCATCCAGGTCGTGGGTGCGTTTGGCGACGAGCCAGGCGTGTTTGCAGCATCAGCCGCGTTCGAAGCCTCGCATCCATGGGCCGATCTCAAACCACCCGTCTCTTAGGAACAAACTCATGAGCACAAAAAACACCTGGAAATCAGCATTTGAACTGGCCGCCATGGTCAAGAGCGGTGACGTGTCACCGGTCGAGTTGGTTGAAGATAGCCTGAGGCGTATCGAGCAACTTAATCCGCAGTTGAACGCATTCCTTCATGTCGACGCAGACGGAGCAATGAGGGCCGCGAGAGATGCCGAGCAGGCCGTGGCAGCCGGAGGCGACCTTGGGCCGCTCCACGGCGTTCCAGTGCCCATAAAGGACGTGGAAGAGGTTGAAGAACTGCCCTTCACCTCTGGCAGTCTTGTCTACAAGGACCGAATTGCAACTTTCGATGGGATTGCCGCTCGGAGAATACGCGCAGCGGGTGCAGTCATCATCGGCAAGACGAATACATCTGAGTTCGGCCAGATCGGCACGAATGAGAACCGGCTGGGCGACGCCTGCCGTAATCCCTGGAATCCCGAAATGACCAGCGGTGCTTCCAGTGGCGGAGCTGCCGTGTCAGTCTCAACTGGCATATCGAGCATCGCCCATGGCGGCGATGGCGGTGGCTCAATTCGAATTCCGGCCAGCATGTGCGGCATTTACGGCATCAAGCCGTCTCAGGGCCGTATCCCGAAACTCATCATGGATTCATCGAGTGCACACCCGGTGAAATTTGCGCAAAGTGGACCGCTGACCCGCACCGTGCAGGACGCAGCATTGTTGCTCGGCGTCCTGGCTGGGCCGGCTGACGACGGCGAACAGGACGCAATCCAAACCGACCCACCCGACTTCATGGCCGCGTTGGATCAGGACGTCTCGGGTCTCAGAGTGGGCTGGAGCCCGGATCTGGGAGGAGTCGCGGTAGATCCTGAGGTCAAACAGATCACTGAAACCGCCGCCAAGACTTTCGAAGACCTCGGCTGCAATGTGGAGACCGTCAATTTTCGACTCGGTTCGCCCGAAGAGGTCTACGACACGTTTGATGTTCTCTACAACTCACGTATGTACGCCGTGAACGGTCAGCTGCTTGAGAATCACCGCGACCAACTCACCGACTACTTCACGGAGGGCCTGGAAAACGGGAGATCGTTCACGTCCGCTGATCTCTGGCATGCGATGTCGCAATTGGAAATCTATCGCGCCTACGTACGGGAATACTTTTCACAGTACGACATTCTGCTGACGCCGACGCTCGCAACGCCAGCATTCACCGTGGGAGAGCACCCGGAAGTCATCAACGGCGAAGCAGTTCCGCATCGCCACTGGGGTTTTACCCCGTTCACCTACCCGTTCAACATGGCTGGCAACACCGCGGCATCAGTGCCCGCGGGATTCACCAAGTCAGGATTACCCGTAGGCCTGCACATCGTTGGCCGATACCGCGCAGAAGCAACCGTCCTGTCCGCATCTGCGCGGTACGAAGAGGCGCGCCCCTGGGCAGGGCAAATTCCAGATATCGCAAAGTTCTAAGAGGGGAAGACACACCATGGCCAGCAAACCAAGAGTTCTGATCACCGGCGCCAGTGGACTGGTTGGCGGACTTGCTATTGAGCACCTGTCCGACAAGTACGAGTTCAGCAACCTGAGCCGTCGCAAAGTTGAGGGCATCAGATCCACCGAAGCCAGCATCACGGACCTCGATGCAATTCGGCCTGCTTTCGAAGATATCGATATGGTCTTGCACCTTGCCGCGTTCGTCGATGACATTGGCGATTGGGATGGCACGATAGATGTGACCATGAAGGGTACCATCAACGTCTTCAAAGCGGCCCAGGAGGCTGGCATCTGGCGGGTGGTCAACATGAGCACCGGCAGCACCATGTGCGGCTGGGAATGGTACGAAGATTCGCCTTACGGCAAGCTGGCAGAGGGGCAGTACGACGAAGTTGAGAAGCCGTGGCCGCAGTTGGATTACACGGACGCTGTTCGGCCCGACTCTCCGTACGGCGCTGCCAAAGCGTTCACAGAGGCCGCCGCACGCTGGTTCTCGGACGCCAAAGGCATGTCCATACTCAACATCCGTCTTGGCGCGGTACTGGACACCAACGAACCGAAGCTTTTGCGCCATTTCCCGGGATACCTGGATCAGATGGACGCAGTGCGCATGATGGACGCCTGTCTCAGTGCCCCGGAATCACTCAAATTCGACATCTTCGACGCCATCTCAGACAACAGCACCCGCTGGCGAGACACATCGCACGCCGAAGAAGTGATCGGCTGGAAAGCCCAGGGCTCATCAGACAGATTCGACCCAAACGACTTCCGTGACAAGCCGGGACCGCCCCTGCCTACAGCCTAGTAACTGATCCAAGGCGGATCAGGGTAGGCGCGTGAGAATAAGTTCCGCTCGGTACAATTCTGATGTGACGCCTGGGGGAGGTGGATCCGGCAGTAATCTCTCCAGGCGAAGCCGAAAGCCCTGTAGGTCAGAGCTGACGGAGCCATCAGGCGGGACATTAACGGGGAAAGAACGGCGAGCACCATCTTCGCCAGTCAGAGCCAGGATGATCTCTGCCTTTCCGGCCACGATGCAGGTGAGTCCCGCGCCACATCGTGAGTCGGCAATCATTCCAATGAAATCGACCCTGTAGTTCTCCTCACCCGCGTCGACTTCAACAAATGCTCCAATTGACAACGTGAACGTATCGCCCAACTTCAACTTGGGATCTAGATCCTTCGTTGAGCCGCAGGCAGCCGTAAGTAGCATTGCTGCGCCCAAAAAGACCAAAACCATGAGTCTATACTTCGACTGACGATGAATAATCAAAGAATTCATTCCTACTTCACTTTCAGGTGACTACGTGGCTCCCAGCCCAACAGTTCACGCCCCTTGGCGCCGTTGATTTCCTCTTCATTCTCATCGCCATGGAGGAACACGGCGTCATAGCGGCTTCGCCTGCTATTAGCGACCTTCAATGCTGCCATATAGGCGGCCGCCATGTCTTCCTCATCGACCACCCGCAAGAACGCAGGATCGTCTTTCGACAGCTTCCTGCCTTCAATCCAGCCTTCGCGATTCCGGGGTCCGGTCAGGCGCAGCGCAACAATAGACATTCCAAACTCGCGGCAGAAGTACCGGCAGATCATTTCACCGAAGCCCTTGGTCAGGCCGTAGACGCTCTGCGCGTCCAGCGGCACTTCTTCCTCTGCTGAGTACCATTCACGGTGCCTGTTGTGCACGGTGAACGTGCTGGTGTGGACGCCGGCCATGATGCCAGCCTCCTGCGCCGTCTTTAGCAGGAGGTGAAGTCCCATCGTGTTGACCGGGTAGTTGTCCAGCACATCCTGAACAGTGTGATCGGTAGATTTCGACGATGTCGGACTCTTCATAACCATGTTGATGAAGGTATCCACACCGTCTAGCGCTTCAGCCACGGCACCGGGATCAATAAGCGAGCCTTGAACATACTCAACGCCGTCGACGCGCGGAGGCTTGACGTCCAGTACGCGAAATTCATGCTCTTCTTGCATATATGGCACCGTCCAGGTGGCAACGTTTCCACCGCCGCCAACGATCAAGACCTTCATATCGTCGCATCTCCGTAACTGTGTATGTGTGCCTGTCTGGTTCGATTATCGCAGGAGCCATTATCTACGCAAATTATCCCCAGCCTGAAACAACGGTGGAATGACGGTGGAAGACCGTCTCTCCCCAGTCCCTAGTATCCCTATCAAGGCTTCGCAATCCTTGATTATGAACTCGAACAATGAAATCGAGATACTCAGGATTGCCCCGCCAATATTCGTGACGATGATGATGGTAGGGGAAGGTTTCAATCCTGCCCTGGCATGTATGGGAGCTAGATATTGCGTATTGAGAGCGTCGAATCATTCCTGATTCGAGATGCCTATGTTGTTCGAATCACCACTGACACCGGGATATCCGGGATTGGCCAGACTGCCTGCTGGGGCTACCCGGAAGCGGTGGGCGAAGTAGTCGCACGGTTCAGACCCTGGCTAATCGGACAAGACCCACAGCAGATTGAGCACATCCACCAGTTCCTCTACCGAATGGCTCCGTTCCGAGGCTCTGTCCTCTCAGGTTCAGTGGCGGCGATAGATATCGCACTCTGGGACATCAAGGGCAAACATTTTGAAACGCCCGTGTGGAATCTTCTGGGTGGCAAAGTTCGCGACACCATTCGATTGCACCTCCTCATGGGTGGTAGAAACGATGATGAGATCCTGAATAACGCCATAAGCGCACGTGAAGAAGGTTTCACAGCGCTTAAGATCGACCCTCTCCCGGACGCTTTCCATTCGATGACGCTTTCACGGCTCATATCGGATACCCGTGACACCGTGGCAGCGCTCCGCGAAGGTGCAGGACTGGATGTCGATATTATTCTCGAGATCCACCGCAAGCTGACTCCCATGGTGTCCATCGCACTCGCCGAGGCATTGGTGGAGTTCCGGCCGATGTTCTACGAAGACCCGATACAGATCGACAGCGTCATATCTCAGGGCGAAATCGCCGGTCGCACGACGATCCCTGTTGCCAACGGCGAACGTATGCACTCCATCTGGGAATTCCGAGAGTTGCTGACGCACGGCGGTCCCCAGTACGTGCGGCCGGACGTTGGACTTGCCGGTGGGATAACGCACTGCAAGAAGATTGCCGCCATCGCGGAATCGTTCCACGCCGCCGTCGTCACCCATAACTACCTGGGACCAATCCTCACTGCCTCATCGGTGCATCTGGACACAACGATTCCGAACTTCCTGACGCAGGAGTACACAAAGGCTGATGAGGCAGATCACAACCTGATCTACAAATCTGCTTTGAAGCGTGAAGGTGGCATCATCCCGGTTCCGGAAGCGCCTGGCATTGGCGTGGTGCTGGATGAGGAGCTACTCAAGACGGCCAAAGCCGAGCCAAAAGATCTGCCGTCCTCGATCCCATTACGCACCGATGGCTCTGTTGCCTATGCGGTGTAGACGAAATTCGACTTCCCCCACCAGTATCCCAACGAATTCTGTTACTGGGTGTTGTTCGCCAGTTGCTGGTTCGTTGACTAGCGGATTGAGGTCGACAATTGGCTTCAGTAACGATGGGATTATGAGTGAAATAAAAGCTGGAGATTTGGTCGCGGGCTGGAGTCGCGAACTGGCACCAAACCTGAACTGCGGTTCAGTATGATTTTGACTGCACAAAAGTCACTGATACTTGTGCCACAAATCGCTTTGACTACACTACAGATAGTGGTATGGTTTGGTGGCTCCACGAGATATGGGGTTGCACTCGGTGATTTCATGGGGCAAAATTTGAAGCATCAAGTGCAAGGCGCGGGTTGTGCACTGTCCACAGTGTGAGCACACAGAATCAAGGGTTATCGACTCAAGAGAGTCGCCCGACGGCGTAAGACGTCGCCGTGAATGTCTGTTGTGCCATCACAGGTACACCACCTACGAGCGGATTCATGCTGCTCCACTGGTCATCGCCAAAACCGACGGTAGGCGTGAAGAGTTTGACGCAAGCAAGCTCTTCCAGAGTGTTCGAATCGCATGTGCGAAACGGCCGCTTGAGACAGGTTCGTTAGAAAAGCTAACGAGGGATGTAGAGAACGAGCTCTACCGCCTGTCAAAAACCGAAGTCGAAAGCCGGATCCTCGGCGAGATGGTCATGGATAGGTTGAAAGTGCTCGATCGAGTCGCCTACATACGATTTGCGTCGGTGTATCGAGAATTTGATGACATCGACACGTTTGTGAAAGAGGCAGAGGCGTTGCAAGCTGAAGAAACATCACCAAAGGAGCCATCACCACAGTTGGTCCTCCTTCCGGATGATGTGCCTCGCCTTCCGGAAAGACGCAAACGAACTAGAAGAGGCAGGATAGCGACTCTTAAATAGGAGAACAAAATCGCACTCCCACCTCACATACCGATACTGACAAAGAGAGAGAATATGACGACAACCGACCGATCGAATGGCCACAGTTTCGATGGCATCGAAACCACCACATCTGCACAGGAACTCTTGGCCGCCCTCCTGTCACAGGGCCTGATCACCGACAATAGTGAGCTCGAAGCGATCGCCAGAGGGCTCGGAGTAATCAAGGAGGCTGACATGCCTGCCACAGATTTCGCACCTGCGAACATTACTGATAACGCTATGGTCGTTCTGGAGAAGCGATATCTCCGCAAAGACGGCGACAACAACGTCATCGAAGATCCGGACGGCATGTTCCGTCGCGTCGCCAACGCCCTCGCAGAAGCAGACCGCGCATACGGCGCTGCCGATGCCCAGATAGCCGAGACGTCGCAGATATTCTACGAGACGATGGCCAGCCTGGACTACCTGCCAAACTCCCCCACAATGATGAACGCGGGCACGGGCGCAGGAACGCTATCTGCATGTTTCGTGCTGCCTCTCAAGGACACGATGGAAGGCATCATGGACGCCGCCAAAGACACGGCGATGGTGCAGAAGTTTGGCGGCGGCACAGGATTCACTCTCTCTGAAATCCGGCCAAAAGGCGCCCACATTTCAACGACACACGGCAGGGCCTGTGGGCCAATCGCAGTGTTGCGTCACCTCTCGTCCGTATCAACTCTCGTTACACAGGGTGGCAAGCGTGATGGCGCCAACATGGCAGTCATGGACGTACACCACCCGGACATCATGGAGTTCATCAACTGCAAAGAGACTGAAGGCGATATCCACAACTTCAACATCTCTGTTGGTGCATCAGACGCGTTCATGCAGGCCGTCAAGGACGGAACCGACTACACGCTGTACACCCAATCTGACCAGAACGACGAATCAACACGGGTAGAGACGGGCAGTTTGGATGCCCGTGAGGTCTTCTCCAAGATCGTCTACGGCGCATGGCGCAACGGCGAGCCGGGGATGATCTTCCTGGACGAAGTGAACCGGAACAGTCCGGTCGCCCACCTTGGTCGCATCACAGCAACCAATCCGTGTGGCGAGCAGCCATTGCTGGAGAACGAGTCATGCAACCTTGGCTCCATCAACCTGGCGCACTTCATCACTGAAGATGGCACAGACCTTGAGTGGGATCAGTTGGACAAGATCACTCGGACGACCATCCACATGCTCGACAACGTCATTGATGTGAACCAGTACGCAGTACCGGCCATCGAAGAAATGACGCGCAACACACGCAAGCTTGGACTTGGCGTGATGGGTTTTGCTGACATGCTGATCCAGATGGGCATCAAATACGACTCAGACGAGGGCGTAGACATGGGCCGCAAGGTCATGGCCTTCATCCAGGAGAACGCAGACGCAGAGTCACTCGAACTGGCAACCGTTCGCGGCCCGTTCCCTGCATGGGAAGGCAGCCCCGGACAGGATCGCGGCGATGCCGAGATCCGGAACGCCTGCCGACTGACCGTTGCGCCAACCGGCACGATCTCCATGATCGCCGGTGCCTCCAGCGGAATCGAGCCAATCTTCTCGCTCGTCTACCGCAAGCACAATATCCTTGGTGGAGAGACCCTCTTCTACATCGACAAGAACTTTGAACAAGTCGCACACGGCCGCGGCTTCTACTCAGAAGACCTGATGGAGTTCCTTGCTGACGGCGGCTCGCTGCAGGAGCGTGAAGACGTACCGCAGGACGTGCGAGACCTCTTCCACGTCTCATCTGACATCTCTCCTGAGTTCCACGTGAAAATGCAGGCAGCGTTCCAGGAGAGCGTGGACGCCGGCATCTCCAAGACGGTCAACTTCCCCAACGAAGCCACCCTGGAAGATGTCGAAACGGCATACATGATGTCCTGGGAGCTGAAGTGCAAGGGAATCACCGTCTACAGGTCCGGAAGCCGGGACAAGGAAGTCCTGACTTCAGGCACAAGCGATGCATCAGCCGAGACCCAAGAAGAAGTTGAGGCCGTTACATCAACCACCGGTTTCATGAGCGAACAGGACCGTCCTGCAGAACTCACCGGCGTAACCCGACGAGTGCGCACCGGCCACGGCAACATGTACATCACCGTGACGGACAATGAAAACGGCCGACCGTTTGAGATGTTCTCAACGCTTGGTAAAGCAGGCGGATGCGACGCTGCCCAGCACGAAGCTATCGGCCGACTGGCCTCACTGGCCATGCGTTCCGGCGTCGACCCGGACTCAGTGGTTGAATCTCTGCGGGGTATCACCTGCTGCCCAACCTGGGACGAAGGTGTTCTGGTCCGCTCAGGCCCAGATGCAATGGCCATCGCCCTGGACAAGCACCTCAAGAACCCCATCAGGGGATCAGGAACACTGGAAACACGAGAACCAATCGCCCAGCTGGGAATGTCGATGCCGGAAGCTCAGCCAAACCTTGGCGGAGCAGAGGTAACGATTAGTGAGCCACAGTCCGGCAAGTCTGGCCCACCGGCAGGCGTCGTGAACATCGGACAGATCACCTGCCCCGAGTGTGAACAGCCAAGTCTTGCCTTCGAAGAAGGCTGCCAAAAATGCTACTCCTGCGGCTACTCAAAGTGCTGACGCCCTCCCCGTCGGCATAAGCTGCAACAGAAAAGGCCCCGGGTTCTCCCGGGGCCTTTTCTTATCTTGGGCTCAGTGACTGTGCAGCCGGGGACATGGGTAACACTTTAGACCGGGCACATAGGTAACACATTCACTGGTGTTTTTACTGTTTTCATCGTGCTCTCGTCTAGCAATCCGATCTGCAATGGTCCGAAG
>Ga0115002_10000472_pt1 | contig 57518 bp, 51 predicted proteins | sample ArcticOcean_MG_C_8_FD_89576 | JGI IMG/M metagenome (GOLD analysis project Ga0115002, IMG submission 89576) | Marine microbial communities from western Arctic Ocean - ArcticOcean_MG_CB11_86 | ecosystem: Environmental > Aquatic > Marine > Oceanic | place: Arctic Ocean: Canada Basin | collected... | reverse complement strand
CTTGAACGGCATCGGCGGAACGCTTCAATGCAGCCTCTTCATCGCTAGTCAGGTTGAGCTTAATGATCTCCTCCACGCCGCCTTCTCCCAGTTTCACCGGGACACCCACGCACAGACCGTCTATACCGTACTCGCCGTCCAAACGGACGCAGCAGGGTAGGATCTGCTTCTTATCGAAGAGGATGGCCTCAACCATCTGAGTTGCTGCCGCCGACGGCGCATAGTAGGCGCTTCCCGTCTTCAATAGTGCAACGATCTCGCCTCCGCCGTCACGGGTTCGCTGAACAATCTCGTCCAAGCGAGCTTTGGGGATCAGGTCAGCAATGGGGATACCGCCGACGTTGGTGGGGCCGACCAGCGGCACCATTGTATCGCCATGCCCGCCAAGGACGTAGGCGTGAACATCCTGTACAGAGACATTCAACTCCGCAGCAAGGAAGGAACGGAACCTGGCGGTATCCAGGATTCCAGCCATGCCGAAGATCTGATTCCGGGATTTCCCGCTCACAGCAAGGGCGTGCTGAGTCATGGCGTCCAACGGGTTGGTCACGGCAACCACTATCCCATTCGGCGAGTTGCCCACTACCTGCTCGATGACGCTCCCTACGATGTCCATGTTGGTGTAGAGAAGGTCATCCCGGCTCATGCCGGGCTTCCGGGCGATGCCGGAGGTGATGACCGTTACGTCTGACCCTGCTGTGTCCTTGTAATCGTTTGTGCCAATGATGGATGAGTCCGAGCCTGTGACAGGCCCTGATTCCAACATGTCCAATGCCTTGCCCTGGGGCAGGCCTTCAACAATGTCTACCAACACCACATCGGCGTATCCGCCATCAAAAATCCGCTGTGCCGTAGTGGCTCCAACGTTTCCTGCCCCTACGACTGTTACCTTCTTCCGCATAACGTAGCCTTTTCCTCCAATTTGGTTTCTGTTGTTTAAACGCAGCTACCAACTGCTTACGCTGGCCCAATGACCAGCAGGACATCCCCTCGTGCCACCTTTGCCCCGGCCTGTAGTGGTATCTGCTTGATGACGCCATCCACAGGGGAAGGCAGGGTGTTTTCCATCTTCATGGCTTCAAGCACAACAACGGTCTCGCCAGCTTTGACCGGTTGGGCTTCAGCAACAGTATAGCGCACTATTGACCCCGGAATTGGCGCAGTGAGAACCGTCTCGCCATCCGTGGTGACCGGTGTCGCAGGTCTTGCCACAGGCTGTGGCACTGGTGTCGCGGCAGCAGGGCGAGGCGTTGGTGTAGGTTGTGCCGACGGTGCGGTCAAGGTTGGTGCTGTGGGCGATGACCCCGACTCCACGTCAACGCGAAACCCACGCCCATCCACTTCAATCTGAAAGCTCTTATCAGTGCTCACCGAGGCCTCGGTGCTGGCTGCATCCTCTGACGGCGTCACGGTGACTTTTAGCGTGCTTCCATCCACAACGACGTTGAACGTGCGACTCCCACCGCTGTTTTCATTGGTCATCTGCTCGTCTCACATGAGAAGAAATCATAGGTCAGTAAATACCTCATAGGGGGATGTTCCCATGCTTTTTAGGCGGGAGGGTGTCCCGTTTGTTCTCCAACATCTTAAAGGAGCGGATGACCTTGATACGGGTGTCCGCAGGGTCGATGACATCGTCGATGATGCCGCGAGACGCCGCGACGTACGGGTTCGCGGTCATATCGCGGTACTCCTGGATGAGTTCGGCTCGCTTGGCATCGCCGTCGTCGGCATTCTTAATCGCCTCACGATGGATGACGTTCACAGCACCCTCAGGCCCCATGACCGCAATCTCTGCCGATGGCCATGCGTAGTTCACGTCGGTGCGCAGGTGCTTGCTGCCCATCACTATGTACCCGCCACCATAGGCCTTCCGCGTCAGCACGCTTACCTTGGGCACCGTGGCCTCCGCGTAAGCATAGATGAGCTTGGCGCCATGTTTGATGATGCCGCCATGCTCCTGCTCCGTGCCCGGCAGGAAGCCTGGTACGTCCACAAACGTCAGTATCGGGATGTTGAACGCATCGCAGAACCGAACGAACCGAGCTGCCTTCAACGATGAATCTATATCCAACACACCAGCCAGGAACGCGGGCTGCTGCGCCACTACCCCCACCGGGTGTCCGTCCAACCGTCCTAGTCCAATGATGATGTTCTGTGCGTTTCTCGGCTGGACCTCCATGAAGTCGCCGTTGTCCATGACTTCAGCGATGACGAGCTTCATGTCGTAGGCCTGGTTGGCCTCTTCAGGGATGATGTCGCGCAATGACAGGCAGAGTCGATTCGGGTCGTCTGTTGGCTTCGCTTGAGGCGGGTCCTCGGCGTTGCTGGAAGGGATGAAATCCAGTAATCGACGAACCTGGGCCAGGCACTCAGCTTCATCTGGGAAGGAGAAGTGAGCAACGCCGCTTATGGCCGTATGAGCCTCTGCGCCACCAAGTTCTTCATGGGTGACTTCCTCGCCCGTCACCGCTTTGATGACGTCCGGGCCGGTGATGTACATCTGCCCGGTGCCCTCTGTCATGAAGATGAAATCAGTGATAGCCGGTGAGTAGACCGCCCCCCCGGCGCAGGGCCCCATGATCAAGGAGAGCTGCGGCACCACGCCGGACGCCAGGGTGTTTCGCAAAAAGATGTCCCCGTAGCCCTTGAGGCTGCCGATGCCTTCCTGGATACGTGCACCGCCGGAGTCCTCTATCCCCACCACCGGTGACCCGACTTTCATAGCCAGGTCCATGATCTTACAGATCTTCTCCGCAACCACTTCAGAGAGGGAGCCGCCCATGACCGTGAAGTCTTGAGCAAAGACAAATATCTGCCTCCCGTTCACCTGGCCGTAGCCGGTCACCACCGCGTCTCCCAGCACCTTCTGATCTGCCAGGCCGAAATCGGTAGCGCGATGAGTAGCAAAGCTGTCCAACTCCTGGAAGGTGCCGGGGTCTACAAGCTGTTCAAGGCGCTCCCTGGCAGTCAGCTTGCCCTTCTCATGCTGTTGCTCAATGCGACGTTCACCACCGCCAATGGCACCTTGGGCGCGGAGTTCTTCAAGCTTCTTTAATCGTGATTCTTGCTTTTGTTCCACAGATATACGCTCATCACTCATCAAGGTTTCATAGTAGGGAAAAGGCGCTGCCATCCTAGCACGCGAGCAAGTACCGTAGCAAGGCGCGTGAAGGGGCAATTGGGCTGTCCACGTCCCTCCTCCTGACGCGAGGGAACCTCGCTTTTCTGAATCCACGAAGCCTTCAACTCAGCTTCGATGCTATCGGGTTTTCCCATGTGCATTATGTATGGCTGGACAGATGGTTTTCTTATGGTAGAATTGAGGCCACTCGAGTTATGTACAGAACTGCCTGCTATTTTGCGTGTCAGTTTGAGCATCCTCGGAACATCTTTCAGACTTGGGGACGGCATGAAGGCTCAGGTTGACACCTACTTGACCCACCTCGCAGTAGAGCGAGGATTCTCCGGTAACACCATTATGGCGTACCGCAATGATCTCTACTCACTTGTGGAGTTCTTGGGTAGCAAAGGGAGTTCCCTGGAATGGACCCAAGTAAGCGCTGACCACCTTTCTGAGTTTGTGCTTCTCCTACAGACCAAGGGTTACTCAGACACCACCAGAGCCAGGAAGACCGCCGCCGTTCGTTCCTTCTTCTCGTTCCTGGTAGACGAACACGTGATGAAATCCAGCCCCGCCAGCGAGCTTTCCTCGCCCAAGATTGGCCGAAGCCTACCAACCGCCATGACAGAGGAAGAGGTAGTGCGGCTTCTGGACGCACCCGGTAAGCTCAACACCCCGGAGGCTCGCAGAGACAAAGCCATGCTTGAGCTTCTCTATGCAACCGGGATGCGCGTCAGCGAGCTGGTTGCCCTTCAACTGAGCGATGTCAATCTAAACGGAGAGTTCGTGCGATGCATGGGCAAAGGCTCCAAAGAACGGCTGATTCCCTTCCATGACCAGGCGCTTAACACCCTCCAGAACTACATCGAGAATGCTCGCAACACGTTCATGTCTGACTCCAAGGAACAGGCATTGTTCCTGAACAGAAGGGGCGAGCGACTCACCAGGCAGGGTTTCTGGCTCATCCTCAAGGAACACGCACGCCGGGCCGATATCACCACGCCCGCTACACCCCACACGCTGCGACACAGCTTTGCCACCCACATGCTTCGAGGCGGCGCATCGCTGCGGCAGGTCCAGGAATTCCTAGGCCACGCCAGCATAGCCAGCACGCAGATATACACCCACCTCACTGACGACCATCTTCGAGAACAGTATGAAGAGGCTCACCCCAGAGGACGATAGACCCCATCCGCTAGAACCAGCTACTGTCCCCCTTACCTGAGCGGTGAATTCGCCCCACCTAAATCTTTCATCCGTCCTATATTTTTCTCAATTTTCCATTTTGCTGCTAAAACCCATTGGATGCTTGGCGATTTTCGCGTAAACTTTCCCTACGTTCCGGTTGACGTCTCCTGGCGGCTAGGTAAAAGCAGCGATTCTCGGTTGAGAAAAACACAGGGGGGGCACAATGGCAGTTGTCACGCTAAACGGACAGCTTGGTGGTGCTGCGCGTGAGGTTGGACAAGAAGTCGCGCGAAAAATTGGAGCAGACTACGTAGATCGCTTACTCCTGGCAGAGGCCGCAAAACGGGTGGGGGCAACAGTGTCCGCCCTGGCCGAAAAGGAACACGAGCACCTCAGCCTTGCAAACCGCCTTACGCGATTGGTTCAGACAGCATTTGAGCGGTCTGCCTACACGGGATCGGGCGGAGACCCCTTCTTCGGCCCCGGAGTTGATGCGCTTCTCATGCGCCCCTACCCGGTGGGCGATGAAGAGCAGATGGCTACAAGCAGCAAAGAAGTAGACGACAACCGATTCTTCCAGGTTATTTCAGACATCATCAAAGACCTAGCAGAAGAGGGAAATGTCGTCATCATGGGTAGGGGCAGCAACCTGGTGTTGAAGAACTTCCCTGAGACGCTCCACGTAGGAGTGGTAGCCCCCATGGAATTCCGCGTTGAAACAACCATGCAACGCGATGGCTCAAGCAGGGAAGAAGCTGAGAAATACATCGCTGATGAAGAGCGCTCACGCATCAACTTCTTCAAAAAGCATTTCAAAGCCCACCCTGATGACCCAATCCTGTATCATATGACGGTCAACCCTGGTACGCTGGGGATAGAGACTTCAGCCAATGTTATTGTCCAGGCACTGGGAATCAACCCGTAGACAAGTCGCCATGAGGCTATAGAGAGAACACTAGCTACGGCCCCCACTGATACAGATTACCTGTGGAGGAAAGCAATGCCCCGGAGTTCTAGAGGATCAACGTCCCACAGAGGTCACCGTACCCGTGGGCGACACAACGAAACAGTTCAACCAACAACACCGGTTGCAACACCCGCAGAAACTCCTGCGGAAGGTGATGATGTTGAAGCAACCAGTGACGACCAACAGGCTGTAGCGCCAACGCCTGCCCCTCGCGCCGCAGCACCAACCCCGCAACCTTTAGCAGCTGCAGTATCGGGCACAACGATGCGGGGAGACCCCCTGCTCACCAAGGAACTGATACGTATCGCGGTGTTGGCTGTGGTAGTGATGGCACTTCTGGTTACCTTTACCACCCTGGTTCGGTAGGCACGGTGTCGCAGCCGCTCTTTCAGCAAAGACAGCTATCCACTCCTGTGATTTCCCGGGTTGAGTAAAGATGGCTATAACTACTGACAATCAGAGCGAACAAAACGCTGAGATGCGGGTGAGGTTACCCTCTGTGCCCACCCGCCCCGGCGTTTACCTCTTCAAGGACTCGTCCAGCAAGTTTCTGTACGTGGGCAAGGCCGCCAACCTCCGTAATCGACTGCGCTCCTACTTCGCCACGCCCTATGGCATGATGCCGAAGACCCGTCGGTTAATGCAGCAAGCAGTCGATTTCGAGTTCGTGGTCACTGATTCCGAGAGCGAAGCCCTCATCCTGGAAAACACCCTCATCAAGCGGCATCGCCCGCAGTTCAACACTCGCCTCCGAGACGACAAGACTTACCCGTATATCAAAATAGACCCTACGGAGGAGTTCCCCCAGGTCTATTTCACCCGACGTGTCCTCAATGATGGTGCTCGGTATTTCGGACCCTTCGCCAGCACGGGCTCCATTCGCAAGACCTTGAACCTGGTCAAGAAACTCTTCCCCTATCGCTCATGCACCAAGCCCATCACCGGCACAGACGCCCGCCCTTGCCTGGAGTACTACATCCACAGGTGTGTAGCGCCCTGCGTTGGATATGCGGACAAGGACAGCTACAAAGAGGTCATCCAACAAGTCCTGATGTTCCTGGAGGGCAAGACCGGCGATGTCGTTCGCCAGCTCAATCGTCGCATGACCGATTCCGCAGATAACCTTGAGTTTGAGCAGGCTGCCCGCATTCGCGATCAGATTCAGGCCATTGAACGGGTCAACGAAGAGCAGAAGATGGTCTCTCTTCGCAGCCAGGACATGGACATTGTAGCTATGGCACAGGAGCGCAATGAGGCCTGGGTAGAAGCATTCTTCATCCGGAAGGGGATGCTGGTTGGACGAGACCACTTCATCATGGACGGTGTTCAGGACGAAGAAGAGGGCAAGGTGATCTCCACCTTCATCCAGCAGTTCTATGACCGCGCCTCCTACGTCCCTCCCCTTGTCCTCATCCAACATGAAGCGGATGAGACTCCACTGCTTACGGAGTGGCTCTCCGCCCGTAGAGGCGGCCCGGTCTCTCTACAAATCCCCGTGCGAGGCGAGAAGCGCAAGCTCATGGCACTGGTAGGAGAGAACGCGGCGCAGGGACTCAGCATGTCCAGGATCCGTAAGCTATCGAGCCAGGGATCCCTCGACATCGCCATGACCGAAGTACAGGAGACCCTGGGCCTGCCGCGGCTGCCCAACCGCATCGAGTGTTATGACATCTCCAACATCAGCGGGACTGACGCCGTGGGAAGCATGGTCGTTTTCCAAAACGGTGCTCCCAGCAAACAGCACTATCGCAGGTTCAAGATCAAGACCGTTGACGGGCCAGACGACTTCGCGATGATGCGAGAGATGCTGCAACGACGGTTCAAACGAATGGCCAAGCAAGAGAACGATAATGCTGACGCTGACGCTGATCCCGCCGATAACCCATGGGAGAACGTGCCTGACCTCATCCTCATTGATGGCGGCAAAGGCCATCTCTCTGCGGTTCAGACCGTTTTCATGGAGATGGGCATCTCTACAGACAAGGTTCCATTGGCGTCCCTGGCCAAGCAAGAAGAGGAAGTCTTTGTCCCTCATAGCCAGGAACCCATGATTCTGCCGCGTAACTCCCAGGGACTCTTCCTGGTTCAACGTGTGCGCGATGAAGCCCACAGGTTTGCCATCACCTACCACCAAAAGCTACGTTCCAAGCGACAGACACAGTCCGGATTGGATACGGTGCAGGGTGTAGGGCCTAAGAGGCGTAAGCTGCTGATTCAGCGATTTGGGAGCGTTCAGGGGATACGGGAAGCCAGCATGGAAGAGTTGACCACAGTTTCTGGGATGACGGTTGCCCTGGCCCAGAACATCAAAGAGCAGTTGTAGAGGCCCAAGACCGGTATTGCTTCGTTAGGCCTGGTTTACCTGCTCAACGGCCAACCCCAAGCGATTCCGCACCTGCCATAGCAACATCGATGCGTCACCACGTGGGTGGGGCTGCAACCCTCGGTTCTTCAACAGTTCCTTCAATGCGTCCAATGATTGGATGACCTGTGTAGATCCATCTTCAAAGGTGATTTTAGGGAACTGGTCATGGAACCACCGTGCTCTCCGTGCGGGAGTCGTTGGCGTTGTCACAGGCGCAGCAGGTGCTGCTGCCGTCACAGGGGCTGATGCAGGTGGTGTTTGTTGCGTCACAGGCGCTACGACTTCTGGCGTCGCAACGGGAGTGACAACAGGTTCAGGCGGCGCTACGACCGGCGTTTGGACTGCCACAGCAGCTGCCTCAGGGGTAGGAAGTGTCACAGAGACACCTTCTTGGAGTTCCTGCCTGCGTACCTCTAGGACCTGTGCCGCAAGTGCAAGATACAACGGTGTCTCAGGAGCCCGGAGAGACACCTCACCCAATGTCAATTCAAAGAGAGGTCGTGTGCTTTGTGTCATGCAGACACCATAACGTCACGAGACGCCTCTGTCAAGAGGCATGTGAGCTAAACCGCTAATTCAATGCTGTCGGTGTTCGACACATTGCACCGAAATCCGGGCAGCGTGTGACAAAGCCATCAAACCTCTTGGCGAATCCGTCAAAGCCAACCCTGTATCTGGCCCTTGCTTTAGCCACCTTGAGGTTCCTGTCTCTCACGGTATTCTCACTTGACAGTGTGTCAGCGTGACAAGTAGTGTCCATGTGAGTACGGCCCCTGGCTTAGTCCCGATGGGGAATTCCATCATTGGTGAGACGTTATGGCGATGAGCAGTCCAACCATTCTTTTGGTAGACGACGACTTCCAGGTATTGGAAATGTTAAAAGAATGGTTGGAAGAACAGGACTATCAGGTCACCACTGCTGCAACGGCAGAAGGTGCACTGAAACTGTTCTATGAATTGCGCCCTACGTTAAGCATCGTAGACCTCCGGATGCCGGGAATGAACGGGTTCCAGCTGATTCGCCGCATCAGGGAGCTATCGGAAGCGCCAGTGATGATACTCAGCGCCCTTGGCGAGGATGTCGACCAAGTGAGAGGCCTCGACGTAGGTGCGGACGAGTATGTGATCAAGCCTGTCTCTCGAGAGCCCTTCCTCGCCCGGGTACGCTCACTCTTACGACGCGCTGGAGCCCCTGAGGAGGCCACTACCCACTACCGCGACGCCCTATTGGAACTGGACACGCCAACCCACACAGTGAGCGTGGCAGGTGAGCCGGTCCATGTCTCCCCACTTGAATTCAAGCTGCTCTCTTACCCGGTGAACGCGCGACATCGCATTGCCACGCACGATGAACTGCTCAATGAGGTGTGGGACACGGAGTTGGGGTCACAAGACAGCCTAAAATGGTATGTCTCTTCACTTCGCCGCAAGCTGGAATCCTCGGCTCACTCGCACAATATGATCAGGAACGTCCGTGGCTTGGGATATCAATACGTTCCCCCTGAAGCCCCGTAACCGGTAACACCACCTCTACGCGAGTACCCTTCTCCGCACTGCTATCCACGTTCAACTGCCCCTTGTGCAACTCCACAATGTGCTTTGCCGAGAACAACCCAATGCCCGTTCCATTTTCCTTGGAAATGCTGAAGGGTTCAAAGAGGTTCTGCATCTGGTCATGAGGAATGCCCGGACCATCGTCGCTGATGGCTATGACCACTGCTCCCTGCGTGTTTCTTTCAATGGAAACAACAACGGATCCCGTGTCTGAAACGGCATCAATCGCATTGACCACCAGGTTCATCAACGCCTCTCTCATAAGCGTTGGGATTCCTTCAGCTTCAACATCGTCCTCGATGTAATTCCGCTTGATAGAGATCGGCTTGTTCGTCTTGGTCATCGCCGATGAGATCGCTTCGTTCAACAAGGTCACAATGTTCAACGGCGACCATCGTTGCTGCGCTTCGTTCAAGAACGCTTCGATGAGTTGGTTAGTACTCCAGGCCGCCTGGAGCGCCTCGTCCATTTGCAAATAGATGGGTTCCTCTTTGGGTATCTTCCACATGAGGTTTTCAAGCCTACCCGTAACGATGAACAGAGGGTTCTTCAGTTGATGCGCAAGATCAAGGGCGAGGGTGCCAAGGGTAGCCAACTCCGCACTCTGGAGGAGCTGCCCTTGAAGGGTCTGCACATCCTCCAATGCCTGCTCCAATCGCGTGTTGGTGGCCGTTGTCCTGGAGAATGCGCGATACACAATGAACACAGGCAGCAGGACCGCGCCAATGGCCAGGGTGTTGGCCTCATACGCCAGCGCGCCCAAATACCCGAAGGCGAACAGACTTAACTCTGGTGGGCCACTCTCTTTGGTGCCCATCCACCAGAACTTGGCAGGATTCACTCTCAGTTGCGTCGATGCGATCAGGGAGACCAGGCTGCTGTTGATCAGGTACATTGCTGCTGCTGCAAATAGGATGGAGGGGCTGGTCAGGCTGCCATCGGCCATGCGGTCGAATATGAGCGCAGCCGCGCCGGTGGATAACGATGTCTCAGCCAGGTTGAAGACTATCTGGTACCAGGGCACCCGCACATGTGGGGACCAGAGCCGCAGCACAACCTGATACGCCAGCCCGCGACCACCGCGGCAATGACAGCGCAGCCGGGCCCAAGCACCAGGGCTGCGGCAAACAGCGGCGCCGTAGTCATCCCAGCCTTGACCTTGGGCGCTACGGGTATGGGGAAGGAGCCTGCAAGCAGAACCATAGAGCTCAGTAGGGCGATACCCACCGCAAGCTCCACATCCCACGTTAGGTCACTGATCAAGTACGCCGACCACGCAACACCCCCAGCAACGACGATGCTGACCATCACCCACAGGGTTATGGACGGCTTTTCGTGTGTATCGTTCATGGTTGTATCCCTCATTGGTCAGCTAAATAGGCTTCAAGAACGGCATCATATCATCAATCTAATCCAGGGGCATGAAGGCCGGGAAACAAGTGGGTCAGTCGCAATTCCACAAATCTGTTGGCTATTTGTGGAAAACCTGTTAAGAACAACTAAGAGGTTGGATTAGACTCTCATGACCGTGGGAAACTTTGGGGAAAAGATTATTTAGGCAATACTCACAGACAAACGAATATGGTCTTCGATAGTGAAGGTTGAAAACCCGCAGAGCCCCAAGGGCAACAAACCAGTTAGCGGTGATTCATTACCATTGAACGAACATGGGCATGATGACGTGGATGTAGTCCTCAGTGTCTGATGGCCGTAGCACACCAGGACTAGAAGGAGTGGTCACCTCAAGAGCAACGTCGTCGGACTCAATAACGCCCAGAACATCCATCAGGTACTTGGCGTTAAAGGCAATCTTTGCCTCGCCGCCCTCTACCTCAGCATCCATCTCTGCGCTGTTCTCACCGACCTCTTCCGCCCTGGCCAGCACTTGGAGCGACCCTGGGGGGCCGTCCTGGATGTGCAACCGGACGATGCCTGAGCTATCCCGTGCGAAGATTGCGGCTGTCCTTGCGGCTCGCAAACACTCGGATACCTTGAGCCCCGCCTTGGTGGTGTAGCTCTGTGGAATCAGCTGAGCGTAGTTGGGGAAAGCCCCTTGGATGAGCTGGGACACCACTTCAACGTTGTTCAAGCGGAACAATGCTTGTCCTCTAGTGGGAGAAAGCATCAGCTCCACAGGATCAGACTGATCGCCGAGGAGGCGGTTCAGTTCGTTGAGTGTCCTGGCGGGAATGATGACATCCGTTGCCTCGGCAACTGCTTCTACAAGCTTGCCCTTATGCACCGCCAGGCGGAACCCGTCAGCGGCCGCAAGCGTAAACCCATCACCCTCAAGCTCAAGCTTCACGCCTGTGAGAACAGGACGAGACTCTTCTGTCGCCGCTGCGAACACCACTTGGCCAATCGCCTTCTTCAGGACACCAGCATCAATCTTGGCCGTTATCCCATCTTCCACTGTGGGGATCGGAGGGAATTCACCGGCATCTGTACCGATGATCCTGGCCTCGTAGCGGGCGCTGGTGAGGGTGATTGCATGGGGTTGGGTGGTGGTCACCATGTCCACCTTTTCATTCTGCAATGAGCCAACAAATTCAGAGAGCAAACGCGCAGGGATAGTGATATCCCCTTCTTCCTCAACCGTGGCGCCAATCCAGGTGCTGATAGCAACCTCTAGGTTGGTGGCGGTGAGCTTCAGCCTACCCTGGTCTGTGGACATCAACACGTTTTGCGTAATGGGCAGGGTGGTCCGCGTTGCCACGGCTCTGCCAACAATTCCGAGGCCCTTGTTTAAGGTCTCCTGCAGGCAGGACACGTTCATGTACATTTCTCCAAAAAGTTTGCCTCAGTATATGCTGGCCCTATCGTGTCTGCAACGGGTATCTGTACGACTTTCGAGCCAGTCTGGGGTCGCTATGATACGATGAGTTCGCGCGTAAATCCATTCCTTTTACGGGGGGTTCCCATAGATTCTGAAAAACTCAAAGATCTGCTGGAGCGACTTCAAGTCGGCGATGTGTCGATTGAAGCAGCACTGGCGGAGTTGAACCACCTGCCGTACGAGGATTTGGGCTTTGCCAAGTTGGATCACCATCGTGAGTTGAGAAGGGGATTCCCAGAGGTTGTCCTTGGGCTGGGGAAGACTCCTGAGCAGATAGCCATCATCACCAAAAGCCTGACGGATAAGTCCGATAGAGTATTGGTTACACGCGCCACGCACGAGGCCTTCGCGATGGTTCGGTCATCAGTGCCGGATGCCGAGTTCCATGAAGCAGCAAGGGCCATCGTCGTTGATCGGCGAGCCAACCCCGTCCTAAATCCAGGCGTGCTCATCGTAACCGCGGGAACAAGCGATCTGCCGGTGGCGGATGAAGCGGCTCTCACAGCGCACCTTATGGGGTGTGAGGTAGAGCGGGTGACTGATGTTGGTGTAGCCGGGGTCCATCGCGTTCTCGACCAGCTGCCCACACTCCGGAAAGCTAGGGTCATCATCGCCGTGGCCGGCATGGAGGGAGCCCTTCCAAGTCTGGTCAGCGGACTCGTCTCCGCTCCAATCATCGCTGTCCCTACCAGCATCGGTTACGGGGCCAGCTTCGGTGGCATCGCGGCGCTTCTTGGCATGCTGAGCAGTTGTTCTCCGGGAGTCAGCGTTGTGAACATCGATAACGGTTTCGGAGCTGGCTACATGGCCGGATTGATAAACAACGGGATACAAGAATAACGCTGTGGTTTGCCTCGCCTCCAACCCCTGTGACACTCCTGTCTCATTGTTTTTTGGCAAAAGAAAAAGCCCTTGCGTCTCCCCCTCTGAGACACAAGGGCTAAAAACCCGGCCACGCGGACGGTAAATTATCGAGTTAAGTGCTTAATCTCCAGAGTCTCTCCAGGCGCTAGGGCAACGCGTCTGACGTCAATCCCCAGCTTCAATAGCCAGTAACTCAGGGTTGCCTTGCTGACTTTGAACTCATCAGCTGTGGCGGACATTCCCATCTCATTGACCATCTCTGGGAGCAATTTCTCCAAAGGACGCTTGTACTGTTCTTCCACTCTAAGCATTAACGGTGTTTTGCGAGCCATATCAATCCCCTCCAAACCACTACAGAACTCCCTCGTTGCTCACAGTGTAAATCGCCCCTTGTTGCGTGTCAAGGCATTGTTTAATGAAAGTTTAAGACTTTTTTAAGAAATATTTAATCTTTATCCAAGTGACATGGAATTCATATGGGGAATTACCCTGTTCAGTCCTCTGGTAACCCGTCATTTCCGTCCTCAATATCCCTATTCATCCTTGTCTCTCGGTCTTCACCGTGCGTTATTTCAACTCCCTAGGGCAGTAATTGGTTCCAACAGACTGCTATCCCTGCAAGGGTGATTCCCGTGGACAGTGCCTACACGGGCACCTATAATGCGCCCAACCATAGACTCGCCAACACAATTGCAGGTATTTCATTTAGAAAGTGTGACGCCACATATGCTACGTACCGGAGTGGACATTGTTGAGATAGAGCGCATAGGCGAAGCCGTGGAGCGCTGGGGAGACAGGTTCTTCAATCGGATATTCACAGCAGGTGAACTCAAATACGCCAGGGGCCGGTGGCCACAGCTCGCCGGTCGCTTCGCCGCTAAGGAAGCGGTCATGAAAGCACTCGGCACTGGAGTACGTGGTGTCTCATGGCGGGAGATTGAAGTCGCACGGGAGCCGGGGCAAGCTCCAAGCGTCGTCCTTCACGGTAGGGCGAAGGCCCGCTCAGAGTTCCTGAGGCTGGGCGAAATAGCCATAAGCATATCCCACTCCAGAGACTATGCCGTTGTAGTGGCGGTGGGGGAGACCAGTGAAGACGGTAACGCCTGAGGAGATGCGGGCACTGGAGCGCCGCTCTGAGGAAGAGGGCGTCTCTACCGATGCACTCATGGAAAAGGCAGGCCTCCTGGCCGCCAGACACGCATGGGCGATGCTTGGCGAGCGTTCCTACGGCTCCCAGATCGTCATCCTGGTAGGATCTGGGAACAACGGCAGTGATGGACTGGTGACAGCAAGGCACCTCCAAACCTGGGGGGCACGCACCACCGCATTCCTCCTCAGCCCGAGAGGCGCCAACGAACCCAAGCTCAAGCAGGCCACGCTGGTAGGTGTCCCTGTGGTTGATACATCCAACACGTCCGCCCTTAGCGAAGTGCAAGCCGCGTTGTCGGAGGCGGACCTGGTGGTTGATGCAGTCCTGGGTACGGGCCGCTCCCGACCTCTGGAAGGCGTCTACCGCGACGTGCTGGCTGCAACCAATGCAGAGCGCGCAAAGCGGTCCGATATCCTAGTACTGGCCATGGACGTCCCCAGCGGCGTTGACGCCGAGAATGGCACAGCGGACGAAGCAGCCCTCATCGCCGATGCAACCGTGACCTTCGGTTATCCAAAAATCGGCCTGTTTCGATTCCCCGGGGCCGCCCTTACAGGCAAACTCACCGTTGCGGATATCGGTATCCCTGAACACCTCGTCGCCGACATCAAACAAGACGTGGTCACAGCAGCCTGGTCGCAGGCGCACCTTCCAACTCGCCCCCTGAGCGCCCACAAAGGCACCTTCGGTCGGGTCCTGGCGCTGGTCGGCTCACGGAACTACGTGGGTGCGGCGTACCTCGCATGCATGGGCGCAGCACGGTCGGGTTCTGGTTATGTCACCCTTGCGGCAACGCCCGCACTCCAGGCCCTCGTCGCGAGTAAGCTCACTGAACCTACCTACCTCCTGGTACCGTCAGACCTTGACGGCGACCCGACTCCCGATGGTTCAGCAGCAGTGCTTGATGCTCTACCCGGTTGCGATGTACTGCTAGCTGGTTGCGGCTTGGGTCAGCACGATGGCACCAACGCGCTGCTAGAGCAGCTCTTGCTATCGAGCGCGCCATTGAGCGTCCCGGTCGTGCTGGACGCCGATGCCTTGAACACCCTGGCTAGAATACCTGACTGGTGGAGCCGACTTCAGTCCCCCACCGTGGTCACGCCCCATCCGGGCGAGATGTCGCGACTGCTTGGAGTGTCCCTTTCCGATGTTGAAGGCGATCGTGTCGCTACCGCGCGACAAGCCGCAGCAACGTGGGGCGTTACGGTCCTCCTGAAGGGCGCCTACACGGTGGTGGCTTCACCTGAGGGAGGGGTCAGGATCATCCCCTTCGCCAATCCTGGCCTCGCCACGGCGGGCACAGGCGATGTCCTTGCAGGCGTCATTGCAAGCCTCGTCGCCCAACACGTCTCTCCTTTTGACGCTGCTAGCCTGGGAGCGTTCCTCCACGGCGCTACTGGCGACATGGTGGTTGCCGATATCGGCAACACGGGAATGGTGGCCAGCGACCTCCTGCCTATGCTGCCAAGGGCCATCAAAGCGGTACGTGCGGGTTCCTTTGTTGGTGGCCTCAACGAGATAGGGTAGCTCCACAGCCTTCCCCACTCCTCAGCCCGTTTGTGCCCATAGCTAGGGACGGATATACTACGTCACGAGAACACCTATGCTACTGACTATTGATATTGGCAACACAAACATCACGCTGGGCGCCTTCGAAGCGGAGGAGCTGCGTGCTACGTGGCGTCTATCCACGGAATCACGATGGCAGCCCGACGAATACAGCGTCTTCCTCCAATCGCTCCTGTCCATGAAAGGCGTCTCCCCTGCGGACATCGATGCGGTCATCATTTGCAGCGTTGTGCCGCCTCTGACCGCTGTTTTCGAGGAAGCCTGCGAGACCACGTTCCACACCACTGCCATCGTCGTTGGAGCTGGTACGAAGACGGGCGTCCGCGTCCTATACGAGCCCCCGCGCGATGTGGGAGCTGACCGCGTTGTGGACGCTGCTGCTGCATACCGCCTCTACGGCGGTCCGCTGGTGATCGTAGACTTCGGTACAGCAACGGTCTTTGACGCTGTTACGGCAGAGGGTGACTACCTAGGCGGCGCGTTGTTCCCGGGCATACACATCGCCTCGGAGGCGTTGATTCAGCAGACATCGCAGCTTCGGCGAGTCGAGCTTGTCGCACCAAAGTCGGCAATCGGCCGTAACACCGTCTCCGCATTGCAATCAGGGCTCGTCTTCGGGCATGTAGCGCTGGTTGAGGGCATGATTGCTCGCTTTAGAGAAGAGCTAGGGGCCGATACCCGCGCGATCGCAACGGGTGGCCTCGCAGACCTCGTAGCTACCCAAACCGACGTTTTTCACGCCGTTAACCCGGAGCTGACCCTCATTGGGCTCCGGATGGTGTACGATATGAGCAGCACTGGGGACACTTCCGCCTAGGAACATGCCCCACGGCCCTTACCTCCAGAAAGGAAGGGACCATGGCAAACCCTTTAGATGGCAAGACCGTTTTGCTGGGCGTCACCGGCAGCATTGCGGCATATAAAGCAGCGGACCTGGCCAGTAAGCTCACGCAGGCTGGCGCATTGGTCGATACCATCCTCACTCAGAACGCTAAGCAATTCGTGACGCCCCTCACCTTTCGCAGCCTCACCCACAGACCCGTCATGACCAACCTCTATGATTTGGACTCTGATGAGGCTATTGAGCATGTGGCATTGGCCCAACGTGCCGATATCTTTGTCGTCGCCCCCGCCACTGCACACACCATTGCCAAGCTGGCTCTGGGTTTGGCCGACGACGCCCTGACCACGGTTGCCCTAGCAACTGCCGCTCCACTGCTGGTTGCGCCTGCCATGGATGCACACATGTGGGAGCATCCCACCGTCCAGGAGCACATTGCCACACTGGCTTCACGAGGTGCACACATCGCTGGCCCCGCGTCCGGCAGGCTGGCCTCAGGCCTTATCGGTCATGGCCGCATGCTGGAACCCGAGGCGCTGGTAGGCCACATCAAGTGGTTTCTTGGCCAGACCGGAGACCTCAGTGGGCGCAAGATCGTTGTGACCGCAGGCGGCACACAGGAGCCCATAGATCCAGTACGTGTCGTCACAAACCGCTCGACAGGAAAGATGGGTTATGCCATCGCTGAGGCTGCTCGAGATCGTGGCGCAAGCGTCACACTTGTGACAGCAACAACACACATTGTGACACCAGTTGGCATCACGGTAAATAATGTCACATCAGTGGCGGAAATGCGCACTGCGGTGCTGGATGCCTGCGTTGGCGCAGACGCCTTAGTGATGGCCGCAGCAGTAAGCGATTACAAGCCTTCTCAAGTAGCAGAACAGAAGATAAAGAAGAGTGGCGCAGGTGACGTCCTGACCCTGGAGATGGTGAAAAACCCCGACTTCTTTGTAGAGGTTCCCGCGGGCGTCCTCCGGATTGGCTTTGCCGCTGAGACAGAAAACCTCATCGATAACGCCCGTGCAAAAGTCGATGCAAAGAGTTTGTCTCTCATTGTAGCCAATGACGTCACAAAAGAGGGTAGCGGGTTCGGCACCGATACAAACCAGGTCACCCTCATCAACGCAAAAGGCGAGGCAGAAGAACTACCGCTCCTTTCCAAGTACGAAGTGGGGCACCACATCCTTGATCGCACCCTCGAGTTGCTCAAATAGACCAAAGCTCCTCGCGTTGGCCGCCTCTTCCTATCTAACTGACTCCCCATAGGCCCAAAGCGCGGCGTTTGACCTCTTTTCCCAGCTGTTGAGCCATCTCTTTCCCGTTACCTCGTGCTCTCAACGACGTCGTATCCAGGGAATGTGCGTTATGTCTACTTACGCCTGCCGTACCATTCACGAGTTCTCAACTCCATCCTTAGGTAACCGCAGGCATGTAGGTCCAGGACATCGCCCTGGTAACCGCAGGCATGTAGGTCCAGGACATCGTCCTGGTACCCGTAGGCATGTAGGTGCAGGACATCGTCCTGGTAACCGTAGGCATGTAGGTGCAGGATACATCCTGCTGCTACAATGAACGCCACAACACCAAACTTGAATGGCGGTACCATGACCTCTCAGAGCACTTCAGACATTCCCTCGGCATACGATCCAGCATCGGTAGAGCAACGGCTGTACCAGCGCTGGCTGGATGCTGGGTACTTCACACCCAAGATTGATCCCTCCAAGAAACCCTTTGTCGTCATCCAACCTCCTGTGAACGTGACCGGAGAGTTACACCTTGGCCATGCCCAACGAGCAACGGTGGAGGACGCCCTCACGCGCTGGCATCGGATGCGAGGCGAGCCCACGTTGTGGTTGCCCGGACTCGATCACGCTGGCATTGCCACTCAAGTGGTGGTTGAGCGTGAGTTGGCAACAGAGGGTCTGACGCGCCACGATCTGGGTAGGGAGAAGTTCCTGGAGCGTGTTTGGGACTGGGTCGGACGCTCACGAGGTCGCATAGGTGAGCAACACCGTCGCCTGGGCGTTAGCTGTGATTGGAGTCGAGAGACCTTCACCCTTGATCCAGGCCCTAGCCGCGCAGTGCGCCATACCTTTGTGAACCTCTACAAGAAGGGGCTCATCTATCGCGGGGAGCGTATCATCAACTGGTGCCCGCGATGCTCAACTGCCCTTTCTGACCTTGAAGTGGAGCACCAGGAAACTACCGGAAGCCTCTACTACATCAAGTACCCCTTGGCGAGTGGCGATGGCCACCTGACCGTAGCTACCACGCGACCTGAAACCCTTCTGGGCGATACCGGAGTGGCAGTGAACGCCGACGACCCTCGATACTCGGCGCTTCTAGGCCAGGAGGTCACGCTGCCCATACTCGGACGCCGCATACCCATCGTGGGCGACGACGCTGTGGAGATGGAGTTCGGCACGGGCGCGCTCAAGGTGACGCCAGGCCATGACCCTGTCGACTTTGAGCTTGGCGAACGGCACGGACTGCCCATCATCACGGTCTTGAACCTGGATGGCACCATGAACGCTGAGGCTGGCCCCTACGAAGGCATGGATCGATTCAAGGCACGGGAGCAGATTGTCGCCGACCTGGAATCGCAGGGCCTTCTGGAGAAGGTTGAGGACCTGCAGCACTCCATCGGCCATTGCCAGCGATGCACCCAGATCGTAGAGCCCTTGGTAAGCATGCAATGGTTCGTGCAGATACAACCGTTGGCCAAGCCCGCGCTGGAAGTGGTACGCAACGGTACGGTACGCATCCTGCCTGAGCGGTTCTCACGCATCTACGAGAATTGGATGGAGAACCTGCGCGATTGGTGCATCAGCCGCCAACTCTGGTGGGGGCACCGCATCCCGGTCTGGTACTGCAACGCCTGCGATACCGAGATTGTGGAGTTTGAAGACCCTACAGCCTGCCCGTCCTGTAGCTCTACAGACCTGCGCCAAGACGAGGACATGCTGGACACCTGGTTCAGCTCCGCTCTCTGGCCCCATTCCACCCTTGGCTGGCCGGACGAGACTGAGTCTCTGAAGTACTTCTATCCAACCAGTGTGATGGAAACAGGCCATGACATCCTCTTCTTCTGGATTGCCCGCATGATCATGATGGGGATAGAGAACACTGGCCAAGTCCCCTTCCATACGGTGTTCCTGAGCGGTCTCATCAGGGACGTAGAAGGCGCCAAGATGAGCAAGACCAAGGGCAACGTGCTTGACCCGATTGAAGCTATCGACACCTACGGCTGCGATGCACTTCGCTTCGCCCTTACCGCTGGCAACGCCCCTGGCAATGACGCGCGCCTGGGCTCAACGAAGCTGGAAGCGGCGCGGAACTTCGCCAACAAGATGTGGAACGCATCACGTTATGTAATGTTGATGATGGAGGATTCCTCTGACCTCGCAAGTTGGAGCAACCCCAAGGCCGAGCACCTTGAGGATCGCTGGATTAACAGTCGTCTGAACCGCTTCGTCGCGAGGGTGACCCGTCAGCTTGAAGAGTATCAGCTAGGCGATGCAGAGCAGGCCATCTACGAGTTCCTCTGGGACGAGTATTGCGACTGGTATATCGAAGCTGCCAAAGTGCGGCTGCGATCGGGAGACGGCCCGTCTCCCATGCCCATGTTGGTGCATGTGTTGGAGACCACCCTGCGCCTGCTCCACCCATTTATGCCCTTTGTGACCGAGGAGATTTGGACGAACCTGGTCTCACGCCTACCAAAGGAGATAGAGGTGGCTGAATCCATCATGATCTCACCATACCCCGAGAGCGACTCTTCAGCACTCGATGACGAAGCAGAGGAGTCCATCGGCAGCGTCCGAGAGGCAATCCGCCTCATACGGAACGCCCGTGCGGAGTTCCATATCACGCCCAACAAGAGCCTGGAGCTTCTGATAGCCCCGGGGGCGTTGGCGGCTGTGTTGGAAACGGAGACCCCGCTCATCAAAGCCCTGGCCAAGGTTGAGCCGTTACGATTGCTCGATAGCAGGGCAGACCTTCCGACGAGCGGCGCAGTCACGGTGGTCGTAGACGGCGCGGTCATGGCCATCCCAATGGAAGGGCTTGTTGACCTTGCCGCTGAACGTAAACGTCTTTCTGACGAGTCGGCTGACGCAGAGCAGGCCATTCAACGTCTCAATACACGGCTGAACGACCCGCAGTTCATGGGGAAGGCGCCGGAAGAGGTAGTGGAGCGGGAGCGGGAACGCCTACGAGGTCTGGAGGAGCGAAAAGTCCACCTTCAAGAACTCCTGACTCAGCTGTCGGGCTAGGGCACCGTGCTCTCCTGGCTGTCTCCTGACGGGAAGCTCATCCTTCTCACCACCACGCTGCGATCCTTCGCCGTGGGGTTTGTCAGCGTCCTGCTGGGGTTGTACCTCGCTGAGACGGGCTTCGATGCTGGCAAAGTCGGTGCGCTGCTGGCCGCTGTGCTCGCGGGCAACACCCTCGCCACCACGATGGCATCGCTGTTCGCAGACTCGTTCGGACGACGCAAGTCCTTCATCGCACTGAGTTGCCTGACCATCGCCAGCGGAATCCTGTTCCCACTCACCGACTCCTTCGTCCTCCTCATGGTTATCGGAGCCTTCGCGGGTTTCGGGCTGGGTGGAAAGGACCGTGCGGCTCAGAGCGCATTGGAACAACCGGTGCTATCTCAAGCTGCCCCCGCGGCGAACCGTACAAGCCTCTTCGCCTACTACAACATGATCGGTGGGCTGGCCGCTGGGTTCGGGGCGCTGTTCAGCAGCTTCCCCGTAATCTTGGACAAGGCCTTCGGCATAGAAGTCATAGACACCTTCAAAGCCATGTTCTTCGTCTACGCCGGCGTCGGGGTTGCAGTCACCCTCATCTACACTCGACTTTCCAGCGCAGTCGAGGCAACGACATCGGGGCAACGGACTCAGGGCATCACGTGGCCACGACAATCCAAGGCGATTGTGTTCAAGCTCTCAGCGCTGGGCGGCATGGACTCCTTTGGCGGCGGGTTCATGCTCCAGACGTTCTTGGCCTACTGGTTCACCGTCAGGTTTGACCTGTCCTTGGAGTCTCTGGCGGGGGTCTTTTTCGCAGCCAACCTGCTGAGTTCCTTCTCGTCCATCCTCGCAGTCCACATCGCCCGGAGAATCGGGCTCATCAACACTATGGTCTTCACACACATCCCTGCGAACCTGTTGGTGTTGGGTGTAGCGTTCTCACCGGTTGCATGGCTTGCCATAGTGTTTCTGCTGTTACGGGAGTGTTTCTCACAGATGGACGTTCCAACACGGCAGTCCTACACCATGGCAGTGGTGCCGCCTGAAGAACGAACGGCGGCGGCTGGCATGACGACATTGGGGCGGCAGGGTGGTCAGATGATGGCGCCGTACATTGCGGGGCAGTTGGTGGCGTCATCGTTTTTGAGCGCACCGCTGGTCATCGGCAGCGTCATCAAAGTGGCCTACGACCTGCTGGTGTACGCGCAGTTCCGCAACATCAAACCGCCTGAAGAAGCAGCTAAATCCGCAGACGCCAAGCCAGCGGAGAAACCCTAAGTAGCCGGAGCAGTTGGAGTGCGGTTGCCAAAGGCTATTACTATCCGAATACCTTCTTCGAACACGATGTCTCGATAGTCGTCCATGTACGGCCGGCCGTTCAATGAGACGTTCTCAACCTCAGAGCCAGGCCTCAGGGCAGGGCTTGTCTCACCCCAAATATCAAAGAAGTCTCCCACTGTGTACTGCTGATTGCTTGGCGCTTCAATGTGGATAGCTGATGAATCGTCGTGGGTGTGCGTAGGGCTCATGCATGCCGGCGTGATGCCGATACCGGCAGGGAGGAACTCTGGCTGCCCGTTCCAGACAGTCACAAGCGTTACGTGTATATGCGTATCCAGGTTGTCGTGGTCTATGCATTGCACCAGTGGATCTTCATCGCTGCTGCCGCATGCCGCTAAGAGCAACACAAACACAGAGGCCAGTGCAGCTACCGTTCTCCCCATGCTCTTCCCATGCCGATGCTTGAAACTCATACCACGTCCTTTGTTTTCAATCGATGTCGTCCGAGGGGTTATGCGCGATGGCTCGCCAAGTACGCAGAAAGGTCTTCCGCAGCTATGGATGGCAGCGTCCCCAGCTTGCTACTCAGCCATTCAAGTGCCTTTCGAGTATCGCTAGCCACCCGGGATGGATCGCTCTTATGGAGCCGAAGCTTGAACAACCAGTAGGTGAAGGCTTTCAACTCATTATCAGGTGAATCCAGGGCCTCGTCATCAAGGGCCACCTGTCGGAACTCAGCTAACAACTCTGACCGTGTTTGCCCATAGATGCGCCCGAACACGGTGTCAGAGACCCGCGCTCGCGTCGAGAGGCCCAGGCTCACCCGCTCCTTGCGTACTTCGCTCCGGACAGCAAGTTGTAATCCCTGCTCCACGGTGACGCCATACCAATAGTTCAGATACGCTCGGTACTTGGTAACGCCCAATAGACGCCTCAACTCCTCAGGGGGGAAATCAAATATGAAGTGTCCAGTTTGCAGTTTGCTTCTACGCTCCCCCGCAGGGATGAGCTCATCAACCTCTAAGGCAAGTCGACGAGCCAGTAGGAGCCAATCAAATGCCTCTCCGCGGATGAGGTACTGTTGCAGCACGCCGTTGGCCGTCTCTGCGGGCAGCGTCCATCGCTCCATCGCCTCCAGCAACGCTTCTTGCCACGGTCGCCCGCGTTCTATCGATTGCCGCAGGAGACGGACCACTCGCCCAACGGAGGCAGGAGTCCCGCTCGCTGACGTTTCAGGGTCAACGACAGTAGCCTGATCCTTGGTGAATGAATACGTCATGGTTTCGCCGTCACCGGTTCAGGTTCAGAGGCACTCTCAGTTGGAATGCCTTCTTGCAGGTGGGCCACTATCACAGCGGCTGAACGTTCACCGGTCTTGGGCAGCCATGCAATCGCGCCTGAGTCCAGCAGGGCTATGAGAGCAGCCGCAGTGGTCACGCCCGTATCCCGCAGGAGCCGCATAGTAGTCACTCCACCAACGCCGGGGATATCCAGCAAGGCCAATGTCAGTGGGAAGTGGGGGGCTTTGAGTCGCTCATAGGCTTGAACCTGGCCCGTAGTCAGCAACTCTTTAATCTTGGCCGCAATGGCTTTGCCAATGCCTGACACATTCTCAAGATTGATGCTGTCTTTGACCATTGATTCCAAAGAAGTGGGGAGTTCACGAATCGTCAGGGAGCCACGTCGATACGCTCGCGCCTTGAAGCCGGACCCGCCTTCCATCTCAAGGATGCCAGCCATCCGGTCAAATACTCGAGCTATTTCAGCATTGGTTGTCGACACGATTTCGATCATACCTCAAGCGCCACTGGCTTAGGCTGCTACTCCGTGGCACCGCTTGTATTTCTTGCCGCTGCCGCAGGGGCAGGCTTCGTTACGGCCCACTTTGGCAACGCCGGCACCACCAGCGGGTACGGGTTGGCGCGCTGGGGCTGCCGCAGCCACCGTGTTCAACTTCACGCCTGACGCCTTGGCCGATGCCCTCCGTGGCGCCCTGCTACGAGTAGCTTCCTCTTCCATCAATGTGGCGTGGAAGATTGTGTGGACGATGTCATGTTGAATCATGCGGAGCATTTCCTGGAACTTCTCATGGCCTTCTGAACGGTACATCACAAGAGGGTCCCGTTGGCCATACGCATGCAGGCCTACACCCTGCCGCAGGTTTTCCATAGACGTTACGTGGACGACCCAGTGCGAATCTATGGTTCTGAGGGTCACCAGTCTCTCGATGATTCGAAGTTGCTCGGCGCCAACCGCTCCTTCTCGTTGCTCATACAGAGATTCAGCATAGTCCTGAATATCATCGTGGATCTCATCCGGGGTAAGTAACTCGAGTGCCTCTACTCCAAGCTCCTGCGGTAGCGGCATTATCGTCTTGAGCTCTTCAACCATGTCGCCAAGAGCCCAATCTTCGGAATTGGCGCCGACAACGTAGTTATCGGCCACCTCGTCCAGTTCCTTTTCCATCATGTCCAGGATGTTGCTCTTCAAGTCGGCATCGTCCAGGACCTTATGTCGTTCGGCGTAGATGACTTCACGGTGGGTGTTGATTACGTCGTCGTACTCTACAAGGTTCTTGCGAATCTCAAAGTGGTAGGCCTCAACCTTCGTCTGTGCGTTTCCAAGGGCCTTGCTCACCATTGAGTTTTCCAAGGCCTCGTCGGCGCCAAGGCCGAAAGTGCTCATCAGACCCTTGATACGGTCTCCACCGAATCGGCGCATGAGTTCGTCGTCCAGAGAAACATAGAATCGAGTGGTGCCCGGGTCGCCCTGTCGGCCCGTCCGCCCTCGAAGCTGGTTATCGATACGTCGGGCATCATTCTTTTCCGTGCCGATGACGTACAACCCACCCATATCGATGATCTGCTGGTGCTCCTCCTGCCACTGCTGCTGCACGGTGGCCTTGACGGCATCAATGACCTCTTGGGGAGCATCTTCCGGGGTGGCATGGCCCTTCCTGCGAAGCTCTTCGGCAACAATCATCTCCTGGTTTCCACCAAGGATGATGTCCGTTCCACGGCCTGCCATGTTTGTTGCAACGGTAACGGAGCCCACTCGGCCTGCCTGAGCCACAATGTGCGCTTCCTGTTCATGATTCTTGGCGTTCAACACCTGGTGGGGTACGCCATTTCGCTTGAGAATCCCATCCAGCACTTCAGAGCTTTCAATGGACGCGGTTCCTACAAGGACAGGCCTGCCATCTTTGTAAGCATTCTGAATGTCCTCAAGAATGGCGTTCCACTTACCATCTTCAGTCGTATAGATGAAGTCTGTTCGGTCATCCCTGACGTTTGGCATGTTGGTGGGGATGGCCACCACGTCCAAACGGTAGATGCGCATGAACTCTTCCGCTTCAGTCATGGCGGTACCGGTCATACCCGCCAGCTTGTTATACATGCGGAAGTAGTTCTGCAAAGTGATCGTCGCGTAGGTGATGGTCTCCTGTTGGACCTTCAGGCCTTCCTTGGCCTCCAACGCCTGATGCAAGCCGTCTGAGTACCGCCGACCATACATCTTTCGGCCGGTGAACTCGTCCACCAGGATGACCTCGCCCTCTTCCACCAGGTAGTCTTTGTCCTTCTGGTAGATGACCAGAGCCCGGAGGGCGTTCTCCACATAGTGGGTGAGCTGATAGTTTCCGGGTTCATACAGGTTGTCGATATTTAGGGCCTGCTCGAGTGTTGATATGCCATCTTCCGTCAGAGAGATGGTTCGGTGCTTTTCATCAACGGTGAAGTCGTCTTCAATCTGTAAACGAGGAACGATGCGAGACATGGTGTTGTACGTCTGCGTAGCCTCAGCAGCAGGGCCACTGATGATCAGCGGCGTCCTGGCCTCGTCGATGAGGATGTTGTCCACCTCGTCCACGATCACGTAGTTCAACCCACGCTGTACGCGTTTCTCGGCATCAATGGCCATGTTGTCTCTCAGGTAATCAAACCCAAACTCATGGTTGGTGCCGTACGTCAGGTCTGCAGCGTACGCATCCTGCCGGAAGACCAGCCGTAGTGCGTTCATCCCCGGTTGGTCTGAGTGCACTTCAGGGTCAAGCTGATAGGACGTTTCATGTTGAAGGCAAGCAACGGACATGCCCAGTCCGTAATAGACCGGCCCCATCCATTGGGTATCTCGACGGGCCAGGTAATCGTTCACCGTAATGACGTGGACGCCCTTGTCTTCAAGGGCATTGAGATACGCAGCCAGAGTCGCCACCAGGGTTTTACCTTCACCGGTGCGCATCTCTGCGATCTTGCCTTGCTGGAGCACCATACCGCCGATGAATTGCACATCGAAGTGACGGAGCCCTATGTGCCTCCATGCAGACTCTCGAACAGCAGCAAAAGCCGATGGGAGCAGGTCATCCAGGGTTTCACCCGCAGCCAGGCGAGCCCTCAATTTAGCGGTCACGCCCTTCAATTCCTCATCGCTCATGGCCTTGTATTCAGGCTCAAAGGCATTCGCGTCGGCCACTCCGGGCCAAAGCTTCTTGATGAGGCCTTCGTTACGGTTCTTGAAGATCTTCCCCAAAACGCCAGCCATTAATTGTTCCCTCTCCTATGCGAAAGCACGTGGCAACTAGCTGTCCCTTACCTCTGCAAACAACTCACCTACTGAACGCCCCTCGTGAATACGACAGATAGCTTCTCCAAGTAGGCTGGCCACAGACAACACCTTAATCTTGGGAGAGTCCGTACGTATTGCGCTAGGTAATGTGTCCGTCACCACCATCTCTTTTATCTGGCTGTTGTTGATCCTGTCCAGGGCAGGGTCTGTAAACACGCCGTGCGTGGAGCAGGAGTAAATCTCTTTCGCCCCTGCGTTCACCACAGCCTGAACGGCGGACACTAATGAACCGCCGGTTCCCGTTTCATCGTCAAATGTGATAGCTGTCTTACCTGCTACGTCACCAATAACATTCAGGACTTCCGTGTTATCGTTATTATCTACTCGTCGTTTCTCAATGATGGCCAGTGGAATTCCCAGGCCGTTTGCCATATCGCGTGCGCGCTTGCTGATGCCGATGTCCACTGCAACCACCACCGGGTCTACCAGGTTCTTCTCTCGGAAATAGCGGGTGAGCAGCGGAAGCGCCGTCAGTTCATCCACCGGTATGTTAAAGAACCCCTGTATCTGACCCGCATGCAGATCCACTGTCAGCACTCTATGTGCCCCTGCAACCGTAATCAGGTCCGCCAAAAGCCTGGCGGTGATTGGGACGCGTGGTTGGTCCTTCTTATCTGTACGTCCGTATGCATAAAAAGGGATTACCGCGGTGATCCTTCCCGCCGATGCCCGCTTTGCCGCATCAATCATAATGAGCAGTTCCATGATGCTGTCGTTCACGGGGTATGCGAAGGGTTGGATGATAAAAATATCTTGCTGTCGGATGTTCTCCTGGTACTGGACAAACGTATTGTCGTTGGAGAACTTGGATACGGTGGCCTTTCCAACGGGAATGTCCACGTAATCGCAGACTTCCTTGGCCAACACAGGATGAGCGGCACCACTGAAGATTTTCAGCTTCTCCAGGTCAGACATTCTTTCCCCCTCTAGGTTGTTGCAGCCCGCTCTTTGCAACCCCTTGCGCTTGATATGTGCACCAAGCTGGGCAGACTGCTCAATTATATCACAATGGTACGTCTAACCTATATCTGATGCATAGGGAGGCTGAGCGTTGTTTTGACTGATTTTCGTTCAATACCCGTTTCTGCCATATTTTGCTTTCCAGACACACATGGTTTTGATACAATGCCATGGGTTTTCGCCCATACATCAACGTTTGAATTTTTGGAGTAGCTATGCCTGCGTATGCCGTAATCGGCGGCCAATGGGGTGACGAGGGAAAAGGGAAGGTCATTGATTACCTGTCAGAACGGGTCACTGTGGTTGCCCGCTTTTCTGGCGGGAACAATGCCGGACACACCGTTCTCAATAAGGAAGGTGAGTTCAAGTTCCACCTCATGCCATCCGGGGCTGTCTGGCCCCAGGTTACGCCAGTCATCGGCAACGGCGTTGTCGTGGACCCCGATGTCCTCATCCAGGAGATTGAAGATCTGCGCTCCCGTGGCCTTGATGTGAGCAAGCTGCAGGTCAGCGATAGAGCCCACGTCATCATGCCGTACCACGTAGCCCTTGACCAGTTGGAAGAGAAGGGTCGCGGTAGCGGTGCGCTGGGTACCACCGGTAGAGGCGTCGGCCCCGCCTATGTGGACAAAGTAGCCCGCACCGGCATCCGCTTCGGCGACCTGCTGGATGCTGAGGGGCTGCGAAACCGCATCGAGCAGGTGTTGCCCCACGTGAACGCCGTTATCACCAAGGTACACGGAGGCGAGGCCTTCAGTGTGCAGGACATCTTTGATCGTTGCTTGAACTGGAGGGATCAGTTGCTCCCCTTCATCGCCCCGGTAGAAGAGCGGGTGAGGCAGGCTCTCAGCAATGGTGAGAACGTCCTCCTTGAAGGTGCGCAGGGAACCCTCCTAGACCTTGACCACGGCACATACCCCTACGTCACCTCGTCCTCCAGCTCAGTAGGCGGTGCGTGTGCGGGGTTGGGAATCGGACCCAGGTCCGTAGCAGGGGTGTTCGGGATATTCAAGGCATACAACACCAGGGTGGGCTCAGGCCCAATGCCAACGGAGTTGGACGACGAAACCGGCGAGGCTATCAGGCAGAAGGCCGGGGAATTTGGTACAACCACCGGACGTCCTCGACGATGTGGCTGGTTTGACGGCGTAGCCGCTCGCTACGGCGTAATCGTCAATGACCTGACATCAGGCATCCTCACCAGGCTGGACATCCTTGACGGCATGGAGACGGTGAAGGTCTGCATAGGCTATGAGATAGACGGAAAACCTGTTGATGGATTCCCAGCCCAGATTAATGCCCTGGAGAAGTGCAAGCCAATCTACAAGGATTTTGAGGGTTGGTCTTCGCCGACGGCAGGTCTGACCAATTGGGACGATGTCCCGGCCGCAGCCAAGGCATACGTTCAGGGTCTTGAAGAGGTCATCGGCTGCTCCATTGATGTCATCTCAACGGGCCCGAACCGCCACGAGACCATCGCCCGCAAGGTGCTCATCCCGTAAGCCGGTATCGTGTGCCGCTAGCCGACGAGTTTTTCGCCAAGGAAACAGGCCAGCTTATGCTCCGCGATGATGCGAACCTGCACCTGCGACCCAACGTCGTACTGTCTCGTGTGGTGCTGGAGAACGTGGACGACCTCGCCTGATTCCAACGATACGTCATACAGGTATGACGGCCCCTGGAACACCCTGCCTACGATCGTCCCCTGCCCAGAGCCTGAAGGTTCAATAGACATATCGTCCGGACGCACCAGCAGTTCTACTCCATCCGGGGGCGGCTCCTGATCCCAGGCCACTGCACCTATCGTCGTCTCAAGCTTGCCGTTGCTGTACGTCGCCGGAATGAAGTCGGCAATCCCCAAAAACTCTGCGACGAAACGGGTTGCCGGGGTGTGGTAGATACCTTCCGGGGTCTCCATCTGCTGCAACTCGCCCCAATCCAACACCGCCACCTGGTCACCCATGTAGAGTGCCTCGTCCTGGTCGTGGGTCACAAACAGAGCCGTGGTATTGGTCGATTTCAGAATCTCACGAACCTCGGTGCGTACCTGTGCCCGCAACCCGGCGTCCAGGTTGGAGAACGGCTCGTCCATCAGTAACAGGGCAGGCCTCGGGGCGAGAGCCCTTGCCAGAGCGACTCGCTGCTGCTGCCCTCCGGATAGCTCATGGGGCATCCGGCTGCCCAGGCCCGTCAGGCCAACCAGCTCCAGTGCTTCCGATACCCTGTCCTTGCGGGCCGACTTATCAGATATCCCGAAGCCCACGTTGCCTGCCACTGTCAGGTTGGGGAACAACGCGTAGTCCTGGAACACCATACCGATATGCCGCTGTTCTGGCGGTATGTAGAGCCCCGGCCCAGCAACCCTGCGTCCTGCAATCTCCACAATCCCAGCATCTGGAACCTCAAACCCCGCCACCAATCGCAGTGCGGTCGTCTTGCCACTCCCGCTGGGGCCCAGCAACGCCAGGGTGCTGCCCTCTTCAATGGTGAGGTCCAGGTCTTTAAGCGCCTGAGCCTGGCCATAACTCTTGACCAACCCCTCGCATCGCACTGCGGGTTCACTCACCGTACACCCCTTGGTTCTCTCAGAATCAGGAACGCCGTTGGAATAGCAGTCACTACCACAAGGAACAACGCAGGGACAGCCGCTTGAGCAAAGAATGCCTCTTCAAGGGCTCCCCAGATAGAGGTTGCCAGCGTATCAAACTCAATTGGGCTTAAGAGCAGGGTGGCAGGAAGCTCTTTCATTGCCGTCAGGAAAACTAACGCTGCCCCGGCTAGAATGCCTGGAATGATCAATGGCAACGCCACCTGGAAAAGGACGCTCATGGGCTTTTTACCAAGGCTCCGAGCCGCTTCTGCGATTCGAGGGCTCACCTGCAAGAACGATGCCCGTATCGTCCCCATCGTCTGGGGGAAGAAGAGCACAACGTAGGCGAAGACCAGCAGACTCATGGTCTGGTAGACCGGCGTGGCGTACCGCGCTCCAAAGAATATCAAAGCCAATGCTACAGCAATGCCCGGCAGCGCGAACCCAACGTAGGCCATCTTTTCCACCATGCCGCTCAATCGCCCCGGGAACCTGACGGTCAAGATCACCACTGGGACTGCAGCTACGGCGGCCACTATTGCGGCAAGCCCGGACACGTAGATGGAATTGAGGGTCGCGCTCCACAGGAGGCGCACCGGCTCTCCTTGGGAGATGCCTCGTATTGCCCAGTAGCTCAGGATGGTCAGTGGGGCCACCAGGGACAGCCCGACAACCCCGGCGGTCAACCCAAAGGCTGGCCATCGCCATCGACCTAGCCGTACCAACGACGATGGTCTGACTGCGCCCGTCGTGCTGCGATAGTACTTAGACCGTCCCCGTGTCCTTGATTCGAGCAATATTAGGCCGAACGCCGCACTCACTAGCACCAGCGACAACACAGCCGCCAGAGCCTGGTTGAATGAGTTGAACTGAAGGAATATGGCCCAGGTGAAGGTCTCGTACCGCAATAGGGATACGGCACCAAAGTCGCTGAGTGTGTAGAGCGCCACCAGCAGTGAACCCGCTGCGATGGCAGGCCGTAGCTGCGGAAGCGTCACTTTCCACAATGTCTTCCATTTGCCATTGCCAAGCCCTCGCGAGGATTCTTCCAATGCCGGATCAAGACCCCAAAGGGCCGCGCGGACGCTCAGAAGAACATAAGGGAAGCTCAGGAGGGTGATCGTCAGTGCCGCGCCATGCAGGCCAGCGATATCCGGGAGTCGGTCCACCCCTGCAATGTCCTCCAGGAACCCCTGAAGCATTCCTTTGGGCCCCAGTGAAGTCAGCACCAGGAACCCGCCAACGTAGCTGGGGATAACCAGTGGAAGCACGGTGAGCACAGACCAGAGTCGTCGCAGCGGGATGTCAGTACGGACGGTCAGCCAGGCCAGAGGAACCGCGATAAGCACCGATGAAACAGTCACCACGATGACCAGCAAGGCAGACCTCATCATGATCTCTGCTGTCCTCATACGGAATAGGAGGTCAACCGATTCGCCTCTGCTGTCCACCGCACGTTCTATCAGGTACACCAACGGCAGCACCATGGCCACAGCTACGATTGCAGAGGGTATCCAAATGATCGGCGATGGGCGACGCGAACTATGCTGGCTCGCGTCGCCAGTGAATAATCGTCGAATGCTTGTCGTCACTCCCCTGACTTGCATGTTCTCTTCAATGTTACGGAATGATCCCGATATCCCTCAGCAGGGCCTGGGTCCCTTCAAGGTCAGCCATGTCCCTGGGGGTGATATCAGGATGGTTGATATCTTCCAGCGGTGTTAGCCCCAACGGGGTGTTCACACCATCAATCAGCGGGTACTCAAAGGTCTGGCTGGCAAAGTACTGCTGGCCTACCAGTGAGAGCATGAATTCCAAAAACTTCTCTGCGTTCACTTTATCGTCGGAAGTAGCAAGGATTCCCGCGCCGGCCACCATGATGAGCGCACCCGGCCCTCCCTCACGTGGGTGGTAGTTCCTGGCGGAGAAGGACTCCCCCTCCTCAGCAAGGAAGCGATGAAGATAGTAGTGGTTGACCAGACCGATATCGATCTCACCGGACGCTGCAGCGGAAACCTGAGGCGTGTTCTTGGGGTATTCGGTGGGGTCGTTGGCCTTCACGCCTTCAAGCCACTCACGCGTCGCGGTTTCGCCCCACGTGGAGCGCATTGCGGTCACCATGGCCTGGAAAGAGCCGTTCGTAGGCGCCCAGCCAAGTCGGCCTTTCCACTTGGGGTCCGTCAGGCCTTGGATGCTGTCAGGGAGGTCAGCCTCTGTCAGAGTCTCATTGTTGTAGACCAACGTGCGGGCTCGGCCGGAGATGCCTACCCATGAGGCATCGGCAGAGCGGGCCCATTCAGGGACAAGGTTCAGGAGCTCACTGGATATGGGTGTGAACAAATCCTGTATGGCGCCCAAGCCGCCGGGGTCCTGAGCGAAGAAAAGGTCTGCCGGTGAGTTGTCCCCTTCCTCTCGGATGGTATTCGCCAGGGCAGCCGTGCCAGCGTACTTCACCTTTACATCGATGCCAGTAGCATTCTTGAACTGTTGGATGATGGGATCCACAAGGGTCTCGCTTCGACCGGAATAGACCGTAAGGGAGCCTGCTCCGTCGCTGTCGCTGCTTGAGCAGGCGGCTGCGACCAGCAACACCAATACCATTGTTCCCAAAATCAGGCCAACAAAAATACTCTTGTGGCTCCCTGATTTCCTGGAAGTAAATTGGTTGAACATGATTGGAACCTGCCTCCAAGAATCGTTTAATGCTGTGGTGCGGGTAATTACTGTCCTATGTATAGCATAGCTAATAATAAGTGTCAATTAATAATTTAGTAAGTACGTACTAATTATTTTACTAAATGGTAGATATTTTTAAAAATGCGTCAGATAAATCAGTTTCATGCGCCGTATATGTTTTGGTGTATGGCTCAACATCTTAAGAGGGACAGTACAACCATCTAAACAGAAGCAATAGGGCCAAATAGCCCAATCTTGTGGCCCAATGGCACACGCAGCGGACAAAAGAAGAAGCCAGGCCTGATAGGCCTGGCTTCTTAAATATCGAGCTTTTACGTGGGGTACGAGTTAGGAGATGCCCAACTCCACCTTGATCTCATTCACAGCTTGCACCATGACCTTGAGCTTGGCGATTGATTCGTCGGCAGTCCTTGTCTTCAGGCCACAGTCAGGCCCAATGAACAACTGCTCAGGGGTGAATATCTCCAACCCCTTGCGAATACCAGCCTTGACCTGTTCAAGGGACTCGATCTCATGGGTATGTACGTCTGTCACACCAAGGGAAAGGTGCTTGGATAACTTGTGCCCACGGAACAGCTCCAAAAGGCTGTAGTCCTGGTTAGCCGTCTCCATGTCCAGGTTGTCCACCGGGATGCTGTTGAGGTCGTCAATCACGGCCTCAAAGTCGCCGTAGCAGATATGTGTCAGGGTATAGGCGCTCAGTCCTTTGGTGACAACTGCCATTGACTTGGCAACAAGCTCCATCTCCTCTGGTCGAGTTGATGCTGCCGGTTCATCGATCTGGATATACTTGGCGCCCGCGCGCTCAAGGTCCATCGCCTCTTCATGGACGACCTTCGCCACTTCCATGACGAACTCTTCAAAGGTGGAGTAGTACTCATTGAAGGACCACTCAGCAATGGTGTAGGGTCCGGTGAGCATGCCCTTCACCGGCTTGGTTGTCAGGCTTTGCGCGTATTCCCACGTCTTTAGCGTCATGGGCTTCTTGCGACCAATCGGCCCATTTGCAATTGGCTTTCGGTAGTAGCGGTTTCCATACGATCGAACCAGGCCGCTGATGGTGAACCCATCTAGGAGTTCAGAGAAATACGTCACCATATCTCCCCGGTCCATTTCGCCATCTACCAGGATGTCTATTCCTAGGTCTTCCTGAGACTTGATCCAGAACGCGGTAGCATCCCGCTCCATTTGCTCCATCTCTTCACGGGCAAGCTCGCCTCGGAGCATTTTATTCCGTGCCGCCTGAAGCTCAGGGGGCTTGGGAAAACTTCCTACAGATGTGGTAAGTAGACCGCTCATGCTGTAACCTCCGCCGCCTTCTTGGAACCCTCAACCATGCGTACCAGCTTCTGGTAAGCGGTTTCTCGGGGCAGGAATTCCAGGCCGCAATTTGGATTTATGTATAGTCGTTCTGTGGGGACAATCAGTGCGATGCGCTTGATAGCATCGGCAATCTCTTCCTCTGTCTCCATCTTGGTGTTCCGGGCGTTGATCACGCCAAGGCCAAGAGACACATCGGACGGGACTTCCTTCACAACATCCCAGTTCGCCTTCCCCATCACGTAGTCAAGGCCGAATATCTGGAATGGCAGTTTCAGGAAAGCCGGGTACACGCCGGAAATGTCATCGAAGTAGGTGTACAGGGCCAATGTGGGGTTGAGCCCTTGAGTCAGGCGATCCATGGCTTCTTGAAAGAGGGGGAAATCCTCTTTGTGCTTGAGGATTGCCGGTTCATCAAACTGGATAACCGTGGCGCCGGCTGCCTGAAGCGCTTTCGCTTCCTGGTTCAGCACTTCTGCCAGGTCAAGCACCAACCGTTTCTGGTCATGGTACTGCTGATCCTGGGAGAGTTTCGCCAGTGTATATGGGCCAGTAAGCACTGCTTTCACAGGCTTGCTGCTGTTGGATGAAGCGAATTCATAATCCGCGACCGTTATTGGCTTAGACCACTTCAAAAGACCCTCTACCACCGGCTGGCGGAAGTAGGTGTTAGTGTCAAAGTATCGGACCAATCCTGTGAAGGAAAATCCGCTGATTGCCTTGGCCAGGTACGTCTGCCCATCGTCCCATCGAATCAGGCCGTCCGTTACCAGGTCGATACCTGCTTTAATCTGATCCTGAATGACCTCTGCGGTAACTTCTGCCCGTACACCCTGAATTTCCTCGGGTGTCATCTCACCGCGGTCACCTTTGCTGATAGCAGTTCGAAGGTTCGGCGCCTTAGTTCCTGGGCCGATTTTGGGGTAATTCCCCACAACTGTAGTGATCAAACCCATGTCTCCTCTCTGGCACAATATTATTGTGAGCGTAAATACTAAATATAGGCCAATGAGGATAGTCTATGAGATTGTTACGAATATCGCAACACCGAAATCCTGCATAATACCTTGGGATATGCTTAGCGTTTCGCCCCAGTTTTCATATGAATAGCGCTCCATTTCCCATTGACTCACCCGTTCGCCACCGTGCTACCATGCCCCAAATTCAGGGTATTCGGAGGCCGTGTGGACACCATCAAATCATTGGAGCAAGCAGTGGCGGTCTGCACAGACTGCAGCCTCTGTGAGACCCGTACCCATAGCGTCCCCGGTGAGGGCCCGGAGAAGTCAGACATCCTGTTCATAGGTGAAGGTCCGGGCTTCCATGAAGATCAGATAGGCCGGCCCTTTGTCGGCCCCTCCGGAAAGTTGTTAGACGACCTGCTCAGGCTCATCGGCCTGGCAAGGTCTGACGTGTACATCGCCAACGTAGTGAAGTGCAGACCCCCCAATAACCGTGATCCACTGCCAGAAGAGATCAAGGCCTGCAAAAAGTACCTTGATCAGCAGATCAGACTGCTAGACCCCAAGGTCATCGTCACGTTAGGCCGGTTCTCCCTCATACGGTTCTTGCCCAAGGAAACGATATCCAAAGTCCACGGGCAACCTCGACTGTGGGGGCATCGCTACATCTTCCCTATGTATCACCCTGCCGCTGCATTGCATCAGGGCAACCTTCGTTCCGTACTGGAAGATGACATGCGAAAACTGCCGGAACTGCTGCAAAAGATTCAAAACGAAGCCACTGAAATAGCGACAGAAGTCCCTGAGGAAGCTACGCCAGATCCAGAACAACTGAAGATGCTGTAGTCAGTCACCTTCATCGAGTGTAAGATAGGCACAGGTTACTATCGCGATTATGTGCAATCTTGAGACTATCGAGGCTCGTACTTCTTAGATGCAACAAGTTGGACGCTGGTTAAAGCGATCAGACGCTTCCCCGGATCAAACCCCTGACGATACAACCCAGGACGACCCCGCTCCTGAGTCTACCCTCCGCGCGGGCCGCACGGGTCAATTCACTACCGTTACTCCCGGGAAACTCCGAATTGTGCCCCTTGGCGGACTAGGCGAGATCGGGAAGAACATGATGGCCCTGGAATTCGGTGATGACATCATCATCGTAGATGCAGGTGTCATGTTCCCTGAAGAGGACATGCCCGGAGTAGACCTGGTCATTGCCAACACAGACTACCTGATGGAAAACCGGGAAAAGGTTCGTGCCATCCTCATCACCCACGGCCATGAGGACCACACAGGAGCCATCCCCTTCGTCCTACCCAGGTTGAACGTGCCCGTGTATGCGCCGCGCCTGGCCCACGGCCTCATCCAGGTGAAGCTCAAGGAGCACAAGCTGCTCACGGCTTCTGAGTTGCACCAGATTGAGCCGGGTGAGGTCTTCAATTTCGGCGTATTCCAGGCCGAGTTCTTCCGAGTGTGCCACAGCATCCCAGACGCCATGGGCATTGCCATCCACACGCCAATTGGCCTTATCGTGCACACTGGCGACTTCAAGTTCGATCACACGCCTGTCGATAAAAAGCCGACAGACTTCGCTCGATTGGCAGAGTTGGGCATCGAGGGTGTCACTCTTCTTCTAGCTGACTCCACCTATGCCGAGTCAGAAGGCTACACACCCTCCGAAGCTGTCCTGGACGACAACCTGGAGCGCATCATTTCCGAGGCTCCGGGAAGAGTTTTGGTGGCCACATTCGCATCCCTCATCGCCCGTATTCAGCAGATATCGAACGCCGCCGATAGAACCGGACGCAAAGTTGCCGTCATTGGACGGAGCATGGTCAACAACGTAGCTATGGCCCAGCAAATGGGTTACTTGGATATCCCTGACGGCGTAATCGTCCCTTGGGAAACCCTTGCTGCACTCCCCATGGAAAAGACGGTCATTATCATGACCGGAGCCCAGGGAGAGCCCACATCTGCCCTCACCAGAGTCGCCAACCATGATCATCGGGATATTACTCTGGCAGAGAGAGACACCATCATATTCTCCGCATCGCCTATTCCCGGCAACGAAGGCCTCATCAACAAGACCATAGACAACCTCCTCCGACAGGGCACACGGGTGCTCCATGCAAAGAACGCCACAGTCCACGTCCATGGACACGCCAGCCAGGAAGAACTGAAGCTCATGCTTCGTATGATCAAGCCGCGCTTCTTTGTCCCTATCCACGGAGAGTATCGACACCTGGTCGCCCATGCAGGGATAGCCTTCCGTATGGGTGTGCCAGAGGAAAACATCTTCGTCATGGAAGACGGCGATATCCTTGAGTTGAACGATCACGAAGCCGCAGTGGTAGGTCAGATACCAGCTGGCCATATCTTCGTTCTGGGACGGCGACTCTGGGATCCCTCTAACAGCGTGTTCAAGGATCGCCAATCATTGGGGCGTGACGGCGTGGTGGTCGTTGCCCTCACATTGAACGCGGCTACCGGAGACCTTACAGGGACTCCGGCGTTGACCGCCCATGGTTTCGAGGCGCCGGATGATCACGAAGAGATCATGGATCTTGCCAGCCAACGCTTGAAGGAAGTTCTTGGCCAGCAGCGGTGGGATCAGGATCAGCCGGAAAACGCACTGAAACAGCGAGCTGCCGATGTGCTTGGCAAGTTCTTCAGGGACAAAACAGGCCGTCGCCCTGTGGTTTTGGCAGTAGTTTCCCGAGTCTAGCCAAATAGCAGCCAAAACAGGGAACCTCACACGCGCCTCACGCGTTAGTACATAGTAGCCTCTTACACATCCGCGCTTTATCCTCTGAGGTAACCGTTATGCTAGACGCCCACGATGATCAGAGTTGGCAATTTACCATCCTCGGAATCCCTATACCCTTTATAGGGAAACGGGAGGCGAAGTCCAGCCGTAAACTTCAGATCTTCCTTGCCCTTGCAACCCTCATCTCCGTAGCGGGCATCGTAGCCGTTGCCACATGGTGGGCTCCCATCCAATCAGGCAGAGAATCGATATGGGAATCGCTACAGTACAGCGTCATTGCAATTGCCATGTTGGCAGGCATTTCAATCGTTGCAATCTGGAGCCGACCAGCCCTCTTATCGCACAAACCCCACATATTCCTTGCAGGCCTCCTTCTGCTACCAGTGGTCGCCGGTTCGCTCCAGCTCTCTGAGCCTCACTTCGGTGGCACCTTTGGCGAGCGGGTCATTGGCCCGTCGGCAGCATGGGGCATGGTACGGATCGCGCTTATCTTCACGTTGGCCCTGGTGTTCAGCGCCCCACGCACAGCGCTTCACCTGCTTCAGCAGGCAGCCAATGTGGCCCAACGACTCGGAATTTGGATAGGCATCCGCTCCACAGAAGGTTCTCAGAAACTCGGCTCAACCCTTCGCTTTGTGCGATTAGGAATACTCTCGATAACGAACAGGGTCTTGCGCTTAGCGCAGGCGGCCTTGGCGAAGTATCGACGCTACCCTATCCACCTGATTCTCCTAGCCTGGATCGTCACGGGCTCAGCTTGGGCAATCCGGTCTGCCAAAGCTAAGTTCAGTCGTAGTGCGTCGGCAGTCGAGGAGTACCCGGAGCCCGCATTAGCCTTTGCATACGAGCCCGCAGACGACAGGGGCGTGGCAATCACGGAACCGTATCTCATTGACGATGTGGCGGTTCCCTCCCTGGAGGGGCAGATCCTCCCACCCTGGCTACAGGATGAAGAGGACGATGTTGACCTCGAACTAGAACTAGAAGAGGAAGATGAAGAGGAAGAAACACTACTCGAGGAAGAGGACGACGATGATGAAGAGGCATTCGTCCTTGAAGACGATGACGCAGATGCTGTGACCATTGAAGCCAGTCTGACTGACGACACCTACGTGGATGAGGACGAAGACGTTGAATCCGTAGTTGTTGAGCCGGACGAGGACCTGGACGATGAAATCGCCGGGGACAAGGCTCAGCCTGTGGTGATTGACCTGAGTAGCAAAGAGGCCCGTAGCGGGGGCAGGATTAGCTCTACCAAGTCCAAGTGGCAGCTACCTCCATTGGAATCGCTCAACGTCGTCGCGCATCGCTCGGTCTCGGAAGAGGAGCACCAAGCGGTCGCTCGACTCATCGAGCAGACGCTGGGTGAGTACAATATTGAAGTCACAGTCAAAGAGATTAGGCCCGGCCCCGTGGTCACCCAATACGGCCTGGTTCCTGGTTGGGTCAGACGCTATCGTGAGGTCAAGGAACGCAATCCTGACGGCTCACAGGCCCGCAGCGAGGACGGCAAGCTCATCAGCGCCCGCGTTGAAGAGAAGACCCGCGTAAAAGTCGATCACATCCTGGCGAGAGAGAAGGACCTTGCACTGGCGCTAGCCGCACCTAGCCTGCGGTTTGAAGCTCCGGTACCCGGTGAGTCTTTTGTGGGCCTTGAAGTGCCTAACTCCCGTAGAGATATAGTGACACTCCGCTCCATTCTAGAAAGCACCGCATTCCAGGACTTACAGAAGAAGGGAAAGCTGCCAATCGCCCTGGGGCTGGGTAGCGGCGGCGAGCCGGTCATCACAGACCTGGCAGATATGCCACACATCCTGATTGCGGGCGCAACCGGCAGCGGCAAGAGCGTCTGTATCAACACCATAATCTGCTCTCTGATGATGCAGCTGACGCCCCTTGACCTTCAGATGTACCTGGTTGACCCCAAACGTGTCGAACTTACCGCCTACAACGGGTTGCCCCACCTTGCTGGCCCCGTGTTGGTTGAAGCAGAGCAGGCTGTACCTGCGCTCCACGCCCTTATCGCCGAGATGCAGTCACGCTACAAGCGCTTCGAGGCAATCGGTGCCCGCAACATCCAGGGCTACAACGACAAGGTTCCCAAGCAGGAAGACCGGATTCCTTATCTGATGCTGGTCATCGACGAGCTTGCAGACCTGATGATGACCTCTCCGGGAGATGTTGAGTTCGCGCTCTGTCGCCTGGCACAGCTTGGCCGGGCAACGGGCATCCACCTGGTAGTGGCCACACAACGGCCATCCGTGGACGTCCTGACAGGCCTGATCAAGGCAAACTTCCCCAGCAGGGCAAGCTTCGCAGTATCGTCGCAGATCGATTCCCGCACAGTGTTGGACGGAGCCGGCGCCGAGAAGCTTCTAGGTCGGGGGGACATGCTCTTCATGCCCACCAACGCTGCCAAGCCCAAGCGAGTGCAGGGCACCTACATCTCCGACGAAGAAGTAGATGGCATCGTGTCTTTCTGGCAGAAACAGAAGGGGAAGGGTCAGATGTTGCCCTCGGTACAGGTTGACCTTGCTCCTGACGACTCAGATGATGATGATGACCTTCAGAAAGCCATGAGTTATGCGCTTTCACATAAGAGCGTTTCTGCGAACTCGTTGATGAAAGAACTCCGCATAGGGTATTCCAAGGCATCAAACCTACTGGATCACCTTGAGGACAGGGGCATCGTGGGGCCAGGAGACCCGGGCAAATCGCGTGAGGTCATAACACCCGGCTAACCCCATGTATGTGGAGTCGTTATAGAAGCAAGTGGATCGCGTTGGCATCAGGTGAGGGACTAGCGCAAGGGGATTACGAGTGGCAAGAGGACTAACAGACGTTCTAAGCGTGTTGTTATGGCGGAGGGGAAACCTCAGCGGCCAGAGTTCGCTTGCCCAGGAACACTGCCTGGTATGCGACGCCTTGCTCGTGGAGTCCACGCTCTATCAGCAAGCTCGAGTGTGCCCGCAATGCCGATTCCACTACAGCATCACCGCCCATGAACGCATACAACTCCTTGCAGACCCAAAGACCTTCAAGGAAAAGTTCCGCACCATCAGCTCCATTGACCCGCTGGCATTCACCGGCAAAATCACGTACAGAAGCCATCTCTACAACACACAGCGCAACACAGGCCTGACAGAAGCCGCTGTTGTGGGCCAATGCAAGATCGAAGGCATCTCAATTGTGGTAGTAGCCCTGGACTTCAGCTTCCTGGGCGGCAGCATGGGCCTGGTGGTCGGCGAAAAGGTGGCTCTGGCCTGTGAACTCGCCAGCAAAAAGCGAGTACCGCTCATAGCCATCGTCACCAGCGGTGGAGCACGGCTTCAAGAAGGTGCGCTTTCCCTGATGCAGATGGCCAAGACTGCCACAGCCGTCAACGCATTGCACAGGAAGGGCCTTCCGTACATAGCCGTCTTCGCCAATCCCACCACGGGCCAGTCATTCGCCAGCTTTGCCAACATGGCAGACGTACTGCTGGCGGAACCGGGCGCGCTGATGGGTTTTGCCCCGCTGCGTATCCTTCAGGAGATGGCGGACCAGCCGTTACCTGTGGACTCACACACCGCTGAATCCCACCTTAAGCACGGCATGTTGGACGCTGTAGTCGACCGAGAGGAGCTCAGGGGCACCCTGGCGTCCCTTATGCGACGTCTGGTGCCCGCTAAGACCAGAGTGCGGCTCCTCAGGCCAAGAGGACGTGAACAGAAGCCAAAAGGCACGATAACTGCGTGGGAAGCTGTCCAGCGCTCCCGGCACCCCGAACGCCCCACGGCCCGCGACTACATCTCAAGGGTATTCGGCGGGTTTGTGGAGATCCACGGAGATCGATTGAACGCAGACGATACCAGCATCGTCTGCGGCGTAGGTGACCTGTACGGCGCAAGCGTCATGGTCATTGCCCAGCAGCGCACACCAAGGCCAGCAGGGGAGCCCCAGGGACCTTACATTGGCCCTGACGGCTTCCGTAAGGCCCAACGGGCCATGAACATGGCGGTCAAGTTCGGCATTCCCCTCATCACGCTTATTGACTCGGCAGGGCCAGCCCAAACCCTCGAGGCCGAAGAAGGCGGCTTGGGACATGCCATTGCGACGACTATAGCAACGATGGCCAACCTCCCCGTGCCCACGGTGGCCGTAATTCTGAGCGAGGGTGGCAGAGAGAGCGGTCTGGCCCTGAGCATTGCCGACCGGATACTGATGTTGGAAGGCGCTATCTACGCGCCTGTGTCCCCGGAAGCCGCTGCGTCAGTGCTCTTTCGAGACGACAGCCGAGCCGCCGATGCAGCAGAGGCCCTTCGCCTGACTGCAATGGACGGCCTGGAGATGAAGATCATCGATACGGTAGTCCCTGAGCCCGAAGGCGGCGCACACACAGACCCTGACGCTTCCGCATACACGCTGGAGCGGGCGCTGGTACGTGCTGTTGTTCGAGTGCAGGGCGTTACGGTGGGCAGGCTGCTTAACAGGCGGCACAAGCGGTTCCGCAACAAAGGAGAGTACACCACCTACTACCAGCGGTTCCTGACCAGGGAAGTAGAGACCCTTGAAGGCTATGAAGTCGAAGGCGAAAAGGGCAAGAAGAGTAAGAAGGACAAGAAGGAAGAAAAGGCTCCAAAAGAGGAGACCAAGCTCATCATGTTCCCTGGAGTCTCCGAAGACGCCGAAGACGCTGAAACCGTTAGCCAGGAAGACGAGGGTGCACCTCAGGATACGACTCCCTAGCTACGGAATGACGGTTTATATGAACAATAAGAAGGGCCGCTCGTATTGAGCGGCCCTTCTTATGTTAACCGAGTTCTGCCTACTGCTGGATGGCAAACACCGCCTGGACGGTCACCTGAATCTGCGATTCGCCTGCGCTAATCGGCGTGGGTAAGAACGACGAAGCCATCGCAAAATCGGCTCTTGCTTCAACCTGACTGAACACGGGGGTGCTGCTGGACTCGGAGATGAACACCAGCGGTCCCAGTTTTACACCGGCAAGCGTAGCAAGTTCCTGAGCCTTCTCTAGTGCCTGCTGCACTGCCAACTCACGGGCCTGGACCTTTAGCGGATCCGGGTCGTCGACAGAGAAGCTGATACCGTTCACCCTGACCAGGTCTCCACCGGCCTTGACCACACCATCCAGAACGGGGCCGGTCTGATCAAGGTCACGCACCTTCACGGATACCGTGTTCGATACCTGGTACCCGGTCAACACGCGTTCATTGGTGCGGATTCCGTTCTCCAGGCGCTCCTGGAAGGTGTACTGGGGAGAGATGTTGAACGATTGGGTACGGATGTCTCGCTCTGCAACGCCGTTGGACGTAAGGAACGCAACAATCGCCGTCATAGCTGTAGCAGCATCGTCGCGAGCCTCAGAGACGGTGGAGGCCCTGGCTTCAACGCCCAGACTCAGGTTGGCGATGTCAGGCTCAGTAACCACGGTGCCCACACCGTTGACCCAAACACCTGCTTGCTGGGAACTCGCGCCTATCACGCCGGACGCCAGCCTACTATCAAACCCCAGACCCGCAGGCGCACCTATTGAAAGGTTGGTTGGGTTGGAAGCCGCCGCCGGGTCATCGCTGCTGCACGCAGCTGCCACCGCTAATACGGCAACGAGGATTAGTCCGAGGAATACTTTAGGTAATCGAAACCGATGCATGGTGATGCCTCCTGCGAAATTGGTTGGGGATGTCCCCTTCAAGGAAAAGGACGAGTGCAGGAGGTGATCGGTTCCTGTTGAGCCTTAAATCGAGGTGGAACGCCTTCGGAGATAGAGATTGTAGCCACCCAAACCCAGGGCCACCGCCAGGAGAGTCAACTCCAACGGCAAGAGACCCAATGCAAACCCATCGTCCTGGACGAAGCTTGGCTGCACATCGGTCGAACCCAGAGTATTGTCGGCAATCTCTACAGCTGCCGATGTTGCGGGGTCAACCACCGTGGTTTGCCCCAATGGCAAAGACTTCTCAGCACCTGCATGGGTTCCACTAATGATAAGAGTCGTCGGTTCTGTCTTACCAACCTGGATTGGCACATCCGGTGATGACCCAAAGCCTCCGGAGATATCGCCGGCAAGTACAATGGCCAGGGCGATTGCAGCACCAGCGGCAGCGGCCCGCAGACCCATAAGGGGCGCCGGGGACCACCAAGGCCGAGAGGGTTCCGGTACCCAGGCCCTTGCGGGGACAGGAATAGCGAAGCTTCTTGGCGCTGGGATGGTAGGCATGGCATGGAGGACACTTATCACAGAACGCAACTCATCTGTTTCCAGAACACAAACATCACACGACGACATATGGAAATCCACCTGAGCCGTCTCTTTGGCGCTTAGAGCGTCATCAAGATACGCAGACATCACTTGCTTGGAGACATGTCCATCGATTGAGCTTCGTGAAAAGAGCTTCATTCTATTACCCTCCACTACCAGAACGGAATTGCCCCGGCAAAAGTTCCCGCTGGGTTGAGAGTGTTGCTCGCATCGCTTCGCGGGCGCGGCTGAGCCTGGACTTCACCGTACCCACGGGAGTCTTCAGAATCTGTGCCGCCTCCTCGTAACTGAAGGCTTGGATGTCCACCAGAATGAGAACGACGCGCTGATCCTCTGGCAGTTTGGTGAGGGACTCCTGTATGAAGCTGGAAAGCTCGCGACGGATCGTATAGTCCTCGGGAGCTTCTTCCGTGCTGGAAACACTGAACGTAGGGTTTTCCACCAAAAGGTCTAGTGAAGTGTTGCGACGGACATGTGCAGAACGCAAGTGGTCGCGGCAAGCGTTTGTGGCGATACGGAAGAGCCAGGCGCGGAAGTTTCCCGCTGCAAACGTGTGGAGGGCTTTGTACGCAGAAACGAATGTCTCTTGCGTAATGTCCTCCGCCACGGCGGTTTCCCCCACCATGCGAAGAGCTACGTTGTAGATCGGTGTCTGATACAGGAGCACCAGACTATTGTAGGCTTCGGCATCGCCTTGCTTGCTGGCCTGCAGAAGCATTTGTTCATCCATGGCCATACCGCCATAGTTAAAGTGGACGTAGTATAACATAATAATAAATGACGTTCATTATTGGGGAATCTTTCCAAGGTATAATGAACGGGTGCTGCAACCCAAATACCAGTGAGTTCGTTGTACAAGATGACAGTTGTCCAAATCACCGATAAGCGAGGCGATGGTACGTGCGCGGTTTCCTCTTTGAATCACTAGAGACTGTTCTTCTGGCGCTTGCTGTTTTTTTGTTGCTACAAGCCAGCGTCCAGAATTTTCGAGTCGACGGCACCAGCATGGATCCTACCCTTGTTCATGGGCAATATCTTTTAGCCAATAAACTGGTGTACGAACCGATTCCCTTTAAAGGTGAGGACAATCCTGCCGATCAACGTTGGCTTGCACCTCTTCACGCACCTCAGCAAGGCGACGGCATAGTTTTTCACGAGCCCGCGCAGGACAGTGATTTCGTTAAACGCGTTATCGGTATTCCCGGTGATCTTGTTGAAATTAGGTTTGGCGTAGTTTATGTCAACGGAATTGTTCTCCCGGAACCGTACCTGGTCAGGCGCGACACTAGTAACCACCCGCCTGAAGTTGTCCAACAGGGTTTTTACTTCGTACTCGGAGATAACAGACCTTTCAGCTACGACTCGAGGGAGCTAGGGCCAATTCCTCTGGAGAATATCATCGGTAAGGCTTGGTTCACGTATTGGCCGTTATCGGAAATGGATATCCTTGGTGCAGGCTTGGGATTGCCCTGGTAGCTACGAAATCGGTTGTGGCAATAGAGATAAATCGAAAAACAAATGCATTTCAATTATTAATCATATGAAATACATTTCCGAAAACTGACAGTTCCTGCAAATCTTGCTACAATCTTTGCGTGTGGGCCGTTAGCTCAGTTGGCAGAGCATCGGACTTTTAATCCGAGTGTCCAGGGTTCGAGCCCCTGACGGCCCACCAACAATCCTCTCCAGCACCCTTTCGTAGCTACGACTTCACAGGTTCCAACACAAAGCTGTTCTTCCCGTTCCTGTTCACCGCATCCAGGTGCATATGCCCCATTGTTCGGTTCAGTACAGAAGCCACCAGCAGCACATCCTGTCCATCGTGTTGGAACACCATGTCTGTCATCCTGGCAGAACCCAGCCTAAATCCAAATCCTTCGCCTTCAGTAACCAGTCGCATCACATCCCCTTCGGCATGCCCCGCATCTATGCGACCTTTGTAAAGCGCTTTCAAAGCTGACTCAGTTACTTGAAACATGATATGCAGTATACCAATGAACATGCCAAGAGGTGAATGGGCCCAGAAGCAGATAAGAATAAGGCACGGAGAAGGGACTAGCTCTGTACAATCTCCAGGAGGCGCCCTGCCAGAGCGGTAGATGCAAGGGACTTGAGAACATACCCGTCAGCGCCGGCATCAACGCTTCGCTGAAGGTATGAGCCCCCGTATGCACTGACAACCACAACCTTTATATCAGGGTACTTGTCTTTTATTTGGCGGGTTGCTTCAAGTCCGTCCATCCCCGGCATAAGCAGGTCCATAGTGACCACATCCGGGTTTGCAGTTCCGAGAGCCTCTAAAGCCTCTTCCCCCGACGAGGCTTCACCAATTACCATCAATCGAGGGTTCTTTTCCAGCAGGCGTCGCTGTACTTCTCGAACCTCAGGTTCGTCTTCAACAAGGAATACCTTCACAACGTCCACGGCGACTCCTACCTCTGGCTCACTAGTTGCGATTGAATGCTCCGTTCCAACTGTTCAAGAGTGAAAGGCTTGCTCAAACACGTGTTTCCCGCGTGCGCCAAAAACTCTGCGTCTCGTCGTTGAGGCTATCTCCAGTGAGGAATATAACCCGGCTGGCAAGTATCGGATCAGTTTCCTGTAGCTTACCAAAGAGCTCTTTCCCGTTCATGCCTGGCATTCGCAGATCCAGGAGCACCACGTCGTACGATTCCGCCTGAATCGCCTCCCAACCCTGTTCTCCGGAGTGAGCGATATCCACTTCTTGCCCTGACCGTCGCAGGGATTCAGCGAGAAGGTCAGTGATCAGCGGCTCATCGTCCACTACCAGGATGCGTTTACCCGTAATACGGGGTAGGTTGTCATCATGTGTTGAATCGACCTCTGGTGTCTCGATTACGGGCAAATCCACATGGAACGTAGCACCCTGGCCAAACTCGCTCTCAGCCCAAATAGTGCCTCCGTGGGCCTGAACCCATCCGTAGCACATACTCAAACCCAAGCCCGTACCTTTCCCTACCTCTTTCGTCGTGAAGAACGGATCGAATATCCTGCCCAAATGGTTCTGCTGGATTCCAGGCCCCGTGTCAGCCACGCTGAGGTGGATATTCCCTTCAGAGCTTTGGGCGGATAACGTCAGGACACCGCCGCCGCTACTCTCAACCATCGCCTGCTCTGCGTTCATGATCAGGTTCAGGAACACCTGGGTCAGTTGATGCTCATCGCCAACGGTCAGAGGCATGTGTTCCTCTATTTCGGTTCTCACCTCAATGTTGTTCATGCGCAGGGCATAGTCCCTGAGCGACAGCGCCTGTGTCACCAATGCTGGAACATCTACAGAGCCATATTGGACTAATTGGTGATGCGAGAATGAAAGCAAGTCATCAACAATCTTCGCAGCCCTTTTCGCCTGGGAAACGATCTTGTCCACGTCCTGCGCGGCAGGGTGCGGCAAGTCCTCCATGTTCAGTAGCTGGGCATAGCCGATTATGGCGCTCAGTGGGTTGTTGAGCTCGTGGCACACACCGGCCGCCAGCTCCCCTAGAGCTGCAAGCTGACTTGTCTGCTGCAAGCGCTTCTCTGCGCTCCTACGCTCGGAGACATCATGTAATAGCACGATCCTGCCTACCACCCTCTGCCGGGCATCATGGAAGGGTGAGACCACCACATCGTAGCTACCCGCGTCAGGACCTTCGTCAAAAACGATGTCCGGGTAAGTCGTCGATTCTTCTACCTGAGTTTGAAGCATCGCTGCACCTACCGGCCACACTTCCTGGAGCGGAAGGCCAATACCCTGGAGTCCGGCATGACCGACAATGACCTTCGCCGATTCGTTAGCCGCTACGACGCGTTCCTGGTCGTCCAGAACGATAACGCCGCTGGTGATGTTCTCGAAAATCGCTTTTAATGCCACTGGAGTTATATCTAGCAATCGGGCGCGGTACACCGCCCACCAAAGCACAGCAACACTCACCAGGAAGGCAAAAGGTGTAGGGTCAAGGTTTTCCACTGGGCCCGCTTCAATGAAGAAGATCCAGTTGGCAACCCAGGGCGTGATCGCGGATACCAGCATGGCCACAGATTGCTGCCAGAAGAGGCGGTGCGAGTAGAATATGTCCTCAGCGACGATGAGGATGCCAGCAAGCATCGCCATTGAGGAGTACAGGGTATGTATCCAGAACGCATTGCCGTATGTAAGGTTCAGAAGTGATAGATCGCCGGTAACGTCAAACTCAACAGTGGCCCAGATAAGATGATGTGAGCCGTTGGTCCAAACCAAAGCCAGGGTGGCTATAGGCATCACCGCCAGTAATGGGATGGTCCTGGAGTTGATCCAGTTTCCCCGGCCTGTATACTGGATGGCGAACGTCAACCATGCCGTAGGCACCATGACAATCCCAATGTATTGTACTTTGCCCAGTACAACTCGGAATTCGCCGGGATCAGTGAAGAGGGCTAGACCGAACGCCACCTGCCAGATAGCAGCGCCCATGCCAACAGCGTCAACGTAGAAGTGGCTACTCCTGCCAGAAGCAGTAGCATCGGATAGGGACTGTCGTGCCAGTGGATTACCTGATCCATAGTCAATCGCCTTTACAATGCATTCATGCAATGATGACGCGCTGCGTGAGAGTAGTATAAACCTTATCCAACAAGAGGGTTGGAACGCCCAACAGCAACCACTTACCCGACTACGAACGCCTATGGGAGAACACGTTGAAATTCGGATTATCAATGACCGGAATGCTCCAACAACCCCCAGGCACGGACATGGTTGCGAGTCTGGCTGAGGCTGCAGAACTCGTTCGCCTGGCCAATGAGCTTGGTTTCAGCTATGTGTACGCAGGCCAGCACTACCTGAGCCACCCGTACCAGATGCTCCAGCCACTCCCGGTGATGGCGCGATTAGCCGCCGAGGCGCCGGGCATGGATCAGGTATTCACCGCTGTCCTGCCCCTCTACAACCCCGTAGAGCTTGCGGAGCAGGTGTCAACGCTAGATGTCATCACCAATGGCCACGCTGTCCTTGCAGTAGCCCTTGGGTACCGTGAGGAGGAGCACCAGTCCTTCGGTATCAAACGTGAGGACAGGGTATCCCGAATGGTAGAGTCCCTGGAGGTCATGAAGCTGCTCTGGTCTGGAGAGAACGTCTCGTTTGAAGGAAAGCACTTCCAGTTGTCTGACGTCCACATCGGCCTCAACCCTATCCAGCGACCAAGCCCACCCGTCTGGATCGCCGCCAGCGCTGACCGTGCTGTGGAGCGAGCTGGTCGCCTCGGCTACCCCTGGCTCATCAACCATGCCGACTACCCTACCGTGGAGCGACAGGTTGCCATGTACCGCGCATCGCTCAAAGCTGCAGGGCACAGCAACGTTACGACGCTTCCAGCCCTTCGCGAGTTCTTTGTAGCAGACACTAGGGAGGAAGCTTTCCGACTATGCCAGCCATTCCTGGCCGGGAAATATGACACCTACGCCCAATGGGGCCAGGACCAGGCCTTGGACGGCGAGCAGGCCTTCACCAGCGAATTTGAGGAGCTGGCTAAAGACCGGTTCATTGTTGGCAATGTAGAGGAAGTCGTGACAGACTTGAAGCGTTACGAAGCCCTTGGTGTCACCCATATGGGCCTGCGGATGCGCTGGGCAGGCATGGCTGTGGAACCGACGGCAAAGTGTATGCGACTTGTAGCCGAACAGGTGATGCCCCACTTTCAGTAACACAATAAGAGAACGGAGGATATGATGCAGTTTGGAGTGACGATGTTCGCAACCGACTATTCCATACGTCCGGACGAGCTTGCAAAGGCACTGGAAGAGCGCGGATTCGAATCGTACTGGGCGCCGGAGCACACGCACATCCCGGCAGCCAGAAACACGCCATGGCCAGGCGGACCCGAGCTACCAAGGAACTATTGGCACACCTACGATCCCTTTGTAGCTCTCACTGCGGCGGCAGCCGTTACCACCAACCTGAAGCTTGCCACAGGCATCTGCCTTATCATCCAGCACGACCCGTTCACGTTGGCAAAACAGATCGCCAGCCTTGACCATCTTTCTGGGGGTCGATTCATCTTCGGAATCGGCGGTGGATGGAACGCAGAAGAGATTGAGAACCACGGTACCGCCTTCAAGACAAGGTTCCGACAGCTCCGCGAGAAGGTCTTAGCGATGAAGGAGATCTGGACCCAGGAAGAGGCGGAGTTCCACGGGGACTTCGTGGATTTCGACAAAGTTTGGGCGTATCCAAAGCCGGTACAGAAGCCCCACCCGCCCGTCATCATGGGCGGCGATGGCCCCACTACCTTCGACCGCGTCATCGAGTTCTGCGATGGCTGGATGCCCATCCAGGGTCGAGCTGCCGAGGGGCCAGACCTTCCGGAGAAGATCGCAATCCTGAAGCAACGCGCTGCTGATGCTGGGCGTGATCCTGTGTCTATTTCCATATCCGTAGTCACCCCTCAGCATGACCCATCCAACATTGCGAAACTGGAAGAAGCCGGGGTGGAGCGGGTGATTTTGGGCCTTCCTTCAGAGGAGCGCGATGTCGTTTTGCCCATGCTGGACCAGTACGCCAAGCTCATTGGGTAACGTTCACTCACGTGGTGTAGAATACCGCCAGGTCATACAGGTTCAGGCCTGCCCCGATTTATCGGGGGCCAAGCCCTGGGGAGGCAAAACATGCTGACGCAAGATGAGAATCAACGGCTAGCCCACGTAGGCCCGGGCACAGCAATGGGAAACCTGTTCCGAAGGTACTGGATGCCTGCCATGTTGTCCTGGGAGCTTCCGGAGGCCGACTGCCCACCGATTCGACTGCGCCTCCTGGGCGAGGACATGGTCGCTTTCCGTGACACCGATGGCAACGTTGGCGTCCTCGACAACTTCTGCACACACCGGCGAGCAAGCTTGTTCTTCGGTCGTAACGAAGAATGTGGTTTGCGATGCGTGTACCACGGATGGAAGTTCGATACCGAAGGCAACTGCGTCGATATGCCCTCGGAACCCGCTGAAAGCAACTTCAAAGACAAAGTCAAAGTCACCGCCTACCAGACCGTCGAATTCGGCGAGGTAATCTGGGTGTACATGGGACCCAAGGAGTCCGTTCCGCCGGTTCCCAAGATGGAATGGACTCAGGTACCAGACACACATCGGGGTGTCAACAAGATTCTCCAACCATGTGGCTGGCTTCAAGGGCTTGAAGGCGGCATAGACACCGTCCACAGCACCTTCCTTCATCGAAGGATGACAGGGTTCGGCATCTCGGCCCGTGACCAGGCCATCAAGAAGTCTACAGCGGCCACACTTGAAGTGGAGCCCACCGACTTCGGCTATACCTACGCCGGAATCCGCCCGATGCCCGATGACGGGGGCAACTTCGTCCGTGGCTACCACTTCATCATGCCCTTCTATCAACTTCGTGCGGCTCAGCTGGGCTCCGTCATCACAGGGCGAGGCGAAGTGAAGCCCATCATCTCAGGCCACGCGTGGGTGCCCGTCGACGATGAGAGCACGATGGTTTGGAACTTCACCTACAGCTTCACTGACGTCCCGTTGACTGAGGGCGAGCGACTCCAAGAAGGCAGTGGAAACGAGATGTACAAGGACATCGACCCGAAGAACGGGTTTCGGTCCATCGCCAACGCAGGCAACGACTACTTCCTTGACCGTCAGATGCAGCGAACGAATAACTACACCGGCATAAATGGCATCAACACCCAGGACAGGGCCGTTCAGGAGAGCATGGGGGTTGTGTGTGACCGTACCCGGGAGCACCTGGGCACAACGGACAGAGCGATCATCATGACCCGGAAGATGATGCTGGAGGCCGCTAGTGTTGTAGAGGACGGCGGAGACCCTCCGGGGTTGGGCACGAACATCTATGACCTGCGGGCCATAGAGAAGATCCTTCCGTCCGATGTTGATTGGCGGACGGCCCTACACAAGGAGTTCTACCAGAAGGCCGATTACTCACCGGAGTACACGCCCGCCTAGATTGGCTTTGGCAGTATAAAAAAAGAACCCGCTCTTCTAAGAGGAGCGGGTTCTTTTCATTCGGTTCGTTCTATTTGAGGATGATTGCACCATCGCCGATGGTGTAGACCCAGTAGGCGTTGCCCACGAAGAGGGGTGCCTTGATCTCCACAATGATGGCCTTGATATCGGTGGTGCCAACGTTCTCAACCCGGTGCGTCCAGGCTTCATGCCACATCACAAACCAGTCTGGGAACTCCAGGTCCGCAGTCCCACCATCGGGCATATGGACTTTCACCTTGCCGCCGGTGATGAAGTAGACCGTCTCATCATGGTGGGAATGCTCAATGTCAGAAGTGCCCGCCTTTAGGGTCATCTCCAGCACTTTGACTGCATCGTTCTCCATGAGCAGCTTGTAGTTGGCTCCCTATACTTCAATCGGAGCAATGTAGGTCATTGTTCAATCCTCTTTCTCTGTCGCATATATTGTTTGCTCTCTTAATTTCAGTCGCCCGGCAGTGTACCAGATGCCTAGCTATCGTCGCTATAGGAAGCTAATACATGCTACAGTGTTTCCGCAAGAACAGAACGTGCGTGAGAAGGGTGGTTCAGGGAATGACAACCATTGGTATCATAGGGTGTGGAGCAGTTGGCCAGGCGCTTCTAAAAGCCTCTGAAGCAGGCAGGATGACCCTCCCCATTGTCGGCATCACCAGCAGGACAGAGGAGACCGCGCGTGCCTTCCTTGCCACCATGAAGAACCCACCTGCGTACTGCTCACGTGACGAACTCATCGCCAACGCCGACTTGATGGTAGAAGCTGCCGGCGGCGACGTAGTTCCTGACCTTGCTCGTGCGACTTTCGAGGCTGGCAAAGACCTCATGGCCATCAGCATCGGCGCGTTGCTGGACCACCCGGAGATCCTGGAGATGGCCAAGGAGCGAGGCTGCAAGCTCTATGCCCCCTCTGGAGCGATAGCGGGGTTGGATGGCATCAAGTCGGCATCCTCCGGGCATATCGATCATGTAACCATGACCACCCGGAAACCGCTGAAGGCGCTTGAAGGCTCGCCGTACCTGGTGGAGCGTGGCATTTCAGTCCTGGGCTTCACGGAAGAGCAGGAGATATTCTCCGGCACTGCTCGAGACGCCTGCAAAGGGTTTCCCGCCAACGTCAACGTATCAGCAGCCGTCAGCTTTGCCGGTATCGGGCCTGACAAGACCCGTATCCGCATCTTCGCCGTCCCGGGCCTTGAGCGGAACTGCCATGACATCCTGGTAGAGGGCGAGTTCGGTAAGCTGCACATCGAAATCGAGAACATCCCCACGGAGAACCCACGCACGGGCAGGCTCACCGTGATGTCCATCATCACCACGCTCCAGGGCATTGAGAACCCGCTCCAGATAGGGACTTAGGCGGCGTGCACTTTGGCTGGTGGCACCGGCCCTAACGTCTGCTTCTTGATCTGCTCAATAGCCTCTATGACCGGCACGTCTCCCGCTATGCTCATACGTGCTGTATGAACTCTGAATCCCTCGGGGTTGTGCGGCCCGGCTGGATCCTGACCCTCCATCAACTCGCGGGCGGCGTTGAGTAGCCTGCGCCTCACGTGCATGATTGGCTCGTCCGATGTCACCAGATGCTCCAACGAGCGGTTGGCCCGTGGCCCCCACTGGTCTTCAACCAACGCCAGGTCCTGGATGGGAAAAGACTTGATGCCGGTGTAGGAATAGTTCTTCTGCGCCACCCGGTCTACAAGATAATCGTTGTCCTTGTTCTCCACAGCCATAAAAGAGCCTGGTATCTGCTCCGGGAAGGTGAAGTTCCCGAACCGGTCTTCCTCTATCTGCTTCTGTACGAAGGGCTCATAGCTCCAGCGGAAGCGATACATATAGCAACTCTCATCGTCGATGGGGATGCGCATGTTGCTTGAGAACACCCCGGCCCCTGCGATGCCAGCCGAGCTGAAACAGGGCATATAGAACTGGCTGGCGGACACGGTCTGCGTGCCGTCATCCTCTGGTGTCACCGCTACATGCAACATACCGTAGTCCGTTTCGTCATAGGCCACGTACTTCATCCGAAGGAAGCTCTTATTGCCTAGCAGTGCTCCAAGGGCAGGTGCTGCGTTCTCGATGGCGCTGGGGACGTTCAGGTCACGCGTGGTGTGCAGGAAAGCCGCGTGGCTGGGGTCATAGTCGCCCTCAATGGCCTGGAAGAAGTTGCAGCGCAGGTGATACTTGCGCACGTACGTCCGGTCAGGCCCGAACTCCATCCAATCAAACTTTGGCCTGGGGGGAAGCTTGTCCTTGGGTCCAAGATACGCCCAGACCATGCCCGCAGCGTCAAACGCAGGATATGCCTTGATGCTGACCTTGTCCTTGTACGTCTCGCCTTCGGGCGAGTTCGGCAAGTCTATGCATTTGCCATCCACATCAAACTTCCATCCGTGGTAGACGCAACGCAATCCACACTCCTCGTTACGACCGAAGAACAGGGGCGCGCCTCGATGTGGGCAGTAGGCGTCGATGAGGCCTGGTTTGCCGTCGCTGTCACGGAAGGCGATGAGGTCCTCGCCCATCAGCTTTACCCGTGCAGGTGTGCTGTCAGCGCCAGGAATCTCTTCAGATAGGCAGGCAGGTACCCAGAACCGCCGGAACAACTCCCCCATTGGGGTTTCGGGGCCGGTCTGGGTCAGCATGTCATTTTCTTCGTGTGTCAGCATCAGCGAACCTCCGTTTCGTATACGTGTTTGCTGCGAGAAGACTACAAGCCAGCTCTCGACGTGTCAATAAACACAAAGCCCCCGACCGTCTTAGCCGGGTCCTTTGCCCAAATTCCCGGAAACTACTGAGCAACGGCGAACATTGGTCCGACCATGTTCTTCTCCGCCAACTCCACAGCCTCTTCTACCGAGAAATCGTTGGATATGGTCATCTTGAGTGTGTCCACACGGTAGGCGTCAAGGTCCCTGGCATTGTTGTCCAGCGTGCTGTACATGAACAACCCGTGGCTGGGATCGTAGTCGCCTTCGATGGCCTGGAAGTAGTTGCAGCCCAACAGATACTTGCGAAGGTATCGTTTCTCCTGACAGGCTCCTCCCCTGAAGCCAATCAGGCCAGGCAAAACGGTACACGTCCATAGCTAGGGGCAAGGGCCGTTTGGGTACTAATGCTACGCTTAGAGAGTAAAAGCTTCTTCCGCCATATCGACGATGCCTTTGCTGATTGACAGCGATGCGGTAGCTCCCGGCGATGGTGCGTTGCGCACGTGGATGGCGTTCTCCGTCTGGCTGATGCGGAAGTCATCGACGAGGAAGCCGTTACGCTCCACAGCTTGGGCCCGGACGCCCGCGCCGCCGCCCGTGAGGTGGCGCTTCTCGATCTCAGGTACCAGTCGTTGCAGCGACTTGGTGAAGGTGCCTTTGCTGAAGGAGCGATAGTACTCCTGATACGCCGTCTTCCAGTGCTTGGCCGCCATGATCCAGAAGCCCTTGAAGCCAAGGGTGGCCAGGGTTTCCTTCACGTTGATCTTGAACTTGCTATACCCCTCTTGAGCTAACGCCAGCACCGCGTTCGGCCCCGCTTCAACATCGCCGTGGATGCCTCGAGTGAAGTGGACGCCCAGGAACGGGAAGCGCGGATCCGGCACAGGGTAGATGAGGCCCTTTATCATCGTCTGGCCTTCCGGCGACAGGGTGAAGTACTCGCCACGGAAGGGGATAATACGGAGGTCGTAAGGCACACCCATCTTGTGGGCTATGGAGTGGGCGTACAGGCCAGCACAATTGACCATATACTTGGCGCTGACATCGCCCTGGCTGGTAATCAGTGTGACTCGGCCGTTGCTGCCCTTCTTGATATCGTTCACCTTGTGGTCCGTCAGTATCTCGCCGCCGTTCTTCTCGAACTTGCGCCCATAGGCTTCCGTCACCTCAGTGTAGTCGATGATGCCCGTGTTGGGTGACCATAGCGCCTTGATACCCGCCGCATGGGGCTCGATTTCTTTCAACCGCTCAGGCCCAATCATCTCCAGGCCTGCAACGCCGTTCGCCTTCCCTCGCTCGTACAGGTCGTCGAGTCGGCCCAACTCGTCCTCACGAGTAGCCACGATGACCTTGCCGCACAAGTCGTACTTGATGTTGTTCTCATCACAAAACGCCAGCAGGGAGGCTACACCCGTCACGCAGTTCTGGGCTTTCAGCGAGCCGGGCTTGTAGTAGATGCCGGTGTGGATGACGCCGCTGTTGTGGCCCGTCTGGTGGGCTGCTAGCGCCTTCTCCTTTTCCACCACGCCCACCGTGAGCTTGGGGAAGCGATGCGTGAGTTCCATAGCCGTTGCGACGCCCAATATGCCGCCGCCAACGACTGCAATGTCATACGTGTGGTCTGCCATGTTGAACGTTCCTTATGTCAATGATCGCGCTACTCACGCTGCGGGCGAAGCGTATCAGCCATCCTCTATCTGCGTCAACAGATTGCCTTGCTAACCACCTACAGGCCCATGTATTACAATAGCGCCGTTCAATTTCAGCTTGGGAGGGACGCAAAGCTGATTAGCGCTAAGAAGGGCAGGACTAAATAGTCCTGTCCTTCTTCTCAGCCTGATTGGGTTGACCTAGGAGGACTCCCCTCCACGGTATACTATCCGCACGGCGTTGCTCCCCTCAATGGATTGTACATGGAAGGTCTCTCCCACCAGAATCCCCTCTGTGGATTCACAGGTCAGGGCAGTATCACTCTGGGTGAAGTGCAGGACCAGGTCGGTATCGCCGTCTCAGGGAATAGCATCTTCTTTGGCGTGGATAGCAGCACACACCTTGCACACCATCTCGTCATCCTTGGGACACCACAACTTCTAGGCAGACAAAAAGAAACTGGGTGACACGGAATTCCGTGTCACCCAGTTTTCAGTTACTACTGAACAGTGTGGTTGGAACTACTTCTTGACGGCCAATATCTGTTCAAAGTTGGCAATCGGTCCAAGAGGTACTCCTGAGAACTCGTAGGACGCGATAACATCAGGGTTGTAAATCAACTCCTGAGCTATCCAGTGCAGCGGGATTGCAATGTGGAGGTCGAATACCGTGTCTCCCGTCTGCCGTAAGCGCTTGAAAACCTCTTCGGAATCAACTATCTCTCGGTGATAGTCGATAGCGGTGTCCAGTTCCTTGAGCTCAAAGCCGCCCCGCGGCGCCGAGCCGGACCAGTGGTGAACACGGAATGCTTGAAGGTCCACAATGTTGCTGGACATATACTCTAGCCGGTTGACCCAGCCAAAAGACCTATCAGTTGGCCTAATTGCTGCAGAGTCGCGCTGGTCAAGCTCGGGTTTAACGCCGATTGCTGCAAAGTACCCTGCCGCAGTCTCCATCAAATCCTGCTCTTCAGGGAATCCACCAACCAT